>FWWM01013717.1_pt1 | contig 10971 bp, 10 predicted proteins | sample 2228351 | NCBI WGS metagenome assembly FWWM01 (sample SAMEA103939774, study PRJEB20133) | metagenome
CAAGCCGGGACGCTGACCGGTGAATTCGACCGGCACATTCGGCAGAGTCAGGCTGCTTTCGATGGCGGCCACGCCCACACGCACCAGGACCTCCGTCTGTTCGCCGACGACGGACACACCTTCCGGTAAAGCCAGCCTCAGCGAGATGTCCAGGTCATCCTTCAGGTTGGTCAGGTCGAGAGGTTCGGTCTCCACAAAACCCGGTAAGTCGGTGACGATCTGCGGGTCGGTTGAAAAGACGGTCACGGTGGGCGGGAAGACCGAGATATTGGTCAGGCGGTAGCCGTTGGCGATCTGGCCAATGACAACCACACGCACGACCACATTGCGGTAACCAAAGCGCTGCGAGATAATCTGGTTGACCGTTACTCGGTCGGGCGTGAGTGTCAGTCCGGTAATGGGATTGTCGTTGGCATCCAAAGCCTGCAGGGGAACCACCTGGTTGATGGTCTCGACGCTGTTGCCAATGTCGATGACTGCGCGCACTTCGATGACCCGCTCAACCAGCGACTGCGGACCAGTAACCATAACGGTACTGCGGCTGAGGGTGGGTTCCTCAGCCTGGTAGCCGATCGCCGGTACCCCGCGCTGCACCAGGTTAATCTCGAACTCCTGGCTGGCGAGCCGCTCGAGGTTGACGGTAATGGACTGGGGAGACTGAGAAATCTTGCGCACAGGGCGTGGAATAATTTGCACCTGCACCGGCACGGAATGCACGCCGGCGGTCAGGCCGGAAAGATCGACGATGGCGCGCACTGCGCCCTGCTCAGTGGTCAGCGCGGTCCAGATCGAGCGCGGCGCGCTTAGAACCAGGCTGACCGAAGTGGGCACGTTAGCCGTCTGCACCAGGCCAGGGTCCTGGCCGATGATTTCGATGGGCACGCTCTGCGGATAAGGACGTTCTTCAAGCGGGTCATTGGATGTCACCGCTGAGATCCAGACTGCCAGGGCGAGGACAAAGGCAGCCAGCAGAACCGGCAGGGTGCGAACAAAACGCTGCAGGAAGACAAACATCCCCTAATCCTCCATGCCCGTTTTGAAAACTGGAGGCTTGCGGTCGCGGTTGAAAATATCCAGGAAGGAACGCGGCCGGCTGCCCGGCTGGTAAAACGCCAGGAGGATATTCTCCAGGCGCTCACTGTCCAGGCGGCGAATCATGCGCCCGGAATGCGCAATCGAGATCGAGCCAGTCTCCTCGGACACGACCACCGCTACTGCGTCGGTGGCTTCGGAGGTGCCCAGAGCCGCGCGGTGGCGCAGGCCCATTTGCCGGTCAGGCGAGCGATTGAGAATACCGCTGGCGGAAAGCGGCATAACGCAGGCGGCGGCAGCGACTTCCCCTTCGACCAGGATCGCCGCGCCGTCATGCAGGGGGGTATTGGGATAAAAGATTTGCAGGAGAATCTCCGGTGTTACCTTGGCGTTCAGGGTTACACCGGTGCGGATGTAATCACGCAGGCTCTCGCTGCGCTGCAGAACGATCAACGCACCGTGTTGGCGGGCTGAAAGACGAGCGCAGGCACTGACCACCGCCTGGATGGTCTCGCGGATGGTGGCCTGTTCCCGTTCAGACCTTCGGAAGAAGGAGGACTGCCCGGCGCTGGCGCGGCCCAACCGTTCAAGCCCGCGGCGAATTTCAGGGGCAAAGATCACCGGGATGGCGAACACCAGGGTCGGGACCATGGTCTGGATCAACCAGCCGAAGGCGGGCAGATTAACCAGGCTGGTTAACAGGCTGAGCGCCACCACCACCAACAGCACGCCGCGCAGCAGAACGATAGCCTGGGTATCGCGCAGCAGGAGCAGGACTGCGAAGAAGACCATCGTTACCAGGAAGAGGTCAAGCGCGCTCAGCCAGGTAAAGCGTTGGAAAATGAAGAGAATTTCGTTAAGCAGGTCAGGCACGGTTGAATGAGTGGCGGATCAGGTTGGTCAGGATCAAATCGGTCGCAGGACGCGCTCCTGACGCAGTTTCTTGAACAATAAAACACTGCCCTCGGGCATCGATTCACGAGCAGCGTCCTGCCAGGCGGAGACCTCGAGGGATTCGGGTTTCGAGCGCTGGTATCCCAACGAGCGCCACAAGCTGTCGTGGCGCGCCAGCGCGGGTTCGACAAAAATCAGAGCGGCCTCACACTGCAGGTCAGAGGAAGCGCGCTCCATTTCAACAATCAAAGCCGGCAGGGCCTCGTTCAGGGGGACCTGCGGGTCGATATGGATATCCGTGGCGCGGGCGACCAGGTTCTCCACCTGCCAGCCGATCAGACCTTTGAGCTGCTGGCCGTCCAACAACATCAAATAGGCCTTTTCGCCAAAGGCGGCCATGATATCGCTTTTGGTCAACGGCTTACCGTCCTTGTGGAGGCGGTTTAGCAGGTCAGCAATGGCCTGCGAATTGGAGGGACGGCCTCGCTGCACCTGCAGCCGCCCTTGATAGGCAGGCGCCTGCAGCGGTTTGGTTGGCTGCACCTGGCGAACGGGGACCGTCGAGCGGAAAGCCGACAGCACCTGCTTCCAGGTATCCTCAAACCCGCGCGTGTTGTGAATGACGACATTGGCGGCGGCGACTTTGCGTTCCTGAGGCGGCTGGGCGTTCATGCGCTGCAGCGCTTCCGCCTCGGTCATCTGGCGGTGTTTGAGCAAGCGCGACAGTTGGACATTGGGCGGCGCATAAACGACCCACAGGCTGTCGCAGTGTTTATGCAGGTTAGCCTCCATCAGCTTGATGGCTTCGATGACCACAACACTCTGAGGGGCGCGGCGGATAAGGAAATCTATGGCCTGCTCAACCAGCGGGTGGACAATCTGCTCCAGGCGGACCAGGGCTTCAGGATCGTTAAACACCAACCGCCCGAGTTTGCGCCGGTCGATCTCGCCATCGGGCGTAAGGATGTAGCTTCCAAAAGACTGCACAACAGCCGTATGACCGGGACCGCCGCGGGCAATGGCGCGGTGAGCAAGCGCATCTGCATCAATGCCGTAAGCGCCGAGGTGCTCGAGCATGCGGCGCACGACGCTCTTGCCGGTGGCAATATTGCCTGTCAGACCAATGACGTATTTGCCCGCCCACTTGCTCACAACCGCTCCTTCCACCGCCCGGACCCGCGGGGCGGAACATGAGATGCTGCTTTCATTTTATCTTTGCGCGCCAAGAATGTCAAAGGAAATAAGGCAGCAGGGCAACCGTGGTTGGTCAACAGTCATGATGCATTTACAGCTTGCAGCAATCCGCTGGCGGGGCTACAATGGTCTTATTCCCTTCGATGAGGTTGAAAAGATGGACAAAGGCATCTGGGTTGATGGTTTTCCGGCAGCGGTGACGGTGTGCGACCGTTATGGAACCATCCTGGAGATGAATGCGCGCGCGGCGGAGGCTTTCGCGGCTGAGGGCGGCATGGCCCTGGTCGGCAGCAATGTGCTCGACTGCCACCCCGAACCGGCGCGCCGCAAGCTGCAAGCCATGCTCGAGTCGGGTCAGGCTAATATCTATACTATCGAGAAGGCGGGGGTCAAGAAGCTGATTTACCAGTCACCCTGGTACCAGGACGGGGAATACGCAGGCTTCGTTGAACTCTCGCTGCCCGTGCCCTTTGACCTGCCGCATTTCGTGCGCGAAAGCGGCGGGTAAGCTGGGCGGCAAGAACTGGCAGCTTCACCAGCAGGAGAACGCAGTCCGCGAACTGACTGATTCCCAATAAAATCCAGCGGTTGTAATTTAAATTAAAATCTGCTAAACTTATTCTAGTGGTTGGTGGTCTTACCAATCAGGAGTTATACACCTCACCCCATGCCGCCTACAATCGAACCCCTGAATGTACAAAGCCTCAAAGAGGCCTGTATCCGCCGGCTGGAAGCCTTGATCCTTTCCGGGCAGTTTCAGATCGGTGAGCGCCTGCCGGCGGAACGCGACCTGGCCAAAGCGTTGAACATATCCCGCCCCGCCCTGCACGAAGCCCTGCTCGACCTGGAAGACAAGGGGCTGGTCGAGATCGTACCGCGCCGCGGCGTCTACGTCAGCGACTTCCGCATCACCGGTTCGCTGGCGCTGCTCTCCTCGCTTTTCAACTACCACGAGGGCAACCTGGACCCTGCCTTCACTCAGAGTCTGGTCGATATGCGCCTGCTTTTCGAGGTTGAGACCGCCCGCCTGGCTGCGCTCAGACGGACACAGGCGCAGTGTGAGAGCATCGAGCGGGTAGTGCAGGAGGAAAGCGGCGCTCCACGAGAGGACGCCCAGCGCCTGACCGAGCTGGATTTCAACTTTCACCTGCAAATCGCGCTGGCCTCCGCAAACCTGATTTATCCGCTGATCCTCAATTCATTCAAGGGTGTATACACCAACCTGACCGGGCGGTTTTTCCGGCAGGTGGCTGGCAGCCCGGTGGTCGAGGAGGTGTTTGGCTTCCACCGCGAGCTTGCCCGCGCTATTCGCGCACAAAACCCGGCCGATGCGCAGGCGGTTATGACGGCCATGCTGCGCCACGGCGAGCAATTTTTGAAAGGAGAAACCTGAGATGTGTGCCCCGGCTGCTGATACCCCCCGCTATCGAGTCAAACAACCCGAAAACCTTTCATCGCGCATCCAATGGCTGCGCGATTACTATTTCAGCGGCGTCAGGCGGCGCTGGAATAACGAATACACCGCCTGGACGACCGGCACGGATTGGGACTTTCAGTTTAACGAGTGCAATTTTTACATTGTCCCCGAGACCTACACTTTTCTGCAGACCTTCCGCTCCTCTTTCAAGCAGACCGCCCGCCCGGTGCGCCTGCATCCCGATTTCTGGACCTGGAGCCTGGTGGAACGGCGCGCCTGGTTCCTGCGGGAAGTCATGCTGCATTACCTGCCACAGGAGATCCTGCCTGGAGACCTGATCGCCGCGCTTCAACGTCATGCTCTCAGCCTGCCTGACCGAAAAGGAGACCAAAGCGCGTGACAGTCTGGTGTATGGTCCCAACGGCAGCCGCGCGGTGATGGCCTGGCTGCACAATCACGGCTTTGGCAATGCCGGGGCGACCGGCGGGCACCTGGTCCCGGATTACCGCCGCGTGATCGAGAAAGGCTGGGAAGATATCTTCAACGAACTGCAGGCTCTGTATGACCGGTTGAGTGACGCGGAAAAATCCGGCCCACGCGGAGCCCAATTACGCGCCATGCAGACAGCCTGCACCCTGCCGCGCGATCTCGCCGCGGCTTACGGGCGCGAATGCCTGAAACTTGCGAAGGAAGAGCCTGACCTCACCCGCCGGGCTGAGCTGGAAGAAATGGCGGCCAACCTGGAACGCGTACCCTGGAAACCTGCGCAGACTTTTTGGGAAGCCGTGCAGTCGCTCTGGCTGACCCACATGCTCGTCATGGCGGATGAGAGCTACCCGGGCCCAGGCGTGTCCTTTGGGCGCATCGATCAGTACCTTTACCCCTGCTGGAAGCGCTCGATCGAAGCAGGCATGCCGCGTGAGTTCGGCAAGGAAATTCTTAAATGCATGTGGGTGCACGCCAACACCGCCTACGACGCCATGATCCGCACTGGCGGCAACCAGGGCATCACCGCTGGATATGGGCAATTGATCACCCTGTCGGGCATGGGCGCGGGTGGGGTTGACCTGAGCAATGATCTGACCTACGCCATCCTGGAGGTCATCGACGAAATGTCACCCATCCTGGAGCCCAAGCCGAACGTGCGCCTGCATCGCAACACACCCGAGGCGCTGCTCGACAAAGTGGTCGAGATGGTGGCTTCCAGCCAGGGAGCGCCTTTCCTGCTCAACTTCGACGAGCGCTCCATGGCCGGTCTGCTGCGCCAGGCGCGCAAGGCGGGCGTGGAGGAGTTGATCCACGAGGGCAATGTATACGATTATGCCCCGGTCGGCTGTTTGGAAAACACCATGTGTGGCAACGACCGCTCCGGCACCGTGGACCTGAATCTTAACCTTTTCAAGGCGGTCGAGCTGGCCCTGACCGGCGGTTATGATCTGCTGCCGGTGATCGATCCGATGACAGGCAAAGCGGCCGAACGCAAGCGCTGGGGACCTGACAGCGGCGATCCCACCAGCTTCACAACCTGGGAGCAGTTTTGGCAGGCCTATGAAACCCAGACGCGCTTCATCGTGCAGAAAATCGTCGAGGTGTACGAGCAGTCAGAATCCGTGCGCGCGCAGTTTGCGCCCACCCCTTATCTCTCCTGCCTGGTGCGCGGCTGCGCGCAAAAAGGGCTGGATGTTACCCAGGGCGGCGCCGAACTGAGCTTCATCACCATCGAGGGCGTGACCTACGCCACCACGGTCGATTCGCTGCTGGCGATCAAGTACCTGGTCTACGATGAGCACATCTGCACGCTGGCTGAGCTGACCGAGGCGCTGAAAGCCAATTGGGTGGGCCACGAAGTGCTGCAGGCGCGCGCCCTGAACAAAGCGCCCAAGTACGGGCGGGATGACGACCTGGCTGACGAGCTGGCGCTGAAGGTCATGGAACTGTGGTCGGAGGAAACCTGGAAGCATAAAACCCGCTCGACCAACCGCCAGGCGCGGCCCGGCATGCTGAGCTGGAATTACTGGATTGCCTATTCTGACATCCTGCCAGCCAGCCCGGATGGGCGTCCGCGCGGCAAGTTCCTCTCCAACGCGCTGTGCCCCTCCAACGGCGCGGACAGCAACGGACCGACTGCCAATGTCAATTCCGTTGGCAAGGCGCTGGGCGGCAAGTCAGCCGACAGAGGAGACTGGCAGGAGTACATTAACCTGCTGCCCAACGGCGGCAGCCATACCATGACCTTTAACCCCTCGATCCTGCGCGATCCTGAACACAAGGAGAAATTCAAAGCCTTCCTGCGCGCTTATATCGAGAACGGCGGCAGCGCGCTGCAGATCAACATGATCGACGCCGACATGCTGCGGGATGCGCAAAAGCACCCCGAGAACTACCGCCACCTGCTGGTGCGCGTGACCGGTTACAACGCCTATTTCACCAGCATTGGCAAAGAACTGCAAGATGAGATCATCGCGCGCGAATCACACACCATGGCCAGGTAAAGGGGTATGAGCGAGACTCCTTCTGAACGCGGACGAATCCTGCACCTGCAGCGGCTGTCCACCGAGGACGGGCCGGGCATCCGCACCACGGTCTTTTTCAAAGGCTGTCCGCTGGCCTGCGCCTGGTGCCACAACCCGGAGAGTATCTCCGCTCATTTCCAGGTGCAGTGGCTGGAAAACCGCTGCATCGGCTGCAATTCTTGCCTTAAAGCATGTCCTAACGGCGGTTTGAGCCGCGACGCGCGCGGCGTGCATATCAACAGGGAAATTTGCACAGGCTGCGGCGAGTGCGTTTTGGCCTGCCCTGCCAACGCGCTCGAGCAGTTGGGCAGCCTGGCAAGCGTGGACGAACTGGTGAGTGAACTGCTCAAGGATCGTGTGTTCTTTGAAAAATCGGGCGGCGGTGTGACCCTCTCGGGCGGGGAGCCAACGCTGCAGGCCAGCTTCGCCCTGGCGTTGCTGCGCCAGCTGCGCCAGGCAGGCGTGCAAACCGCGCTGGATACGTGCGGTTTCTGCCGCCGCGAGACGCTCGAGCGCCTGCTGCCCGAAGTGGACGTGCTGCTGTACGATTTGAAGCTCGCCGACCCGCAGGCTCATAAACGCTTCACCGGTCAGGATAACCAGTTGATCCTGGACAACCTGCGCTGGCTGGGGAAAGCCGTCAGGCAGCGCGAAGACTTGCGCATCTGGGTGCGCACGCCATTGATTCCGGGCAGCACGGACTCTCCGGAGAACATCCGCGCGCTGGCGGCTTTGATCATAGAGGCTTTAGGCACAAGGCTGGAACGCTGGGAATTGTGCGCCTTCAATAACCTGTGCCGTGATAAATACCGCCGGCTGGGACTGGATTGGGATTACCAGGATACGCCGTTATATGATCAGCAGGTCCTGGATGAGCTGCAGGACCTGGCGCGTAGCTGCGGGCTGCCAAGCGGGCGAGTGGCCGTTACCGGCGCGGCGCGGGCAGCCACAATCATCCATTGAGAGGGCAGGGAAGATGACCTACACACACACGACTTTTTCAGAAGCGGATATCCGCAGCTTTGAGCCCGCTATGAAAATTGGGCTGCTGGCCACGGTCAACCCGCAAGGGCAGCCGCACCTTTCACTCATCACCACGCTGAAAGCAGCCTCGGAAAGACAGGTGGTGTGGGGGCAATTTACCGAAGGATTGAGCAAGCAATACGTGCGCCAGAATCCGCGCACCGGCTGGCTCATCATGTCCCTGGACCGGCACGTCTGGCGCGGAAAAGCCACCTGGACTCACAGCGCCCAATCCGGCCCGGATTATGACTTTTACAACAACACGCCCATGTTCCGTTACAACGCCTATTTCGGCGTGCATACCGCGCATTACATGGACCTGGTGAGCCACAGCGGGGAGAGCGCGCTGCCGATGAACCGGATCATCTTTGCGGCGGTGAAGACCGTTCTGGCGCGCAGTCTGGCGCGCGGCAGGGCGCCGCTGCCCGCCATGAACACCTGGACGCAGGCGTTCCAGCGCAAGCTGGATAACCTAAAGTTTCTGGCGTATGTCGACACAGACGGTTACCCGGTGATTGTGCCGCTCATCCAGGCGCAGGCCGCCAACCCGGATGAAGTGCTGTTCGCCCTGGGCGCCTACGACCAGGATATCCGCCGCATCCCCGCGGGCTGCAGCGCGGCGCTGTTTGGCATGGCGCTGAGCATGGAGGATGTGCTGGTTCGCGGGGTGTACCGCGGGCTGCAACGCCGCGCGGGGCTGCTGTGCGGCAGCCTGCTGGTGGACTGGGTGTACAACGCCATGCCGCCGGTGCCTGGGCAGATCTACCCGCCGCTGGAACTGCAGGCGGTCAGGGAGTTTTGAGTCAGCGCGCGGCACCCGCTGGCTGAGCACCGCAGATCAGGCATCAAGCCGACGAAACCAGAATGCGCGCCCAGGCGGGCGGGACTGTCAATCTCAACTCGCCGTCCAGCAGGGAAAAGGACTGGTCATCATTGAGCACATCCAGGAAGGATGTGGCTGAGATATCGGGCAGGCGCAGGCTCAACTCCCGCGGCTGGCTGGCGGCATTCAGTGCGACCAGCACGCTCTGTTCATGCCGCTGGCGCAGGAACACCAGGCTGGTGTGATCGACCAGCAGCTCGCGGTACGTCCCGCGGCGAAGCGCCGGCAGGCGCTGGCGGGTGCCAGCCAGGCGCTGGATGGCGGGCAGCAGGCCTGGCTGCATTGGGCGCGCAGCCAGATCCGGCAGCTCAATAGCCGGCCGCAGGGCATGGTCGCCGCGGTCTTTCACCCCGGGTAGGCCGAATTCGCTGCCGTAGTACAGGGACGGTACCCCTGGCATGCTGAAGAGTAAGGCATACAGCGGGTAGAGGTGCGCCGGGTTGTGCAACAGGCTGGCGACGCGGTTGACATCATGGTTGTCGGCGAAGTTGTAGAGCGGCAAATCAGCGTACAGCCCGCCGCTGGCGAACTGCCGCTTGAGGGAGTAGGCAATCTCGAAGTAGTTGCGGTCATTAAGGCTCGAATACAGTCCCTTGTAGACCTCGTAATTGGTGACCGAGTCCAGCTCGGCCGGGTTGGCCCACTGGCGGTAATCCCCATGCACCACTTCGCCCAGCAGGAAAAAGTCCGCTTTCAGGCGGCGGCAGTGGGCTGCCAGCGCGCGCAGGAAATCATGATCGATCACGTCGGCAGCATCCAGGCGCAGGCCGTCGATATCATACTCGCTCACCCACTGGCTGACCGCGGAAAAGAGGTGCTCGCGCACTTCCGCGTTAGACAGGTTGAGCTTGACTAGGCTGTAATGCCCGTTCCAGCCCTGGTAAGAGAAGGGATCGCCGTAGGGGCTGCGAGAGGAGAAATCCAATTGTGCGAACCAGCCGGCGTAAGGCGAGCGCGGGCCGTTGGCCAGCACGTCTTTGAAGGCCCAAAAATCGCGCCCGACATGGTTGAAAACACCGTCCAGAACCAGGCGCACACCCTGCTGGTGCAGGCTGGCGCTCAATCGCGCCAGGGCAGCGGTATCCCCCAGGCGCCGGTCGACGCGGAAATAGTCCGCCGTATCATATCCGTGGGATGAAGATTCGAACAGCGGTCCCAGGTAGAGCGCGTTCACGCCCAGCGAGAGAAGGTGTGGGATCCAGCCCTCGATTTTGAGCAAACGCGGCACAGGGTCGGAATGGAAATCATTGCAGGCTGGCGCGCCGCACAGGCCTAACGGGTAAATATGGTAAAAAATGGCGTCCTGCGCCCAGGTTGGCATAATGATTCTCCTAAATCGTACTGGCTATACCGATCGGTATACTGGCGGGGTAAAAAAAATCCCCTATGAATAAATTCCGTACTGGAACTGGCGCACCGCCTGTTGAACAAGATGATCATCCAGCTCGGTGTAACCGTTCAGCGCCAGCCCGATGTAGGTGTTGATCACGCCTATTAAGGAAGAAGCGTAGGCGCGTTGGCGTCCGGCCATGTTGCCATGGTCGCGGACCGCGCGCGCGAACATCTCCTCGATCATGGCGAACTGCTGGCTGCTCCAGCGCGCCACGGCTGCCTGTGCCTGGCTGTAGCGCGGCGAAAACCACAACGCCAGTTGCAGGCGGTAAAAGGTCGGGTAACGGCGGGCGAAATCGAAGTAAGCGCGGATAACGCGCGTCAGGCTGAGCGGCAGATCACGCTGGTAATCGGCTGCGGCGGCGACCTCCTGATTAAGACGCTGGAAATATTCCGCCAGCAGACTCTCGAGCAGGCCGTGCTTGCTGCCGAAGTAATGGTACAGGGTGGGCTTGGTCACTCCGGCCGCTTCGGCGATCTCCTGCACGCCGACCGCGTCGTAGCCGCGGTCAGCGAACAATCTGAGCGCCTGGTCGAGAATTTTTTGACGGTTGTCCACGCGGTCATTATACCGATCGGTATAGTGCCTGTCAAGAGATTTCTCTCAACCACCGAGCAGGGCG
>FWWM01016519.1_pt1 | contig 10967 bp, 10 predicted proteins | sample 2228351 | NCBI WGS metagenome assembly FWWM01 (sample SAMEA103939774, study PRJEB20133) | metagenome
GGACCAGGCGGCGGCGGGGGCGGTGAAAGCGGCCGGTTTCGGGCTGTTTTGCTATACCGTCAACGAGCCCCAGCGCGCCCGCGAGTTGCTGGACTGGGGCGTGGACGGGTTCTGCACCGACCGCATCGACCTGATCGGTCCAGATTTCGCCGTTGCGTAATCGCTTGGCCGCCCACTAAACCCCTTTACAGCTACGCTATAATCGTTTCTTTATATATAGCTGCTCCCATCTTCCGCCCTTACAACATGAAATCATCCGAAATTCGCGAGAAATTCCTCAAGTTCTTTGAGTCCAAAGGCCACACGATCGTCCGTTCCAGCCCGCTGGTACCGGGCAACGATCCGACCATGTTGTTGACCAACAGCGGGATGGTGCAGTTCAAGGACGTGTTCCTGGGCCTCGATTCGCGCCCCTACAAGCGCGCCACCACGGTGCAGCGCTGCGTGCGCGCCGGCGGCAAGCACAACGACCTGGAAAACGTCGGCTACACCGCGCGCCACCACACCTTCTTCGAAATGCTGGGCAACTTCAGCTTCGGCGACTACTTCAAGCGCGACGCGATCCAGTTCGCCTGGGAACTGCTGACCACCGTCTACATGCTGCCGGCCGAGAAGCTGACCGTGACCGTGTACTTCGAGGACGACGAGGCCTACGACATCTGGGCCAACGAGATCGGCGTGCCCAAGGAGCGCATCGTCCGCATCGGCGACAACAAGGGTGCGCGCTACGCGTCGGACAACTTCTGGCAGATGGCCGACACCGGCCCCTGCGGCCCGTGCACCGAGATCTTCTACGACCACGGTCCCGAAATCTGGGGCGGCCCTCCGGGTTCGGCCGAGGAAGACGGCGACCGCTTCATCGAAGTCTGGAACCTGGTGTTCATGCAGTTCAACCGCGACGCGGCCGGCGTCCTGACGCCGCTGCCCAAGCCGTCGATCGACACCGGCATGGGCATGGAGCGCCTGGCGGCCGTGCTGCAGCACGTGCACAGCAACTACGAGATCGACCTGTTCCAGAGCCTGATCCGCGCCGCCGCGCGCGAGACCGGCGCCACCGACCTGGGCAACAACTCGCTCAAGGTCATCGCCGACCACATCCGCGCCGCCTCGTTCATGATCGTCGACGGCATCATCCCGAGCAGCGAAGGCCACGGCTACGTCCTGCGCCGCATCATCCGCCGCGCGCTGCGCCACGGCCACAAGCTGGGCCAGACCCGTCCGTTCTTCCACAAGCTGGTCGAGGACCTGAACGCCGAGATGGGCACGGCCTACCCGGAACTGGCCGAGGCGAAGGACCGCGTGGCCCAGGTGCTCAAGGCCGAGGAGGAGCGCTTCGGCGAGACCCTGGAAAACGGCATGAAGATCCTGGAAGCGCAGCTGGCCGTCGATCCGAAGAACCTGGATGGCGGCACCGCCTTCACCCTGTACGACACCTACGGCTTCCCGCTCGACCTGACGGCCGACATCTGCCGCGAGCGTGGCGTGAAGCTGGACGAGGAAGGCTTCGCCGCCGCGATGGAGCAGCAGAAGAAGACCGCGCGCGCCGCCGGCAAGTTCAAGATGGCCGCGAACGTCGAGTACGCGGGCGAGAAGACCAAGTTCGTCGGCTACGAGGCCCTGGTACACAACACCCACGTGCTGGCGCTGTACGCCGACGGCGTGAAGGTGGACGAGCTCAAGGCCGGCCAGGCCGGCATCGTCGTGCTCGACACGACCCCGTTCTACGCCGAGTCCGGCGGCCAGGTGGGCGACCACGGCCTGATCAAGGCGGCCGGCGGCCTGTTCGAAGTCGAGGACACGCTCAAGATCCAGGCCGAAGTCTTCGGCCACCACGGCGTGCTGCGCGAAGGCGCGCTGCGCGTCGGCGACACGGTCGATGCCCAGGTGGACCAGGCCAAGCGCGCGCGCACCATCCGCAATCACTCGGCCACGCACCTGATGCACAAGGCGCTGCGCGAAGTGCTGGGCTCCCACGTGCAGCAGAAGGGCTCGCTGGTCGATCCGGACAAGACCCGCTTCGACTTCAGCCACAACGCCCCGCTCAGCGCGCAGGAGATCGCGCGCATCGAGGCCATCGTCAATGCCGAGATCCTGGAGAACCACCCGACCCGCGCCCAGCACATGAGCTTCGACGACGCCGTCAAGCACGGTGCGATGGCCCTGTTCGGCGAGAAGTACGGCGACCAGGTGCGCGTGCTCGACATCGGCTCGTCCAAGGAACTGTGCGGTGGCGTGCACGTGACGCGCACCGGCGACATCGGCCTGTTCAAGATCGTCTCGGAAGGCGGCGTGGCCGCCGGCATCCGCCGCATCGAGGCCGTCACCGGCGAAGGCGCGCTGGCCTGGGTGCAGTCGACCAACCGCAAGCTGCTCGACGCCGCCGCCGCGCTCAAGACCGCCCCGGACGAACTGCCGAACCGGATCGCCCAGGTGCAGGACCAGGTCAAGCTGCTGGAAAAGGAAGTCGCCGCGCTCAAGAGCCGCCTGGCCTCGGGGCAGGGCGACGAGCTGGCGACCCGCGCGGTGGACGTGAACGGCATCAAGGTGCTGGCCGCCACCATGGATGGCGCCGACGTGACCAGCCTGCGCGAGACGATGGACAAGCTCAAGGACAAGCTCAAGACCGCCGCCATCGTGCTGGCCAGCGTGGCCGACGGCAAGGTGAGCCTGATCGCCGGCGTGACGGCGGACGCGACCGGCAAGGTCAAGGCCGGCGAACTGGTCAACTTCGTCGCCAAGCAGGTTGGCGGCAAGGGTGGTGGCCGTGCGGACATGGCCCAGGCCGGCGGCACCGACCCTGCTGCGCTGCCGCAAGCGCTGGCGGGCGTCGTCGATTGGGTGGGTGAGCGCGCGTAAGTTTCGGGTAAGCACCAGGATGTAACGTTCGGGCGTGAGGCGGAGAGTGCCGCTTCACGCCCGTGTCGCTTTTTGGTGCACTCCCTCCCGGTTGCAGTGCATGACAAAAGTCACAATCAGTTGCGAGCCTGCAACAATTCGTGATTATTTTGGTGCGCTGCGTCATAATCGGGGAATTGGAGTAGTATGCAAACCGTAGCACCATCCACCTTGAGCAGGCTTTCGATGATGACCGAAACCACCTTCGACACCGACACCATGGAATTCCAGAGAGACCTGGACGCGCGCGGGCTGAACTGTCCGCTGCCCATCCTTAAAGCCAAGAAAGCGCTGGCCGAGATGGAAAGTGGCCAGGTGCTGCGCATTACCGCGACCGACAACGGTTCGGTGCGCGACTTCCAGGCCTTTGCCAAGCAGACCGGCAACGCCCTGCTGTCGCATACGCAGCACAATGGCGAATTCGTCTTCCTGATGCGCCGCAAGTAATTCGCAGCGTGCAGGGACCCGGCGGCGCGGCGGTTTTTCCGCGGCACGCCGGCGCGTCCCGCCCCCGATTTCCCCTTCTCGCAGGGCGCGATTAGGGGTTTTCTTCTAACTAAAAAACGCACGATCGTGCTTTAATTCCGACCTGAAGCGGTTTTTCTCTTATAATCTAGGCCATTTTAGTCCGTCACCATCTCAATTTTCTAAAGGCAACCTATGAAAGTCCTGGTACCCGTCAAACGCGTGGTTGACTACAACGTCAAGGTCCGCGTCAAGTCCGACGGCAGTGGCGTCGATATCGCCAATGTCAAGATGTCGATGAATCCGTTCGACGAGATCGCGCTGGAAGAGGCCACGCGCCTGAAGGAAGCCGGCAAGGTCACCGAAGTGGTGGCGGTGTCGGTCGGCGTGCCGCAGTGCCAGGAAACCCTGCGCACCGGCATGGCCATCGGAGCCGACCGCGGCATCCTGGTCGAGACCTCGGTCGAGACCGAGCCGCTGGCCGTGGCCAAGGTGCTCAAGGCGCTGGCGGAGAAGGAGCAGCCGCAGCTGATCATCCTGGGCAAGCAGGCGATCGACGACGACTCGAACCAGACCGGCCAGATGCTGGCCGCACTGCTGGGTTGGCCGCAGGCGACCTTCGCATCGAAGGTCGTGCTGGAAGACGGCAAGGTCACCGTGACCCGCGAAGTCGATGGCGGCCTGGAGACCATCGCGCTGTCGCTGCCGGCGATCGTGACCACCGACCTGCGCCTGAACGAGCCGCGTTACGTGACGCTGCCGAACATCATGAAGGCCAAGAAGAAGCCGCTGGAAACGGTCAAGCCGGAAGATCTCGGCGTTGACGTGGCCCCGCGCCTGAAGACCCTGAAGGTCAGCGAGCCGGCCAAGCGCTCGGCCGGCGTCAAGGTGCCGGACGTGGCTACCCTGGTGCAGAAGCTGCGCACCGAAGCCAAGGTCATCTGATCGCGGACCGTCGTCCGCCCGTCCGAACACACACATAGGAAACATCATGGTCGCATTAGTTATCGCCGAACACGACAATGGCTCCCTGAAGGGGGCAACCCACCACACCGTGACCGCGGCCGCCCAGTGCGGCGGCGAGGTGAACATCCTGGTCGCCGGCTCGAACTGCGGTCAGGCGGCCGAAGCCGCCGCGCAGATCGCGGGCGTGGCCAAGGTGCTGGTCGCCGACGCGCCGCACCTGGCCGACGGCCTGGCCGAGAACATGGCCGAGCAGGTGCTCGCCGTGGCCGGCAACTACTCGCACATCCTGGCTCCGGCTACCGCCTTCGGCAAGAACATCCTGCCGCGCGTGGCCGCCAAGCTGGACGTGGCCCAGATCTCGGAGATCACCAAGGTCGATTCGCCCGACACGTTCGAGCGTCCGATCTACGCCGGCAACGCCATCGCCACCGTGCAGTCGGGCGATCCGGTCAAGGTCATCACCGTGCGCACCACCGGTTTTGACGCCGCCGCCGCCGGCGGTTCGGCATCCGTCGAGAACGTGGCCGCCGTCGCCGACTCGGGCCGTTCGAGCTTCGTCGGCCGCGAGCTGGCCAAGTCCGACCGTCCGGAACTGACGGCCGCCAAAGTGATCGTCTCCGGTGGCCGCGGCATGGGTTCGGGCGAGAACTTCAAGATCCTCGAGCCGCTCGCCGACAAGCTGAACGCCGCCATGGGCGCCTCGCGCGCGGCGGTCGACGCCGGCTACGTGCCGAACGACTGGCAGGTCGGCCAGACCGGCAAGGTCGTCGCACCGCAGCTGTACATCGCGGTCGGCATCTCCGGCGCGATCCAGCACCTGGCCGGCATGAAGGACTCCAAGACCATCGTCGCCATCAACAAGGACCCGGAAGCGCCGATCTTCTCGGTGGCCGACTATGGCCTGGTGGGCGACCTGTTCGACGTCGTCCCGGCCCTGGTCAAGGAACTGGGCTAAGCCGGCCCGAGGGTGGGCGCGTGCCTTGCTCCCCCCCCTCAGTACACAAACCACACGTCGTTCCCGCGCAAGCGGGAACCCATACGCCGTTTGCGCATGCTGCGGCTGCTGATTCGATTCAGCATGGGTTCCCGCAGTCGCGGGAACGACGTTGCCGCATGTAGAGATACCACTAGGAGACCAAGGTGAGCTATCAAGCCCCGCTGAAAGACATGCAGTTCGTCCTGAACGAACTGGCCAACCTGCACGAGATCAACCAGCTTCCCGGCTGCGAGGACGCGACCGCCGACACCGTCGAGGCGGTGCTGGAGGAGAACGCGAAGTTCTGCAGTGAAGTCGTGGCCCCGCTGAACCACGAGAGCGACAAGGAGCCGAGCCTGTGGAAGGACGGCCACGTCACCACCTCGAAGGGCTTCCGCGAGGCTTTCCGCGCCTATGTCGAGGCGGGCTGGCAGGGTGTCCAGCACCCGACCGAGTTCGGCGGCCAGGGCCTGCCCAAGCTGGTGGCCACCCCCTGCATCGAGATGCTGCATGCGTCGAGCCTGTCGTTCGCCCTGGTCGCGCTGCTGACCGACGGCGCGATCGAGGCCTTGCTGACCGCCGGCTCGGACGCGCAGAAGACCCGCTACATCGAGCCGATGATCTCGGGCAAGTGTACCGGCACCATGAACCTGACCGAGCCGCAGGCCGGTTCCGACCTGGCCGCCGTGCGCACGCGCGCCGAACCGCAGGGCGACGGCACCTACAAGATCTTCGGCACCAAGATCTTCATCACCTACGGTGAACACGACATGGCCGAGAACATCGTCCACCTGGTGCTGGCACGCACGCCGGACGCGCCGCCGGGCGTGAAGGGGATCTCGCTGTTCATCGTGCCCAAGTTCCTGGTGAACGAGGACGGTTCGCTGGGCGCGCGCAACGACGTGCACTGCGTGTCGATCGAGCACAAGCTGGGCATCAAGGCCAGTCCGACCGCCGTGCTGCAGTTCGGCGACCATGGCGGCGCGATCGGCACCCTGGTTGGCGAGGAAAACCGCGGCCTGGAATACATGTTCATCATGATGAACTCGGCGCGCTTTGGCGTCGGCATGCAGGGTGTGGGCCTGGCCGAGCGCGCCTACCAGCAGGCGGCCGCGTTCGCCAAGGAGCGCATCCAGTCGCGCGACCTGGCCGGCTCGCCAGGTCCGGTGGCGATCATCAACCACCCGGACGTGCGCCGGATGCTGATGTCGATGCGTTCTCAGACCGAGGCGGCGCGTGCGCTGGCCTACGTCGGCGCGGGCCTGTCGGACCTGGCGCACCACCACCCGGACGAGGCGACCCGCAAGGCCAACCTGGCCGTGTACGAGTACCTGGTGCCGGTGATCAAGGGCTGGTCGACGGAAATGTCGGAGAACGTCGCGCGCGATGGCGTGCAGGTGCATGGCGGGATGGGCTTCATCGAGGAAACCGGCGCGGCGCAGCACTACCGCGACGCAAAGATCCTGACCATCTACGAAGGCACGACCGCGATCCAGGCGAACGACCTGGTCGGCCGCAAGACGGTGCGTGACGGCGGCGCGGTGGCGAAGTCCCTGCTTGCCCAGGTGCGTGCGACCGAGGCCGAATTGGCGAACGCGGACGGCGCCGATTTCGCGGCGATCCGCCGTCACCTGGCCGAGGGCAGCAAGGCGCTGGAGGCGGTGGTGGACTACGTGGTCGCCACGGCCAAGGCCGACCCGAAGGCGGTGTATGCGGGCAGCGTGACCTACCTGAAGCTGGCCGGCATCGTGCTGGGTGGCTGGCAGATGGCGCGTGCGGCCCTGGTCGCGCAGCGCAAGTTGGCGGCGGGCGAGGGCGATGCGGCCTTCCTGCGCGCCAAGATCGCCACCGCGCGCTTCTTCGCCGACCACGTTCTGTCGCAGGCGGACGGGCTGCGCGCCGCGATCGTCGATGGCAGCGCCGGCGTGCTGGCGCTGGACGTCGAGCAGTTCTAGAGCGGGTTTCTTCGCCTCCCCGCGTCGTCCGCCGCCCTCACGGGCGGCGGTGAGCGAGCGAGAGCACGTTCCCCTGTTGTCTGGTGCCGGTGCTCTTAGATCACTTGCAAGTCGCGCTAGCCGTCCAATCGCTTGGGCCATGCCGGCGCTTGACCTCCCTCGTTTTCAGTTGACACGACCTAGCGTCGGGCGGTAATTGCTCCCACCGTTCCACATTTCCAATGAGAGTTCCCCGATTTAAACCGTTACCGCCGTACACGCATACCAGCCACTTGGTGGACGGGCTCTTGAAGTTGTACACGGTGTCCTCGCCCCCCTGAACTTTCTTGCTTGGAACCTGCATCGCGTCGAATCCCCCGTAAGGGTATTGGTGGCGCAGACCTACATGGACTAGAGCGTCGGAAAGTCTCGATCCTCTAACAATCCCTTGGTCGTCGGGTAAGACGACCTCTTGAGACGGATAGGATTCCGGGCATTTGACCTCATGTGCACTCGCTTGCGAGGAAAGCGTCAGGACAGCGAATAGGAGTCCTCTCATGGGACAGTCACGACGTAGAATTCGTCAGCGCGATTCGAGGCTGTGTACTTTTCAGGGTATTCCAGCTTGAACCATTCGGGGAGGATAGCCAGACCTCGCGACCCTGCTGGCTTTCCCTTGTACTGATCGAACATTGAAAACTCGCAAGGAAGACCGTTCGACATCAATGCTCGGCCTTCGAACTTCTTGAATAATCCGACATGGTAGCCGCTCTGGTTAGGGTATCTCCAGCGGCCGTTGATCAGTTTGAAGTTTGCGATGACCGTGCCAGGCAGGAGAAAAGATAGATCGAGCACCCGTGGCCCGCGGTGCCAACGGCTGGTATGGCCGACATCCGTCAGGAACTGGGGAAGAGCAGCACATTCACGGTCTCGTCCAATGTATTGTCCGTCCCGTCCCGCCAATCGTTGATCGTATTCCTCGACCAATGCGTCGAAGTCGCCCTGAAACGCGACCTGGCGCGTTGGAGTCCATGGGAGAATGTTGACAGTGCCCATGGCCGCTCCGGCTCAAGCGCATTTGTTGCTAGCGCAGTCCCAGCCGCCAGCCGTGCTGCCTTCCGTGCCGCCTTTGACGCTCTGCTTGGTGTACTTCCACTTCATTCTCGAGTACGCCAGGTGAACCTGCTCAGTGACGAGTCCGTTTGAGCCACTGCAAGGGTTTACCCCCGAGATCATCACGTTTTCCAGTTCGACCTCGTAATACCTGATCGGTTGGCCGTGGCCGTCAGCCCGCATAAACTCGAACTTCGCCTTCGGGATTGTTTTGCCCATTGCGCAGGTCTGTTGCAGGAGCGGAGACGCGAGATCGGCGACTTTCTTGAATGTGAGATTGGAAAGCTCTGCTCTCCCATTTGTCATGCCACCCGCAGTCGAAACCGCAGTGGCCCTCGGTTGATGAACTGACCAGGTAACATCGGATACCTCGATCCAGTCCTTGTGTTTGTCATCATTCGACTCCCCCTTGATGCCCTCAATTTGCAGATAAGCGTCCAGTGCCATCATTGCTCCCGTTCTTTAATCATCAGATGGAAGATGGTGCGCTATCGTCAGCGGGGCTTGTTGTTGCGCGTCAACGGCCGCGTTCTCGGTTGACGCCGCTCATGCCTTGCCGAAACGAGGGCGAACTGTCCCAGCCTCGCGAGCTATCCCAAGCGCGGAAAAGGCAGTTCGCGGGCCTTGCACACGACGCGGAGAGCGGATGAGGGCGATACCGCCTGCCTGCGAACCAGCGGCGGCGCTTTATGTCGACTGGCTTTGGATTCAGAATAACGGGGGGGGGGGGCTGCCACCGTTTCTACACGCGCGGCAGTTCATGGTCTTGCTGGAATGACGACCGAACTGAACCCAGCGTATTGTCGGCTTCTGCCAAGAATGAGGCTGACCAAATCAGCTTTTGGTATGGCGATGTGAAGGCAGGCAAGTCTTTCCGAATAGCTCGGTTCTGCAGCTACGCTTTGCGCCGCTGGACCGCGCGGAGAAACCTTCGATTCCATTAGAACCTGAGTATCACACTGGGAGCACGCCTCAGCATTTGATGAGCGCCCGCCACCTCGGCAGTTACCACGGAAGCTTGCGCTTCTTAAAGTTATCGCATCGCTTATACCGTTGTAATCAGGAAGTACGACCATTGGGTCAGGAATGTCCGCGTTGTCGATTAAGATTTCGAGTAGGACACTTGTTCCTACTCTGGACAGTACGTTAACGTTACGAAGCGTCAGTCCTTCGCCGCTGTCCAATGTCCGTGAACATGGTAAGCCGAATGAAGCGAAGGAGCGACATTGCCTGGATGAGATTGTGAGCTCGTGCGCGTGTCGGTTTCCGTATGCAAGTGTCTCTACAGTCCAGGTCGCCCACAATAGAGGACGGCTACCAACAATAATTGGTAATACAAGAAGTAGGACAGCAGCGACTACAACCGGCTGCCACCATTGTTCCTTTTTTATGTAGTATGCGGCAGCATTCATTGTGAAGATTAGAGCAGCTACCAACAGCACGAAGTGGCCGCTCGCTCCAGTTTCACTGGCGACTAGTTCTATGGTCGCGAGCGGCAGCAGAAACGCCGCTGCCCAAATTACCAACATAACGAAGTGCAAACTAAGTAAACCTAGATGGATCGTCCACCTCTGCCGAGACCTATCGTTTTGTCGACTGGTCAAAAAGCTTATGACAAGCAAGCCGGCGCCGAGGAGCGCTGTCACCCCCATATAGTAATCTTGCTCGATCGCCGATATTTCTTCGGGCAGCAGTGCGGGGAGGCCCCTAATAAGAGCCCAACAGACGATGGGAGTGAGAAGCAAGGCCGCCCGGCTCAGTTTGGTGGAATCGAATACAGGTGTCGCCTCATTCAGCGCGAATCGCAATATCAGGACTGGTGTCAGGAGAATGATAGTAAAAGCGCCGAGTAGGAGGAGTCCAGTCACCGTGACGCTTGCAAGCAAGCCAGCGAGATCTGCGGAGGAAAAGTCCGGAAGGAATTGAATGCTAAGGTGATATAGCAGCATGATAGTACCGCCGCAAAGCAATATCCCGTTCCATGCGACTAGCAAGGGATTGTTGCGTGCAAAGTCCTTTGCCCAATTCCCTTTGCTAGGCCCTCGTTCGCGTCTGTTGCCTGAGATCCAAACCATGGTCGTATACTCTTCGGCGGCATACGCCTATCATTCCTTGTGCAGTTAAGTGATCGTGAAATTGTTTATTAGCCGTACGCCCCGCCCGTGTACATCACGTCGAACAGTCGCGAGATCGTCCCGATCATCACCGTCGTCCCGACCAGCATCGTCAGCACCAGCAGCAGCGCCAGGTACCACTTCGAATTCGACGTGCGTCCCGAACCCTTGTTCCAGCGCGCATCCCACTTCTCATCCGGCGTGAGGCCGATCACCAGCGCCTCGACGAAGCCCACGATGTACGACACCAGGAAGGGCAGCACCGGATAGAACGGGTGCAGGTTCGCCGCATTCAGCACGCCCACCAGCGGCACGCTGCACAGGTGCAAAAGCCCGATCCTGTCGGTGCCGCCGTTCAGGTAGAAACGGTGCGCGCCCAAACCGCCGAACAGGAAGGCGAGGAGGGTGGCGAGGGTCTTGTTCTTGTGTCGGACGGCCATTTTTTGCTTGCTCAACGGTTCGGGAAGGCGCCAGTATCATCCAAAAACCGTGTGAAAGCATCAT
>FWWM01016523.1_pt1 | contig 10964 bp, 9 predicted proteins | sample 2228351 | NCBI WGS metagenome assembly FWWM01 (sample SAMEA103939774, study PRJEB20133) | metagenome
CGCCAGAGCGCTCGCATTTTGAAGCAGGCCGTGGAGCAGATCCCAGACGGCCCTATCGCGGCGGAGGGCGTTCCGAGGCTTTTGGAGCCGCCGCCGGGGGAGGCCTACGCGAGGGTCGAGTCCCCCAGGGGGGAGCTGGGATTCTTTATCGCATCCGACGGGACGCCGTTTCCGTACAGGTTGAAAATAAGGAGCCCGGCGTTTTCCAACCTTTCGACGATAGAAAAGATCGGGATCGATTGTTTGATCGCCGACTTCGTGGTGGCCTTGGGATCGCTCGATCCGGTTTTCGGCGAGGTGGATAGATGATGGGCGCGTTCGCCTCGGACTCGGCGATCAACAGCTTCGTCGCGCCTGCGGCGTGGGGCCTTGGGCTCGCCCTTTACGCGGCGCTTTCGGTCGCTTTCCTGGTTTGGATGGAGAGAAAGGTGAGCGCCGATATACAGGCGCGCTGGGGTCCGATGCACCACGGCTTTCACGGCTGGTGGCAGACGCTGGCCGATACGGTCAAGCTGATGTTCAAAGAAGATATCGTGCCGGCCAAGTCCGATAAGTGGATTTTCTTGGCGGCTCCGTTTCTCGTTTTTGTGCCCGCCCTTCTCGCGTTTCTCGTAATCCCGATGGGCGAAGGTCTGGTGGCGAGAAATATGGATGTGGGGCTGGTCTATTACCTGGCCGTGCCTTCGCTGGCCGCCATCGGGATAATTTCAGCCGGCTGGAGCTCGGCGAGCAAGTACTCGACCATCGGAGGTTTGCGCTCCGCCGCGCAGCTCATAAGCTACGAGGTTCCGAGGGCGATGTCCGTTCTCGGGGTCGTCATGTTGGCCGGGACGCTTTCCACCGTGGGAATCGTGGATGCCCAGAAAAAGATCTGGTTTTTCATCCCGCAAATTCTCGGCTTCATCGTATATTACATCGCCTCCATAGCGGAGGTGGGAAGGACGCCTTTCGATCTGCCGGAGGCCGAATCTGAGCTGGTCAACGGCTACTTTACCGAATATTCCGGGCTTCGCTGGTCCCTTTTCATGATGGGCGAATACGTAGCCCTATTGGCGGCCTGCTTCATGGGCGCCGTGCTGTTTTTAGGTGGCTGGAGGGCTCCGTTTGGGCTCCTTCCGCAGCTCGGGCCGCTCTGGCTCCTGCTCAAGGCGTACGCCCTGGTCTATGTGGCGATGTGGATTCGGTGGACGCTGCCCCGATACCGCATAGACCAGCTGCTCGAGATCAGCTGGAAGGTGCTCCTTCCGCTGTCTCTTATCAATGTGGCTTGGACAGCAGTCTTGGCTTTCGCGGGTGGAGAATGGTTAAAGGGATTGCTGGGCTGATCGACGCTACCAAGAGCTTTTATAACGGGTTTTCGGTGACGTTCAAGGAAATATTCCGGCGCCCGTTTACCCGCATGTATCCGATGGAGCGCCCGCCTCTCACCGAGCGGTTCCGCGGCGCGCTGGCCATGAAGGGCTTTGTCGGCGATCGCCCGCTGGATGACGACCGAGGCGATCTTCAGGAGTTCAACCGCCGCATCATGGAGCTGTACGAGTCCGGACGCCTCGCGCCGTGCGAAACGGCGTGTCCGGCGCACACCAATGCGCGCGGATACGTGGCCGCGATCGCCAACGGCGAATTCGAGAGGGCGCTGGCGATCATCAGGGAAAGGGCACCGTTTGCCGCATCTTTGGGCCGGATCTGTCACCATCCCTGCGAAACGTCCTGCCGACGCGGGTATTTCGACGAACCGGTCTCGATCAGGAACTTGAAGCGATTCGCGGCGGACGCCTGCGAACACCTGCCCTATCCTCCGCCTCCGCCGCGGACGAGCGACAAGCGGGTGGCGATAATCGGCAGCGGACCTTCGGGCCTTACGGCGGCCGCCGACCTCGCAAAAGCGGGCTACGCGGTGACGGTTTTCGACAAGAACGGCGCGCCCGGTGGAGCGCTCTTGACCGGGGTTCCCGCTTACCGCTTGCCCCGCGAAAAGCTGGCGTGGGACGTGGGGTACATCGCCTCGCTGGGCGTCGAGATCAGGACGGGGATCGAGGTCGGGAAAGATGTGGACCTCAAAAGCATTGCGGACGAATACGACGCCGTCATCATCGCGAACGGGCTCCAAGTTTCTAGGGGTCTGCCCATACCCGGAGCCGACGCGGAGGGCGTTCACCTGGCGCTTCCGTTTTTGAGGGCCGCCAACTTCGGGGAAGACACCGGGATCGGCAAGCGGGTCGTGGTCGTCGGCGGGGGCAACGTGGCGATAGACGTCGCCAGGTGCGCTTTAAGGGTGGGAGCCGAAAAGGTTTACGAATTCTGCCTGGAGGGCCCGACCTACAACGACATGCCAGCCCACAATTGGGAGATCGAGGAGGCGCTGGAAGAGGGCGTGGAAATACACCCGTCTTTCGGACCCAAGGAAATCCACGCGAAGGACGGGAAGGTCGTCGGCATGACGTTTAAAAGGTGCCTGTCCGTGTTCGACGCCGAGGGGCGGTTCAACCCGAGCTACGATGAAAACGAGACCGCGACGGTCGAAGTCGATACCGTCATTTTCGCCATAGGTCAGGGTAGCGATAATCGATTCATCGAGGGGGTCTGCGAGCTGAATGAAAGGGGGCTTCTCGTGGTCGATCGCGAGACCCAGCAGACCTCGAACCCCAAGGTTTTTGCGGCGGGCGAGGTCATCACCGGTCCGGGATCAGCCATTGGTTCGATAGCCTCCGGTCACGAAGCCGCCATATCGGTCGATCGATTTCTGAAGGGAATGGACCTCAAAGAAAACAGGGTTAAAATCGAGGTTAAGACGGAAGGGCCGTACGGCCCGAACGACCCGGCTTACATAGAGCCGGAGAGGCGGCGCGCGGTGATGCCCACAGTGCCGCCCGAGGAGCGCGTAAAGGATTTCCGTCAGATCGAGCTAGGCTTCACGGAAGAAGTTGCCGTGGCGGAAGCGTTCAGGTCGCTATCTTGCCGGAGCGAGATGTGCGTCGGCTGCTCTTTCTGCCAGCGCATCTGCCCGGGGTTCGCCATTGATGTGGCGAGAACCTCGCCGGGCGACGGACCGCGGAGGGTTGTGAAATACGGGGTTGATCTTTCCAAGTGCCTTTTCTGCGGGCTATGCGCCGAACAGTGTCCGACGCGGGCCCTCGTCATGAGCAAGGATTTCGAGCTGAGCACGGCCGACAGGCTCGGGGTGATACTCGAGGGAGAGCGATTGGCGAGGTTGGCAGCGCATAAGCCGGAGCCCATCTCGCCCGAGGAACCGCCGTCGAGGGAGGTGGAAGATGTCCGCGCTTGAGCAGGCCATATTCGCGGTTTTGGCGTTTGCTGGCGTGGCGTGCGCTGTGGCCGTGGTAACGGGCCGCGACATATTCCGCTCGACCCTCTTTTTCGGCGGCTTCCTGTTGTCCGTGGCGGGCCTTTACTTCGCGCTTTCCGCGGGATTCGTCGGGATCATGCAGGTGTTCGTCTACGTCGGGGGAGTCGTCGTCATGATGCTGTTCGGCATAATGCTGACGGAGCGGCGGGGGGCGCTCAGCTCATCCCTCGACAGGCGGCTCACGGTGCTCGGTCCCGTGGTGCTGCTGGTTCTGGTGGTGATTGCCGCCATCGTCAACACGACTTTCAGGGTCGTCAACGTTTCCCTCGAGACGGCCGTCGGAGAGCTCGGAAAGCTATTCGTTGGGCAGTACGTTTTGCCGTTTGAGATCGTTTCCGTTCTGCTGCTCGCGGCTTTGGTGGGAGCGATCATCCTGGCGAAGGAGCGCGGCGATTAAATGGGCTTAGAATATTATTTGGCGCTCGGCGCCATCTTCTTCGGAATCGGACTGTACGGAGCGTTGACCAGGCGTAACGCGGTATCCGTGTTGCTCGCGATAGAGATCATGCTGAACGGGGCGATCCTGAACCTGGTCGCCTTTTCGCGCTTCACCCCAGCTAGGCTGGCCGGTCAAGCGCTCGCTCTTTTCGTGATGGCCGTCGCGGCCGCCGAGGTCGCGGTGGGATTGGCCGTTGTGCTGGCGATGTATCGCGGGTCCAAAACGGCCAACGTCGATGAGGTCGATTTGCTGAAGGGATAGCGTGGCCTACGCGTGGTTGATACCGGCTCTGCCGGCGGCAAGCTTCATAATTCTGGCGTTCTTGGGAAAGCGCATGGGGCGCCCGAGCCACTTCGCCTCGATAGCTGCGGTTTTGGCCTCATTTGCGCTGTCGCTGCTGGTGCTTTATCAGGTCGCAGGTGGGCGCGACTACGAAGTGCTTTACCCTTGGCTCTCGATAGGGGGCGTCGCATTCAACGTAGGTCTGCTCATCGATCGGCTCGCGGCGGTTATGCTCGTCGTAGTCACGAGCGTTTCTTTGGTCGTTCAGGTTTATTCCGTGGGTTATATGGCTGAGGAGAGGCGCTATCACTGGTATTTCGCCTGCCTTTCGCTGTTCACGGCGGCAATGCTCATGCTCGTCCTTTCGGCCAATTACGTGCAGATGTACGCCTCGTGGGAGCTGGTCGGCGTTTGCTCTTATCTGCTGATCGGTTTCTGGTTTGAAAAGAAGGCGGCCGCCGACGCCGCGAAAAAAGCCTTCATCACTACGAGGATAGGCGATGTGGGATTCCTTCTCGGTCTGGTTGTTCTTTACTACGCAGTCGGGAATCTCGACGTGAGCTCGGTGCTCGCCGCGGCCGCCGGGCTCGCTCCCCTCGCGGTGACCGCGGCTTCGATCCTGCTTTTCATGGGCGCCGTTGGCAAGAGCGCCCAGTTTCCGCTGCACGTCTGGCTTCCCGACGCTATGGAGGGTCCGACTCCGGTTTCCGCGCTTATCCACGCCGCCACGATGGTGGCGGCCGGCGTTTTCTTGGTCGCTAGGAGCTTCCCGCTCTTCGCCGCCTCCTCGACGGCAATGGGGTTGGTGGCCGCGATAGGGGGCATTACGGCGCTGATGGCCGCGACCATCGCGCTCGCCCAAAGGGACATCAAGCGCATCTTGGCTTATTCGACGATTTCTCAGTTGGGCCTCATGATGCTGGGGTTGGGCATCGGCGCGTATTCGGCGGCCGTGTTCCACCTCGTCACGCACGCTTTCTTCAAGGCCCTGCTCTTCCTGGGGGCGGGATCCGTCATCCACGCGGCGCATACCCAGGATATTTTCGAGATGGGGGGCTTGGCCCGAAAGATGAAGTGGACGGCAGCCACCTTCGCCGTGGGAGGGCTCGCCTTGGCCGGGTTTCCGGGCCTTTCCGGTTTTTGGAGCAAAGAAGGGATTCTGACCGCCGCTTACGAGGGCGGGCAGTATTGGGCTTTCGCCGCCGGGCTTCTAACCTCTTTGCTGACGGCTTTTTACATCGGCCGGCTCTATTTCGTCGTTTTCGCGGGCAAAGCAGGGAAGGCCCTCGAAATCAAAGTTCACGAATCGCCTTTCGTGATGGTTGCGCCGCTGGCGGTTTTGGCTTTGCCGGCGGGGCTGATCGGGCTCGCCGGATCGCCTCTCGCGGGCAATGCCTTCCAGCGGTTCATGCGCTTGGGCGAGGTGGGCGAGCACGGCGGCGGTATCGTCATGGCGCTTTCGATCTTCGTGGCGCTGGCGGGGCTCGGTTTCGCATGGCTCAAGTACTCGACGGACTTTCTACCGTCCGGGATCGTCGGCGAGCGAAATCCCGCATTGCTGCTTCTGCAGAACAAGTACTACATCGACGAGGCGTACATGAGCGGCATCGTGGCGCCGGTCGTCGGGAGCTCTCGAGCGCTGTTCTCTTTCGACCAGAGCGTCATCGACGGTTTGGTCAACGGCGCGGCGTGGCTTACCTCGAGGGCAGGAGGTCGAGTGAGGAAGATGCAAAGCGGCCTCGTTCAGGACTACGGACTCATCATGCTTTGGTGCGTGGTCGTTTTGATATTTTGGGTTCTCAGCGCGGTGAGGTTGTAACGTGGAAGGATTTCCGATTTTAACGGCGATAATTTTCCTGCCGGCCGTCGGGGCCGCCCTCGTGATGGCGCTGCCGAAAGAAAACCGATCGGCCATCAGGTGGACCGCGCTCGGCGTGTCGCTTCTCGATTTGGTCCTCGGGATCCCCCTCATCGCGTTTTACAAACCTGGAGCGATGAACTTCGTTGAGAGCGCCTCGTGGATACCTTCGGCCGGCATAACATATCACCTGGGGCTCGATGGCCTTTCCATGCCCCTCTTTCTCCTCGCGCTTTTGCTGTCCGCGGTGGCCATTCTAGCCTCTTGGTCCATAGCGGAGCGAGTGAGGAGCTACTTCGCGCTCCTTCTGCTTTTGGAAGTAGGCATGCTGGGAGTATTCGCGGCGCTCGATTTCGTGCTCTTCTACGTGTTTTGGGAGCTGGTTCTTATCCCGATGTACTTCCTCATCGGCATATGGGGAAGCGCCCGGAGGGAGTACGCGGCGATAAAGTTCTTCATCTACACGCTGCTGGGCTCCGTCGTTATGCTCGTCGGGATCATCGCCCTTTACTTCGCCGCCGGCGCGGGCAGCTTCGACATCTTGAGGCTTCAGAACTCCGGGCTGGCCAAGGAGGTCCAGGTTGCCCTGTTCGCCGCGTTCTTCCTGGGGTTTGCGGTCAAAGTCCCGATTTTTCCGTTCCACACCTGGCTTCCCGACGCCCACGTAGAAGCACCGACCGCCGGAAGCGTCCTGCTGGCGGGCGTCCTGTTGAAAATGGGCGGCTACGGGTTCTTGAGAGTAGCCCTTCCCGTTCTGCCTCAGGGTTTCCAGTATTTCCGGCCCGCTTTGGCGGCGCTGGCGATCATCTCGATAGTTTACGGCGCGGCGGTGGCGCTCGCTCAGAAGGATCTGAAGAAGCTGGTCGCCTATTCGAGCGTCTCCCACATGGGCTACGTGATGCTCGGGGTGACCGCGGCGACGACCGCGGCGCTGAACGGAGCGGTCCTTCAGATGGTGAGCCATGGCCTGATAACGGGATTGCTGTTCCTGCTCGTCGGCTACATTTACGAAAGAACTCACACGAGGCAGATAGCCGAGATGGGCGGCCTTTCGACCGCCATGCCGAGGCTCGCGGGCGCTTTCGGTTTTGCCGCGCTCGCTTCTTTGGGGCTGCCCGGAATGTCCGGCTTCGTCGCGGAATTCCTGGTCATACTCGGATCGTTCAAGGCCTACGCCTGGCTTTCGGTCGTCGCGGCCGCGACCGTCGTGCTTACGGCGGGATATCTGCTTTGGGCGGTTCAGCGCGTGAACTTCGAGTCGCTGCCGGCCAAGCTTAAAGGCCTTGCCGACGCGAACGCGCGCGAGTTGGCGAGCTTGGTGCCGCTGATGGCCGCGACGCTGGCCATAGGGCTTTACCCGCTGCCCATTTTGAAAATAATCGATCCGGCAATTGCCGGCGTGGTGAAGGTGGTAGGGGGATAATTGAGCTGGTATGCGTTTTTGCCTGAGGGCATAGCCGTTGCCGCCGCACTATTGGCGCTTTTCGCCGAGCTTTTCGGGAATCGAGAAAAGCGCTGGCTGGGCTACGCGTTGGGGGCTGGCTTCGCCGGCGCGCCGGTCGCGGACGCGGTGGTTCTGGCCTCGGGCGTCACCGGGTCAGCCTTTTATGATGGCTATAGGATCGACGGGATGGCGGCCGCGTTCAAAGCCATACTTCTCGCCGTGTCGGCGCTGGTCGCTTTCGGGGTAGCTCGCGCGGAGGGGAAAGCCCGGCGCGGGGAATTCTACCTGCTGATGTCGCTTTCGGGGTAGCTCGCGCGGAGGGGAAAGCCCGGCGCGGGGAATTCTACCTGCTGATGTCGCTTTCGGTCCTCGGCGCGATGGCGATGGCATCCGCAGGAGACCTGCTCGTGCTGTTCGTGGCCCTCGAGCTCACCGTTTTGCCGAGCTACGCGATGGCCGCGCTGAAGAGGGATCGCAGATCAGCCGAGGCCGCGCTCAAGTATTTCCTGCTGGGGATGCTCGCTTCGGCCATCTTCATCTACGGCGCTACGCTCATTTTCGGGTTCACCGGATCGATTTCGTTCGCCGGTATAGCCGATGCCCTTTCCCGAAACGGCGTATCGCCCATCGTGATCGTCGGGCTGGTCGCGCTCGTCGCCGGTTTGGGCTTCAAAGTCGCGGCCGTTCCTTTCCACTTCTGGGCTCCGGACATCTGCGAAGGCGTGGATGCGTCGGTCGCTCCTTACCTGGCCGTCGGCCCAAAGGCCGGGGGCTTTGCGGCTTTGGTTCACCTATTCCCGCTGGCTTTCGGAACGATGGGAACCGCTTGGACATCGCTGTTCGCGATAATCGCCGTGGCGAGCATGTTCGTGGGGAATCTGGCCGCGCTGTCGCAGACGCACGTCCGCAGGCTCCTCGGATATTCGAGCATCGCGCACACGGGCTACCTCCTCGTCGGTTTGGCTGTATTGGGGGGTTACGCCAGGACATCGCTGGCCTTTTACTTCCTAGCCTATTCGGCGGCCACGCTCGGGGCTTTTCTCGTCGTTCTCGCCGCGAGCTCCGCGGTCGGAGAGTCCATCGAGGACTTCGCGGGGCTATCGCGCAGGGCGCCGGGGCTTTCGCTCGCTATGGCGATATTTCTATTCTCGCTGGTCGGGCTTCCGCCGCTCGCCGGGTTCATCGGCAAGTTTTATCTCTTCTGGGCGGCTGTGCGGGGAGGACTTACTTGGCTCGCCGTCGTCGGCGTGGTGAACTCGGTCATATCTCTGGGTTACTACTCGAGCATCATCAGGCAGATGTACCTGGTGAAGCCGGTATCGAACTCTTCGGTTTCGACGCCCTGGCCCCTGAAAGGCGCCATCTATTCGCTGGTCGCCGTGATCGGCGTCGTCGGAATATATCCATCGCTCATCCTTCCCTACGTCCGCGGCTGAACCGCGCGCGAGTCGGAGAGCAACGCAGCGCGCGCTCCGCTTGTTCGCGGCGGATTTACCGGAATAGAACATCGCGACCGGCGCTTCTTTTGAAGGGGGCGCTTTGCCTTGATAAGTCGGCGCGCTGAATGGTAAACTATGCTTTGGCTTTCGGGTGGGTTTTAATTCTCTGAGCTGCTATTAAGCGCTCGGTTGGCGATGCAGACGGGCCGGGTGCGGCCCGGGGAGGGCACGGTTTTGCAGCGGCCCGTGAGGAGAACGAGGCATTCCAGGCGGTCGTACTCAGCGATCGCCGTCGCCCTTATTTTAGGGGGATTTCTCGGAGGCGTCCTCGGGGAATTGCTCGGAAGTGTCGCGCCTTTTCTCGCCAAAGGCCAGGCGATCGGACTTAAACCAACTCTCGTCGACCTTGCGATCTTGAAGTTTCCGATCGGACTCGAACTCAAGGTTAACGTAGCCGGATTGGTGGGCGCGATGGCTGGCGCGGCGTTGATTGGCAGGAGATAGCGGTCGATGAGCGAGAACGGAAGATTGACGATCAAGCAACTTCCGCCATCGGTTCGCCCGAGGGAACGTCTGATCGAAGGCGGACCGGCCGCGCTTTCCGATGCCGAGCTGCTGGGCATACTCCTGAGGACCGGCAAGAAGGGAGAAACGGCGGTCGAGCTGGGAACCCGGATATTGGCCGAGCTGGGCGACGTGGGAAAGCTGGCCGGGGCGACGCCGGAGGAGCTGTGCCGCGTGACGGGCATCGGGGCGGCGAAAGCGACGCAGGTTCTGGCCGCGATCGAGCTCGGCAAGAGGGCGGCTTCGAGGGTGCCGGCCGCAAGGGAGGACCTCTCGAATCCGGAAGCCGTTTCGAGGATGTTGATGCCGGAGATGCGCTATCTCGACAAAGAGCACTTCAAGGCTTTGGTGTTGAACGTCAAGAATCGGTTGATCAAGGCGATCGACGTTTCGGTGGGCTCGCTTTCGTCTTCGATCGTGCATCCGAGGGAGGTTTTCAAAGTCGCGGTTCGCCTTTCGGGCGCGGCCGTGATAGTCGCTCATAATCATCCAAGCGGGGACCCCACTCCCTCCATGGAGGACATATTGCTCACCAAGCGCCTGGCAAAAGCCGGAGAAATCTTGGGTATAGATTTGCTCGATCACGTCATCCTGGGCGACGGCGTTTTCGTCAGCCTTAGAGAAAGGTCATTGATGTAAAGGAGAGCGAATGTTTGATTTTTTCTCCCTGCCGTTCGGTCGAGATATGGCGGTGGACCTCGGCACCGCCAACACGCTGGTTCACGTCAAGGGCAAGGGGATCGTCTTGGTCGAGCCGTCGGTCGTCGCTTTCGATAAGCAATCCGGAAAGATCCTCGCGGTCGGCACCGAGGCCAAGCGGATGATCGGAAGGACTCCCGGCAACATAGTCGCCGTTCGACCGCTGAAAGACGGAGTCATCGCGGATTTCGACGTGACCGAAGCGATGCTCAGGCACTTCATCCAGAAGGTTCACAACCGGCGCTGGGCCGTGAGGCCCCGCGTCGTGGTCTGCGTGCCATCCGGGGTCACGGAGGTCGAGAAAAGGGCCGTCTACGAGGCGACGATGCAGGCCGGCGCGCGCGAAGCTTTTCTGATCGAAGAACCGGTGGCCGCGGCGATCGGAGCCGGCCTTCCCATCCAGGAGCCGGCCGGCAACATGGTTGTCGACATCGGCGGCGGCACCACGGAAGTGGCCGTCATATCCCTCGGCGGGATAGTCTGCTCGGCCTCCATCAGGATCGGGGGCGACGAGTTCGACGACGCGATCATCCAGCACGTCAAAAAGGAATACAACGTGATGATAGGCGAGCGGACGGCCGAAGAGATCAAGATCGAGATCGGTTCGGCGTATCCCCTTCCCGAAGAAGAAGACGTTGAAGTCAGGGGGCGGGACATCCTGACGGGCCTTCCCAAAAACATCATCCTTTCATCAGAGGAGGTTCGCACGGCCATCGAGGAACCCCTCGCGTCGATCATCGCGGCGATCAAATCAACGCTCGAAAAAACCCCGCCCGAGCTCTCGAGCGATATCATGGATCGGGGGATCGTTATGACCGGCGGCGGTTCTCTTTTGAGGGGCCTCGACGACAGGATAAGACAGGAGACGGGTA
>FWWM01016526.1_pt1 | contig 10963 bp, 10 predicted proteins | sample 2228351 | NCBI WGS metagenome assembly FWWM01 (sample SAMEA103939774, study PRJEB20133) | metagenome
GCCCCCGCCTTAAAGCTCTGCTCAATTTCACCGAGATCGCCCTGCGCACCTTCAACTGCGAATTCGCGGTCAAGTTTAGCATGGCCTTTAATCGTAAGATTCGACCGTAGAGGGCCAGCTACTCGCTGTGCTCCGCCGATCATCCCATTCTCTCCACTTTCAGAAATGTGGGCGGCACTCCTCTAGAGGCTTCCCAATTGACTATCAGGAGGTATAATCGGCCAGCCTCTTTAAGCCAAAGCGGGAAGTTCAAATGAAGGCGAAAGCAGAGGAAATCGAGAGTCTTCCGGTAAATCGTGGATTCTACACGGTGTTGGATTGCCGTATCTACAAGCGCTCCAAGAAACGCATTGTGGCCCTGTGCGTCTTAGAGAGCCGGTACGGTACAGAACTCAAATTCTATGAATGGATATGGAAAGGGGAGGACAAAGGCTGGAAGGTCGGCCTGGCGAACCTGTCGGTCAAGGATATTAACCTTGAGGCGGTAGCAAGGGACGCCAAGGAATTGGCAACCGCCTATGCCATAAAGTTGGATTGGGACTCCTCACTATAAGCAATCCTCTTAGCAGGCGGAAGGAGTTGGAACTGCTCAGATGGGAGACCTTGCAATCAACAAGCAGACTGCGGAGACATCCTCCAGTCTCCAGCGCGTCACCTTGAAGCCTGACTATAGGAGTGGAGAAGACAATCTTCTCAGAGACTTCTACATTCCCTGTCTCGAGCAAAGCAAAAAATACTATCGGGCCGTGGGTTTCTTCAGCAGCACCGCCCTGGCGGCAGCTGCGCGGGGGCTTGCCAGATTCATCAAGAAGTCGGGGGAGATGTATCTCGTCGCAAGTCCTTTCCTGGAAGAGCAAGACGCCAAAGCGCTGATGGAAGCCTGGAATGATCCCACGAAATTTGAAGTCGTGATAACCCACGTCCTCCTTAAGGCCCTCGACCCACAGCAGCTTGAGTCGCTATTGATCCGGCGCAGACTTGAGTGTCTGGCTTGGCTCGCAAGCGAGCAGCGGCTACAAATACGCATTGCCGTGCCAAGAGTGGAGGACGGTTTGGACCCCCGTGGAATCTACCACGAGAAATTGGGGATATTTGAGGACCAAGTCGGCAATGTCGTCGCTTTCTCAGGCTCCATCAACGAAACCGCGAGCGGGTGGACTGGGAATTTCGAAGCGTTCGATGTGTTTGCGTCCTGGGCCACAGAAGACGCTGAGCGAGCCCGGCGCAAGAAAGAAGTTTTTCATAAACTCTGGACTGATGCTGCCCCTGGACTGAGGGTCGTGGAATTCCCCGAAGCAGCGAGAGAGCAACTCATTCGTCTTCGTCCTGCTGTCGCTCCGGAGCTCGACCCCGAAGAGGAACCTGCGGTCTCCACAAGTGTACGGGTTGGGGCTGTTGCAAGGTGTCTCTGGCCCCACCAGGAGCAAGCGCTTTCTGTTTGGACAGACAACCGCTACCGCGGAATCATTGCTATGGCAACAGGTACCGGCAAGACTCTGGTCGGACTACATGCCATAAGACTCGCGCAGACGGACACCGCGACAATCATCCTGGTCCCGACTCTCCCACTTGTTGACCAGTGGGTGAAGGAAGTGCAACAGTTTTTCAGCGGCTGCCACATTATCGAATGCACCGGCCAAGCAGGACAATGGCCTCAAGCGCTTTCGACACACCTTGGCGTTCTGCGTACGACGGGCTCGCCACTTGAGGGTGCCGGGCGGCTGTTCGTTGTAGCTACGATGGCAAGTGCTGCGGGGGAAAAGTTTCAGCTTTGCTGGAAAGATTTTCCACCCGAGATGGTTCAGGTAGTAGCTGATGAGGTTCACCATCTCGGCGCACCGGCCTACCAGCGCTGTCTGGAACTGCCAAGCGTGCGCCGCCTGGGTTTGAGTGCAACACCGGAGCGGGAATGGGATGATCCGGGAACGGATGCCATTATCCAGTACTTCGGTCGGACAATCTTCGAATACTCTGTGAAAGATGCGATTCGCGACGGGAGGCTATGTCACTACGAGTACCGGCCTTTCTTTGCCTACCTCAATGGAGACGAGTTTGACGAGTACTATCGCCTTACGAAGGAAATTGAGAAGCTCGTGGCGATGACAGCCGACGAGCACGATACCAAGGCAACCATCAGGTCTTCATCCCAGCTGCAACGGCTCCTTGAACGGCGGGCTCTGGTCAAAAAGAAGGCTCAAGACAAAGTACAGGCCTTCCGAAGAATAATCACGGATAAACCTCCTGTCCCTTTAATCGTATTCTGTGAAGACCAGGAACAACTCACGGCGATCCGTGCGGTTCTCAACAACGAGCACCTGAGCTTCGCTAGGTATACGAGCGAGCAATCGGCATGGCAGCGCGGCAAGACCCTAGAGCTTTTCCGGGAGAGCGCGACCGATGCAGTGCTTGCCATCCGATGCCTGGATGAAGGGATTGACGTGCCGGAATGCAAGTCATGTGTCATTGTTGCAAGTTCCAGCAGCGCAAGAGAGTTCATCCAGCGAAGGGGTCGCGTGCTCCGGCTGGCCGGGGTCGGAAAGAAAGCTATCGTCTATGACATCATCGTCCTTCCTATCGTCCCAAAGCTTGTCACGGACATGGCCGTTGCTGAAAAGCTCATCCGTCAGGAACTGGCGCGAGTGAATCAGTTCGTTGAAGCAGCCGACAATGAATGGGCAGTTCGGCGGAAGGTTAAGCAGGAGCTCGAACAATTTGGGTTGGAAGCGCTTGCATTCGTCTAGGGGGAATTATGGCAGATCACGGTCGCGCAGACATCCGAAGTGTTCTAGAAGCATGTGAGAAGGAATTCGGATTCCCTACAGGTACGCTCGTAAACATCTACAACACTGAAGCCCGAGTCGTGTTCATGGGGAAACGGCGCAACGTACTGAAAGAGCTTCGGGAGATGGTCTACCAAGTGACCGATCTCGTAGGGGGTACGCCGAATGATAATTCAAAGGCTTGAGCTGGAGAACTTCAGGCCGTTTTGCGGTCGCCAGACCATCGATCTCACTCCTGACGACAATCGCTCGCTCATTCTCATAAGAGCTCTCAACGATGTCGGGAAGACAAGTCTCTTTCGTGCGTTGAATTTCTGCCTTTACGGGGAGCGGAGGAAGGGGGAGCTGGCCAAGCTAGTGAATCGCAAAGCAGCACTTACAGGAAACGGAACCATGTCGGTGCGGATGGTATTCTCTCACGATGGCAAGCAGTACGAAATCATCCGGAGCATCGGCTTCAGAAAGACTCTGTCTCCCGAGCGTCTCCCAGATCTCATCGGTGACGATAAGCTTACCGTCTTGAGAGACGGAGATACCCTTCCGCTGAAATCAGTCGAAGATCAGAATGAGTTCATCGAAAGTCTTCTACCCTCGGAGGCCTCGCAATTTTTCTTCTTTGACGGAGAGAAGATCCAGGATTACACAAGGCATCCCCCTCGCAAGAGGGTTCGAGAAGCTATTGAGATTGTGCTTGGCATCCGGGAGCTCCTCAACGCGAGAGAGGACTTGCAGCAGGTGTACGATGACTTACGTCGCGAACTGAATCGCTTGCTTAGGGAACAATCAAAGGATAAGGACGAGGCTGCAGAGCTGGAGCGTCTTGAAGTCAAAATCCGCGACATCCGTGAAAGGCTCACCGCACTCGATCAAGACCTCGCGGACGCAAAACAAGCAGTAAAAGAATGCGACTCACTCTTGGAAAAGGCTGAAGAGATCAAGGTCAAAATACTCCGACGGAAGACGCTCGAAGAGCAGCTGGAGCGCGCAAAGAACGAGCTAGAAAACATTCAGAACGAGCAACGTTCCTTCAATCGTTACGCCGGGCCCTTGTTGCTCGCTCCGGCCTTACAACACATGCGAGCCTTTGGTGGTGGTGAGCCACGGACGCCCGAGTGGCAGCGGCAGGCTGCCATTCACATCTTAGAGTCGCAAGATTGCATTTGTGGACGGCCCGTTACCACAGACGTGGTCGCCAAGCTGAAGCCCCTGACCGAGCGCCAGGTCAAAACAAGGCTGCAACTCATCGCAGAAGCTTCGACCAATCTTTTGCTAAAGCTAGAACCAGATTCGAAGGAGCGAGAGCTTGTTAACCTCATTCGGAAGCGAACCGAGACGGAAGCTAACCAGCGGGCATGGCGCGCTGAGAGGGATAAGCTGCACGAAGAAGTCCGGGGCGTGAACATCGAAGATTACAAGCGAATCGAAGAGAGGCGGTTCCGAGCGCAGCAAGACCTTGAGCGGTTCGAGCGGGAACGCCAGGAGAAGGAGGAGGAGCTTGCCGAATACGAGAGGGATTTTACCGCGCGACAAAAAAGACTAGCGGGCCGAACAGTGAGTCAAGAAGTGCAAGCAAAACAGCGCGCCGTAGATGCTTGTCAACTTCTTGGGAAAGCTGTTGAGCAAGTGATCTCTCGACTTGTCGACTCTCGCCGTGGCGATGTTGAACAGCTCGCATCCAATGTGTTCAAGAAGCTTACCAATAATCCCGAGTTGTACGAAGGCATCGTAATTGATCCCGAATACGCTCTCAAAGTGAAGACGATTGGCGGCATTGTTCGCCCTGTGTGGGATCAAGACCCTAGCGCCGGTGCGAGCCAAATCATCGCGACATCGTTTATAGCCGCTCTGAACAGATTTACGGCACGGGAGGCGCCCATCGTCATCGACACACCTATAGGCAGGCTAGATCCTATTCACAAGAAGAACCTGCTCGATTTCTATCCTGAACTAGGGCCACAGGTCGTTATTCTTTATCAGCCGGAAGAACTCGAAGATGGGGACGTTGCTCGGATTCGACATGTGGTCAGCCAGGAATGGGAGATTCAGAGGCCGTCGGGCGATCCAGATGTATCGGTGTTTCGAAGAATTCGTTAGGAGCCAACAATGGACCGACTCACTTTGGATGATGGCCTAACAGTGCGCACGGCCTTCCCTGAGAAATACCGGGAATTGGTCGAACAGCGAAAACTGTTTACCTTTATGTATGACCTGTTCCTACTTGCCTTGATGGTGGGCCTTTTGCGTGGCTCGCGTTCAGAAGCCCGCAAGGAAGGAGACATCGTCAAGGTGGGTCAGATCAAGAGCGAGGAAACAAAGCGCGCGCTTGAGGTCGTCTGTTGCTTACTTCCCGGTGAGGATGACCGTTCGCGGTGGAACCAAGCATTAGCGTATGCCGATGGCGGCCTTGAACAGCTGTGGCAGCAGTTCCAGACGCTCGGACATCTAGACATTCTTCGCTTGGTTGCAGAGGCAAAGGCTGAGTGGCCGGACAAACTCAGCGAAGTTTTCAAGATGCCTGTGACGACGGAGTCGCCGCAGCCTGGCTCTCGGCCCGAATAGCGTAGCAACCTGTAAACTTCCTCGACAAAAATATTGACTTCCATTCCAGGACTGTCTAGCCTGTGCTGTGAAAACGGGTGAATCAGGTGCGTAAAACGGTGCATCGGCAGGGGTCTGACTCCTATTGTTACATCTTCCCAGCACTTCGGGGTGTCCAGGCGGGTCGCGAATACTTCGTTGCGATGTGTCCGTTGAAGCTCATCCCCAAGATTTTTCTTTTCGACGAAGACGAACTCCCCGCTGAGCTGCGCGCCCAGAGGACCCTCAATCGCGCTCGCATTCCCGAAATCGCCCGATACCTCGTCGACAATCCAAGGGAATACGTGTTCTCTTCCATTGCGGCCTCAGTCGACGGGAAAGTGCGGTTCGAACCTGTGGAGAGCAAAGGTGGAGACCGCAATAACGGGAGACTGGTAGTTCCCATGCGGGCAAAATTCATTATTAATGATGGTCAGCATCGAAGAGCAGGCATCGAGGAGGCACTAAAGGAAAGGCCCGAACTGGCTGATGAGACCATCTCTGTTGTCTTTTTTCTCGATGATGGACTGAGACGGAGTCAGCAGCTTTTCGCGGACCTGAACAAGCACGCGATCCGTCCTACAAAGTCGCTGGGGATTCTTTATGATCTTCGAGATCCGCTTTCGCAACTAGCTCGAAAATTGATTGCGACTGTCCAGTTTTTTAAGGGGCTCACAGAAACTGAGAAGACCACTATTTCGAACCGATCCATCAAGCTGTTCACGCTAAGCAGCATCTACCAAGGGACGCGAGCCCTCCTGAACAAAGCAAAGAAAGCTCGTATCACACACCAAGAAGAAGCTCTTGCAATAGAGTTTTGGACAGAAGTGGGCAAGTGCATCCCCGAATGGCAGCTTGCTCAAGCGCGAAAAGTGACAGCGGCTGAGCTGCGCCGCGAGTTCATTCATGCTCATGGCCTCGCGCTGCACGCCCTTGGTATCGCTGGGAATGCGCTTCTCGCTGCTGAACCAAAGCGCTGGAAGGAGCGGTTGAAAGCTTTGTCTAAAGTCGACTGGTCACGTTCGAATACCAAGCTGTGGGAGGGGCGAGCGCTAGTTGGTGGTCGAGTGAGTAAGGCACACAACAACGTAATCCTGACAACTGTTGTACTCAAGCGGGCTCTAGGTTTGCCGTTATCGCCAGAAGAGCAGAGAGTGGAAGCGAACTTCAACAAGCGCGGGGTATAGGGCATGAAGCTGCCAGGGCAATCCCAGACACTGGACGGACAAAAACTCAACTCGCGATACGAGCAAATTCGCGAAGTCTACCTGAGCGACAAGCGACCATGGGTCGTTGGGTATAGTGGGGGAAAGGACTCAACGACGGCCTTGCAATTGATTTGGCATGCACTCGCCAAGCTGCCGACCGAACGACTCACAAAGCCTCTCTACGTCATAGCTTCAGACACCCTTGTTGAAACCCCCAAGATTGTAGATTACATCGACTCCTCGCTGCAGAGGATGAACGAAGCGGCAAGACGGAAAGGCTTTCCGTTTTCGGCGCACAAGGTCAAGCCCGCCCTTGAGAATACCTTCTGGGTGAATCTCATTGGACGAGGATATCCCGCTCCGACAAAAAGGTTTCGGTGGTGCACAGACCGGATGAAGATCGATCCGGCCAATCGGTTTATCCTAGAAAGAGTCGCCGAGCATGGAGAGGTCGTTGTTGTCTTGGGTGTTCGCAAGGCCGAGAGCGCAACGCGCGCCCAGGTTATGAGCCTCCACCGCATTCGAGGAAGCCTCCTGTCGAGACACTCAACACTCCCAAATGCCTTTGTCTACACGCCCATCGAGGACTTCACCTTGGAGGATGTTTGGACATACCTTCTGCAGGTTCCCTCGCCTTGGGGAAACAACAACCGCGACCTAGTGACGCTCTACAGAAACGCCCAGGCTGGGGAATGCCCTCTTGTTGTCGACACAACAACTCCATCGTGCGGGAACAGTCGTTTTGGTTGTTGGGTCTGCACGGTTGTGACAAAAGACTCATCGATGGAAGCTATGATCGAAAACGGCGAGGAGTGGCTGGAGCCCCTACTGAAGTATCGGGAACTGCTTGCATCAACGCAGGACCCGCTTGTGAAGCTGCAAGTGAGGGATTTCAAGCGGCGCAACGGGCAAGTGATGTTCAAACCAGACGGCGGAATCGTACCTGGGCCGTACAAGCTGGAAGTGCGCAAGGACTTACTGCGAAAACTACTACAGACGCAAAAGCTCGTTAGGGAAAAAGGTCCAAATCCCCATGAACAACTAATTAGCAAGGATGAATTGGAGAAAATCCGCCGCATCTGGCGGACTGAGGCACAGGATTGGGAGGACTCCGTGCCCAGAATCTACCACGATGTGATGGGTGTTGATCTTGACTGGATGACGGAGGAACACTTCACTTTTGGGTCGGAAGACCGGCAGGTACTGGACACGGTGTGTGATCGGCATGAAATCCCATCGGCTTTGGTTGCAAAGCTGTTGGAGGCAGAAAGGGAGTCGTATGGTATGAGCCGCCGGTCAGCTATCTACCAGAGGATAGCTGCCATCCTTGACGAAGACTGGCGCTCTGAGGACGAAGTGCGCAGCCAATCTAAGGTGCCGACTTCATGATTTTGACCAAGTTGACCCTCACTGATTTTGGCGTTTTTGGCGGCCAACAGGCGCTGTCTCTGTCTCCCAAGCCTCGCCGGCCTGTCATCCTATTTGGAGGAAAAAACGGTGCCGGAAAAAGTACAATTCTTGAGGCAGTGCGACTCTGCTTGTACGGCCCCGCCGCCTTGGGCCGGGGCGTTTCGAAAGAAGAGTATCTGGGGCATCTTTCCACGAAGATTCACAGAAACGCAGCCGCATTGATTCAGCCCACGTTTGCTTCAATCTCAGTCGAATTTCAGTATGGAGAGTCGGAAGGCCTTGCAACATACACGCTTACTCGCTCTTGGGAGGTCCGAAACGGCAGCAAGCCGACTGAATACCTTACGCTAGAAAGGAACGGCAATCCGCTCGACAGAATTGCACCTGAGCACTGGCAGGATTTTGTCCAAGAGCTGATTCCGCTGGGGGTTTCCCAGCTTTTCTTCTTTGACGGCGAGAAGATACAGCAACTTGCTGAGGATCGCTCTGATCAAGAAACCCTTTCTACGGCCATAAAATCCTTGCTCGGCCTCGATATAGTCGAACGTCTCCAGTCCGATCTGGGGATACACCTCAGCCGGCAAGCAAAATTGGCCCGAGGTAAACCACTCCTCCGCGAAGCGGAAAAGGTCGAAACCGAGATCGCTGCACTGCGGGAGAAGCTTGCACGAAAGAGAGATTTGCGCGAGAGGCACGAAAGAGTGATGCAGGAGCTCAAGGCCAAAGCCTCTCAAATTGAGGGAACTCTGGTAGCTCAGGGCGGTACGTTTGCTCGGCATCGCGAGCAACTGGTTGAGCAGCAGGCAACCCTGAGGGAGCAAATCCGGCAGCTTGAGAACGGCATTCGGGAACAGTGTGGGAAACTCCTGCCCTTCGCTGTGGTCCCACAGCTTTGCGTTCAATTAAAAAACAGCCTGCTTCGTGAGGCGCGCGATGTTCAGTTGACAGCGGGCCGAACACTGCTTGACTCAGCCAGAGGTGAGTGGCTGAAGCGAATCAAGGCTCCCGAAAGCTGGGCTAACCTCACCGAGATGTCGGCTGAAACAAGGGCGGCAATCGTGGCTTTGTTCGAGAGGATTTTGGTAGAACCGCTGGAGTTTGAGCATGCGGCCACGGGCGAGCCACTGCACAATCTGTCTGAGACATCGCAGAGGCAGATCTTAACGTGGATTGAACAGGCGACCACCGAAACCCCAGCCCTTGCCCGCAAAATGGCAGATGGCCTCGAACAGGCATATCGCGAACTGGCAAAGACCGAGGAGGCGCTCCGAAAAGCTCCGGCAGATGAGGTGTTGAGGCCATTTCTCGATGAATTGCACGCCCTAAATGAACAGCTGGCGCGGGCTGGAAAGGAGGTCCTTGCACTAGACGACGAGATCAGAACGCTAGAAGTTCAGCTGGGTGACTGCGAGAGACGCTACAAGAAGCTGATAGAAGCCATCGCCGCACAGGCAAAGCATAACAGCACGACCAGACTTGTACCCCGAGTACAGAAGGCACTGGACGAATATAAGACTGCACTTCTGGAAAGGAAAATCCATCAGCTTCAGGAGGCTGTTACGGAGTGCTTCAACCTTCTTTGCCGAAAGAAAGACACCCTGCGCAAGGTTCGGATCAATCCAAGGGACTTCTCGGTTGTACTCCTTGATAGACACAATCGCCAAATTCCGAAGAACGAACTCTCGGCGGGAGAGAAGCAGATTTATGCAATCTCGATGCTCTGGGCGCTTGGCAAGACTTCCGGCAGACCCTTGCCGATAGTCGTAGACACTCCTCTTGCTCGCCTAGACAGCGACCACCGAAGACTTCTTGTCCGGCACTATTTCCCGGTCGCCAGTCACCAGGTTCTAATACTCTCCACAGATACCGAGGTCGACCAGCAGTACTTCGAGGAATTGAGACCGTCTGTTGCTCACGCCTACGAGCTTGCGTTCGACCCACTACAGTGCGGAACCGAAGTGCACTCCGGCTACTTTTGGAAGGAGCCCAATGAAGCTCACCAAGCTGCGGCTCACTAAGGAGGCCTCGAATCGCCTGCGGTTTGTCGCCGGCAAGACGGGCGTCACCCCCAACCTTCTTTGCCGAATCGGGTTCTGCTTGTCCCTCGCAGAACCTTCGATTCCGAACCCAAATGATTTTGCCGAAGAAGACCGCGAGTTCAACAGATACACCCTTCTGGGTGAGTATGACCCACTCTTCGTCGCTTTGCTGAGGGAACGCTGTCGCGCTGATGGAATTGAGACTGAGAAACTCCCCGAGTATTTCCGTGCCCACGTGAACCGGGGAATCACTTTGCTTCAGCAGCGAGTGAAAAGTCCTGCGGATCTCTTGGAGCTCGTGCCTATGAGGCACAGACCGGGCTAGAATCTCTTATTGAGAGAGGGGTCGACTCTTTGGCGGTTGGGTGCCCTGCCGCGCTAGGCTCCGGGTTGGGGGCGCGCCATGACAGGAGAAGCTGATGCAAGCCATCCTCCGATTCCAATGCTTGCTGGACTTCTTCTTGTTCTACCCGCGATGTCACAGCAACCAGCACCTCAAAGTATGCAGGCACCGCCCCCCTCAACTTCAACATCAGCGGCAACACCTACTCCACCAACGCTCTCGGATGCGGACCAGGACAAGCTCAGGGAGTTGACGGATCGCGTTCGGAAACTCGAATTGGAGTTGAGCCAACAATCCAAGAGGTCAACTAACAGTGCTCTAACTAATGCCCTTATTGCCGCGTTTGCACTATTGGGCGCGAGTTGGATCGCAGGCAAGTGGGCTGCAGAACGCGCAAGACAGGAAGCAGTCTACAGGCAGACAGAGAGAATCGTAGAGTATCGCCTTAAGCAGATGGAACACTTCTATGCACCGATGTTTGCTCTGCTAGGACAAAGCAAAGCCCTTTACCGAAGGTGTCCAGCATTCCGTTGGAGGTTGAGCGGCGGTTCTCAGGCCCGGTTCGTTTAGAATCGGGCTGCAAAGCCTCTTTGAAAGGAGAGAACC
>FWWM01016528.1_pt1 | contig 10959 bp, 10 predicted proteins | sample 2228351 | NCBI WGS metagenome assembly FWWM01 (sample SAMEA103939774, study PRJEB20133) | metagenome
AGGGCCCGCTGAGGAGCGTCGGCCGGCACCGCCGCCTCCAGGGTGCAGCGGGCGAAGCCGAGCTCGGCCAGGGTGGCCACCTGGGCGCCGCTCTCCACCACCAGGTTGGCGCCGGTGATGCCGGCGTGGACGACGCCGTCCTGGACGTACTCAGGGATGTCGTGGGGCCTGACCAACAGGAGGTCGATGGGGGCGTTGGCGCAGGGGATGAGGAGAGCCCGCTCGGTCGCCTCGAAGGAGAGGCCGGCGGCGGCGCACAGGTCGAGGGTGGGCTGCATCATCCGCCCCTTGGAGGGGATGGCCACCGCCAGCCGGCCGTCCTCGCCCGCGCGGGCGAACCTGGCCATCGGCATCGCTACCCGCCCCTCCCGGCCCGCTCCAGAGCCAGACGGTAGCCGCCGGTTCCGTGGCGGAGCCAGTGGGCGACCCGAGTCACCGTGGCCGTGCTCGTGCGCACGCGGGCGGCGACCTCCAGGTAGGGCAGGCCTTCATCGACCAGACGGGCGATCTGCCAGCGGTGGGCCAGGGCCTCCAGCTCTCCCAGCGTGCACAGGTCGCGCAAGAACCGGCGGCACTCGTCCCGGGTGCGCAGGGTGAGGAGGGCATCGGCCAGCTCGTCCAAGCCGGCCACGTCCTCGACGGGATACGGTGACGAGGTCGGGTACTCGGGGAGGGGAGGAGCTGCTCCTGCTGAGTCGATGAGGGCCGCCTCGTCGATGAGGGCTCTGTCGCCCCTGACAGCATCGTCTTTGGGCATCGTGCTAACATGCTAGCACGATGCGGGCGACGCCGCAGCCACTACCCCCCTTCCTCGTTCTCCCCGCCGTGGACGTCCTCGACGGCCGCTGCGTCCGCCTGGCCGGAGGCGATCCTACTCAGGTCATCGTGAAAGGCGGCGACCCGGCGGAGGTCAAGCGACGACTCAGCGTGTACCTGCCCTACGCCCGGGAGGCGTTCACCGCCGCCGGAGGAGCGGCGGCGCTCGACCTCGGATGCGGCCGCGGTGAATGGCTCGAGCTGTTGCACGAGGAAGGCATTCCGGCGCTCGGGGTGGACGCCAGCGGCGCCATGGTCCGGGCCTGCACCGCCCGCGGCCTCAGAGCCGAGCAGGCGGAAATCCTGTCATTCCTACGCCAGCTTCCAGCGGCAAGTGTTTCCGTACTCACGGCGTTTCATGTGGTCGAGCATCTCACCTTCGCCGATCTGATGGAGTTGCTGGATCAATCAGTGCGGGTGCTGAGGCCTGGTGGGGTCGCCGTGTTTGAAACGCCCAACCCGCAGAACATATCCGTCGGCGCCCACACCTTTTACCTGGATCCGACTCATGTCCGTCCGATACCGAGTCAGTTGCTGTCCTATCTGGCAGAACGCCAGGGGCTGCGTGATATAAAGACGCTGTTTTTGAACCCCTATCCCGAATCGGTTCACCTGCCCCCAGAGACCTGTGAGGTCGCGCGTTTCATCAATGACGTCTTTTATGGGCCGCGGGACTGCGCAATCATCGCCCGAAGGACATAGGCAGCGCGTAGCGGCAACTGTGAGCGACGCTGCGAGGCCAAGAGCAGCCGGTGCCGGCCCTGTATTGCGGCCGGCGCCGGGTAATTGAGCGCGGATTCCTTATGCCGGGCATGCGTCAGATGCATCAGCGTCCCGGCAGGCCCCCGGGCGCCACGCGGTGGGTGCTGATTGTCCTCATTTTTGTCGTGTTCTGCTCTTGGGTGGCCATTCCCCAGTTCGGCGAGGACTTTCAGACTATTCCTGGCGACCTTGGAGATTCGAGATTCGTAAACTACATACTGGAACATGGGTTCCGGTTTCTCATCGGCCAGTCCGAGTCCTTCTGGAACGCGCGATTTTTCTATCCGCATGAGAATGTTATTGCCTTGTCTGAGAACCAACTCGGAGCGGTCCCTTTTTACGCTCTCTTCCGTCTGGCGGGCCTGGACCGAGAAACAAGTTTTCAATTCTGGATTCTCACCGGTTTCTTGCTGAACTATTTCGCGATGGCTTTCGTACTGGACCGATTCCGTCTCCACTGGTTCGCGGTGGCGTTAGGCGCGGCGGTGTTTGCCTTTTCGCCGGCGCATATTCTTCATCTGGGGCACCCACAGCTCGCATATAAATTCGCGGCTCCTTTAGCCTGGTATTACTTCCATCAGTTCTTGAATAGTTATGCGACGAGAAATTTGCTGGCGGCGTCCGTGTTTGCGTGCTGGCAGTGGTATATCAGTTTTTATCCCGGTTATTTCCTGTCGTTGCTTCTGGCGGGATACTGCATGGTGCGGTTATGGCAGGGACGGTTTAGCATACGGGAGTACTGGGCCGGGTGTAAGAAGGGTCAGATTGCCGCTCAGGCGGGCATCGCGGCTTGTGGGGCGTCGGCGCTGCTGTGGCTGTTTTGTCGGTATATCGGAGGGGCCGTGCCGGGGAACGAGTTGTCGGAGGTGCTGGACCTGCTACCTCGGCCGATCAGCTACGTCTTTGGAAGCCCGGGTGAATTCCTGGCAAGATTTCTGTTCGGTACGGCGGAGGTGGTGGCGAGGTATCCTGCGGAGCACGCGCTGTTTGTCGGTTATGTGCCGATGGCGGGGGTGGTGGTCGGTGCGACGGTTGGCTGGCGGCGTGAGCACGGCATGCGGACGGCGTTAGCGGCGCTGTTGTGCTGCGGCGCTGGGATGGTACTGGTTACGCTCAGCGTGGGGGGCGTGAGCGTGTATTCGTTTTTGGTTCGGTTCGTGCCCGGACTGAGTGGCCTGCGGGCGGTGACGCGGGTAATTCATATTTTGTTGTTGCCGATCGCGGCTGCGACGGCGGTGAGTGTGCATCTTGTGTTGGTGCGGTGGCGAGGGCGCTGGGCCGGGGTAGTGCGGACGGCCTTGGTAGTCGTGATCCTGGGTTTGGGTCTGTGGGATTTCAATCGGCGCTGCGCAGGGACTCCGAAGACTGAGCTGAAAAGACGGGTGCAAGATATTGTCGGGGTGGTGGGCCGCGGGCGCATTGGCGGCGACTCCGAGGCTGTGCTGGCGGCCCTGCCGGCCGATGCTGCTGCGCCATTCTATGCGAGCGAGCTGGATGCGATGCTGGCCGCGCAGTCGATGGGAATTCCCACGCTGAACGGCTACAGTCGGGTTACGCCAGCGGGGTTTGCATTTCCCCGGCAGTGCAGCGACATTCAGGCAATGCTCCGTCGATATGAAGCGCAGTTTGGCGCGGCGAAGGTCAACGAGATCTGGGACCGCCTGCGGGTCTACCCTGGGAATCTCGATTGCGGGGTGTTCCGGGGTGCGACGAGCAGCAAGGGGGTTGCCCACCTTCCGGACGGCGCCTATCAGGCGAGGGTAACTCCCCAGTGTCTGACATGCTCAACTCGCGCGGGCGGTTCGGTGTTGATTGTTGTGGATGTCGAGAACTCCAGTCCGATAGAATGGCCGCAAGAGGGTATCGGGCTCTCCGCACGGTTCATTCGCGTAGACAACCACAAGCCGTTGAGCGGTTTTGACCTTCGTGTGTACCTGGAGGTCGATTTCCGTCCCGGTGATCGCCGCCCGTACCTCCTGCTGCTCAGGGCGCCGGAGGAGCCAGCGCAGTATCTAGTCGAGATAGATCTGGTGCACGAAGGCATCACTTGGTTTTCCGACAGGGGCATGCCGCGCATCAGGGTTCCGGTGGAGGTCCGGCCCTGAGAAGCGCGCCGTGGGGTGGAGGCTTCCAATTCCGTCGGTTGGCGGCTTTTTGCTATGATTCGGCTTCATGCCTGACTATTCCATCGGAGTCGATCTGGGCGGCACAAATCTTCGCGCCGCCGCCGTCTCGGCCGCCGGCCAGGTCATCCGGAAGATTTCCGGCAGCACGAATCTTGACGCCGGCCGCGAGGCCGTGCTCCAGGACATCGCAGACAACATCCGCCGGCTCCGCGAAGAGCTCGGACCGGAGGGCTGCGCGGGCGTCGGCATCGGCGTGCCGGGCTTCATTCGCATGGACGAAGGCGTCATCGTCGGCTCGAACAACCTCCCCGAGCTCGAGGGCGTGCCCGTGCGCGACGAGATCGAAAAGCGCCTCGGCATGCCCGTCATCCTGGAGAACGACGCCAACGCCGCCGCTCTGGGCGAGAAGTGGATGGGCGCGGGCCAGGACGTCGACGATCTGGTGCTGCTGACGCTCGGTACCGGCGTCGGCGGCGGCGTCATCTTCGGCGGGCGCGTGATCCATGGCTTCGTCGGCATGGCCGGCGAAATCGGCCATATGACGGTGGCGCTGAACGGCAATCCTTGCGGCTGCGGCAACCACGGGTGTCTCGAAAAACACGCCTCGGCGACGGCCGTCGAGGCGATGGCTTACCTGATGGGCCTGGGGGAGAATCTGACCTCCCGCGACGTCTTCCAGATGGCCGAAGCCGGCAATGACCATGCGCGCAAGGTCTTCGAGCGGATGGGCGCCGCGCTCGGCGTGGCGCTGGCGGCGCTCGTCAATATCTTCAACTTTCCGCTCTACCTGCTCAGCGGCGGGATGCTGCCCGCCTGGAAGTACTTTGCGCCCGCGATGCTGGGGGAGGTCGAGCGCCGCTCGTTCACGTACCGGAACACACACACCCGGATCGAGCCGGCGATCCTGGGCGACGAGGCCGGCTTGTTCGGAGCGGCCTATCTGCCGCTGCAGGCCCGCGAGATGAAATCATAGGACTCCTCAGGAGACGGACGAACTTCTATGTACTGGTTAGGTCTTGACATCGGCACCGGCGGTTCCCGGGCCCTCCTGGTGGACGAAGAAGGCCAGGTGCGTTTCGGCTTCACCGCCCCCCACGAAGCCATGCGGATGGAGCGGCCCTTGTGGGCCGAACAGCGGCCCGAGAATTGGTGGGACGCGGCCCAGGCCGCTATCTTCGGCGTGCTCAAGCAGGCCAAGGTGACGGGCAAGCAGGTCGGCGGCGTGGGGCTGACCGGCCAGATGCACGGCCTGGTCATGCTGGACGAGGCCGGCCAGGTCATCCGGCCCGCGCTCATCTGGTGCGACCAGCGGAGCCAGCCCCAGGTGGACGCCATCAACCAGCGCGTGGGCAAGGCGAATATCCTGGCGTTCACCGCCAACCCCGTGCTGACCGGCTTTACTCTGCCAAAGCTGCTCTGGGTGCGCGACAACGAGCCGAGGTCTTTCGAGCGGTTGCGGAAGGTCCTGCTGCCCAAAGACTACGTGCGCTACTGCCTGACGGGCGAGTTCTTCAGCGACGTCTCCGACGCCTCGGGAACGTCGATGTTCGACGTCGTCATGCGGAAATGGTCAGCGCCGATGATGCAACGGCTCGGCCTGGACATGGCAATCCTGCCGGGAGTGGTTGAATCGAGCGAAGTCACCGGCGCGGTGACTCCGAAGGCCGCCGAGGCCACGGGCCTGGAGCCGGGAACGCCGGTGGTCGGCGGTGCGGGCGATCAGGCGGCCAGCGCCGTCGGCAACGGCATCGTCGAGCCGGGCATTGTTTCTTGCACGCTGGGCACCTCCGGTGTCGTGTTCGCCCACATGGAGCGGGCCAATTACGACCCCGCCGGGCGCGTGCATACCTTCTGCCACGCGGTGGCGGGCAAGTGGCATGTCATGGGCGTAACCCAGGGCGCCGGCCTCAGCCTGCAATGGTTCCGCAACCAGTTGGCCCCGGGGACCAGCTATGACGACCTGACGGCCGAAGCGGCCGGCGCGCCTCCGGGGTCCCAGGGCCTGTTCTGGCTGCCGTACCTGATGGGTGAGCGGACGCCGCACCTGGATGCCGGCGCCCGCGGTGGCTGGATCGGCGTCACCGCCAAACACACCCGGGCCGACCTGATCCGCGCCATCCTCGAGGGCGTCTCCTACAGCCAGAAGGACTGCCTGGAGATCATCGAAGGCATGGAGGTGCCCGTGGACGCCGTGCGCGCCTCCGGCGGCGGCGGTCAGAGCGCCTTCTGGCGGCAGATCCTGGCCGATGTCTTCGGCAAGCGCGTCGCGGCGCTGCGAACGCAGGAGGGCTCGGCTTACGGGGCCGCGTTGCTGGCGATGGTGGGCACGGGCGCTTTCTCGACGGTGCCCGAGGCGTGCCGGGCGGCGATCCAGGAGGTCAGCTCCGTCGAACCGCGCGCCTACGAGTCGCAGATTTACCGGCGCGGCTACGAGGTGTACAAGGCCCTGTACCCGTCCCTGCGGCCGTTGTACAGCCTGATTAACGGGCTGTCGTGAGTGCGGATTCCGGACCGGAGTATTGCGACGTCAGCCTGCCTGTTCCGCTGGACCGGGTCTTTACTTATCGGCTGCCCCTTACGCTGCGCCACCGCGTCCGGCCCGGCTGCCGGCTGATCGTGCCGTTCGGCACGCGAAAGCTGACGGGGATTGCGCTCGCCTGTCACGACCACCCGCCGCAGATGGAAGTCCGCGAAGCGCTGCGTCTTCTGGATGAGGCGCCGGTGCTGGACGACGGCCTGCTCCGGCTGGGCCGGTGGGTAGCCGAATACTACTGTGCGCCGCTCGGGGAAGTCCTGCGGGCCATGACCCCTCTGGCCGGGGAGATCCGCCGCAGTAAAGTCTATACGCTCACTGACGCCGGGCGTGACGCCGCCAAGCAGCTTCTTCTCGGGGCGTCCAGCGATGAGCCGGCCGTCGAGGTCCTGCGGCTGCTGGAAGCGCGCCCGCTGTCGGCCTCGTGGCTGGCCAAGAAGGTTCCTCAGGCCCCGCGCGCCATTCGCTCTCTGCTGCGCAAAGGATTCGTCGCCGTCGAGGATGTGGAGGCGGAGCGCGACCCCGCCCGCGCTCCGGCGGCCCGGCTCCGCGTCCGTTTCCTCGGGCGCCCCGCCGGCGTCAAGCTGAACAAGGCGGAGCGCGAACTCGTCGCCTACCTCGAGCTCCACCCGGGCTCGCACAACCTCGCGGAACTGGAAGCGAGCGTGGGCAAAGCAGCCAAGGCCGCGCGTTCGCTCGCCCGGCGCGGACTGCTCGAGCTGCAATTCGAGGGTCCGGTGATATTGTCCGAGCCGGTGCGGCCGCCTCATGTGCTCAACGCCCGCCAGCAGGCAGCATTCACCGAGATCCGCGCGGCGATCGAGGCGCGGCAGTTCCGCACCTTCCTTCTTCAGGGCGTCACCGGCTCGGGGAAGACCGAAGTCTATCTCTGCGCGATCGAGTCGGCGCTCGCCCTCGGGCGCGGGGCGCTGCTGCTGGTCCCGGAGATCGCGCTCACCCCATCGGTGGCGGGACAGTTCTACCACCGCTTCGGCGACCGTGTCGCCATCCTGCACTCGGCCTTTACCGGCCGCGAGCGCGCTGAGCAGTGGCGGCGGATCCGCTCCGGCCAGGCCGGCGTCGTCGTGGGCACGCGCTCCGGCGTGTTCGCGCCCGTGGACAACCTGGGCCTGATCGTCATTGATGAGGAGCATGACCACAGCTATAAGCAGGAGGAGACGCCCCGTTACAATGGCCGGGACGTGGCCATCGTGCGCGCCCAGCACACCGGCGCTTGCGTCGTGCTCGGCTCGGCGACGCCCAGCATGGAGAGCCGCTACAACGCCGAGCGCGGCCGCTACCGCCTGCTCGAGCTGCCCGAGCGCATCGAGCAGCGCCCGTTGCCGGAGGTCGAAGTGATCGATATGCGCCAGGAGTTCCTCGAGACGCGCCGGCAGGCCACTTTCTCGCGTCGCCTCCTCGGGGCCATCCAAGAGCGCCTGGAAAGCGGCGAGCAGACGATGCTCCTGCTGAACCGGCGCGGTTTTTCGAGCTTCGTCGCCTGCCGCAGTTGCGGCGCCCGCATCCAGTGCCGCGATTGCGCCGTCACCCTCACCTACCACCGCCGCGACCGCCGGCTGCTCTGCCACTATTGCAACTACGCCGCGCCCGTGCCATCGCGCTGTCCGTCGTGTGAGAGCGAATACCTCTACTTCATCGGCCTGGGCTCGGAGCGTGTCGAGGAGGAGCTACACCGCCACTTCCCGAAAGCCCGCGTCGCCCGGATGGATCGCGACACCGTTACCAGCAAGCGCCACTATGAGACGATCCTCTCCAGTTTCCGCGCCCGCGAATACGATATCCTCGTCGGCACCCAGATGATCGCCAAAGGGCACGACATCCCCAACGTCACGCTCGTCGGAGTGGTGTCAGCCGATGTCGGGCTCGGCATGCCCGATTTCCGCGCCGCCGAGCGCACCTTCCAACTGCTCACCCAGGCCGCCGGGCGCGCCGGCCGCGGCGAGATTCCCGGCCGGGTCCTCATCCAGACTATCAACCCTGACCACTATGCCATCCGATTCGCCGCCGGCCAGGATTACGAGCTGTTCTACCGCAAGGAACTCGAGTTCCGCCGCCTCATGCGGTATCCTCCCTTCAGCGCGTTGGCCAACCTCCTGGTCCGTTCTGAGAAACAGGAAGACGCCCTGCGGATGAGCGCCGAACTGGCGCGGCGATTGGAGCCCCCGCCCCCGGAACTCAAGGTGCTCGGTCCGGCTGAAGCGCCGGTGCCGCGGCTGAAGCGCGAATACCGCTACCAGCTCCTGATCAAGGCCGCCAGCCGCCAAGTCCTGCGCGAACACCTCCGGCGGGTGCGCCAAAACGCCGTCGAGGCCAAATGGCCGCCCACCGCACTGGTCATCGACGTGGATCCGCTGAGTCTGTTGTGAGGGGATCGGAAGTAACCGCTGAAGCCGTTCGGTCCGGAGCGCGAAAGATCTCCTCGAGCGGCCCCTCGATTTTGGGCGTCTCCGCGCGGAGCACGCCGTCTCTTGCCTCCCGCATCCCGTCTGCCGAGCAGAGGTCCGCCTGGCGGTGTCGGGGATTCAGAATCTAGACATTTGGCACGCCGGAAGCCGGGTCGGCGTCAGCCTTCTCCTAAACGTCGGGCATCGTGTCTTCCCTCGAGAGGAGTTCGATGCAGATCAGCGGCGGTTCGCGAAGAATCCGGTCCTGCTTGTTACGGCGGACCGTTAGGCAAACGTCCGGGATTCGGAAGCGAGTCGGGCCGGCCTGTCCTCACTGTTCCATCGGCGCCTCGATTCGCGGCTCGTTTTCCCGGGTGAAGAAATACGACGCGGCGGCAATTTGAAGCCGGCTTTGATCTCGCTGGCCTGCGCTTGGTTCCACCACCATCCCATCCGCGTCTTCCCGGTCCGGATCAAAGATTGCTGACAGATACTCTTCCACCGCACCCAACCTGGTGCGCCCCATGCTTTATACAATACGCTCATCGAGCCCTTCCAAGTCATCGAGTGGAACATGCGGGCGGCGCTCGAGCGGTTCGCACGCGGCGCGCCGTCCGGGGAGGTCCGCGCCATGCCCGGCGTCCTGCTGGCGGTGCGGCGAGTGCAGCAACTCCACGGCCTCACAGTGGGCCTCGAGCATCTTCTGTAAACGCGACAATCCCGCGGCGTCCTGCTGGCGAGCGCCGGGGTTGACTCGCCGGTGTTCAATTCCGCTTGTCTGACCGAGCCGGTGGCGGGCGGCCCCGAGCTGCTGGACCGGCGCGTCGCCATCGCCCAGGTTTTCTTCGGGGCGCGCAACCTGCCGTGGTCGTTCTGGCTCTGCCACGACCTGCTCGCGGCGCCGCTGCGCGGCACCGTCGAGCGGCTGCTCGGCAACCGCGGGTTACGTCTCGCCAGCCGGATGCCGGGTATGTTCGCCGAGCGCATCCTGCCGAGCGAACAGCCCCCGCCGGCGCTGGTGTTGCGCCGCGTGGCGGACGCGGACACGCGGCTCGCCTTCTGCCACGTCGGCGCGGTGTGCTTCCGCCTGCCGTATACCGTCACTCTCGCCGTCTACGGAGGTGAGCGCGCCTGGCGAGGCGGCCTGACGGGCTGGGTCGGCTATTATGATGACCAGCCGGTCGCCACCGCCGCGACGCTGGTGGCCGCGGGCGCCGTGGGCGTCTACAGCGTGGCGACCCTGCCGGAATACGAGCACCGGGGCTTTGCCGAAACCCTGACCCGCCGCGCGCTGGAGGCGGCGCGGTCCGAGAGCGGCATCGCCCGCAGCGTGCTCCAGTCCACGGAACGGGGTCGCGCGCTCTACCACCGAATGGGCTACCGGGAAATCACCACCATCAGCGTCTACGTTTCCGCCTAGCCATGGAGGAACGCCTGCCCTTTGCAGCCACCCCGGCGGCCACCCGCTACGAAAGACTAAAGCCGCTGCCCGTCTGCGTCGTGCTGGACAACGTTCGCAGCCTGTACAACGTCGGGGCCTTCTTCCGCACCGCCGATGGCGCCGGCGTCGAACGGCTCTACCTTACCGGCATCACCGGCCGGCCGCCCAGCCGCGAGATCGAAAAGACGGCGCTGGGAGCGGAGGAGGCGGTGCTTTGGGAATATCATGCCGATGCGGCGCCGGTGATCGACGGGTTGCGCGCCCGCGGCTACGAGATCGCCGCCGTGGAGACCAGCCTGCACTCGGTCGATCTGTATGACTGGCGGCCGGCGTTTCCGGTGTGCGTCATCTTCGGCCACGAGGTCGAAGGGATTGCGGCCCCGCTTCTGGCCCGCTGCGACACCCACGTCCGCATCCCCATGCTCGGGCTCAAGCACTCGCTCAATGTGGCCACCGCCGCCGGCGTCGTTTTGTATGAGCTTCTGCGCAAATTCCGGCGGATGGCGGAAAATGCGGGAGTATGAACCGCCGGTTTGTCCTCCGCCTGTGCGTTCTCGCCAGCGTACTCGCCTGGCCGGGTTGGCCCCAACGCGGGCGCACCATGTTTCCGCCCGTCCGCGGCACCCGTGAGATGGTGGCGGCCGCCAACAACTTCGAGGTCGAAGCCGGCTACCGCTTGCTGAGCCAGGGCGGCAACGCCGTCGATGCCGGAGTGGCCGCAGTCCTGGCGGCGGCTGTCACAGAGCAGGCCCGCTTCGGGCTGGGCGGCGAGATGCCCTTGCTGGTCAAGATGCGCGGCAAGGACGCCGTCGTCAAAGGCATCACCTTCGACGACTGATCTGTCTGGTCAGTTGGCGCAGGCCGTCTCCGGCTGCC
>FWWM01016541.1_pt1 | contig 10951 bp, 13 predicted proteins | sample 2228351 | NCBI WGS metagenome assembly FWWM01 (sample SAMEA103939774, study PRJEB20133) | metagenome
CGGTCTCCTGCCCCCCCCCCCACTCTGCGCCCCACCTGGCGTGGAAAGTGCCGGTCTTCTTCCCCGCCTGGCCCCGGTAGGAAGACTTGGCCCCCACATCGTACTGGTCGGCAATCGGGCGGACTGGGACGCGAAAAGGATCATCACGCTGTACTTGCAACACTGGCCAATAGAGACCTTTTACCAGGACGGCAAGACGCATCTGGGGTTGGATGAGTAGCGCATGCGTAACGCCGAAGCCATTGGGAAACATTGGTGTCTGGTGTTCGTATTTCGCTCCTGCACCCGGATTGCCTCCCGTCATCATTGGAGAAAAGCAGCTTGCCCGTCAAAACCATCGGGGAAGCGTGTCACCGGCAAGCCCTCATTGAAGCGGTCATCCTTTCTGTCCATCAACGCCTTCAGCAAGGAGAGCAAATCCGAGATGTCTTTACCCATTGATTTGCCAAACCACAGGGGACTGCGGTGGCATGACTCTTCACCTGCCAAAATACAACTATCGAGGAATAAATTGTGCAGGTCGTAGGCCACAGGGTCGGCGCCGCCTCTTTGCCAATCCCCCCATCTGGTGATATACTAGACCCGGAGCGCTGGGGCTCCGGGAATCGCCGTCCAATTCAAGAAAGGAGGCCATCATGCCGGAAAGTGAGACCGTTCCCATCAGGGCAGACCACCTGCGCGAGTTTGTCGGCCGGGTCTTTGTGGCCCTGGATGTGCCCGAAGAGGATGCCGCCATCACGGCGGATGTCCTGGTCGCCGCCGACCTGCGTGGGGTGGACTCGCACGGGGTCGCCCGGCTGCGGCGCTACGTCCAGGGGATTCGCGACGGGGTGATGCGGCCCCGGCCGGAGGTGCACGTCGTCCGCGAGACGCCGGCCACCGCCCTGATGGACGGCGGGGCCGGCCTGGGTCAACCGATCGGCGTGCGGGCGATGCGCCTGGCGATGGAAAAGGCCCAGGAGGTGGGGGCCGGATTCGTCGCCGTGCGCAACTCGAACCACTACGGTATCGCCGGCTACTATGCCATGATGGCCCTGGAGGCGGGCAACCTGATCGGTATCTCCTCGACCAACGCTGCCCTCCTGGTCGTGCCCACCTTTGGCCGCGACGCCATCCTGGGCACGAACCCGATCAGCGTCGCTGCCCCCTCCGGCCAGGAGCGTCCCTTTGTCCTGGACATGGCCACCAGCACCGTCCCCCAGGGCAAACTGGAGGTCTATGAACGCATGGGAAAGCCGCTCCCACTCGGCTGGGCCACCGACGAGACCGGTCACCCCACCGAAGACGCCGGCCGGGTGCTCCGCAACATCAAGGCCCGGACCGGCGGGGGGTTGCTCCCCCTGGGCGGGGCCGGCGAACTCCTCGGTGGGCACAAGGGCTACGGCCTGGCCCTGCTGGTGGACATTCTCTGCGGAGTGCTTCCCGGCGCCGGCTATGCCGATACGATCTATCCCAAAACCTCCAACGGCCGGCCGCTCCCGGCCAATGTGGGCCACTTTTTCGGCGCGCTGCGCGTGGACGGCTTTCGCCCCCTGGAAGAGTTCCGGACGACGATGGACGACATCATCACCCGGCTCAAGAACGCCCCCAAGGCCGCGGGCCAGGAGCGCATCTATATCCACGGCGAAAAAGAGTTCGAGGAGGCCGACCGCCGGCAGGTCGAGGGCATCCCCCTCCTGCGCAAGGTCTACGACGACCTTCGGGCGATCGCCCAGGAGGTGGGGGTCGAGTTCGACCTGGCATGACGGCAGCGGGCCGTTCATCGCCGCGATGGGGGTACGACGTGGAGGGGGCGGCGGTGGCCCGGCCGGAGCGGCCGGCCGCCGGCCGCTCCGGCGAACGGTTGAGGGGGAGATCGGCCGAGTGCCGCCGAGTGCTCCGGCCGGGGCACGGCCGGCCAGCCTTTACCTTCCACCACTGGCGGCCGCAGGCCTGAGCCGAACTGACCCTGGCTCCCCGCCGGGCAGGCTTTCGTCTGGAGGCGTGCCACGTCGTCCACTCGGAAAACCCCATCTCGGTGCCCATCCGCGACCTGCGCGCCCTCAGGCACGATGCCGTCCTCATCCTCACCCCCGGCGAGACGGCGCGGACCTGCCCACCCCCCCCGACCGGGTCCGCCTGGAGGACAACCGGGCCTTTACCGAGAACTGCGGCCGACTGCTGGGCCGGCTGCCTGCTGGAGGACGGGCGCGAGGAGGCGGCGGTGCTGGAGGTCTGGAGCGGTCTCCTGAAGGAGGTGGAGTCATGCCCGGATGGCCCTTCCCCTCCGACGAAAGGTGTGGGGAAGAGTCGCATTCGCGGGCGCAATTTGTCGCGCCCGCCTTCGGTAAGCCTGCCGGTGCGGGCGCGATGAACTGCGCCCCTGCCTTGTTCCCTGGCCCGGTAGGGGCGCGACCGAGCGCGCCCGGGCCCCACCACAGAATCAGAGTGCATCCCGAGTTCCCCTGATGGAGGTGTCCTGATGTACCGCGTACCCTATGACAAGACCGAGTTGGTGTTCACCCTTCCCCCCGGAATGCGGGCGACGGTGGTCGAATCCCGCTCCCTGCCGCTGCTGGAGGATGTCCCGGCGGCGGTGCGGCAGGCGTTGGCCGAGCCGGTGGGCAGCCCCCGGCTGCGCGACCTGGCCCGCCCCGAGGACAGCGTCTGCATCGTCTTTACCGACAGCACCCGGGCCAGCCCCGACGCCCTCCTGGTCGGCCCCCTCTTGGAGGAACTGCACGCCGCCGGCCTCCCCGACGAGCAGATTACCTTTCTCTGTGGGGTCGGCCTGCACCGGCCCAGCACCGAGGAGGAGAAGGTGGCCAAACTGGGAGCTGAGGTAGTGCGGCGCTACCGCGTTGTGGACCACAACGCCCGCGACCCCGAGGGCCTGGTGGACCTGGGGACGACCGAGAGCGGCATCCCCCTCTCGGTCAACCGAATCGCCTACGAGGCCGACCTGCTCATCGCCACCGGAATCGTCGAGCCGCACCAGTACGCCGGCTACTCCGGCGGGGCCAAGACGCTCTCCGTGGGGGCGGCCGGCGAGGCCATGATCGCCTACACCCACGGCCCCCAGATGCTGGACCAACCGGGGACCCGCCTGGGGCGGATTGCGGGTAACCCCTTTCGCGAGGCGGTCCACGAGGCTGCCCGTCGGGCCGGCCTGCGCTTTATCATCAACGTCGTCCAGGACGACCGGAAGCGCGTCGTCGCCGTTCGGGCCGGCGACCCGGTGGCCGCCTTCCAGGAGTTGGTTCGGGTGGCCCGCTCCCTCTACGAGGTGCCGATTCCCCACCGGTACGACGTTGCCATCGCCGGAATCGGCTTTCCCAAGGATGCCAACCTCTACCAGGCCTCCCGTGGCCCGACCTACCTGCACTTTGCCCCGACGCCGGTGGTCCGGCCGGGGGGGGCCTACATCGTCCCGGCCCGCTGCCAGGAGGGGGCCGGAGAAGGGGCCGGCGAGCAACGCTTCTACCGCGCACTGAGAGAGGCTACCAGCATGCCGGCCTTTGTGGAAAAGATGCGCCGGGAGGGGTATCCCCCCGGCCAGCAGCGGGCCTACATGGTCGCCCAGGTGCTCTGCGAGGCCACCATCCTCATCGTCGGTGCGGAGCAACCGGAGGTGGTGCGGGAGGTGGGGATGGTCCCGGTGGAGGATATGGCGGCGGCCCTGGCCTGGGTGCAGGAGCACCAGGGAGAGGACCTGGAGGTGCTCATCGTCCCCCACGCGCTGCTGACGCTACCGGTCGTAACGTTGGAACGTTAGCCCGTTGAACCGTTCGAACGGTTTTGTCGTCGTTGCCGCAGGGCCTCGAAGAGGAGGATGGCGCAGGCGATGGCGGCGTTCAGCGATTCGGCCTGGCCGGCCATGGGGATGGAGACGGTGCCGGTGGTCCGGGCCCGCACGGCCGGCCCGGCTCCCGCGGCCTCCCCGCCGATGATCAGGGCGGTGGGGCGGGTCCAGTCCACCTGGTCGTAGGGCCGGCCGGCCCGGGCCTCGGCCAGCAGCACCTGAGGAATCTCGGCCAGCACCCCGGCCAGGTCCTCCGGGCCGGCCAACTCTTGCAACGGCAGGAAAAAGTGCGCCCCCATAGCGGCCCGTACCACCTTCGGGCTGAACGGGTCCACCGTCCCCGGAAGCCACAGTACCTGGGCGACGCCGGCGGCCTCGGCCGTGCGCAGAATCGTCCCACAGTTGCCGGGGTCGCGCACCCGGTCCAGCACCAGGAGGATGCCGTCGGTACGGGGGGGCAGGTCGGGGAAGGGCACCGCCGCGACGATGCCCTGCGGGGTCGCAGTATCCGACACCGCCGCCAGGACCTCCTCTGTGGTGGGAAAGGCCCACTTCTGCCCCTGGAGGCGTTCCAGGAGGGCCGCTCCCCGGTCGGTCTCTCCCAGCCTATCCGGCAGGTACAGGGCCAGGTGCGGTCGGACCTCCGCCCCCAGGGCCTCCTCGACCAGGCGAACCCCTTCCAGCAAAAAGAGCCGCTTGCGCCGGCGCACACGACGTCGCTGTAGCGAGCGGAGCAAGCGGACTTGGGGATTGCTCAGGCTGGTGATTGTGACGGGCACAATGCCCGCCCTCCTCAATGCCGTTCCACGTTGGAACGTTGTCCCGTTCGAACGGGTAAACCCTCAACCTTCCTGCGACCGTACTCAGCCCTGCAGGGCGGCCTGCGCCTGCTCGACCACCCGGGCAAAGGCGGCAGGGTCGTTGACGGCCAGGTCGGCCAGCACCTTGCGGTCCAGTTCGATGCCGGCCAGGCACATTCCGTGAATCAACCGGCCGTAGGTCAGCCCCTGCTCCCGGGCGGCGGCGTTGATGCGGACGATCCAGAGCCGGCGCATATCCCGCTTGCGCCGGCGGCGGTCCCGGTAGGCGTGGGCATGGGCCCGGATCACGGCCTCGTGGGCCCGCTTGTAGAGCCGGCGGCGTCCGCCGCGGAACCCCTTGGCCTGCTCGCGAACCTTGTCATGACGACGGCGAACCGTCTTTCCTCTCTTTACCCGTGGCAACGTACCCTCCTCAAACAGAATTTCCCTGCCTCCTGCCTGTGCTGGCAGAAAAGGCGGGGGTCACTTTTTACGCGGTGCCAGCAGCATACTCATATCTCGACCAGAATGGGAAGGGGCCTGCTCCACCTCGGCCACATCCTCCAATCTGCTGGCAATATCATCCAAGATGGCCCTGGCAATGTCGGAATGTTCTCGCTCTCGCCCCCGGAAGCGCAAGGTCACCTTGACCCGATTGCCCTCTTCTTCCAGAAAGCGCCGCACGGCCCGCAACTTGACCTGCAGGTCGTGCTCACCGATCTTGGGCCGAAGGCGCACCTCCTTGATCTCGACTGTCCGTTGGCGCTTGCGCGCCGCCCGTTCCCGTTTGGTCTGCTCGTAGCGAAACTTGCCATAGTCCATCAGACGACAGACCGGTGGGCTGGCCAGCGGGTCTACCTCGACCAGGTCAAACCCTCCTTCAGCGGCAATCTCGAGCGCTTCTCGCAGGGACTTGACCCCGATGCGACGACCGTCCGCTCCGATGAGCAACACCTCCCGGGACCGTATCGCTGTGTTGACACGCAACCGATCGCTTATCTCGACATCCTCCTTACTTTAAAGAACTTTCAGGGGCGGGAAAGGTCCTGCCCGTCCCTGCCGGCAACGGTACTATAACATATCTGTCCACTTTCGTCAACTTGCGGCTACGGTTTGGTCCCCACCTCATAGACATTCGGCCAGGCCTGGTAGTGGCTGTAAAAAGTGTCCGTGGAGACGGCCTCCCCGTTCACCTTGATGTGGCGGTAGACGGTGGCGTCCACGCCGTCTCGGGCATAGTCGGTCTGGCGGACGGTTCCTTCGGGCAGGTCGGGGTTGTAGACATAGACCGGTTCGCTTGGGGCCGGGGTCCAGTTGGAGAGGTAGGGGCCGTCCAGGACGACCTCGCGCTCCGGGGCGGTGCCGTAGAGGTAGACGTAGAGTTCGCCGGTCGTGGTATAGACCTCCAACTGCATCAAGAGATGTCCTTTGGTGTCGTTTGCGAAACGCAGGTCGGTGCCGGTCCCGGTATAGATCGTCGCGTCCAGTCCCAGGATCGAGCCCTGCTCGTAATAGCCCACGCGGAAGGCGTGCTCGTGCCGCTCGGTGATCGGCAGGCCGGCGAAAAAGGCGGCCCGAAAGACGGTCGTCGAGACCTGGCAGACCCCGCCCCCCACATTGAGCACCGTGCGCCCCCCGACGATCGAGTAGCCCTGGACAAAGCCGTCGCTCTCGTCAATCGGTCCGATCGTCTCGATGAAGGAAAAGGTCTCGCCGGGGGCGAGCAGCGTGCCGTCCAGGAGGCGGGCGGCGGTGACGATATTGTGCACGCGGTAGGGGGCCGAACCGGCAAAGTAACTCACCCCCACCCCAACGACCTCGCGGATGCCCAGTTCGTCCAACGTCTCCCGGCGGATTGCCGGCGGCACCTCGGTGATGCGCAGTTCGATCTCGCGCTCCTCGGAGAGAACGGCCTCGTTGATTCGCTCCATCGCCGCCTCGACGGCCAGTTCCTTCCCGGCCACGCCCTCCTCGGTGACCTCCAGGTGGTCCTCGACAAAGCGAAAGCGGGCGTTGCGGGGATAGACCCGCACCTTGGCGGCGATTCCCTCGACGAACTGACGGAGGGCCTCCTGGTCCAACAGGACGGCCAGGGTATTGTGGTCGCTTTCTTGGCGCACCTGTACCGTCAGCATCTGTCCGATCTGCTCCGGGGTCAGGGTCCAGGTGCGCTCGTCCAGGTGGAGGGTGAGCGGGCCGGAGAGCATGCGCCGGGCCGTCTTGAGGGCCTCCTGGGCAGCCTGCTCGTCAATCTGGGGAGGGACCGTCTCGACGGCCAGGGTCAGGGGGCCGGCCGACATCTGGGCCAGGGCCTGGCGCACCTGTTCCATACAGCGGCCGACGATCAGGGAGCGGCCTTCCCGGGAGGGGCGGATCGTCACCTGCCGGCCCTCCACCGCCAGCGAGGCGTCCTGTGGGGGAGCGTCAATCTGCTGGGCCAGGCCCATCAGGTAGGCGCGCAGCGCCCCCTCGTCGAGCACGGCCGGCAGGAGCAGATCGTGGTGGGCGGTCCAGGCCTGCCAGCGTTCCTGGGCCCGTTGCCAGAGGGGGCCCCGCCGGCCCACCGCCATCGCCTCGGCGACCGCTCCGGCCCAGTCAATGCGCAGGCCCAGGTCCGCCCCGGAGGGCCGCCAGACGCGGTCGGCGTAGGTCAGCACCAGCGGTTGCTCCTCCAGGTCCTTATGGTGCAGGCGCAGGGTCGCCTCGGCCTCCTCAGGGGAAAGGTTGCCCAGGTCTACACCGGCGACGTAGACGTGGGGCAGGATACGGCCGCGGTAGCGCCATTCGACCAGGTAGAGGCCGGCCAGGAGGAGAAGGAGCAGCCCCAGGAGGATGCCGAGGGCCTGGGCCAACCGGCGCAGGCGAGCGCCCCGGCGGTAGGTGCGCCGCCGGGGCCGGGCGGGGGCCTGTTTGCCCTCATGCCAGGTCTCCACCCAGGCCGGCCGCCCCCAGTCCGCAGGGTCGCCCGGGGTGGATTCGCCCCCCCTTTTCCCCCGCAAACGTCGTTCTGCCACCTCGTCCACCTCCGCAAGCCCCACAGGCCGGCACGACCGATTGCGCCCCGATCAGCCGAGCGCCACCCGGCGGGCCGCCCGCCGGGCCCTGCGGGCCCGGCGCCGTAGCATCCGGGCGCGGTGGCTCATCCGCCGCGCCCGCCGGACCAACCGCCTGCTCCTGATGCGCAACACCGTGGGCCTCCTTTTTTTCACACCATCTAACCGTATGCCCCTATCTCCTGTACGCATTCCCACCGCCGCCGGATTCAGCGGAAGCGGGTCTCCCAACTGTACGGGATCTGTTCGCTGTTCCAGGGGAGACGGTACTCGTCCGGTTGCTCCCGGTTGTAGGGGCGGGTAGGAAAGTTGAGCAGCAGCGAGGGGACCACCCCCAACGTCTTGTAGCCGTGGGCCACCCCTCGGGGGATGCGCAGGACGATCGGGTTGTGTTCACCCAAAAAGAACTCGTTCAGTTCGCCGAAGGTTGGGGAGTCCTGGCGCATATCGTAAAGGGGGACCTGAATCATCCCCTGGATGCAGCAGAAATAGTCCTCCTGGTGCTCGTGCCAGTGCCAGGCCCGCACTACGCCCGGGTAGTTCATCGAGATGTAGACCTGCCCAAACTCTTCAAAGATGGCGTCGTCTGAACGCAGAATCTCCATCAAGAACCCGCGGTCATCGCAATGTTTCAGCAGTCGTTTCACCTCGACACCGAGGATCACGGTGGGCACCTCCTTACCGCCGAGACCGAACCGTTCGTTCCGCTTGTATCCAGTATAGCATTCCCTGGGACAAAAGGCAAGGAAGAGTCTAACGCCGGCGAAAGGCCTGCACTCCCCCCCAGGTCGCGGCCACCGCGAACAAAATCCCCGGAACCAGGCAGCACAGGGCAAAGACCCAGCGCACCTCCGAGACGGAGAGGTCCTGGTCGGCAAACTCCTCCGGGGCCAGCAGCCCGATGCAACTGAAGAAGAGAAAGCCCAGGGCCAAAAAGCCGCCGATGACCATCAGGACGACCCAGGGCCAGCGCAGTCGCTTTTCGGCCGCCGGGGGTTGCGGGGGCACGACCGGGACGACGGCCGGTGTGGACACCTTGCCCTCAGAGGCGGCCGGGGGAATCGCGGCCGGGGAGATGGCCATCGAGACCGGTGCGCCGCAGGCGGAGCAGAAGGCATCCTCCGGCGAGACACCGGCCGCGCAGTTCCCGCAGAGGAGGGGGCCTGTTGCCGCGGTCGAGGGTTCCGCTGCGGTCGCCACCACCTCCCCTGGAGGAGGGGGGGGCCTCCACGGGCGGCTCTTTTCTCGCGACCGCTTCTTCTGCCCCGGCGGGGGGTTCCGGTGGAGCCGGCCGCTGCCCCCCAGGGGGGTGCTCCTTGCCGGCCGTTTCCTCCACCGGCGGCAACTCCCCGGCCGGAACCGCCCTGGAAGCGGCGGTCAGACAGTTAGGGCAATAGTGCGCCTCTGGCGGGATCGGCGTGCGGCACTCGATGCAGACCAGTTCCTCCGGGGGGGCAGAGCCCGAGTCGCTCAGCGTCATCTTGTCTCCTTTTCCTGCGGGTCCAACGGGGGCAGATCTTCCAGACTGGAAAGGCCAAAGTGGCGCAGAAACTCAAAGGTCGTACCATAGAGGACCGGCCGGCCGACGCGCCGCGCCCGGCCCCGGTCCTCAATCAACCCTAGGTTGAGCAGGGTGCGCAGCACCCCGGAACAATCCACCCCGCGCAACTGTTCGATCTCGGCGCGGGTCACCGGTTGGCGATAGGCGATAATCGCCAGCGTCTCCAGGGCAGCGGCGGAGAGCCGGCTGCGCTCCCGCTCTCCCAGGAACCGCTCGACATAGGGGCCGGCCTCGGGCGCACTGACCAGGTGTACCCGGTTCCCCAGCCGCTGCAGGCGGATACCCCGCTCGCGGTGCTCTTCCGCCCACTCCTCCAGGGCGGCCAGAACCGCCGCCTCCTCCTGCTCCAGGACGCCGGCCAGTTCCTGCAACGAGACCGGCTCCGGGGCGACAAAGAGCAGCGCCTCAATCAAGGTCCTCAAGTTCGGCCCACCATTCGTCTTGCTGGTCCCAGGCGGCGGTAGTGTCGGGTCGTTCTCGGATAACGATCGCTCCAAAGAGTTCCTCCTGCTCAAAGAGGATCCAACGTCGCTTGAACAGTTCCAGGACGGTCCACAAGGTCACGACGACCTCCTCGCGGGTGGGGGCCTGGGAAAGGAGGTCCGCAAAGTGGACCAGGGGGCGTGTGCGGAGGAGGGTGCGAACCTGGCGGGCCTTTTCGGCCAGGGTAATGCGCCGGCGCAGCGGCAGGGGGTGGGCCCGTTCCTGGGCAGCGAGTTCCGCCAGGCGTTGTTGTATGGCCGTCAGGAGGGCCTCCAGGGTGGCGTTCTCCAGTTCGGCCGGCCGGGCCAGGGGCACAGGAGGCGGCGCAAGCCGCTCAAAGGCCCGCCGGCCGGCCTCCAGCCACCCCTGCATCTGCCGGGCGGCCTCCTTGTAGCGGCGAAACTCCTCCAGTTGACGCATCAGGTCCTCCCCGGGGTCCTCCTCTTCCTCCAAAACGGGCGACTGTGGCAACAGAGCCCGCGACTTGATCCAAAGCAGTTGGGCCGCCACGACGAGAAAGGACGACATCTCGGCCAGGTCGCGATGGGGAATGCGCTCCAGGTAGGCCAGATACTGGTCGGTCACCCGGGCCAGGGCGACCCGGGTGATCTCCAGTTCTTCCTTCTCGATCAGGTGAAGCAACAGGTCGAGCGGCCCTGCAAAGACTTCCAACTCGACGATATAGCCGACGGTCATGGCACTCCTCGGAACCTGCCCTCTTGTGGGCCGGGCTGGGATGGCCAGCTGCTTCTATTGTACTATACACTGCCCCCCCACGCAAGGAAACACGGCGGGTCGGTGTGTCCCAAACCCATCGGAGAGAGTAGGCAACCTTCCCGAGGGCCGGTGCAAAGGTTGATTGTTCTATCCGCTCAACACCTCCCCGGGGACCGGGCGCTGTTCTCCCGCAGGGTCCGGAAAGGTGCATCTGGCCTGGAGGGAAGGTGGTCCTGCTGGAGAGGGGGAGGTGGTCCTGGCCTGGAGGGAAGGTGGTCCTACTGGAAAGGGAAAGGTGCATCTATTGGAGGCGGAAAGGCAGATCTGCTGGGGACGAAAGGTGCCTCTGGCATAGGGGAAAGGTGCGTCCCGCAAGGTTGGCCCCTCGGCCGGCGGTTGTAGGGAGGTCCGGGCCCGGCGTGTCCCCGACTGAGCGACTTGGCACCAGCCCTATGGGGGAGGCACAGCCATATCAAAGTCATTGGCCTCTGCCGGGAAGGGCCCGGCCTCGGCGCCCGTGCCGCGTAGAGTCGGCCCGACAAGGCGCCAGCGCACG
>FWWM01016550.1_pt1 | contig 10945 bp, 8 predicted proteins | sample 2228351 | NCBI WGS metagenome assembly FWWM01 (sample SAMEA103939774, study PRJEB20133) | metagenome
CGTGGCAATTTCGGCGTTCTTCCGCTCGATCTGCACTTTGTAGCCGGTCTGCGGGTTTTCGACCGCGTCCCGCCAGTCGCGGTGCGTGGCATACACCATCAGCGCCAGGGACATGAACACGACGCTCATCACCAGGTTGAGCACCACGAGAATCTTGCCGACCAGATTCATGGAAGACCCTTCCTTTGACCGCCGGCAGCCAGCGGCGAGTGCTCGAAGCTCCGATGCAGTAGGGACCTTGGGTGTTGCTAGTATAACTCCGCCTATTTTGCCCTGTCAATCAAATTGCCCCGGCCTGCCACATCCGCCTTGTCCGAGCGCCCATCCCGAGCCACATGGCCCACGGCCCCGCCGAACGGTCATTGCGGCCCCCGGGTCGGCTGAGCGATCCTCGGCGGAACGTTTCGCCAGCGACTGTGCGCCCCGGCGCAGTATGCAGCAGGCGGGGGAAGAATGCCCACCTATATTGGTGGTTTCTTGCAGGCCTCTTCCTCCGGTGCGACTTGGCTTCCGGCGTTGATCGTTGACCATCCCGCGCCATGCCCGAATACGTCCCAAAGTACTCCTTTTGCCCGAAGACCCGCCAGGCTGGCCTATCCGCGGGCGGATCGGCAAGGCGGTGCCTTTAGGCCACGGACCTACTTTGCCAGCCGAGCCCGGAGCTGTTCGATCTGGCGGGCCCGGGTTTCGGGGCTGGCCGACGGGTCGAAGGCCACCGGCTCGCCCAGCAGGCCTCTGAGTTGCTCGGCGGCGTGGCGCCGCACCACCTCGTCGGAATGGGAGAGGAAGGTCAGCCACACGCCGGGATCGCCGGCCAGCCAACTGGCCACGTGCTCCGGTGTGTCGGTGGTTTCTGGAAGTTCGGACAACGCGGCGACGATCCGGCGGATGCGGTGCCGCTGTTCGGCGTCCAGGGCTGAAGGATCGAGCTGCTCGAGGAAGGGGACCACGATGGGGCCCGCCCGGCGGAGCTGGCTGGCGGCCGCCGCACGCACCGCGAAGTCGGAGTCGGCCAGTTGCGCGACCCATTGGGCCCAACGCTCTTTGTCCGGCAGTCGGTGTTCGTGGGCCAGCACCAGCAGGGCGTTCTCGATTTCCACGGCCGTCTTCTCCAAATCGCCCTGCCGATACACCAGCCGCAACAAAGGGAGCAGATATTGCTGGCACACGGGGCGATGTTCGATCAACAGGTGCCAGAGGCTTGGGGCCGAATACACTTGCTGCGCCGTGGCGGTCCCGATTCGCAACACCACCGGCCCCTGCGTCGGTTGCTCGTACTGCACGGCGGTGAAGTCTGCCCCTGCTTTGGGCGTGTGGCGGAGTACGAGACGGCGCCGGCCGGATACATCGAGCACCAGCTCCTGGTCCGTTTCGTTCAGCTCGTAATGAATCGCAGCATCGTTCAGGCCGATGCGGATGGCCAGGCGCTCGCGAGGCTGGGCCCCTTCGGAGCGGGTGCTGACGTTGATGCCCCGCGCTCCGGTGGGGACCAGCCGGCCTGAAGAGACGCCGAAGCGCAGCCATTCGGCCCGAAAGGCGTTGTCCAGCGTCGGCGTGCGCGGCAGCGGCCTCTGGTCCGGCTTGAGCTCCGCCGCACAGAGATACGCCGCGGCCAAAGCCGCGATCCCTATCGCTCCTCCTACCCGCCTCATCCAGCCGGCAGTGCGCATATTACTTTCCCGTGCGGCATACTCGCCGGCCGCCGACCGTGCTCGTCCAGCCCGGCTCCGGCAGAACTCAAGCAAAAACGCGTTTCTCAAAGCTATTCTAGTTAGGCGGGCGAGACCAGAGTAGGGTCAAGTTGCAACTCGTCGGGGGCGAACCCCTCTGCACGGAGCTCGCATTGGCCGGGCCGGTTTCCCTCGACCACCATCAAGGCCGCGATTCCGGGATGGCTCTGGCAGTAGGCCGAAGCCGCTTCGGGTCCCATCACAAAAAAGGCTGTGGACAGGGCGTCGGCCAGGGTCGCCGAAGGAGCTACGACCGTCACGGCCAGCACGCCTTGGGCCGGCTGGCCAGTCCGGGGATCGAGGATGTGATGGTATCGCCTTCCCTGATGCCGGAAGGACTGGAACGTGGGGGCCGAGGTGCCCAGGGCCCGGTCGCGCAGGCGCAGCTCGGCCCAACGTCGCTGGGGCCACAGGGGGTGCCGCACGCCCACGGTCCATCCGGGCCCCCCCGTGCCCGATGGTTCCCCTCCGATTCCCCGATGTCCGCGGGCCAGCACGCTGCTTTGACCTGCGTGAAACAGGAAATGGCCGATTCCGCTGACGGCCAGCACCTCGGCCGCCCGGTCCAAAGCATATCCCTTGCCCATCGCCCCGAGGTTGAGTTTTACACCCGGCCGGCGGAACCGCACCGTGCGGCGTGTGGGGTCCAGTTCGACCAGGTGGCTGCCTACGGCGCGGCGGGCCTCGGCCAGGGCCTCAGGCGAGGGAACCCGGCCAGCTCGCCGCGCAAATCCCCACGCCTCCCACAAGGGGGCTGCCGTAATGTCCAGCGCCCCGTCGGTCTCCTCCGCCAGGCGCAGGGCCAGTTCGATCAGTGCAAACAAGCCCGGCTCGACCTCGACCGGTTCTTCCACCGCCCGGCGATTGATGCGGCTCAACTCGCTCTCGGGGCGGAAGAAAGACAGTTGCTCCTCCAACTCCGCGATGCGCTGGAGGGCCTCGACCCCCTTGGTGCTGACGTCCTCGTATTGACCGGCATTGAACAGCACCTCGAACTGGCAGGCCATGGCCCGCCGGCTGACGCGCACCAGATAGGTCTCGGCCGGCACGCCACCCGCCTGGCCGGCACCCGGCAGGGCCGGGGCGCTCGACGCCAGGGCTTCGGCCAGCGTTCGGAGGGCGGATCGCCCTTGAAGGAACTCCCGCCGGGAACTCGTGCTGGAACGCGGTTCACCCATGATTTGCGCCAATCGGTATCCTCTGGGCGCGCGGTCCTGCTTCGTTCGATGCCAACACGGCCTGCGGCAGCGCCTAGCCGCCGACCGCTGCCCGCCCCTGAACGCATTCTAGATCGTAGGGTGCGTGCCGTGCAGGCGCACCAGCACCTTTTCGCGTAGTTGGAAGCAACGACCCGACGCGGCTATGGCGCAATTCCGGGCCTTTGCTGCCGCTGGCGGCCCAACAGGGCCGGCGCTGGCGCCGGGCTGGCTCGGCCACCGTCGGTCCCCTCGTTTTTTCGTGCATGGCGAGCCGCACGCCACCGGTTCCCTGCGGCTGAAGCGAGGCGTTCTCCGGCCAACCGGGGTACAATACGTTTTTGCCAGGGCGGGAAAACCGGATGGCCTATTGTTTGCGTGTTGCGAGGCACGTTGTGTCGGCGGCGCGCGCCGCGTTGGCCTTGTGCAGGCAGTCGCAGGCTTCTGCTGCACACCGCCGGGAGAATAAGGTGATTGTTGTGCTCCGCTTTGCGCTGCTCAGTCAACTGCGAGTCCGTGTGGCTTTGGTGTTCCTGCTGGTTTCCACCATTCCGTTGGGCGTCGTGGGCTATTTTTCGGTGCGCACGGCCGAGAGCGTGGTCGAGCGGATCGCGGTCAACCAACTGGAGAACGTAGCCGCGGACAAGCAGCAGCTTCTCGAGCGGTGGATCGCCGAGCGCAAGGCGGATGTGGCGGTGCTGGCCGGCTCTTCGGTGGTCCGCAGTCTGGATCCGCAACAGATCGCGCCCTACCTCAAGCTGGTCGGCGAGCAGTACCGCGTGTACCGGCGGTTCTGGGTGATCGACCGGCAGGGGGTGACGCTGTATGACAGCCTGGGTAGGGACGACCAGCCGCCCGACCAGGACCGTTGCTACCGTGAGGCGCTGGCGCATGGCAGCTACGTATCGCGGGTGCACTGGGCCGATGGGGGCGGCCAGGCAGTGTTTTCCATCTCGGAGGCGATCCGTGGTAGTCAGGCCGAGCCGATCGGCGTGGTGTGCGCCACCGTCGATACCCAAGCGATTGTAGCGCAGGTGCTGAGCGTATCGCTCGGGGAGACGGGGGAATGCTATCTGGTGGATGGGGAAGGGACGTTTTTGGCCCACCGGGAACCCGAGCGGATCCTACGCGATACGATTGCCCAATCCGAGAGTTTCGCCAGTTTGTTCGACGAGCAGGTCGGGCCCTCCTATACGGACTACCGGGGGATCGCGGTGTTGGGGGCGTGCCGGCCGGTGGCGGGAACGCCCTGGTACGTGGTCGTGGAGCAGGACTGCGACGAGGCCTTTGCGGGAGCCCGCCGGCTGGCCGGAAAGATCCTTGCGGCGGTAGGGATCACGGTGATCATGGCCATCGGCTTGTCGTGGGTGTGGGCGTCGTACCTGACCGGCCCCATCCGAGCCCTGAGCGAGGCGGCCCAGGCCGTGTCGCGCGGGGATTTCGCCACGGCATTGGCGGCCGCCCCACGCCCCCGCAAGGACGAAATCGGAGCACTGGATGCCGCGTTTCGGGCGATGGCCAAACGCCTCTGGCAGCGCCAGGCTCGCCTGGAGGAACGGATCGGCCTGACCGAAGAGGAACTCCGCAAGTCCGAGGATAAGCTGCGGCGGACCTTGGCGGCCGCGGCCCGATCGGAGCGCCTGGCGGCACTGGGGCGGCTGGCCGCAGGCGTGGCCTTTGACCCTTCGCTGATGAGGCCGAAGGCCAGTGAGGAAGCTCAGTTCGACCCCTATCGGATTCTGGGCCTGGAGAGCACGGCTGGAGCCCGACCAGGCCGAAGACTTCGACATCGCCATGCGGCAGGTGCGCCGCATGGAGACCACGGTGAACCATTTCCTCAGTTTCGCCCGGCCGCAAGAGCCCCAGCCGTCCGAAATCCAATTCGGCAGGCTCGTGGACGAAGCCCTGGTGGTCGTGCAGCCGCGGGCGAATCAACAGGAGGTGGAAATCGCCAGGCACATCCAGCCCGCTCTTCCCCGCGTCCAGGGCGATCCGCGGCAGTTGGGCGAAGTGCTGGTGAACCTCTTCGTCAACGCCCTGGACGCCATGCCCCAGGGGGGGCGGCTATCAATCCGGGTCACGCCCGACAGACTGGGCACATGGGAAGCAGCCCGACCTGCCGTGCGGATCGATGTCGCCGATACCGGCCCTGGCATCCCCGAGGCGGTCCGCCAGCGGCTGTTCGAGCCGTTCGTCACCACAAAAGCCTCGGGCTCGGGATTGGGGCTGGCCATCGCCCAGACCACGATCGAACGCCACGGCGGCACGATCCAGGTGGACAGCCTGCCGGGGCGGGGGACCACCTTCTCTATCCTCTTGCCCGCAAACGAGGCTCCGGAAAGCGACCATGGCTAGAATCCTGGTGGTGGACAACGACGAAGGGCTGGTGCATTTTCTGCGGCGCCTGTTCGCCCGGTCCGGGCATGATGTCGCCTCGTGCACCGACGGAATGACCGCTCTGGCCATGCTCCGCCAGGAGGCCTTCGACATAATCCTTTTGGACTACAAGATGCCGGGACTGAACGGACTGGAAACGCTGAGCGAGATCAAGCGCTTGCAGGTAAAGACCCCGGTCATCATCATGACGGCCTTTGGCACCAGCGAGACGGCCATCGAGGCGATGAAACGGGGAGCGTACGACTACCTGCTCAAACCCTTCGACACCGAGGAGTTAAGGCGGATCACCGCCGACGCGCTGCACGTCAGCCGCCTGATGCGCGAGGTGGTGGCCTTGCCCGAAGGGCTGACCCGCGTGAGCCCGGCGGCCGGCGACCTGCGCCTGATCGGCAACAACCGGAAGATCCAGGAGGTGTTCAAACGGATCGGCCAGATCGCCGCCAAGGATGTAACCGTGCTGATCACCGGCGAGAGCGGCACGGGCAAGGAGCTGGTGGCGCGGGCGCTGTACCACCACAGCCAGCGGGCCGACAAACCCTTCATGGCCGTCAACTGCGCCGCCATCCCCGAAACCCTCTTCGAGAGCGAATTGTTCGGCTATGAGCGCGGGGCCTTCACCGGGGCCGATCGCACCCACATCGGCAAATTCGAACGCTGCCACCAGGGGACGTTGTTTTTCGACGAGATCGGCGACATGTCCCTCCACACCCAGGCCAAGGTGCTCCGGGTGCTTCAGGACGGACAGTTCGAACGCCTGGGAGGGACGGAGACCATCCGCGTGAACGTCCGCATTTTGGCGGCCACCAATAAAAACCTCGAGAAGGAGGTCCGCCAAGGCCGTTTCCGCGAGGATTTGTACTACCGCCTGCGGATCGTCTCCATCCACCTGCCGCCGCTGCGGAGTCGCCTGGATGATGTGCCGGCGCTGGTGGATTACTTCGTCGGCCGCTTCGCCGCCGAATACGGGAGCCCGGTACGGTACGTGGCCGACGCGACCCTCCAAAAGCTGCAAGCCTACCACTGGCCGGGCAATGTCCGCGAGCTGGAGAACTGCTTGCGGCGGGCGGTGGTCATGTGCCCCGGCGACGTCCTCCTGCCCGAACATGTCGAGTTGGCCGATGCGGGGGAGCCGGGGCAGGCCCATGCCGGGTTCGGCGGTCCCGAGAAACTCCTCTGCCAGCAAGTGGAGGACCTGGTAGCCAGCTTGCTGGAATCGGTGGGCAAGAGGGCCCATGCCAGCATCATCGACCTGGTCGAACGCGCCCTGGTCACGCAGGCGCTGGAGCGGTGCGCCTACAACCAGGTTCATGCCGCGCGGCTTTTGGGCATCAGCCGCAACACACTCCGCCACCGGATGCGGAAGTACCAACTGGAACCGCCTCCGCCGCGTGCGCCGACCAGCGGCCAGTGATCCCCGGCGCTAGGCCGGTCTCGAGATTGTGGTTTCCCACCGGCGGCACGGGGGATGTATCTGCGGCAACAGCGCTGTTCAGCTCTTGAACACTTTGCGCAACCCGTGGATGCAACAACTCTTGGCACGTTTTCGCCGAGGCTTGCTGTCGGGACCGCCTGCTGCATTCCCACCAGGCACGGGCCGCGCAAGCGGTTTTGCGTCGGGCGGGGAAGGCGCGTAACCCCTTGCCGACCAAAAGGTTGCCTCTTGGAGTCCAGGTCGTTTGGCCCCGGGGCACGCCGCTTGCAAGCTGCTGTCAGAACTCCGTTGCCGCGCGATGCCAGCCCAAAGGTGAAGTCCGCGATGACTCGGCCATCTTGCGCCCGCTGTGCCCGGCGCCGGAGATGCCGGTTCCGGCAGCCAGGCACATGGGCGCTCGAATGCGACCAATATGTAGAGGATTCGTTGTCGGACGACGCATCCGGCGCTTTGCCCGACGACATCGCAAGTGCCCCACCACCGCCCCAAACGCCCGCGCGGCGAACCAGACGGTCTGGCCGCTCCCGGGCCTGAAAGCCCGTTGGCCCACACCGAGGCTTGGTTTCGACCCAACGCCGTGCTGCCCACCCGAGGAGCCTATGTCCGACAACGCAGGCCAGTGCACAAACGACCGGATTGTCGCGGAACCCGAGCGTCGGTTGCTGGAGGGCGAGCGGGCCCTGAAGAACTTCCGCTATGTGGTGGCCTCGATCGATGAGAGCGCGCTGAAAGTCTGGGCCGACTTGTGGCGCGAGCTCCAGGCCGGCGTCACCCCGGGCGGCATGGTCACCCCGAACCTAGAGAAGGGCTTTGTGCCCTCGTGCGGCTGGCCGGAGTTCCTGGAAAAGTTCTGGATGCTCAAGCATTACCTCGATTCCATCCATCGCTTCGCAACCGAAGGTTAGAAAGGTCGTGCCTGATGTACAAAGCGTCGGAGTTGCCGAGTTTGGAAGAAGCGGCTCGGGAAATGCCCGCCCCTGTCGAGGCCTTCATGGCCCGTGTGATCGCCAGGAACCCCGACCAACCCGAGTTCCACCAGGCCGTCCGCGAGGTGGTCGAGTCGGTCCTGCCGATCGTGCTGGCCAATCCCGTCTACCGCAAAGCCAAGGTCCTGGAGCGCCTGGTGGAGCCAGAGCGGGTCATCATGTTCCGCGTGGTGTGGAGCGACGACCGGGGCGAAGTGCAGATCAACCGGGGTTACCGGGTGCAGATGAATAGCGCCATCGGGCCCTACAAGGGAGGATTGCGGTTCCATCCCACGGTGAACCTCGGCGTGCTGAAGTTCCTGGCCTTTGAACAGGTCTTCAAGAACAGCCTGACCACCCTCCCCATGGGCGGTGCCAAAGGAGGGTCCGACTTCGACCCCAAAGGCAAGAGCGACCAGGAGGTCATGCGCTTCTGCCAGGCCTTCATGGGCGAGCTGTACCGCCACATCGGCCCCGAGATCGACGTGCCCGCGGGCGATATCGGCGTGGGGGGGCGCGAGATCGGGTTTTTGTTCGGCCAGTACAAGAGGCTCGCCAATCGGTTCCACGGTGTGCTGACCGGCAAAGGGGTGGAGTACGGCGGCTCGTTCTTGCGTCGCGAGGCCACTGGCTACGGGTTGATCTATTTCGCCCAAGAGATGCTCGCCACCCGGGGCGAAGGCCTGGAGGGGAAGACCGCCCTGGTCTCCGGGTCCGGAAACGTCGCCCAATACGCCGTCGAGAAACTGCTGCAACTCGGCGCCAAGCCGATCACCCTCTCGGATTCCAACGGCACGATTCACGATCCGGCGGGCATCGACCAGGAGAAGCTCGCCTGGGTCATCGATTTGAAAGAAAACCGCCGCGGGCGGATTGCCGAGTATGCCGAGAAGTTCCGCGGGGCCAGGTACTATCCCGACGCGAAGCCCTGGGGCATCAAGGCGGACCTGGCCTTCCCCTGCGCCACCCAAAACGAGATCGACGAGGAGGACGCCGAAGCCCTGGTGGCCAACGGCGTCAAGTGCGTGGCCGAAGGCGCGAACATGCCCACCACGATCGCGGGGGTGCGCGTGTTCCTGCGGGCCCGCATCCTGTACGGGCCAGGCAAGGCCGCCAATGCCGGCGGCGTGGCCGTCTCCGGCCTGGAGATGAACCAGAACAGCGGCTGCATGAAACGCACGCGGGAAGATGTCGATGCCCAACTCCGTGGGATCATGAAGTCGATCCATGCCCGGTGCGTCTGTCACGGTCGGCAGCCGGACGGGTTCATCAATTATGTCGATGGCGCCAATATCGCCGGCTTCCTCAAGGTGGCCGACGCCATGCTCGCACAAGGCCTGGTATAAGCCGGCCGAACCCCCCGCCGCAACGCTGGGCGGCTCCAACCGAAGCTCGGCCAAGCAGACCTTCCGGCCATCTCAGGGGTTTTTGCCACGCAAGGGGCGAGCCATCGGCATCGCAGGGCGAACATGCTTGTCCGCCCGGCACCCGGAATATGTGCGCAGATGGTCTGGATGCGCCGGAAACGGCAGGCATCACCCCGCCATGGCGCCTGCCGGCAGTCGATCCCCCGCTTGCAAGCCAAGCCGGGTGCGCTCTCGCCGAAAAGGGCGCCTTGGGTTGGGAACCATGCGCTGGTCGCCGATGAGGTGCGCCGCCCGCAGGGAAAGAAGATTGTCTACGACTGTTTTTCCCACCGGCCGCGGGTGAAGTCGGGAAACTCTTGGGGGGCACCGCCGGCGGCGATCGACCGGGCCGACAGCGGAATGATCGCGCTCCAGGCCGCCGCATCGCAGGCGTCGATGGGCGAGGGGCGGCCGCTACGGACCGTCTCGAAAAACTCGCGGACCACGAAATAATCGCCCCCGCCATGCCCGGTGCCCGCCGCCTGGGCCCGGCCCTGTTTCCATAACGGGTGTTCGAACTCCTGGGCGTATTTGGCGGCCGGCTCCCAGGTATGGCCTGGGCTGCGGCCCTCGATCCAGATCGTCCCGCCCCGCGACTCGTAGCTGGCCCGCGTCCCCTGCAAACTATAGTACGTGGTGCTGACCACCGGCCGGGGGGACGAAATATCGTACCGCAGATCGATCAGCACCCCTTTGGCCGTGTGGATAAGCGTGGATACCGAATCGGCCGCCCGGAATTGGATCTGCTGGGCCGGATGGTCCTTGGGGAACTTCCGCCGCACGAAATCGAGGAGATTCTTCTGGCCGGTGGCCGCTGACACCAGCGAGACGAAACGGTCGCCGCGGTGGATGCCCAGCCACTGGGCCACAGGTCCGATCGCATGCGTGGGATACAGGTTGCCCGTGTAGTCCCGCTTCATTTCGCCGCGCCAGGTGAATCGATCGCCCTGGAACATCAGGCTTCGGCAGTCGTGGACATAGCCGCACTCGGCATACGTCAGCTCGCCGAACACCCCTTGCCGCACCATTTGCAGGATCATCATCACCGGTTCCCAGTAGCAGCAGTTTTCGGAGAGCATATAGATGCGGCCGGTTTCTTCGGCGGCACGCACCAGCCCCCAGCACTCGTCGAGGGTCATGGCGGCGGCGACCTCGCTGAGCACGTGTTTGCCGGCTCGCAGGCTGTCGATGGCCATGGGCGCATGCACCTGCATCGGCGTAGCCACGATCACCGCCTCGAGGTCGTCGCGTTGGAGCATCCGGCGGTAGTCGGTGGGGCCGCGGCTGTAGCCCTCCGGCTGCCGGCCGCGGGCCTTGGCGACGATCCCCACGGCGCGGTTCAAATGCCCCTCGTCGATGTCGCACAGGGCCGGCACCTCGACCCCCAGATGCAACGCCACTCGCAACAGGTAGGTCCCCCGGCTCCCGACACCAATCACCCCCACGCGAAGTGGCGTCGAAGGGGCCAGCCCAACCGCCGCCCCACCGGTTCCCAGAGCCAGCCCGGCGGCTACGCCCGCCTGCAACATCGCTCGACGAGTCAAGTAGTGGTTCATGGCTTTTCTCCCTCTTGGCCAGCACGCCTCCCAAGACAGCAAAGAACGGCGCTTTGCCCTCAGGCCGACTATACGTTACTTCAAAGTGCGATACTCCCACGCACCTCTCCAACGCCTGCCCAGGATAATCCCCCGGCGAGGCAAAGCAACTGGCCGTGCCGCCTCCGACGCGACACGCCCCTTAGCGGCGTAGGGTGGGTGCTCTGCACCCACGCGCAAACTGAGCCGCACGGCGTAAGCTGGGTGGCAATGAGAGAGAAAAG
>FWWM01015962.1_pt1 | contig 10944 bp, 5 predicted proteins | sample 2228351 | NCBI WGS metagenome assembly FWWM01 (sample SAMEA103939774, study PRJEB20133) | metagenome
ACTTCGGTGGACTCGGCCAGGGGTTCTTCGGCGCGGGCCTCGGCGACCACCGCCCGCGGGTTGAGCACCACTTCGTCCCCCGCTGCCAGCCCATCCTTGACTTCGATGAACTTGTCGTTGCTGGCCCCCAAGACCAGCGGCCGCCGCTCCACCTGGTTCCCCTTGCGGACCCAGCAATAGTACTTGCCGCGCTGTTCCACCACAGCGGCGACCGGCACGCTGAGCACGTTCTTCAGGTGGGCCGCGAGGATCTCCACCTCGGCGGTCATGCCGGGGCGAAGGTCTTTCGCCTCGCCGTCGATCTTCACGTAGGTGGCATATTCCTTGACCTGCGACGAGAACCACATGGTGGGTTCCGGCTGGTTGGCCACGTTGGAGACCGTCCCCTGGAACTCCTGGGATTGCACGCGGATGCGGGCCCGCATCCCAGGCCGGATCTGATCCACCTTCGATTCGTGCACCGTGACCTTGACCTGCATTTGCGAGAGGTCGGGCAGGCGGAAGATCGTCTGCTGCTCGCGGACCATGGCCCCCTCCTCGATCTGCGGCGATTGGCTCCCCATCCGGCCGCGCATGGGGTCGTTGGCATACACCACCATCCCGGCCTGTGGGGCCCGGATGACGGTCTTTTCCAACTGCGCCAAAAGCCGCTTCAGCCGCGATTCTTCCAGCTCGAAGGCGGCGCGCTCGGAGTTCTTGCGGGCCTCGGCCGTGTCCCGCTTGCTTTCCAGGTCCTGGAGGGTCTTGACCTTGGTGAACTTCTCCAGCACCTCCTTGGCGGTTTGGGCGGTGGCCAGGTCCAGCTTGGCACGCTCGACGCTGAATTGCTGGGTCTCCAACTGGAGGGGGCTGACGTACCCTTTGCGGAACATGCTTTGGGTGTGCTGGAGCATGTTCTCGGCACTCCGCAGGTTCTCCATGGCGATCGTAATCTGCTTTTCCAGTTCCTGGAGTTCCTTGCGGTACGTCCCCTCGAGGTACTCCTGCACCGCGATCCTGGCGACGTTGTAATCCTTTTCGGCCTGCACCAGGTTGGCCCGGGCCTTCTCATAATTGATCTTCTGCTGGTTGATCTGGTCTTCCAGTTGCGAAGAATCCAGGCGGGCTAACACCTCTCCCTTCTCCACAAGCTGGCCGTCTTTGACGATCCACAAGATGGTGCTTCCGCCGGCCACCTCGCATTTGATGTCCACGTTGTTGGCACTTTCCAGATTGCCGTCCTCGGTGACGGTAATCAGCAGGTCCCCCGGCTGGACCACATGGGTGAGCATGGCCCCGGTCGGACCGCCCGAACCCCCGTTCAAGTACGAATAGCCGTAGACCCCGGCCGCCACGGCTCCGACCAACACCACGGCCAGGAGCAACTTGCTCCAACCGGTCCTGCGCCGGAGGCTGGGGATTTCGTCGGCCGGCTCCAGCTCAGCCAGCACCTCGGAGATGGCTTGCGATGGACTCTTGGGATCGACCTGGGTGGCCATGGCCCGTACGTCCGCAAATTGCAACAGGGTTCTCGTGAGGATTCTCGCCTTTCCGCCCCAAGGAGAGCCAGCCTTCGCAACGCAGCATGCAGCCCCCTAACGGCCGGCGGCTACGCGCAAACCATGCGGGGGCGCGGGGCCCAAAGCAGCAACCCAGCGCTCCCCAGCACGACGCCTGGTGCTGGGCTTCCCGCCGCGGGAGGGGACCCGCTCAGCGGGTGCCCGGCCTTTGCACCAGTTATTCTACGACCGGGCCCCTTAAGCGCGTACTCTCACATCCCATGAATCGGACGGCCCTGCGACGAATCCACCGGGGCGTTCGTCACCGGCGCCTGTCACCTGCGCTTAAGCACAAGGGACCGCATTGGCGCTCAGTGGCCGATGGGCCTGTTCCCACCGCGGGCAAGTGCGGGGCCTGGTACCATCTACCGTCCCTCGAACCTGGGCGGGCGCGGCTTTCGGCCAGACGGGCCGCCCGGGCCTGCCTTGGGCCTCGGGATAGACCCGGGCGCTCCCACCTCGCCGAATGTGGGGGGGCGGGGTTTCTTCGCCCCAACGGCCGGTTTTTTGGAGGAAATCGTTGGCCGATCCGCCGTGCTGGCGGTAGGCGTGATGACCGGCTCGGTTTCCTTCGGCGCCGGCTGGGCGGCCACAGTCACTTCCGCTCCCTCCGCAGCGCGGGTGCGGTGGACCGCAGGCTTGGTCAGCCCCGACTCGTGGAGGCACATCAACTGGCCCGCCGCGGTTGCGAAGTACAGACGATCGGTCCAGTAATTGGCCGGCATGATGGTCCACACCGGCGCCAGCCTGAAGCCATCCAGCCGGGCACCCGTGCGGGCATCCAGGACAGCAATCCGGCCGAGGTGGTCCAAGGTGTACAGCCGGGTGCGGCTGGCTGCTAGGAACCGCGCGATGCCCGGCGTGTACCACATGAGCTTCCCACTTCGGGCATCGAGGTTGTACAGGCCCCCCAACTCGCTGATCACAAACACCCGGTAGCCGATGACCACCGGGGTCTGATCGATCGGATCGCCGGTGCTGAATCGCCACAGATGCGAGCCGTCTTTTTCCTGAATGGCATGCACGTAACCGTCCTGCGAGGCCGCGTAGATCACCCCCGAGTCGCCCACCAGGTTGGGATCGGCCGGCAGGTAAGCGGGTTGCGAGACGATGGGCGCATCCGTTTTCAGGCGGTATTTGAGTTCAAGCTGGCGATGCTCCAGCCGGTTGAGGAAACCCACGCACAGATACCCCAAGTCAGTTGGCCAGGCAAGCCATTCCTCTTCGCGCGACTGGCGGGTGATAAGGGGTTGTACGAGGGTCCGCCCCAGCGATTGGAAATACAGTGGGGCCACATGCTGCTCCTGCAAGCGGAGTTGCTCGGCGGCCGCCGCCGCGCGCATCGCCCGTTCTTTGAGTGTGGACTCTCCTTTTTCAGCCGCCTTGGCTTGACCTGCGGGCCCCGGTGTCCTGGCAGCGGGCGTGCCAGGGGTGGCTTCGCCCTCGGCCGGCTGCTTGGCTGGCACCCCACCCGAAGGGCTTTCCGCGGTAGCCCCAGCGGCCCGAGCGCCCTGCCCCGCCGGCGCCGCGGTGCCCGTCGCCTCGCCCGCCTCACCCGACGGCAAAGCTGGCTGCAGTTGCTGGATGCGGTAGGAGACGATCATCCCGTCGACCATCGGCACATACACGCGCTGGGTGCTCAGCGCCGGCCCTGCACCCGGTCCGCTGGCAAGCCGCGTCTCCCACAGCAACTTGCCGTTGGAGCGGTCCAGCAACATCAGCCTCGAGCCGTTCAAGGCGGCAACGATTCGAGAACTGAGACCCGGCGTGGCACACGGGTGCAACGGATCGCCGACCTCGGCCACCCAGAGGGACTGGCCTGTCTGGCCGTCGATGGCTTGAAGCACCGCCCGATCCGTCTGGACGAACACCGTGCCGTCGTCGACCACGATATGGGCAATGCGCCCTCGCGCGGGGTCCAAAACCACCTGAGTGAACCACGCCCGCACCAGGCCGTGCGGGGCTAGTTCTTCGTCGGTAGGCAGCTCACCCGCAAGCGCTGCCGGGCCGCAAGTGCCGACCGCGGCTAGCAGCAACACCCAAAAAACCCGAAACCGAGCCATCATTGCCCTGAAACTCCCTTCACAGCACCTGGCGGCAAACCGCGAGCCGGTACGGGCGGGCCGATAGCCCACCCCCCTCTCTACCCATCATACAAAACGGAATTGCCGATTGCACGAAAAATCCCGGCCCTCACCCGACACTGGGCGGGGTTAGGCGGACGCTTGGACCTTCGGACTGGGCTGGGCAGAGGGTGCTGGCACGCTGCTCCGAAAACCGATACCCGCTGCGAGGGGGTCCCCACCAGCAAGAGGCGCGCGTCGCAAGGACGCCAGACCGTTTTGGCGTAACTGCGGGCAGCCATCGTGCCTGTGTCCGCGCTGAGGCAAACCGGTGCTGCGCTGAAAGGGCAGGCTCAGTCGGCCACGACCAGCCAGTTGAAATGCCACAACGGGTTGCCGCACACCCGGCAGCGCTCGCCGTTTTCGATCAGTTTGCCGTGGCAATCGTGGCAATCGCCGATGGCGGGCAAGAGGCTCATTTGCTGGGCCCGCAACTCTTGGGCCCGCCGGTGGTCCCCAAAAGCCAAAGCGGTTGCGATTTGGACCGCCAACGGATGCAGCCGGAAGAGTACCAACGGGGCGCGGCGTGAGGAGGGGAGCGTCTCGGCCAGCACGTTGGTAAATGCCAGTCGCTGGGGATCCGCGGCCCGGCTCCGGTAATGCTCCAACCGGGCCTCAATGGCGGGGTCGCTCCGCGAACCCCCCAAACGCAGCCGAGCCAGCCAGTCCAGACACCACGAACCATCGCGGATATAACCGCACTGCTCGGCCCAGCCGGCCGCCACGACCACTTGAAACACCTCGATCTCGGTCTTTGCCAGCCGTTCGGCCTTTTCGAGCGAGACCGGCAAGAGGATCGAGTCGCGGCCCACCGCCACCTGCACTTCGTCGAACATCCGGGCGTACAGGGCGTCGCGAAGGATCGTCAACCCCCCCGCCAGACTGCTGATTACGGTTACGCCGTCCGCGCGGCCTTCGTGCCGGTTGAACTCCTCGGTCGCTTCGGTACGCCGCCGCGCGAGGTCTTCGGCAGTCATCGCAACTTCTCCAAGTGCGATCCCTGGCCGCATTATACCCCCGGCTGGGCGCGAGGCAACCATCTCCGGGGGGTGCATAAAGCCGGCTGTCCAGCGGCCAGGCAACGACGTTGGAGCTGCCGTGCGGCAATCCAGATGCCGCCACCCCACCTGCCAGCACGCGGCCGGAAAAGGACGCGCCACCGGTGGAAAAAGCGTCCACGCGCGGCAAGCCACTTTCCCACCAGGGGCATGCAGCGAAAGTTAGTCATCATGGCCCGGTTCAAAACGCCCCCTTGGCGGCGGGCCCATCGGGGGCTCATGGGCTCTGCGTGGCCAGGTAACCGCCCCAGGGGCTGGGAGGGGAACGTCGTCGCGAACCAACCAACGTTTCGAGCCGACCAACCCGAGAAATGCCAATGCCCTTGTCGCAACGGCTGGAACTTTGTTTTCACCGTGTCCGGGGCCCACGTGGCGCTAGCCCCGTGAATGCCGATTTGGTACTATCTGAAGCGGTCGTGTGAGGTGAGCGTGATGGAGTGGTTCGGCCGGCTTTCGCTGGATACCCAAAGCGCGTTGTGGGTGATACTTATCGGGGCGATGACCAACGTGACCTGCGCGCTTTTGGGGTGCTATCTGGTGCTGCGGCGCATGAGTCTATTGGGCGACGCCATCGCCCATGCGGTGCTGCCCGGGCTGGTCGTGGCGTTTCTGCTTTCCGGCACCTTGCATCCCGGGTGGATGTTTCTGGGAGCGCTGGTGGTGGGCCTGGTGACCAGCACGCTGGTGCAACTGGTCCACCGCCACGGCGGCGTGGGCGAGGACACGGCCATGGGCGTGGTGTTCACCTCGCTGTTTGCGCTGGGCGTGGTGCTCATTCGGCGTTATGGCCAGCACGTGGACCTCGATCCCGACTGCGTGCTGAATGGCCTGCTGGAGCTGGCCGATTTGAACCGCGTGGAGATTGCTGGCTACGCCGTACCGCGGGCCGTGGTGACCGTAGGGCCGGCATTGCTGGCGGTGCTGGGGTTTATCGGCCTGTTCTGGAAAGAATTGCTGGTGGTGTCGTTCGATCCTGCGCTGGCCACCTCCATGGGTTTCCCAGCCCGCTGGTTGCATCTGGCCCTGATGGCCCTGGTGGCCCTGGCCGCGGTCGCCTCGTTCGAACAGGTGGGCTCCATCCTGGTGGTCGCCATGTTCATTGTGCCCGGAGCAGCGGCCCATCTGTTGTGCGACCGGCTGCGGACCATGCTGTTCGTGGCGGCCGGCATCGCGGTGCTTTCGGCCGTCTTGGGCCAACGCCTGGCCGTTTGGTGGGACACGAACACCGCGGGGACCATGGCCGTGGTGGCCGGGCTGATCTATCTGGCCGCCTTCGCCTTTTCGCCGCGCTACGGGCGCCTTGTGGTGGCGGCCCGCAACGCTACCAATGCCCTGCGCATTGCTCGAGAAGACCTGTTAGCCATGCTTTACCGCCTGGAAGAGCTGGGTATCCAGCGGCCCTTGGGCCCCCGCGAGGCGGCCCTGGCCCTGGGGGGCGGATTACTTGCCGCCTCCGCCTTATGGTCCTCGCTGTGGCGCAAGGAACTCCAGCGCCAAGAGGGGGCGCTCCGCCTGACCGATCGGGGCCGCCAGCGGGCTGCCCAACTCATCCGCTCTCACCGGCTGTGGGAAGTGTACCTGGTCGAACACTGGGGCCTGCCTTCGGACCACGTGCACGAACCCGCCGCACGGATCGAGCACTATCTGGATAAAGCGCTTCAGGACCAACTGGCGGCCCAGTTGGCCCAGGACACCCAAGATCCGCACGGCCGGGAGATCCCCCCCACTGGCCCCTCGTAGGGGTAGTTGCTTGCAACCACGCAAAATGCTTTGCCACAGGTGCCGAGTATGCCGCTTGCCACGGCCATCAGCCGCGGGAGCAAGCCCCCGGTGGGGCCGTGCCAGGCAATCGCGTCGAAGGCGAGGCGAGTGGCGAAGACTATCTACTCTCTCCAGGTAATGTGCTTGCTCGAAAGGGCCCGGAATTGGCGGAGTTCCTCGAGCACCGCGGCCATGTCGGCCGGCAAGGGGGCTTCAATCTCCATCGGCTCGCCAGAGTGCGGATGGCGAAAGCCGATTCGGCAGGCGTGCAGGGCCTGGCGGGCCAGCAGCACCGTCGTCTCTTCGGGGGTGCGGCGGATCTCGCCGCGAGTCAACTGCGATCGTCCGCCGTAATGCCGGTCGCACAATACCGGGCAGCCAATGTGGCCCAGGTGCACGCGAATCTGGTGGGTGCGGCCCGTCTTGGGCAGGATGCGGAGGGCTGCGAAGCCGTCGAAGCGTTCGAGGACTTCATAAAAGGTCTCTGCGGTGCGGGCCGTGGCCGCTTCCCGGCGGATGGCCATCTTCTCGCGGCAAGTGGGGTGGGGGGCGATCGGCTCGGCGATACGGTCGCGGTCCAAGCGGGGATTGCCGGCCACCAAGGCGTAATACTCTTTGGCGATGGCCCGCTCGGCGAACTGCCGGGCCAGGCAGGCGTGGGCCGGGTCGGTCTTGGCGACCAGGATCACGCCACTGGTGTCGCGGTCCAGCCGATGCACAATGCCCGGGCGCGTAGGGCCTCCCATGCTGCTCAGCCGGCCAGCAAAACGATACTGGACCGCGCTGGCCAGCGTGCCGGTCCAGTGCCCGCGTGCCGGGTGCACGACCATGCCGGCAGGTTTATTGACGGCGGCCAGCCAGTCGTCTTCGTAAAGGACTTCGATGGGGATGTTCTCGGGCCGGGGGGCCTGGCGCGGCACTTCGGGCAGGACCAGGCGCACGCGCTGACCGGCGTGGAGCCGGTAGCTGGGCTTGCCCCCCTGCTGGTCCACACGCACCCCGCCGGCCGTAATCACCCGCCGCAGATGCACCCGGCTGTATTGCGGAAAGCGATGGGCCAGAAAAACGTCCAGGCGCCAGCCCGCCTCACGGGCGGAAACGACCAACTCGACCGGCTCGTTGGGCGAGAGTTCGGCGGGTGACACCGGCGCGGGGCTACAGGCCAAAAGACTAGGGCTTGGGGGACTGGCCAGTTGCAGGGCCTTGGGCCTGCGTGGCGTTCTGGGCCGATGCCGCCCCACCGGCCGCCGGCGAGGCCGCCGCGGGGGCCGTTGGTGAGGCCGGAGCAGGGGCCAAAGCTGCCGGCGCGGCTTGGTGTGAGGGGGCGGAGGGCGACGCCGCCCCGGCCGGCTGGGAACTCTCGGGGCCGCCCACCGGTGCGGCTGCCGGCGACTCGGGCTTGGCCGCGGCGGGCGGCTCCGTCTTCAGCTCGGTCGCATTCAGAACCTTTTCTGAAAACGTGCCTGCTGCCGACGTTCCGCTACCGGGACCCGAAACGCCCGGCGCTGGCGGCTGCGCCGGGGGCTGGTACGCAGCCAGTTTCTGGTAAAAGTCTTTGATATGGGGGTAGCGAAGCTGATCGAGCCGCTGCTGGGCGAACTTCGCATACACGCTGCCCGTTTCCAACGCCAGCACTTGCTCGTAATCGGCGGTGGCCCGGGCCAAATTGCCTTCCACATCGCCGGTGCCGGCCAGGGCCTCGTAACTGCGCGCGCGGCCATACAGGGCTCGCTCACGCAGCCTGGGATCGCGGCACTCGTCGGCCACCAGCGAAAAGCCTTCCTGGGCATTCTTGATCTCGGCGATCGCGTCGGCACGGTTGGCGAGGATTTCGGCCGTGCCCCGGGCCAAATGGATCTCCGAGGCCGTGACGGCCGCCCAGTACGCAACGTCTGTGCCGCGGTAGCGATCCACCAGTTGTTTGAGCGGCCGAGGGTCGCCCGAGTTAGTCGCATTGTTCAAGGCCGTATAGAAGCTGTCCCAGGCCGCCTCATTCCCTTGGGCCGAGCTACGCACCCACCACGACGCAGCGCCGAACACCACCGCCGCGACCACAGCCAACGTGAGAATCAGCGTGGAGTACGGGCGGATTTTGAGCATGATCCGCCCCAGCCAATCGGCCAGGGCATTCTGTTCCAGACGATGACGTTCTTCGCTTTTCATGTTACTGATCCGCGGCTGGGAGTTCCGCGCAACCCGCCACCCTTTTGGTCCACGCAAGGCCCTGGGCCAAACGCCAAGCCGCCGTCGTCCAGCAGATCCGAAGCCCGCGCGGCAAGGCGCACTCCAAGCGTCGAACCAAAAGAGCTGGCCAACCGGGGCGGCGAAGCCCGACACAACCCCGAAGTATAGGGGTTACGCTGCGCCGGTCAAGGCAAATGTTGTAAATCGGCGGGGAGGAGTACCGGCCAATATGGGGGGTATCGCTGGACCATCGGACAACAGCTTGCGGCGCGGTGGCCCGGCGGTCCCGGCCATCCGGGCAGTGGGCTGGTGAACACAGCGCGGGAAGGAGGAAGGAAAGGTCTCGGGCCGATGCACGCGGACCGACCCGCCGTGGAACCTGCACAATCGGGCCGCCTGGCATGGCCTGTGCAGCCGTCGCCAGCGGCAAACCGTTTGTTTTGGGCACAGCAGGAAGTCCGGGTGGTTCTTCGCTTGGGTTGCCATCCCCCCTAGAAAGCCTATGCCCAACCGCCGCTTTATCTTAAGCCGGCTGCGTAGATTGGCGATACCGGATGATAGCCGGCCACAGTAGAGGGGGAATGCGTCATATACGGCCAATGGTTGGGCCGGATAGACCATGACCGCTTGGGAGGATGGCTAATGTAGCTGAACTAGGTCGGCCGAAATAGAACCAAGACGGGCGCTGCCCGTCCGACCAGGCCCTGCGAGTATTTGATTCCCTGAAGGAGGCAAGCAATGAGAACCGCGTTGGGGGTGCCGCTACTGGTCGCCGCCCTGGCGACCCTGGCGGCAGAAACGGCTGATGCCAGCTATTGCGGCGCAGCCAGATATCGTCGATGCCGGCCAGCGTGCTGCGTCGCGGCCTGTGCATCGCAACCCACCTGCACGGTCATGAAAACCGTGCGCGAGGTGGTTTACGAAAAACAGCAGGTGACGTGTTTCAAGACGGTCTGGGAGAAAGTCTGCGTCCCCAAGACGGTCACCTGCACCAAGTACGTGCGCCAGACCGCCTATAAGGAATGCACGTACACCGTCATGAAACCCGTGTGGGAGACCCGCACCAAGCAGGTAACCTACACCGTCTGCAAGCCGGTGTGGGAAACCCGCACCAAGCAGATCTGCTACACCGTCTGCAAGCCGGTGTATGAGACCCGCACCTGCACCTACACCGTGTGCAAACCGGTTTGGGAAACCCGCACCAAGGAGGTGTGCTACACGGTCTGCAAGCCGGTGTGGGAAACCCGCACCAAGCAAGTCCGCTACACCGTTTGCAAACCGGTGTACGAGACCCGCACCTGCACCTACACCGTGTGCAAGCCGGTCTGGGAGACCCGCACCCGGACCTACACGGTCTGCAAGCCGGTCTGGGAGACTGTCTCCAAGCAGGTTCCCTACACCGTCTGCAAACCGGTGTATGAAACCCGCGAAAAGGTCTGCCGCTACACGGTGTGCAAGCCGGTCTGGGAGACCCGCACCAGGGAGGTGTGCTACACGGTCTGCAAGCCCGTGTACGAGACCCGCTACCGCGAGGTGTGCTACACGGTGTGCAAGCCGGTCAAGTACACGCAGACGGTCAAGGTGTGCGGTGGCCGGTGGGAGGTCCAGTGCTTCGAGAAGCCCGGTCCGGTCGTCACCAAGTGCGTGCAGGAGCCGGGCTGCTGGGAGTTCGACCCCTGCACCTGCCGTTGCGTGTATCGCCCCGGGCCGGTGAAGACGGTGCAAGTCCAGTGCCCGCCGGTCAAGTGCTACCGTAAGGTGTGGGTGCCCGAGGTCCGCGAGAAGCAGATCGAGTGCGTCAAGTACGTGCGTGAAACCTGCGTCAAGAAGGTCCCGTACACCGTCTGCAAGATGGTGCCCGAGACTGTCAAGAAGACCTGCACCTACCAGGTCTGCCGCCTGGTGCCTGAGGTCCGCGAGAAGCGGATCCCCTACACCGTCTGCAAGATGGTGGCCGAGACCCGCATGAAGACCTGCACGTACCAGGTGTGCCGGCTGGTTCCGGAGCAGCGGACCTGCACCTACCAGGTGTGCCGGATGGTTCCGGAGCAGCGGACCCGCACCTACACCGTCTGCAAGATGGTCCCCGAGACGCGGGTGAAGACCTGCACCTACCAGGTCTGCCGGATGGTGCCCGAGGTGTGCAAGAAGCTGGTCACCTATCAGGTCTGCCGGCTGGTTCCGGAGCAGCGGACCTGCACCTACCAGGTGTGCCGGATGGTGCCGGAGCAGCGGACCCGCACCTACACTGTCCGCGAGATGGGCCTCGAGGTCTGGCAG
>FWWM01016561.1_pt1 | contig 10939 bp, 8 predicted proteins | sample 2228351 | NCBI WGS metagenome assembly FWWM01 (sample SAMEA103939774, study PRJEB20133) | metagenome
CGGCGCCGGTGTCGGCCTGCAGTTGTTTTAAATTGGTGGCATCCAGTGTCAGCACCTGTTCGGAGTGATCCAGCGAGGCCGAGCCCGGGCCACCGACGTGAATAATACAACCGTTTAAAAAAACGGCGGCAGCAACGGCAAAAGCAACAGGTTTAATAAGGTTCAGACGATTTATTTTAGTTGTCATAACAATTCCTTGTGGAGTTTGAATGTCACGGGAACGCAAATTAGATGCCATGATTTAAACCCTTTTAAATCAATTGCTTAATTTTTGGATCGCTGCGGAGGGGGAAGCAAAATATTAAAAATTAGTGATTTTCACCACTTTTTTGCCTGCAATAAAATAGCCAGCGACAGGCTGATGTTAACCTGCTCTGGCTTGTTGTCTGGCGAGTTGCTGATATCGCTTAAACAGAATTTCCACTCTTTTGACATAAGCTTTGGTTTCAGCATAAGGCGGAATGCCGGCATATTTGGCAACGGCTGAAGGGCCGGCGTTATAGGCAGCGCTGGCTAAACGGATATCCCCATTAAAATTTTGCAGAAGTTTTGCCAGATAAGCGCTACCGGCCAGAATATTACTGTGGCTGTCGAAACTGTTTTTGACACCAAGTTCACGTGCAGTTGCCGGCATCAGCTGCATTAAACCGCGTGCGCCTTGTTTGGACACAGCTCTTGGCTGAAAACCGGATTCGGCGTGGATCACTGCACGGATCAAAGCCGGATCCAGCTGGTGGGTATTGGCAGCTACTTCAATACTATCGGTAAACTTATCGGCAATAAGCCGGGTTTTTTGCCAGTCCAGATTGGAGTCAGGCCGGCAGGCGTAACAATCAAACTTCAGCAGTTTATAAGGCTGATTAATAGGTGCCCGGTCGGAAAACGCCACTACGCCGTTTTTCTGGGTGTATTGATACACGTTGGCCGCGCTGGCTGGAAAACAGCTGACGCTAAGCGCCCATAACAGTGCAAGACCACAAGGCAGTGGCCTGACAACAGTTGGTTTTGTCTCAGTAATTAGCAGCGGCATTTTTACATCACAACAAAAGTTCTTTGGTTATCAAAGCTGGTTTTGCCGGCAAATGCAAGGAAAAAAACCAGGGGACTTCGGCGGCAAACATAATCTAAGGTTTTGATTTTTAGATATTTGTTCCTAAAAGTACCCACTGGGTTGGTGCAAGGTGCTTTGCAGCAGCTTATTGTCGGGTTAAGGTAGCGCAGTTTTTTATTTTGCTGAAAACGCGGATTAACTGTTCAGCACACAGCGTTTTTTGTGCTGTATTGTGCTTACCGCTTTTTCAGCCGCGACAGCAGTAACAAAGATTGCAGGTTCAGTTGATGCCTTCAAAGCACGGGAGAATAGGATGTCATTAGAACTAACAGCTGCAGGTGCTGGGCACAGTAAAGAGCGGGTAGGGCCGGATTTTTCTTTGCAGTTAATGCAGCAGGCGCAGCATAAAGCCTGGCAGGCGCTGCAGGCTATACAACGGGCATTAAAGCCGGGCATCAGCGAGGCAGATGCAGTGTTGCTTGGCAAAGAGATTTTAATGGCACATGGTGCACAAAGGTTGTGGCATCCGGTGATTATCCGTTTTGGCATGAATACCACCAAAACTTATGATGAGCCCTCAGATCGCAGTATCAGCTTAGCTGAAGATGACATTGTTTTTATTGATATAGGCCCGGTGTTTGAGGGCCACGAAGCTGATGTTGGCGCTACCTTTGTGCTTGGGCAGGATGAAGAAAAACAACGTTGTGCCGACGCTGCTGCTTTGATTTTTCAACAGGTGCGCGAACGTTGGCTGGATTTGGGCCTGACTGGCGAAGCTTTATGCCAGTATGCCGAGCAGCTGTGCAGTGTGCTGGGGTATCAGCTGAATCTTGCCATTAAAGGCCACAGGTTAAGTGACTTCCCACACAAACTCTATCAGGGCGGCAGTTTAGGTGATTTTTCCGGGCAACCGAGGCCAGGCGTCTGGGTGCTGGAAATCCAGTTAAAACATCCAAGTTTGCCTTTTGGGGCTTTTTATGAAGATGTATTGCTGGCAACCGATGTTGAGCCAGCATTGAGCTGACAAATGCTGGCGGCACTTGTTGAGTCAAGTCGGGCGAAGGGCGGCAAGCTTAGCCAGCGCTTCGCAGCACAGTACGAAAACGCGGTAAATCGAGTTTTTGTAACAGTTGTTGTAAGGATTGCAGATAAAGTGGCTGCTCTGGTGCGAGCTGATGGGCAAAATAAAACATTTTAGCCGCCAGACGCAGTTCATTTTGCTGCAGATACCTTTTGGCCAGTTCAGCATAAGTCGCAGCTCTGTCTTTCGGGTCGATAATCAGATCAAAAGCATGACGATACAGGCAACTTGCAAAAACCCTGCTGCTGTTATCCGGCAGCTGATGCAGCTGTTTACTGGCTAAAAACAGATAATCAACGACCGAATGCATGTCGTGCACTGCTGCATACACCACAGCTGCATGGCAAAGTTCAGCCAGCGAGGCATTGTCAGACAGTTGCTTCTGATAAGTTTGAAGTAACAGGCGGGCTTCCTGTTCGTGATGTTCAAAACAACATAAATGTGCTTTGAGCAATATCAACTGGCTTTCAACCAGCGGCAGGTCTTTGTCGTCGCTGATTTGTTGCAACAGCTGCTTTAACTGCAGTTGATAAACCGGCGCTTTAAACACATCTTCGTTCAGCGTCAGCAGATACAACATAGAACGGGCCTGGGCGATCAACAGTTGTAAATACACTTCACCTTTCGCGGCAAGGCGCTGCTTACGCTCGATAAATTCAAAAGCTTGTTCTGTTTTTCCAGCCAGCACCAGCACCAGCTGTACTAAGCGCACCATGTTCATCGACATGCCGACACTTGGAATTTTACTGGCCACCTCTGCGGCTTTGGCATAATCGTGTTGTTGCATCGCCAGATAAATCTGCCATAGTTCGCGGCGTTCTTCGTATTTGGCAAGCTCCTCAGATGGATCCTGCAAAAAAGCTTCACAGGCTGCGATATCACCACGTTCATAGCGGATTTTAAATAACGCCCACAAAGCCCAGCCGTGTTTTTCAGCAAGCGGTGCTTTTAATAAGGGGAGCACTGCATCAAACTGGCCTAAATCCAGCAACAGCTGCACCTGCAGTTTTTGCAATACGGCCTGCAACGCGGCCGGAACTGGCTGGCGCTGGGTGTGTCGCGTAAGCTTCAGCGCGTCGGCGTATCTGTGCAAACCGGCCAGGCTTAGAATGGGTTTGAGCCAGTGACTGAACATCACATGCTGTTTCAGTTCGTGGTCCAGATGCATCTTGTTAAAAGGCCGCTCCAGATATTCGACCTGATGATAGGGGTATTCGATGGCATATTTGGCTCTGTCGTTTTGTTTGGCCAATAACACCAGTCGGGTGCGGCTGGGTAAAATGCCGCCGCTGATCATTTGTTCAACCACTTCAGCGCCTGTTCTACTCTCGTCAGCGCCATAATCGAGAAAAATTACGTCATAAGGCAGTTTTTCACTCTGGCTCAGCACTTCGTCGACACTGCGGCTGCTGGTCAGATTTTTAATGCCAAGGCCAATCAGCATTTGCCGGATCAGGTGCAATAAATCCTGATCGGATTCAATCACCAGCACCTGAAGTTCAAACAGTTTACTAAAATCTAACTTTAGTCGGCTCAAGCCTTGACCTCATCTGCACAATTGCTGCAATTTTTAGAAAAAAAGTGATTTTTATCAGTAAGTAACTGCATGCAAGCTTAGCTGTGATTAAAGATTACTGCAAAATGCAATCAGGCGAAATAGCGGGGGGACTATGATTTGTCGGCAAACAAAGCTAAAGTGTCGCTGCTTCATTGTCTTTGCTCAGGAACTGCGCTTTTAATTAGTTTTATCGATTAGGCATATTGATTTTATTCGTTATGCCGAATTGTCATGTCGCGGTACTATGATTTCAACGCCAAGACTTTCAAGCAGAAAGTCCGGATTTTAACCACAATATGGAGAATGACGAATGTCTATTATCAACAGCAAAATCAAACCTTTTAACGCTCAGGCTTTCCATCAGGGTAAATTCATTTCTGTTTCTGACAAAGATCTGATCGGCAAATGGTCAGTGGTTTGTTTCTACCCGGCTGACTTCACTTTTGTGTGCCCAACTGAATTAGGTGACCTGGCTGATTTTTATCCTAAGTTCCAGGAAATCGGTGTTGAAGTGTACTCAGTATCAACTGACACCCACTTTACGCACAAAGCATGGCACGATGCTTCTGAAACCATCAAAAAAATCAACTACCCAATGGTTGCTGACCCAACAGGTTTAATTACCCGTAACTTCGACGTGATGATCGAAGAAGAAGGTCTGGCTCTGCGTGGTACTTTTGTGATCAACCCTGAAGGTGTTGTGAAAGTTGCTGAAATCCATGACCTGGGTATCGGCCGCTCTGCTGCAGAACTGTTCCGTAAAGTTCAGGCTGCTCAGTACGTTGCAAACCACGACGGCGAAGTTTGCCCAGCTAAATGGACTCCGGGTGAAAAGACTCTGGCTCCTTCTCTGGACCTGGTTGGTAAGATCTAAGCTTTCCCAAGCTGAAAAAAAGCCGGACTTGTTCCGGCTTTTTTGTTTTGTGCACTGCGCTGTTTTTAGTACTGCTTTTTTGCCATGGATGTTGTTATTTTTAATCGCAATTATAGATTGGATGCATTTGTTTTATTCGTTATTTGAGTTCAGGATTTTTGGTTATGATGTATTTATCAACTTCAGGAGTGGTGCTGCAGAAAAGCTGCAGCGGCGCTCAGGGCCAAAGCCAAACTTATTTGTCACAGTGTCATAAGGAATTAAAAGATGTTAGATAACAACCTGAAAAATACGCTGCGTAGCTACCTGCAAAACTTAAAAACACCGGTTGAGTTGTCTCTGGCGGTTGACCAAAGCGAAAAAGGTCAGGAACTGAAAGCCCTGGCACTGGATATTGCCACTTTATCTGACTTGATTGTGGTCACCGACAACCCAACAGCCAAACGTATTCCGTCTATGTTGGTGCGCTCACAAGCCAAAGGCACTGAAATTACATTTGCCGGTGTGCCTATGGGCCATGAGTTCACTTCTCTGGTGCTGGCGCTGCTGCACTCTGGCGGTCACCCTATTAAAGAAGAAGCTGCAGTGCTTGAGCAGATTGCGTTGCTGCCAGGTGATTTAAATTTTGAAATTTACGTGTCGCTCAGCTGCCAGACCTGCCCTGAAGTGGTGCAGGCACTGAACCTGATGGCGGCGGTTAACCCGAACATTAAAACCAATATGATAGATGGTGCCGTATTCCCGGACGAAGTGAGCAGCCGCAATATTATGGCGGTGCCAACAGTGTTCTTAAACGGCGAGCAGTTTTCCCAGGGCGCCATCAGCCTTGGCAATATTCTGAACAAAGTGGATGCCAATGCTGCCAGCCGTCAGGCCGAAGCACTGGCGAAAAAAGACAATTTTGATGTGCTGGTGATTGGTGGAGGCCCTGCTGGTGCTGCAGCCGCTATTTATTCAGCCCGTAAAGGTTTAAACACCGGTGTGGTTGCCGAGCGTTTTGGCGGTCAGGTGGCCGACACAGTGGGCATCGAAAACTTTATTTCAGTGAAAGAAACCGAAGGGCCAAAACTGGTTGCTAACCTGGAAGCTCATGTACGCCACTATGAAGTGGACATTATGAACAGCCAAAAAGCGGTAAAACTGTCGCAAAATGAACTGTTTGAAGTGGAGCTCGCCAATGGTGCTGTGCTGAAATCCAAAACAGTGATCCTTTCTACAGGCGCACGCTGGAGAGAAATGAATGTGCCAGGTGAAAAAGAATACCGTGGCCGTGGTGTGGCTTACTGCCCGCACTGTGATGGTCCGCTGTTTAAAGGCAAGCGTGTTGCTGTGATTGGTGGTGGTAACTCTGGTATTGAAGCGGCCATTGACTTAGCCGGTATAGTTGAGCACGTTACAGTGCTGGAATTTGACAGCAAACTGCGTGCTGACGCTGTGCTGGTGAAAAAAGCGCAGTCGATGGGCAATATAAACATCATCCTGAATGCACAAAGTACCGAAGTGCTGGGCGATGGCAACAAAGTGACAGGTATTAACTACACAGACCGGGTTACAGGTGAAGCCAAACATGTGGCGCTGGCCGGTATTTTTGTCCAGATTGGCTTAGTGCCAAATACCGAATGGCTGCGTGGCACCGTAGAGTTAACCAACCGTGGTGAAATTATTGTCGACGCTCATGGTCAGACATCGATGAAAGGTGTGTTTGCAGCTGGTGATGCCACCAACAGCCCCTTTAAGCAAATTATTATCGCGATGGGCTCTGGTGCAACCGCTTCGTTAGGTGCTTTTGACTATCTGATCCGTAACTAACTTCTGTTTATCTCCGTTTTACCGCAGCCTCGGCTGCGGTTTTTTTTTGCGATAAATCTGGTTGCAGTTCTCCATTGTTAAGCACCCTTGGTGGCAACTGAGTGCTGTTGCCGCAGCACAGGCTATGGTTTTTTTGCTGGCATAGCAGCGGTGAACGTGCTTTGCTTAGAGGCAAAATAAATACAAATCAGCGCTTTATCGGCGTTGCACAACTTTGACTGTGACAAGGCTCGCGGCTTGTTGCAGCACAGAAGGGGATTTGCATGTTTACGGATATTGTCGGACGCACTGAAAAACGCCTGTGGTTGGTATTAAGGTTAACGCTGGCGCTGCTACTGGCCATTCACGGCTGGACCCGTTGGTTAAATGGTGGTGTACTGCCATTTGGCGACTGGCTGACCAGCCAGGGCCTGCCGGCTGGTTTTTATCTGGCGGCTTTTGTCACAGCGTATGAAATTATCGCAACTCTGCTCTATGCCGCCGGCAAATGGTTATGGCAGCTCAGTGTTGGTTTTGTGCTGATTTATGCCACTGGCCTGGTGCTGGTGCATGCCCCTTTTGGCTGGTTTGTGGTTGGCGCCGGCCGTAATGGGGTGGAATACAGTGTGCTGTTGCTTGTGCTGCTCTGTTGTGTTGGTTACCGCGATTATGTCAGGGCCAAAGACCGGCACCATGAGTTTAATTAAGTTTCTATTCCGGCAAACGATTTCTATCTGACCGGGCTCCGTTAACTGGTTTTCCCTTGGCTGGTTTTCTCTTAAGTGGTTTGCAGGGGCGATAAAAATCCGGCTTTTATCGCCAAAACTACTGCATTGATCCTATTGGCAAAAAAAGCCCTTTAAAGCCATGTCGTGCCGTTATATGGTGTTTTGTATACAAAACACCATGTGCGCATCTGACCCGAGCCAAACACAGGCTGCGCCAATCACAACAGCAGAACCATCAAACCCGAATGTTTATCAAAAGGAACCCGGATGAAACTTGTGCCTTTAACCGGCTTGCTGCTGCTGACAGCAGGTTTTTATAGCTACGCCAATACTGTTGCTTTGAGCAATTTGGCTCTGTCAGGTGCCGCGGTCACGCAGGATCAACTGCCCACTGTGGCAACTTTTACCAAAGGTATGAAACAGCAGCTGGGCTACTTTGATTTTTATTATGATGAGCGCAAGGACAAAGTGTATCTGAAGGTTGATAAGCTTAATCAGCCCTTTATTTTTCAAAGTTCGCTACCGCGCGGTCTGGGTTCCAATGATATCGGTTTAGACCGCGGTCAGCTGGGAGATACCCGCTTGGTGCAGTTTGAACAATTCGGCAATAAAGTGATGCTAAAACAGCTGAATACCTATTACCGTGCTGAATCAGCAAATGCTGCCGAGCGCTTGAGTGTGGAAGAAGCTTTTGCCAGTTCAGTGCTTGCTGGCTTACCTGTAGTGGCCGCTGAAAAAGGCCAGCTGCTGGTCGATTACAGCGAATTTTTATGGTCAGATATTCATCAAATCAGCAGCCGTCTTGCGGCGCAAAATCAGGGCAGTTATACCCCGGATGCAAAACGCAGCGGCGTGTATTTAGCACGCAGTAAAGCTTTCCCCCGCAACACTGAACTTGAAGCTATGGTGACTTACAGCGGCAGTAAAGCCGGTGAATTTGTTACTCAGGTGACGCCAGCACCTGATGCCATCACTGTTCATCTGCATCATTCGTTGGTGGCTTTGCCGGAAGAGGGTTACCAAAAACGGCGTTTTCATCCTTATTCGGGTTTTTGGAAAGTGGAATATATGGACTACGCCACGGCCTTTGACGAACCTATTACCCAGCGATTATTGCCAAGGCACAGACTGCAGAAAAAAGACCCGAAGGCCACACTGAGCGAGGCCGTTGAGCCCATTATTTATTATCTGGACCCGGGCGTGCCAGAGCCGGTGCGCACTGCACTGAAAGAAGGCGCTTTATGGTGGAACAGTGCTTATGAAAAAATTGGTTATAAAAATGCGTTTCAGGTTAAGGACTTACCTAAAGATGCCGATCCTATGGATGTGCGTTATAACGTCATTCAGTGGGTACACAGAGCCAACCGCGGCTGGTCTTACGGCTATGGCGTGACCGATCCCCGTACCGGCGAAATTATCAAAGGCCATGTCACTTTAGGATCGCTCAGAGTAAGGCAGGATTTCCTGATAGCCACTGGCCTGACTGCTCCTTATCAACAAAACGGCAGTGCTGACACCAGCAAAGCCAAAGCAATGGCGCTGGCGCGTATCCGGCAATTGTCAGCGCACGAAGTGGGCCACACCCTGGGTTTAATTCACAATTTTGCCGGCAGTGCCAATGGCCGCTCTACGGTGATGGACTACCCGCATCCGCTGGTGGACCTGCGAAATGGCCATATCAGGCTCGACAATGCCTACCGCGAGGGCCTGGGTGAGTGGGATTATTACGCCATCGCTTATGGGTATGGCGACCATTCTGACGCAGAGCGCCTGGCGCTGGTGCAAAAGGCGAAACAACAAGGCCTGGAATATATGGCCGACGAAGATGCACGCCCGCAAGGCGGCGTCAGTGCTAAAGGTCATTTATGGGACAACGGCTCTGATGCTGTGGCTGAACTCAGGCGGCTTGGTGAAGTGCGCAAGCAGGCGCTACAACAGTTTGGCCTGAACAATATCCGCGCCGGGCAACCGCTGTCAGCTTTGCAGGAAGCCTTAGTGCCGATTTATGCACTGCACCGTTATCAGGTGGAAGCCGCGGTAAAACTGATAGCTGGTGCTTATTATCAGTATGAACTCAAAGGTGATTATGAAAATGCCAAAGGATTTCAGTGGGTTGAACCTGATAAACAGCAACAGGCGCTGGATGCCATTTTAGCCACGATAAAGCCGGATTATCTGCTGCTGCCACCTGAGCTGTTGGCCCTTATTCCGCCCAAAGCTTTTGGCGACAGTGATGGCCGGGAAAGTTTTCACGGCCGTTATGGCCTGGCCTTTGACCCAATAAGCGCTGCTGAAGCTGCCGCCAACCATAGTTTAAGCTTGTTGTTACACCCACAGCGGTTAAACAGGTTAAGCGGTCAGCAACAGCTGCAGCCAATGCTGGCAAAGTTGCTGGATGCCACCCTCAGGCAACCATGGCCGGCAGAAGAGCAGGCAGGGTCATCACCGCAAGCACTGGTGCAGCAAAGGGTAGGGCATGTGGCTTTTTATCAGCTGATGCAAAGTCTGACCGCAGCTGACACTGCGCCGGAAGCCCGCGCTATAGTGCGCTCAGAGCTGATGCGGCTTGCGGTGTTTTTACAGAAGCAGTCCAATGCCAGCCAGCAGTTGCTGCTGAGCCAATGGCAACAATATCTGCAAAGTGGCAAGTGGCAGCCGGTGTTTGTACCTAAAGAGTTGCCGCCCGGAGCGCCTATTTAATAGCCAAAATCCGGTGTTGCTGCAGGGGCTGTTGGGCGTTGTTTTGACTGATGCAGAGAATACAGACAAATAAATCAGCTTGTGACGGGCTGGTTGAAGCAGCAAAGCTTTCAGGTTTGTGGAACTCGGTGAGCAACAACACAAAACTGTGTTGTTGCTCAGCTTTTGAACGCTGTGAAGGCTATTGCTTAACCGCGGAACGAAAACACTGAACGGAAACCGCTGCTGCTGCGGCTTGAACGTTTTTCTGCGCGGCGGCGGCGCATCCAGGATTGTAACTCCTGGCGTTTACTTTCCAGCCAGTCAGCTTTACTGGTTTGTGCTTCTGCACCACGGCGTTCGATTTCGTTTTGGCGATACTGACAAAACTCGGTGTAAGCCTGTAAATCTTCAGCCAGTTCCTGCGCCACCAGCTCAATCATAATGGCGTCATCCAGAAAGCCCAGCACAGGTAAATGATCGGCAATCAGGTCTTCTGGTTTGGCGAAATAGGCTAAAGCCGACAACACATCCAGTTTTTCTTCTGCGGTTAAATCCCATTCACTGTCTTCCACCATCGCCACCAACAGCTCAAGCTGTTTCAGGCGGCTGGCGACAAAGTCCGGCACCTGATGTTTGACTTCACCCGCCAGCGCACGGGCAGCTGCCAGTACTTCGGCCTGGCTTAGCTGACTTACCGATTGCTGGGTTTTCTGCATAATGTTGCGGAAGTATTCGAGGTCTTGCTCCTGCAGTTCAAAACTTATATTCAGTGCCATATTAAGTTCCCTAATTGATGAATGATGACAAGCCGTTGCGGATAAAGCCGCTGAAAGCTTGCCCGATTATGGTGGATGCTCTTACATAAATTCAACAAAATCATTGCATCGCTGATAATACGGGATGAATTTATTACCGCCAGCACCTTTTGCTGAAAAGAGGGAATCAAACACCATCAATCACAATTCATAAAAATCATTATAAATCATGTTCTTGATTTCAATTTTCATCATTTCCTGCAATTGTCTCTTACAAATTTTCAGAAAAAATTCCGTCGTTTTATTGACCTTCTGTCTTTATGCAAATACTCTCTGTAAGCGCTTTCAGAAAATTATCAGGCAACAGAACTACTGAAGAACCGCTGAAAGTACATCAGTGTTGTACCAACAGTGCCGCCATG
>FWWM01005901.1_pt1 | contig 10937 bp, 9 predicted proteins | sample 2228351 | NCBI WGS metagenome assembly FWWM01 (sample SAMEA103939774, study PRJEB20133) | metagenome
GAGATCCAGTATCTGATGGCGATGACCGCCGTCTCCACGTTGATCCCTGTAGGCGTGTTCTTCTTCACGCAGCGTTACTTTATTCAGGGAATTGTAATCACGGGACTAAAAGGGTGACCTAAATAGCAAGGACAGAAGCCCATGCACGCGAAGCTCACCATCATCGGCGCTGGCAGCGGGAGCTTCTCGCTGGCGATGATCCGCGACCTGTGCCTGACCCCTTCTCTGGCGGGCATCACGGTGTGCTTCATGGACATCAACCCCGAACGCCTGGATGCCGCCTATGCGGTGTGCCAGCGCTTTGCCGCGGAAGTTGGCTTTGCGATCCGCCTGGAAAAGACGCTCGATCGCCGCCAGGCGCTGGAAGGCGCTGATTTCGTCATCAACACGGCGCTTGTACAAGGGCACCACCGCCTGGAGGAAGGCTGGGCGATCGCCCGCAAATACGGTTACAACTGGGGGGCCAGTTTCCACGTCCTCTACGATGAGCCGTTCTGGGTCAACTTCTATCAGTACCGGCTCTTCGAGTCGATCGTCGAGGACATGCTTGAGCTTTGCCCGCAGGCGTATCATCTGCTTGTCGCCAATCCGGTGTTGGCCGGCGTTACCTACCTGGGCAGGAAGTATCCAGATGCGCGCACGATCGGGTTGTGTCATGGGTTCTCCGGCGTGTATCGCGTGGCTGAAGTATTGGGCCTCGATCCGGACGCCGTCACCTTCGAGATCCCTGGAGTCAATCACTTCGTGTGGATGACGAAGTTCTACCATAAAGGGGAGGATGCTTTCCCCATCCTTGACCGCTGGATCGAAGAGGAGTTCCCGCGGCTGCGAGCGGCTGGCGAGTTGGACGTCGATCACGTGCTCAGCCCCAAGGTGGTCGACCTCTACCGGCGTTTTGGCGCGCTGCCGATCGGCGACACCAGCCATTGGAGCGGCGCAGCGTGGCCCTGGTGGTATCACAGCGATGCCGAGACAGAACGGGCCTGGAACGAAGACCCAGCTCGCGGCTGGCGATGCTACACCGACGGATCGTATCGCAACGCGGCCGAGTTCGCGCGCGTCGCGGCCGACCCGTCCCGGCGCATCACTGACGTGTTCCCTCTCAAGAAGTCAGGCGAGTGGATGATCCCGATCGTCGAGTCGATCGCCTGCGACATCCCACGCGTCGCCTTTGGGGTCAACCTGCTCAACGTGGGCGGCCTTGTCCCGGACATCCCACATAATTTCGGGGTCGAAGTCCCCGCCCTCGTTTCCCGACGGGGCATCCAGGGCATTCAGACCGACGGCCTGCCGCGTTCTCTCCTCGCGCATGCCCTGCGCGACCGTGTGGCGCCGGTTGAGTTGGAATTAGAAGCCTACCAACAGGGAAGCCGCGAGCTATTGGTACAGCTCATCCTGATGGACCATTGGTCGCGCTCGGAGGCGCAGGCGCGCGCGTTCGTCGATGAGATCATGGCGTTGCCGCATTACGCCGAAATGGCGCAGCATTACCGGTAGATGTCGGGCGTGGCGGGGCGCTCGCGACGACCGGAACCGGCATGTGCAATCCATCCCCCTGTTTCGAGAACTACCCTTCAGGAGAGAGGCCGATGTCTCGTCTGCAGGACAAAGTCTGCATCATCACCGGCGCCGCGTCCGGCATCGGGCGAGGGACGGCGGAGCTGTTCGCTGAACATGGCGCCGCGCTCGTGTTGGTGGATCGCAACGGTCCGGGGTTGGATGAGGTGTGCGCCTCGCTCGGCGCGCAGGGCGCTCCCGTGGTTGGCGTCTGCGGCGATGTGTCGCAGGCGACCACGATCCAGCGCGCGGTTGCGACGGCGCTCGAGCGCTTCGGCCGCATCGATGTGGTCTTCAACAACGCCGGGATCATGCCGCACGGCGACTTGATGGCCGTGAAGGAGGAGACCTGGGACGAGGTGATGGCCGTCAACGTCAAGGCGATGTTCCTCATGTGCCAGGCGGTGATCCCACACATGCTCCAACAGGGGGGCGGTTCCATCATTAACACTTCGTCTGTGATGGCCACGCTGACCGAGCCAGGGTACGACGCCTACACGACCTCCAAAGCTGCCATCATCGGGCTGACGAAGTCGATCGCGGTGACTTACGCTGAGCAGAACGTGCGCTGCAATTGCATCTGTCCGGGCTGGGTCGATACGCCGCTCAACCGCGCCCTGGCGGAGGAGATGGGCGGCGTCGACAAGCTCTATCCGATCATCAAGCGACAGCAGCCATCGGGGCGGATGGCCAGCACGCGCGAGATCGGCTACGTCGTCCTGTTTCTGGCTTCCGATGAGGCGAGCGCGGTCACCGGCAGCGTCGTCTATGCCGACGGCGGCTGTTCCGCCGCGATCTGAGCTGTGGACATAAGGGGAGCGAAGCCATGTCCGACTACCGCGCGGCTGCGCAGGCCTTGCGCGAGCAGTTGATCGCCTGGCGGCGCGACCTGCACCGCCATCCCGAGCTGGCCTTCGCCGAACGACGCACGGCCGGCGTCGTCGCCGGGCAGTTGCAACGATTGGGCTATGAGGTGCGGACCGGCGTTGGCCGCACGGGCGTTGTCGGCGTCCTGGAGGGGGACGAGGCCGGTCCCACGGTGCTGTTGCGCTTCGATATGGACGCGCTGCCGATCACGGAGGCCAACGCCGTCGAGTACGCCTCGCAGGAGCCGGGCAAGATGCACGCCTGTGGCCACGACGGCCACACTGCGATCGGCCTGGGCGTCGCGACTGTGCTGGCGCAGGAACGCGCGCGGCTGCGCGGCGCGGTCAAACTGGTGTTCCAGCCCGCTGAGGAATCGCAGGGGGGAGCGCGCGCGGTGATCGCCGACGGCGCGCTCGCCGACCCGACGCCCGCGATCGCCCTGGGGCTGCACTTGTGGAATGTCTTGCCGGTCGGCCAGGCTATCGTGCGCGCTGGCCCCTTGATGGCGGCGGCGACCCATTTTCGGTTGACGGTGCAGGGGCGCGGCGGCCACGGCGCGCTGCCTCATCAGACCGTGGACGCGCTGCTGGTCGCGGCCCATCTGGTCGTCGCGTTGCAGACGATCGTCAGCCGCAACGTCGATCCCATCCAGACGGCGGTGTTGAGCGTGGGCACGTTGCACAGCGGCGAGGCGTTCAATATCATCGCCGAGCGCGCCGAGCTGACCGGCACCCTGCGCGCGTTCGACGATCGGGTGATGGAGTTGATGGTAGAACGGCTGCGTCAGGTGGTGAGTGGGGTCACGGCGACGTTCGGCGCCACGTATGAGCTGGAGCTTGAGCGCGCGTCGCCGGCGGTGGTCAACGCGCCCGAGGTCGCTGCGCTCGTCGAGCGGGCAGCGCGGCGCGTGCTGGGAGAGGGCGCCGTCGGTCCTGGCCAGCCGGTGATGGGGTCGGAGGACATGGCGGAGTTCCTCACGCGCGTGCCCGGCTGCTATTGCCTGCTCGGCTCTCAGAACCCGGCCCGCGGGCTGGTTCACCCACATCATAGCCCGCGCTTCGACTTCGACGAGGAGGCGTTGCCGTTGGGGGTCGCTATCCTGGTCGAGGCAACGATGGAGTATCTGGGGGGGTGAGCATAGCGAGGCAGGGTCTCGCGCCTGGAGGCGGGGTCTCGCACCCACGCTCCTGCGTGGGTGCGCTTCGCGGCGACGCTCCGCGTCCGAGGAGGGGCGCTCGTTCTGCATGAAGGCCGCGGAGCGGCGGAGGCGCCGTTCCCACGCGGGAGCGTGGGAACGAGACAGGCGAGGCTACCGTTTATCGGCGGAATAACGGAGCTTTGACAGAACTCACGTAGGGCATGCGCAGGCCATCCCCGCCTGACGTCCGGTGACCCAGGCCCACAGGAAATTGTATCCCCCGATCGGGCCCCAGGCGTCGAGCATCTCGCCGCACAGGTAGACCCCCGGCGCGCAGCGGCTCTCCATCGTGAGGGGGTTCACTTCGTGCAAGGGAATGCCGCCGCCGGTGACCTCGGCCCTCTTGTATCCCTCATGTCCGGTCCATGGCAACTCGTAGTGGGTGAGCATCTGAACCAGCCGCGCGCGGTCCTCGCGGCGGAGCTGCGCGCCTTTGACCTCCAACAGTCCCGCCTCGCTCAGCAACTGCTGCGCCAAACGTTCTGGCAAGACCTCGCGCAGAAGGGGGAGCAATGGGCCGCGCTGCGCGCGCAGCAGGGCGTCCCACTCGTCGGCGTCGCGCGCGGCCCATTGCACCCAGATCGTTGCGCGAGGGCCAGGCGTCAACAGCGAACGCGTCGCCACATGCGAGAGGTTGAGCACGGCCGGGCCGCTGTAGCCGCGATGGGTGAAGAGAAAACCGCCCTGCGCCTGGAAACGACGCCTGCTCCCCGGCCAGGAAGCAGTGAGCATCACAGGCAAGGAAATGCCCGCCAGGGCATGATGCGCCGTGCGATCGGTCGTCAATGGCGTCAGGGCGGGATAAGGCGGGACGAGCGTGTGTCCCAGCGCCTGCGCGATGCGCAATCCAGTCCCGTCCGAGCCGGTCTTGGGCACAGATAGCCCGCCAGTGGCCAGGATCACCGCGGCGGCGACGAGCGTCTCCCCCGAGGCGAGGTGCACCCGCCACAACGCTGCTGGCCCATTGCCGACGACCGGCGTCAGGCCGACCACGCGCGCATCTGTCCGCAAGGTCCCGCCGCGCCGCGCAAAGGCCGCCAGCAACGCGTCGAGCACGACGCGGGCGCGATCGGCTGCCGGGAACAACTTGCCCGTCCCGCGTTCCAGGCGCAGAGGGACGCCCAGCTCTTCCTCGAAGAAGCGGCGGACGTCGGCCAGCGGCCAGGCGCTGAGGATCTTGCGCAGCGTGTGGGGCGATCCATCGCTGATGAAATCGGCGGCGGAGGCCTGCGCGGGCAACACGTTGCAACGCCCGCCGCCGCTGATCAGGATCTTCTGACCAGGGCGTTGGTTCCCCTCCAACGCCAGGACCGGGCGCGGCCCGCGCGCGGCGAAGATCGCAGCCATCAGGCCGGCCGCGCCCGCGCCGACCACGATCACGGGAGGAGAGCTGCTGGCTGGACAGATCATCATTGCGGGAGTATAGCATATCTCGTTCTGCGCACATGAAGCCATCCCAGGAGGAGTCTGCGATGTGTTCTCTACGGTTCCTGAAGACTGCTGTGGCCGAGGTCGTCAACGATGCGCCGCCTGGCGCCATGAACACCTTCTCGGCGGTGGGCGACATCGACGGCGACGGTCGGCTCGACATCGTGATCGCGGGCCGCAACGGCGCCCTCGTGTGGATCGAGAACTGGGGCGCAACCCGGCCGTGGCCCGTTCATCGGATCGATGAGGTCGAACGGATGGAATGCGGCGGGTCGCTGGTGGATCTCACGAGGAACGGGCGGCTCGATATCATCAACGGCGGCGACTGGCGCGCTGATGAGATCTGGTGGTGGGAGAACCCCGGCGTCCCCGGCGCGCGCTGGCCACGGCGGCTGATCGCCAGGACCGGCCACGGCCAGTTTCACGACACCCTCATCGCCGATGTGACGGGCGAGGGCGCGCCGTCGCTCTTCTTCACGAACCAGCACGGCGGCACGGCCATCTATCGCGTCCCCCTGCCTGCGGATCCAACCGTCAGCCCCTGGCCGGGATTGGAGAGGATCGCCGATGGGCAGACCGAGGCGAACCCCTATCGCCCGGAAGGGGTGCAGCCCGAAGAGGGGCTGGCCGCCGGCGATGTAGACGGCGACGGCCGCCCCGAGTTGATATGTGGCACGCGCTGGTACAAGCACACGGGACGATCCTGGGAGGCCCACAAATTCGCGGTCGGTTACATCACGACCAAGATCGCCGTCGGCGACCTGGACGGCGACGGGCGCGCCGAGATCGTCCTGGCGGAGGGGGATGCGTGCGTGTACGGCAAGGCGCAAGGGGGCAAGCTCGCCTGGTTCAAGCCCGGCGCAGATGTGTATGATCTGTGGCAGGAACATGTGCTGGCAGAAGGGTTGCTCGATCCGCATACGCTGCAGTTGGCCGATCTCTGCGGCAACGGCCGGCTCGACATCCTGGTAGGCGAGGTGGGGGTGGCCGATCGTGCCACGGACAATTATGTGCTGCGCGCCCCACGCCTGATGGTCTTCGCGAACGAGGGCGGAGGGCGCTTCACGCCGCACGTCCTCGACGAAGGGACTGGCATCCACGACGGCGTGCTGGCCGATATGGGCAATCGCGGCGTCCTCGACATCGTCGGCAAGCCGCTGCACGGCGCCGAGAAGTGGCAGGTGCATGTGTATTGGAATGAACGGGTGACATAAGCATCTTTACACTTGACAAGACAGATGAAGGGCGCTATACTCGCTCCTGACTTCGTGGCGAGAGGCGGGACATGGACACTCAGGAGCGACGACGCGCGATCGTCCAATATCTGCAGGCAGCTCACCAGCCGATCGCGGGCGGCGCGCTGGCGCAGCAATTCGGCGTCAGCCGCCAGGTGATCGTCCAGGACATGAGCGTCCTGCGCGCGGCGGGATATCCGATCCTGGCGACGGCCCAGGGCTATTTGTGGCTCGCGCCGACGGGCGCGCCGCGCGCGCAGGCGATCGTCGCCGTGCGCCATATGCCAGAGCAGACAGAGGACGAGCTGTTGCGCCTCGTCGATGCGGGCGTCACCGTCGTCAACGTCATCGTCGAACATCCCATCTATGGCGAGGTGACCGGCCAACTCATGCACCGCACCCGCGCCGACGTGTATGCCTTCATGGACAGGCTGCGCGCTACCAAGGCCCGGCTCCTCAGCGAGCTGACCGACGGCGTGCATTTGCACACCCTGGAGGCGGAGGAGCCTGCGCGCCTGGTGGCCGCCCGCGCGGCTCTGCGCCAGGCAGGCTATCTGATGGAGTAACTTTGATCTGCCTAAGGAGTTGACCTTCAATGGATGTCAATGTGGCTACGCAGGCGCAACTGATCGAGGAGATCCAGACCCTCAAGCGCGAACGCAACGCCGTCCTGCTGGCGCACAATTACCAGCGCCCGGAGGTTCAGGATATCGCCGACTATGTCGGGGATTCGCTGGGATTGTCGCAGGCGGCCAGCCGCACCGACGCCGATGTGATCGTTTTCTGCGGCGTCCACTTTATGGCCGAAACAGCCGCCATCCTCTGTCCGGACAAGACCGTACTCCTTCCCGACCTGGAAGCCGGCTGTTCGCTGGCGGATAGCATCACGGTCGAGCAGTTGCGCGCCTGGAAGGCGCGGCATCCGGGCGCGGTGGTCGTCTCCTACGTCAACACAACCGCCGCCGTCAAGGCCGAGAGCGATTATTGCTGCACGTCGGGCAACGCGCGCCGCGTCATCGAGGCCATCCCGCCCGATCGTGAGATCCTCTTCCTGCCCGACCTCTTCCTGGGCAGCTATCTGGAACAGGTCACGGGCCGACGTCTGCACATCTGGATGGGGGAGTGCCATGTGCATGCGGCCATCCACGCCAATGACATCATCCAGTTGCGCGCTGCCCACCCGCGCGCCGAGCTCTTGATCCATCCCGAATGCGGTTGCGTCTCGCCGACCCTCGACGCCCTGGCCCATGGCGATCTGCCCAGCGACGGCACCCACATCTTCTCGACGGAGGCGATGATCCGCCACGTCAGCCAGTCGCCTGCGCCGGAGTTCGTGGTCGCTACCGAGGTCGGCGTCCTGCATCGTATGCACAAGCTGGCGCCGGAGAAGGCCTTCTATCCTACGAGCGAGGAGACGGTGTGCCGCTACATGAAGAAGATCACGCTGCCCAAGGTCCTGGATAGCCTGCGCTTCCTGCAGCATCAGGTCACGGTGCCCGCGGAGATCGCCGAGCGCGCCCGCCTGCCCATCGAACGTATGCTCGCCATCGCCTGAGGGGGTGTTATGCCAGAGATGAGTCGCCTGCAAGCCGATGCGTATGTTCCCGGGTTGTCTGATCGCCCCGAACAAGTCCAGCGCGCGGATGTGCTGATCGTTGGCGGCGGGGCGGCGGGGCTGATGGCTGCTTTGCACGCCTCCTGCGCTCCCGGCGTGCGCGTGGCGCTGCTGGCCAAAGCGCCCCCTTCGGACAGCAACACTGCCCACGCCCAGGGCGGCATCGCCATCGCCGTCGGCGCCGACGACGCGCCGGAGCTACAGGCCGCCGACACCTTGCAGGTGACGGGCGGCATCGCCGACGCGGAGGCGGTGCGCGTCCTTACGGAGGAAGGGCCGGCGCGCCTGCGCGAGCTGCTGGCGCTGGGCATGCCCTTCGACCGCGCCGATGGCGAGCTGGCGCTCGGCCTGGAGGCGGGTCACAGTCGGCGGCGCATCCTGCACGTTGGCGATCTCACCGGCCGCGCCCTCTCCGAGACGCTGGCGCGCGCCGTGGTCGCGCTCCCCAATGTCATCTGGTACACCGGCTTCTACGCGGCGGCGCTGGCGCTGGCCGATGGGGCGTGCGTCGGCGTGTGGGCGCTGGATCAAACGGGGACGCTGCATCTGTTCCATGCGCGCGCGACCATCCTGGCCACTGGCGGCGCGGGCGCTCTCTTCGCCCGCACCAGCAACCCGAAGGGCGCGCTGGGAGAGGGGATCGCTCTGGCTTACCGCGCCGGCGCGACCGTAGCCGACGTCGAGTTCGTGCAATTCCACCCCACCGTCATGCCCACGCGCGACGGCGCCTTCCTGATCAGCGAGGCGGTGCGCGGCGAGGGGGGACGGCTGCTCAGTCGACGCGGGCGCTTTATGCCCGACTACGATCCTCGTGGGGAGCTGGCCCCCCGCGATGTCGTCGCGCGCGCGATCCATTGGGAGATGGCGCGCACGGGCGAGCCTAACGTCTGGCTCGATGTGCGCCATTTGGGCGGCTCCTTCCTGGCCGCCCGCTTCCCGACGATCTATCAGCGCTGTCGCGAGGAGGGGATCGATCCCGCCGAGGCCCCGATCCCAGTTGCGCCGGCCGCCCACTACATGATGGGCGGCGTGCGCACCGACCTGTGGGGGGCTACTGATGTGCCTGGCCTCTACGCGGCGGGGGAATGCGCCTGCACCGGCGTCCACGGCGCCAACCGCCTGGCCAGCAATTCGTTGCTCGAATGCCTGGTCTACGGCGCGCGCGCGGCCACTGCCGCCGTCGAATACAGCGCAGAGGTCGGCCTGCCCGCGCCGGAGCCGCCGCGCGCGGCGCAAGGGCGCGCGACAGGCTGGCCGGACGAGGGCCTGGCCGCGCTCCAGCGACGCTTGACGGCCGAGGTGGGGCTGGCGCGTTGCGCGGAGGGCCTGTCTGCGATGGCCGCGTGGCTCGATTGCTTGCGCGAGCACGTGACGCTCGTCGCCGGGCTGATGGCGCGCGCAGCGTGGCTGCGCTGGGAGAGCCGCGGCGCCCACTATCGCGTTGACTATCCGCAGCCCGATGACGCCTGGCAGGCCCATCTGCTGTGGTCGCGGCGGGCCGGCGTCGCGCTGGCGTATCCGCTGCACCATCTTCTGCCGACCGCCGCGTTGCCCCAGCCCGCGATTGCGCTGGCTGACAGGCGCGATCCCGCCTGCGCGCGGCCCTAACTCGCCCATCGCGTCGGGAGCCTCCATGAACATCCCCCTGGCCTGGCAACAGATCGTGGCGCAGGCCCTGGCCGAAGACCTGGGCTGGGGCGACCTCACGACGCAGTCGTTGATCCCGTCGGGCGTCCTCTTGCGCGCGCGGGCGCGCACGCGCGAGGCGGGCATCGTGGCTGGCCTGCCGCTCTTCGCGGAAGTGTTCCGCCAACTCTCGCCCGCCGTCACGGTGACGCTGAAGACCGAGGACGGCGCGCCCATCGTCGCGGGGCAAATCCTGGCCGAGGTGGTCAGCGACGCCCACGCCATCCTGGCTGGTGAGCGCGTGGCGCTCAATCTGTTGCAGCGATTGAGCGGCATCGCCACGTTGACCGCGCGCTATGTGGCCGCGCTGGCGGGGCTGCCCACGCGCATCCTCGACACGCGCAAGACGACGCCGGGACTGCGCGCGCTGGAGAAGTATGCTGTGCGCATGGGCGGCGGCGTCAATCACCGTTTCTGCCTGGCTGATGCCGTGCTGATCAAGGACAACCATCTGGCGGTCCTGGCGACGCAGGGGATCGACCTGGCGACCGCGGTGCGTCGCGCGCGCCAGGCGGTAGGGCCGACGGTGCGCGTCGAGGTCGAGGTCGAGAGCGTCGAAGACGCGCGCCGCGCCGCCGACGCTGGCGCCGACATCGTCATGCTCGACAACATGGACCTCGCGACCCTGCGTCGGGCGGTGGCGGCCATCGCCGGGCGGGCGCGCAGCGAGGCGTCGGGCGGGATCACCCTGGAGACGGTGCGGGCTGTCGCCGAGACCGGCGTCGACTTCATCTCCGTCGGCGCGCTGACCCACTCCGCGCGCGCCCTTGACATTGGCCTCGATAGCTGGCTGGAGCAGTAGGAAATTGTAGGCGCTTCTACGCTCCGGCGCGCCCGCGGCGGGTACGCTACACCCATGAACTCTGCGCCCATTTCTGTAAACAACCGACCGCTCATGGTAGTCGCCTGCGTTCGGGACCTCTTCTTCGGCATCCGCATCCAGGATGTGGTCGAGGGGCAGGGGGGACGCGCGATCGCCGCGCCGGCCGGCGCGGCATTCGACGCGGCGCTGCAGGAGCAGCCCAGCCTGGTCCTCGTCGAAATGGGCGCATCGACCGAACCTGATTGGCAGGAGGCCATCCATCGTGCGCGGTGGGCGGCGCCGCAGGCGATGGTGATCGCCTTTGGCTCGCATCGCGACGCCGAGGCGCGTCGCGCCGCGCGCGCGGCCGGCGCCCATCGCGTGTGGGCCAAGAGCCGTTTCGCCCAGGAGCTGCCGACCCTCGTCGCCGACTATTTGCATCCCTCTCCTGACGTCCAGGGCTGCACCGAGCTGCCCAACGCGGACGTGCGCCGCGGCGTCGACGCCTTCAACCGCGGCGAGTATTTCGATTGCCATGAGATTCTGGAG
>FWWM01006483.1_pt1 | contig 10937 bp, 10 predicted proteins | sample 2228351 | NCBI WGS metagenome assembly FWWM01 (sample SAMEA103939774, study PRJEB20133) | metagenome
TGTTGCTTTGTGTCCTGAACTGGATATAGCAAGTCAGGGTAAGACCATTGAAGAAGCAAGGGACAATCTTCAGGAGGCACTGGAATTATTCTTTGAAACTGCATCACCGGAGGAGGTGAAACATCGACTCCATGGTGAAGTTTTTATAACCCAGGTTGAGGTTGCATTTGGGTAAATTGCTTGTTCTTTCCGGCAAGGATGTGTGTACTATACTTGCTAAACACGGTTTTGTTGAGGTTAGACGCAGAGGGAGCCATATTATAATGCAAAAGAAATTATCTAATGGAACTATAACTGTTCCGATTCCAGACCACGATGAGATACGGATTGGAACTCTTCATTCCATTATCAGATAATCAGGAGTCCCGAGGAGTAAATTTGAGTCCTGAGGTGAGTGGGATTTATGTGTTTTAGGATGCTTTTGATTTTTATAATTCTAACAGGAATGATTTCTGCCCAGCAGAGGGAGGGAGACCTTGCAGTCCTGGAGATAACATTCAGTGGCAAGGAACTGACAAAGGAGCAGATTGGGGTTCTTTCAGATGACATTCGCGGGATAGCAGCAAAGATAACAAACTACAGAAGTTACGAGAAACCATAACATAAGGTTTATCTTGATGTGTATTACATAGATAAGCATGAGGTGACGGTAGCAGAGTATAAAAAATGCGTGGACGCAGGTGTCTGCAATGAGCCAGGGACAGGTGGTGCTTGCAACTGGGGTGTATCGGGCAGGGATAATCACCCAATAAACTGTGTTTCCTAAAATGATGCAGATGCCTACTGCAGATGGGCAGGCAAGCGATTGCCAACAGAGGCAGAATGGGAGAAAGGAGCTCGTGGAACTGATGGCAGGATATACCCCTGGGGTAATGAATTTGATTGTCATAAGGGGAATTTTGATGATGAGACCACTATAGATGATTCATATACCGTTCCAGGTGGATCAAACTGTGACGGATATAATACGACTTCTCCTGTATGTTCATTTCCTGCAGGTAACTCGCCCTATGGGCTCTGTGACATGTCAGGAAATGTCTGGGAGTGGGTTCAGGACTGGTATGGTCAGGAATACTATTCTTCATCGCCATCAAGTAACCCGACCGGTCCCTCCTCTGGTAAATTGCGTGTGCGTCGTGGTGGAGGGACAACAATCCTGAGAACTTACGCACATTAAATCTCTTTACTATTCCTTAACACCTCTTTTATGAATCCATTTTCCTCGGTTTGCATTTTTTTTATTTTCTCTTCAGTATAGACAAGGATATTTACATCAAAATGGATTTCCCGGAAATAAGGAATGAATTCACTTCGTTCAATAAAATTCTTTTATAAAAGAGCAAAAAGAAATACAAATTTATGCTAAAATCATATTAAGGAATTGACTTACCATGTTTTTCCCTTGACTTTTCTTAAAAAACACAATATAAATTACTCGGATGAGATACTTTTTAATTTCTATTTTTATTTTAACCATTCTTCCTGGCTTATCTTCTTCACTTGAGGTTATGAACAATGGTTATTTCAGGGTGAGGGCAAAGACCTTTCAGCAGAAGGATTTCCAGAATTCCAGTTATATAGAACACAGGTTTCGCTGGGAGCCGGAGATAAAAGTCATAGACAAATTATCAATCCTTATGCAGATGGATGTTGAAGGTATATGGGGGACACACAATTCCTTTTTTGATATTGATTCAGGAGTCAATGCAATTAACTTTAAGTTTAATCGTGGCTGGCTGAGATACATGACCTCCATAGGGCTTCTTGAGATTGGCAGGATGCCTTCTAACTGGGGACTGGGCATATTCACAAATGATGGCAATGGCTTTGATGATATGTTTGGGGATAATTACGATGGGGATACATTTGACAGAGTGTTGTTTGGAACTAAACCGCTCGGCAGGGCGTCGCCATTAACAACAGCGCTTATCTTTGATATAGTTTCAACAGGTAGGCCTGAGGATATTGAGGACGATGTTGGTGAAATAATACTTGCCCTTATTTACAGTGATGCCTGGGGTATTGCCGGCATCTACGGAGGTTACAGACCGCAACTTTCAACAAACACAGAGGCGTATTTTGGTGACATTTACTTAAAGTTTACAGTTTACGACATTACTTTTGAGGCAGAATCCGTATATGTTCACGGCCATTCACGGGCGCTCCAGACATGGTTGAATCAGGGTAAATATACAATTAACCAGGCAGGGTCTGCAGGTAGATTGGGTTATTCCGGGAGGTTCATTGAACCATCGCTTGAGGTCGGATTTGCCTCCGGAGACAACAATCCCTTTAACAGGCATGTAACTCAATTTACATTCCACAGGGATTATAATGTAGGGCTGATCCTTTATGAGCAGGTTCTTGCTGATTTGACAGAGGCGATGCATCAGAATTTTTACACACTTGGTGAGTATCCTCCTCCGGGTGCTGAAAAGTTATCAACCAGGGGTGGGGTAACGAATTCAATTTACCTTTTCTCAGCAATGAAATTTAATATCCTTCAGGGATTATCTGCAGTCATTGGAGGGCTTTATGCTCGTTCAGTTTTTCCCTTTGTGGATGTGGTAGAGCTCATTAAGACGAATTATGGGAAAAATCTAATGGGCGGAGAGCCATCAAAGGAGTTGGGATGGGAGGTGGATTCAGGACTTGAGTGGGAGTTTTTGAAGAACTTTAAGATAGTGATTCAGGGTGGATATTTTTATCCTGGCAATGCTTTTAAAGACGCTGATGGTAAGGTGTATCCAGTTTATACAATTCAAGCGAGATTCACCTCGGTCTATTAAGTAAAAAAACTTTCTTAAATTACTTGACATGATTAGTAGTCCTAATTAAAATTTAAAATTGAGTTCCATAATAAGGGTAGTTTTAATATGGAAATTAAATAAAATTTCTCGGAGGTGCCTATGAACAGGTTAACTTATTTATTAATTGGGTTTATTTTTTGCGGGTTGTTAGTGGCATTGAGTTTCGGAAAAAATAAGAATCCAATCAATCAATCTCTGTGTTTTGACTGTCATTCAGAGGTTGAGAATTTATGGAATGCAGGGATGCATAAGGCAAAACTTTCCTGTGATGAGTGCCACAGCAATTACGAATCACATGTAAAGGACCCGGAAGAATCTAAGCCAGTTACTATTATTGACCCCATGAAATGCGGTTCCTGTCATCGTGACCAATTTGATTCATTCTTTACAGTGAACTACCAAAAGAAGGCAAGGGTGGAGAAGTCAATACCATACGAACGTTCTCCAAACCCCCTCTGGGATAAACTGATGATGGGGCATGGATTCACAAAGGAGCACAACGCTCCCAGAAGTCACGCCTATATGCTCATTGACCACCTCGTGGTGGATAGGGCTTACGGAGGAAGATTCCAGCCCAAAGATGGATGGAAATACACAATTGCAAAGCCACCGGTGAAGGCCTGGGATTTGTTAGAAGATAAATATCCGGATAATAAAGATCATAAAGCATTTATTCCTGAAAGTGCCCCCGCAGCAAATCCCGTTTGCCTTCAGTGCAAGACCACAGATAGCATACTCAAGTGGAAATACATGGGTGATAAGGACGAAAGAGCAAAATGGTGGCGTGGAAGCAATGTTGTGGAATATGTTAAGGACTTACAGAATGTCATGAATTGCACCCACTGTCATGACCCTCATGCAACAAAGCCGAGGATTGTTCGAGATGCCTTGATACAGGCACTCACAAGGTCTGAGGCAGATTCACTATGGCACAGGGACAATAATAGAACGAGTATTAATGTTGTTGATTTCCGCGACTTCAGGAAGATAGCGATTCTGGAAAAATACGATACAAAATTGCTGTGCGGTCAGTGCCATGTGGAATATAATTGTAATCCGGGTTACAACAAAGATACAGGAGAAAAGATTAACTTTGATGATGTGCGAACAAACCATTTCCCCTTCAAAGATATATTTCAGATTTATGACCATTACAATAAACTGGGGTTCAGGGATTTTAAACATACCCTTACAGGAGGACTGTTGTTCAAGGCTCAGCATCCTGAGACAGAGGTTTTCTGGAATTCAAAACACGATAAAGCAGGTGTGAGTTGTAATGACTGTCATATGCCAAGGATTAAGAATAAAAAGGGGAAGACATATACATCCCATTATCAGACAAGTCCGAAAAATTATATAAAGGAGACCTGTTTGAGATGTCATCCTGAATGGACTGCGGAACAGGCAGTATACGTAATTGATTCAATAAAAAGTCATATTCGTGGGAAGATGAGAAAGGCAGAATTCTGGATTGCTCAATTGATTGACAGGATTGTTGAGGCAGAAAAACTTAAAGTAAATAAGTCAGTTATAAAGGAGGCGCAGGAGCAACACCAGAAGGCACACATTCTCTGGGAATGGTGGACTGCAGAGAACTCAGATGGTTTCCACAATCCTGAACAGGCACGAGAGTCGCTTACCCGTTCTGTTGAAGAGGCGAAAAAAGGAATTGAAATCTTGACAAAAGCAATGGAAGGGTATAAAAAATAATACCGGGAGGTGATTTATGAGTCGTATTTCAATATTTTTGGGCATTGTTCTTATTACGGGGATGGCATTTGCACAGGAAGAATTTGAAGAGGAACTTTATCCATCACTTACAGTTAGTGGAGAGTTGAGGGTCAGGCCAGAGTACAGAAATAACGAGGACTTCAATGAATCAGCAGTGGACAATAACGCATTTATTGCTTCCAGGATACGGCTTGGGCTGAATGCGGTGGTTAATGAGCGAGTGGGCTTATTCCTTCAGCCCCAGCACACCGCAGTATGGGGTTCTGAATTGCTAACAGCCCAGGGCACAGAAAAGGTATTTCCGGTATCGGGAGATGATTCAGGTGAACTCTCATACAAAAGGAACTTTTACAATGCGGTTGATCTTCATCAGGCATACCTTACACTGAATAATCTTTTTGGAATATCCCTGAGCGCGAAGGTTGGCAGGCAGGAGATCAATTATGGCGACCAGCGCCTTGTTGGTGCCTTCGGCTGGTCCAACTACGGAAGGGCATTTGACGCTATCATGTTTAATTATGTCTGGGATTTTATCAACCTTGACCTTTTTGCTGCAAAGGTTGCAGAGAATAACATCGGAGATAACGACACGGACTTTGGCGGGGTCCACATAACATTGAAGTCTGCGGGGTACAGGCCTGAAATAAATCTTTACGGATTTTACAAGAGGGATGCCTCAGGCCAATCCACTGCGCAGGAACTCGGGACAGCCGGAGCGCGGGTAGTTTTCAATGCTGTTGAGAATCTTTCTGCAACTGCAGAGGGCGCATACCAGTGGGGGCTGAAAGACCAGAGAACACTGAAGATTCAGGCATTTGCTGCTGCAGCAAAGGCGAAATATATACTGCCGGTTCTCATGAAACCAGGCATCCTTATTGAATATGATATTGCATCAGGAGATAAGGATGGCTCGGACAATAAATATGAGACCTTTGATAATCTTTATCCCACAAACCATTCACACTATGGTTACATGGATTATGCATCATGGAAAAACATGCAGGATATCCGTGGAGGCATTAGTCTGGAACCATATAAAAGGGTCAGCATAACGGCAGACTATCATATTCTCTCGCTCTATACGAATAAGGACGACTGGTACAGTGCCAGCGGAGCAGTGCTTGTAAGTACGGACGGAGTCGCTCAGAAAGGTCTTGGCAGTGAACTTGATGTGGTTGTGAAATGTGATGTCGTTGAGAATGTTAACTTTGAGCTGGGTTACTCCAGATTCTTCAGGGGGGATTTCATAAAGGCAATCAAGGGTGCATCAGCGACGGATTCGGACTGGGCATATTTAAGTGCGAGGGTGAGCTTCTAAACCTGTTACACCCCGGAAGATAATCTGCTATTTATTTTTCGCTTGGTTGTTTATTACAGTTGAAGTATTATTATATTGAGAGATAAAGTAATAATGGCTGAGCGGGCAAAAGATTGGTTTGAGCAAGCATTGCGAGACCTTGAACAGGCAAAGGATTCTAAAAATGCAGGTCGACATGAATGGGCTTGCTTTGCCGCCCACCAGGCAGGAAAGAAAGCGGTGAAAGCACTGCATCTCTATCTTGGACAGGAGGCGTGGGGACATGTGATTGCAAAGCTTTTGAAGGAATTACCCGAATCAACTTCTGAAGAACTTGTTGATAAAGCGAGAATGCTTGATACTTTTTACATACCGACGCGTTATCCGAACAGTCATCCGGAAGGCCCTCCATTTGAACACTATGGGGAACTACAGAGTGAGGAGGCAATAAAGTATGCCAGTGAAATCATTGAATTCGTCCGTAATAAAATGGCCTGACAGAGAAACCATAGAGTCATCAGTTCGCAAATGGGCAGAGAATGTTGTGAAACATAGAGGAGATATTATTCGCATAGGATATTTTGGTTCATTTGCAAGGGGCAATTACGGGGTGGGGAGCGACATAGATATAGTGATTGTTGTTGAAAGGGAAGAAACGCCATTTGTCAGTCGCCCTTCTAAGTGGGATACAACTTCACTACCCGTTCCAGCGGACCTTTTAGTTTACACAGAGGATGAATGGATAAAAATGGCACAACGCAGGATGTTTAACACTATTGTATGGGTTTTTGAAAGCAAATAGGTATCTTTATCCTGCTTTATAATGAGGGCTCTCTATTCTTTACTACTCTACTTATTTTCTCTCTCCTTTCTCCTGTATTCCTGTGCCCATACAGTAATCATTGATTCCAGACCAGAAGGGGCAGAGGTTTATGTTAATAATGAGTTTAAGGGCAGTGCTCCAAGAACTCTGAGATTAGATGATGTCCTTCAAGAGGAACTATTATTAAAGTATGAAGGCAGGGCAATATCTGTTCTGGGCGTAAAAGAGAGATACTGGGGATATGCCTATTCAAAGATGATTAAGACCTTTTTCCGGGGTCTTATTGCAAGAACTGAAGATAAAAAGCAAGAAGAAGAGACCTGTGATTCTTTCTTCTCCTGTTTTATGGAAGAATTATGCTTCATGGTTATCTGGTCCATTCCCTCTCTTTTTGTGGGACTGCCATCCATTGTTACGCCTGATATCTATATATTTAATATGGAGATTCCTGAAGATATACATGGCTACAATCTCAAATGGCTTGACTATGAGTTAGTAAAGGATATTTTAAAAGAATACAATTTAAAAGAAATGGTTTCCTTCAGAAAAGAATATCACAGGGAAATTAAGGAGATGAAATCGCCCTATTACTACAAGGGGTTCGGAATTTATAATAGTGATGGAGTGCAACTGGTTAAGGTAATTGGCATAAGGAAAAACGCGACGGGACTGATGTAATGAAAATCTCACTTTATCGGGTAATTTAGGTTATACAGAAGGCGATTATCACACCTTTTACTATTCCCTTGGTGAGCACAGTGTTAATCTGGAGGCCATTGATAATATGAAATTTTATTTTATACCCTCTATAATCTTCCAACTATTTCCTTCTCTTTTAAGGACGAGTTTTTCCCTCGTCTCTAAATCCTGTGTCTCTTCCTTTATTGTGATTATAAGGCGAACCTCCTGATAGACAGTGGCAGTATCATTATTTATGTAAATTGCTGGTTCCTGTAATATCGTTCTGATTGAATCAATCTTTTTAAAATTCTCTTCTATCCTGCTTATTAATTTCTCACGCCCATGGTATTTGGGAGAGATGCATTCTGAATAGAGGTTGATGTCCTTTGTCTCCAGTGCGCGCCACCTCTTTTTGAGAACACCTTTTATATCATCCTCCGGGTGGCTCCAGCAGCTAATTTTCAATACTATCAGGATTACCAGAGTTAAGTGTTTTCTCAAAAGACTCATCTCTATATTTTGTCTCAGGAAATTCATTTACTAATTGTCTATAGTATTTTGTTGCACTCGTTAAATCCCCTATTTTAAAAAGGGCCTCATAAGTGTAATAAAGCGCAACCTCGCGCCCGGAGAAGTCAGGATAATTTTCTAGTAAATTTTTAAGCCGGTCAATTGCTGAATGATAGAGTTTCCTCCTGTAATAGAATCTCCCGATGTAAAACTCCTTCTTTGCTACCTTTTCATATAGTTTTAGCAATCTCGCCTTTGAATCCTCTGTAAATTGACTTTCCGGGTAACTCACCTTGAGTTTTGTGAATTCAGCAATTGCGTTGTTAACCGGTGTGAGGTCCCTGTCATAAGATGAAGAGATCTCTTCAAAGCATCTTCCGGACATATAGATTGCATAGGGCGTGAGTTCGTTGCCAGGGTGGAGGGTATAAAATTCACTGTACCTTAATTGTGCCTCATCGTATTCATTCTTATAGAAATAGGCGTCGGCGAGCCCGATTTCTGAAAGGAGGGCGAACTTTGTGTTCGGATAATTGTCAAGGACCTGCTGGAACAGTTCAATTGCCTCCTCTGGGTTACGGTATGGGATTAATCCCAAAAATTTTCTTTGCTCCAGTTTTTTCAATGCTCTGTTGTATGTTGCCTCTGCCGATTCCCTTCTGATATCAGTAGAGGTATGTCCACAGCAGTTTATGATAAGTGGAATAAGAATAATACTGTATATTGAGCGAAAAAATTTCATAAATATAATTCTTACAGAAAATTTTTTAAAAAGCAATTCAATTTCAAGGTAGTTCATACGCTATGGCAGGGGTCAGATGTTACTTATTACCTCTCTCTGGGTTGATCTATGCAAGAGAGTATATGTGGGAGAATGTGCCGGGGTTTAAAAATCCATTAAGCATTAATGTCGTTAATTTCCAGGGAAGGTTGCTAACGCTTCCGGTTAACAAGTGAAGGAGTTTTTCACGCGCTCCAGGAAGGCATCAAGGAGCATGCGGTTGGACTGTGCTTCAGTGGCTGAATAGACGAGGGAGATAATTGGAATGTCATGATTTCTTTTAATTCTTTCAATGATTGCATGCGAGGTTGTTCCTACCATACAGTTAAGGCACATGGCATTGATAACGCCCTGTACACCTTTCTTTATAAAATCCTGAATCTTTGCTATGTTGAGTAGAATTACTTCATTTGCATCATTTTTAAAATAGGGCTCTGCAAGCATCATTGCTTCTTTATAGTTTGGCTCTCTGAAATAATCCTCTTGAAGGATTGGTGCAGGATGAATTGCTGGAGCCAGGAATTTTTTTCTCGTTAATACCTTTTTCAGGTAAAGGAGCGCAGAGGGAAAGAGTTTTAAAATCTCCCTCTTTCTGAGAGCGGAGTAAAAATTTCTATCAATACAGAAGTCAATAATATCTATCTCAAAGGGTGCTGGAATTACTTCAAAACCGCGCTCCTCAAGGTAGTTAAAGAGATTCTCGTTGGCGAAATAATTTATTCTTGTGTAAATATCTCCTGCGATACCAATTTTAGGTCTTTTCTCCCGGACAAATTTTATTTCCCTGAATCTGCTGACTATTTCCTGAAGTACAGGGAGAACCCTTCCATAATATACAGCCCTTTCTATTTCCTTTAGTGACTCTGAATAGATTTTTTCTGTCCTTCCAGGTTCTGTCTCATATGGTTTTATGGCGCAGCGCATCCTAAATATAATTTCTATTGCCAGAAGCCCTTCATACATTTTCGTACATCCATCCATTCCCAGTATTTTCAAGAACTCCTCTGTTACAGGTGTAATCACCCTGATATTTTCCCTTGCATCCTTATCAAGGGTTACATTCATTCCATTGCTGAACTGGCTTAAGAGACAGGGAATATTGGTGCCTGTGAAACAGTAATAGATTCTTTTGTTCTCCTTGATTCGCGTTAGTTTCATAAGGTCCCCTAAGAGCATTGCATAGGCATGACATTCCTTACCTGATGCGGTAGCAGTCCCAAGATTTTTTGTCTCCTCGTCTGGAGGGGGAAGGAGTTTTGCATCAAAGCCAGCAAATTTAAGAGCTCCACTGAGGGCATGAGCATGGTCAGCAAAGTAGGGAATATAAATTCTACTGTTTTTCATCTCATCAACTGTAGGTGAACCGGATTTGACAGGGATGGAGATGTTATTTGCTTTTGTCGTTTCCTTTCTATTTTCCAGAAGGTCCAGAAATGCTTCAAGTCGCGTAATAAGCCCTGCCTCGCCCCGGTGTTCATCAAATTCAAGCATTAAATGAGGTCTCTTATCAAGCAGTTCCTCAAAGAGTTTAAATGTCATTGCGTCAGGACCGCATCCAAAATTTGATAAAATTACAGGAAACATCCCGTCCTCCTGAAGGATCCTTATGATTGTCCTGAAGATATCTGCAGAGAATTTCCAGACGAAATTTAGAGAATTTTCATCTCCCATTTTTATATAATTGTAAGGAATTGCCAGGAGATTTAATTTTTTCAGATGGGAAAATAGATTTATATTAATATAGGTATCAAAGATATTATAAGGTCGTCCGATAACAATAAGTTTATTATAACGGTGGAATTTTCTTATCACTTCCATGCCGCGTTCAATCAGTTGTTCCTCAAAGTGCAGTTGAAATTCAAGGGCTTTTCTGAAGGCCTGGGCAATTTCTTTGTCCGGGATGTCCATCACCTTTACAAAGGAATTTACAAATTCCTTATTGCCCTCTCTCATAGAGAGGACAGGAGAGATAAATTTAGAGCCATACCTTTTGTGCATGAATGGAATTGAAAGTGTATAAGGACAGACCGCTGATTGCTTATTAGCATTGACTTCAGGTAATGATGCAACAGAGGGGAAAAAGACATACTCAATGCCGTCCTCCATTAACTGGCTGATATGTCCCGCAGCAATCTTTACCGGGGCGCAGGTAGCTGCTGGCAGGCTCTCTGCCCCTGCCATAAGCGTCCTTTCCGAGGTCGGGGATGAGAGAATTGGCTTTATGCCGAGTTCTACAAAAAATTTCCACCAGAAGGGAAGATAGGCGATTAGAAATGAACTCCTTGGTATCCCTATTCTCCTTTC
>FWWM01016565.1_pt1 | contig 10936 bp, 9 predicted proteins | sample 2228351 | NCBI WGS metagenome assembly FWWM01 (sample SAMEA103939774, study PRJEB20133) | metagenome
CGTGACCACGAGGAACGCCCCGAACACGTAGATCACCCAGTCGAAGCGCCGGATGAGGGTGATGCCGGTTGCGATGAAGATGGCCCGGAACACCAGCGCGCCGATGATGCCCCAGAACAGCCCCCGCCGCTGGAACATCGGGGGGATGGCGAAGTAGTTGAAGATCAGGACGAAGACGAAGATGTTGTCCACGCTGAGGGACTTCTCGATGAGGTAGCCCGTCAGGAACTCCAGCGCGACTTCTCGGGCCTCCCCCCGGTCGGGCCAGAAGAGCAGCAGCCCCGCGTTGAACACCAGAGCCAGCGCCACCCAGAACAGGCTCCACAGCAGCGCCTCACGGATGCCGATCTCCCTCGCCTTTCTGTGGAAGACCCCCAGGTCGAGGGCCAGCATGGCGAGCACGAACAGGTTGAAGAGGATCCAGGGGAGCAGGTTGTCGTTCATCTGGAAGGCGTCGGCGGCTTCGGTCCTCGGTCGTCGTCCCCCGCCGCTTATCCGGCAGAGGGCGGTCCCGCCCGTCGCGGGACCGGACCATTGTATCCTCTCCGGCCGTCTGCCGTCTCCCGCCTCCGGCCCGGCCTGGCAGCCAGGAGCCGGAGTGGGCGCGCACCCGGGCGAAGGGCGGGGTGCCCGGACGGACAGATGAAGGCCGTGTTGTCGGCGACCTGCAGTGTGTTGCTGTGATGGCGGACGAACCGGATTCAGCGCCGGTTCCCGCGTACGGGTGTGAGTGCGGCAGCGCCTCCGTGCGGGGCCGGACAGCGAGTGCTCAGCGGGGGGACATTGTGAGGGTGCGGTCTTCGTCGGCGAACTCCCGGCTCAGGCCGCTCGAGGATTCTTCTCCGCCGACGCCCGCAGCCTCCGGCGAGCCGTTCTGCTGCGGCATTCGCAGGATGAGCCTTCCACCCCTGCGGCGGGTGAAGTAGTTCCACGCCCACTGCACGAGCACCACAAGGCGGTTCTCGAACTCCACGAGATACATCACGTGCAGGAAAAGCCAGACGAACCACGCGAGAGCACCGCCGAACCGGACGGCCGGGGTATCCACAACGGCGCGGTGCCGTCCGATGACCGCCATCATTCCCCGGTCCCGGAAGCGGAATGCCGGAATCTCTCTGCCGGAGAGCCGGGCACGGACGAGCCTTGCCGCGTACCGGGCCTGCTGGATGGCCACCGGAGCAGTCCCCGGAAGCGGAGCAGACCGTCCGTGCGAAAAGTGCGCCATATCCCCGATGACCAATATGTCCGGCCATCCGGGTACGCTCAGGTCCGGCTCCACCACGATGCGGCCCTGCCGGTCCTGGCGCGTGCCGGTCGCCGCGGCCAGTGCGCTGGCAAGGGGCGATGCCTTCACGCCGGCCGCCCAGATGATGGTCCCGGCATCGAGCCGCTGGGCCGCGCCGTCGCTGCGGTAGACCAGAGAGCCAGGCTCGACGTGCTCTACCACGGCTCCGGTGTGCACCGTCACGCCCAGCTGCCGCAGTGAGCGCTCGGCTTCCCGGGACATTCCAGGGGAGAAGGTCGCGAGGACGCGCGGGCCGGCCTCCAGCAGATGTATGCGGGCGTCGCGGGTGCGGATGTTCCGGAAGTCCGCGGGCAGCGTGTGATGAGCCAGCTCGGCCAGCGCTCCTGCGAGCTCCACGCCTGTGGGGCCTCCGCCCACGATGGCGAACGTCATCAGTCGGCGGCGCTCCTCTTCCTCCTGCGCCCACTCAGCTCGCTCGAAAGCATTGAAGACACGGTCCCGCAGCTGCAGGGCATCCCATCCGCTCTTCATTCCGGGAGCGGCCTTGGCCCAGTGGCCGTTCCCGAAGTAGCGGTCCACGGCGCCGGCCGCCACGATGAGGGTGTCGTAGCGCACGCTGCCTCCGCCCTTCAGCAGGACTCGTCGGGAATGCGGGTCGAAGCCGGTCACCTCGGCCTGAAGGACCCGGGTATCGCTCTGACGCCGAAGGACGCTGCGCAGCGGAGAGGTGATGTCCTCCAGCGCAAGCCCGCCGGTGGCGACCTGATAGAGCAGCGGCTGGAAAAGATGGTGGTTCTCCCGGTCGATGAGGGTCACACGCACCGGAGCCCGGCCGAGCGCAAGGGCGGCGTAGAGGCCGCCGAAGCCTCCACCGACGATGACCACGTGGTGCTTTGAACTCTGCGGGACCCTCATGTCAGGGCTGGACCTTTCCGATGTTAGAGCATCATCCGGGAAGGGGCAGGCCCCGGGAAAAAGGAACCATCCCCGAGACGACAACTCCCCTGCCGGGCGGGTAAATTGAATCCATCAAGCACAACGCAGACACCCACGAAGGAGGTCCCGAATGAAGCTGCTTTCCAGAGAAGATCTCCTGGAGATGACCCGAGTTGAGAATGGCCCCTGTGTCTCCATCTACATGCCCACTCACAGGGCCGGGACCGACACCCAGCAGGACCCCATCCGCCTGAAGAACCTGATGCGGCAGGCTGAAAGGCTGCTGCCCGAATACGGGGTGCGGCCGGGGGATGCGCCGAAGTGGCTGAAGCCCATCCAGTCTCTGGTGGACGACGAGTCGTTCTGGCCGCATCAAAGCGACGGGCTGGCCGTGTTTCTTGCGGAAGGGTTCTTCAGGTACTACCGGGTGCCCATCCGCTTCGAGGAGATGGTCCACGTCGGCTCGTCTTTCTATCTCAAGCCCCTGATGCCGCTTCTGGTGGGCGACGAGCCGTTCTTCCTGCTGGCTCTCAGCCAGAAGGAGGTGCGCTTCTTCCACGGGACCCGCGACAGCATCCGCGAGATCTTCGTGCCGGGAATGCCCGGCAGCCTGGCGGAGGCGCTCCAGTTTGACGACCCCGAGAAGCAGCAGCAGTACCGGAGTCTCGCACAGGGCGCCCGCAAGACGGCCATGTTCCACGGTCATACGGAGGATGCTGAGGACACCAAGGAGAATCTGTCGCGGTTCTTCCACCTCATCAACAGGTCGCTCGAGCCGCTGCTCGCCGGACAGCACGCTCCGATGGTTCTGGCGGGGGTGGACTACTACTTCCCGCTCTATGCCGAAGCCAGCACATACCCGCACCTGCTGCCCGGGGGCATCCCCGGAAACCACGACGGCGAGCGGCCGGAGGTTCTCCACGCGAAGGCCTGGGAGTTCCTGAAGCCGCACGTCGAGCGCTCGCGGCAGGAGGCCGTCGAGCGGTTCCGGGCCCTCAGCGGGAACGGACGCTCGTCCGTGGACCTGGCCGATGTGGTGGTCGCCTCGCATTCCGGCCGGGTGGAGACGCTATTTGCGCCGGTCGGGGTGCAGGTTTGGGGGCGCTTCGAGCCGCAGTCGGGAGAGGTCGAGTTCAGCGGGGAGAAGGGCAGGGAGGACGAAGACCTCCTGAACCTGGCCACCGTCCAGACCTTCCTGCACGGAGGCACCGTGTATGCCGTGCCGCCCGAGGAGGTCCCTGACAGCGCGCTGGTGGCGGCGATCTACCGTTATTGATTGCTTTTTTCACACTCCGGGAAGGACGCAGGCAGCCCTGCGGCCAATATTTCCTTCGGGGGGAGGGCGGGAAGGCGTAACGCTCCTCCCCCGAAGGAGAAACAGCCATGTCAGGGAGGAAGATGCTTCCGGGATTCGTGCTTGCGGCGGCGGCTGTCACCGTGGCCTGGCTGCAGACGTCCCACGATGCGGCTTCGGCGCAGCAGCAGGGAAGCCAGTGCATCGCCTGCCATTCCGAGAAGCAGATCGCGATGGGCGCCGTGCGCGACTTCCAGCGCAGTGCGCACTCCCGCGCCGGATTGGACTGCGTCATCTGCCATATCCCGTCCGGGAAGGCGCCGGAGTCCATAAGGTCCGCTTCCACCACGTGTGAGGACAAGCGGGTGCGGAGGGCAGTCGGGTCGGCCAACTGCGCCACCTGCCATCCGCAGCAGGTCGCTCAGTTCCATGCCGGTAAGCACGCGAAAGCCTGGGTCGCTCTGGAGGCGATGCCGGAGACCGCCTCTCAGCCGGAAGTCGTGGTGGCCGGACTGAAAGGCTGCGGCGGGTGCCACCGCATCGGGCTGGACGAGGGCAAGTGCGATTCCTGTCACACGCGTCACGTTTTCAGCGCCGCGGAGGCGCGCCGGATGGAAGCCTGTCAGACCTGTCACATGGGCTTCGACCACCCGCAGGCCGAGATGTACGGCACCAGCAAACACGGCAGCATCATGACCGTGGAGCGCGACCGGTGGGACTGGGATATGCCGTTGTCCGAGTGGCCGCACGGGAAGCCCTCTTCCGGGAAGCTCGCGCCGCGGACTCCCACCTGCGCCTTCTGTCACATGCCGGGGGGTGACCACGGAGTGCGGACGGCGTGGGGATTCCTGGCGTTGCGGCTGCCCGAGGATGACCAGGAGTGGATGAAGGACCGGGTCACGCTGCTGCAGGCGCTGGGAGTGCTGGATGACAAGGGTCAGCCCACCGGCAGGCTCGATGTCGTGGTGGCCGGCGACGTGGCGCGCCTCACCGCGGAGGACTGGCAGAAGGAGCGCGACCGGATGCTGGACCAGTGCGTGAAATGCCACTCGCGCAGCTACTCGGAAGCTGAGCTGGCCAAGGGTGACCGCGTCATCCAGGAGGCCGACCGGCTGGTCGCCGAGGCGATCCGCATCGTCCACGGCCTGTATGCCGACGGCATCATCCAGAGACCGAAGGATGTCCCTCCCCACACGGACCTTCTGCGGTTCTACGACCTGCCCACGCCCATCGAACAGCGGCTGTACGTGATGTTCCTCTCCCACCGGATGCGTGCCTTCCAGGGGGCTTTTCATATGAACCCCGACTACCAGCACTGGTATGGTTGGGCGGAGTTGAAGCGCGACCTGGTGGAGATCCGGGCGATGGCGCAGGAGATGCGCGAGGCGCACCGGCGCAGGACGAATCTGTAGGGGCTTGCGGGCGGGCCTCCGGGTCTGCCGCCGGACTGTCGATGCGGGGCCGGGCGTCCTTCGCCCGGCCCCGCATGTTCACTCGTACCGGAGCGCTTCGATGGGGTCCAGCCGGGAGGCCTTCACAGCCGGGTAGAGCCCGAAGAATGTGCCCACGAGCGCTGCGAACACGAACGAGATGATGATGGGAGGAGTGGAAAGCAGCATCGGGAACCCCGCTCCGCCGCTCGCCTGCGGAAGCGCCATCCAGAGCGAGACCCCTATCCCGAGCAGCACGCCGATGAGCCCTCCCGCAAGGCTGAGCGTGACGGACTCGATGAGGAACTGAAGCAGGATGTCGCGCCGGCGCGCGCCGATGGCCTTTCGGATGCCTATCTCACGGGTCCGCTCGGTGACGCTCACCAGCATGATGTTCATGATGCCGATGCCGCCCACCACCAGCGACACCAGAGCGATGCCGGCCAGCAGCATGGTCAGGAAGGCGGTCTGCTGATTGGCGCTCTCCGTGATGTCGGCCTGGTTGAAGATGCGCACGTCAGGTTCGGCGTCGGGCGGGGTCCGGTGCGCCCGGGCGATGGCCGCAAGGATCTCGTCCTGCGCCTGCAGCATCCGGTCCTGCGACACCGCCTGCACGCTGATGCGGTTCAGGTAGTCCACCCCGAAGACGCGGCGCATCGCGGTGGTGTACGGGATGGTGACCTGGTCGTCGGGGTTGCGCCAGCCTGCCGCGCCTCTCTTCTGGACCAGCCCGATGACCCGGAAGTTCTGCCCGTTTATCTTGATGTCCTTGCCGATGGGGTCTATCCCGTTGAACAGGTTCTCCCGGACTGTGTCGCCGATGACTGCGACCTTGGCCCTGCGGCGGACGTCGTCCTCCGTGAAGATCTGTCCCTTCGCAAGCGGCATGTTGCGGATGCTGAAGTATTCCGGACCGGCGCCCAGGACGTTCGTCCGGGTGTTCTGGCCCCGGAACTTGACCGTGGCGCTGCCGTTGGCCTCCGGGGACACCGCCTTTACGGATGGGCAGTGCTTCAGGATGAATTCCGCGTCCTGGGGCTTCAGCGTCATCATGCTGCCGAGCCCCAGGTTGACGGCCCCGCTGCGCTGGGCGTTGGGCATCACGGTCAGGACGTTGGTCCCCAGTTTCGCGATGGCCTCCTGGGTGGCCTTCGCCACGCCCTGTCCCAGCGCCACCATCACGATGACCGCCGCCACGCCGATGATGATGCCCAGCATCGTCAACAGCGAGCGCATCTTGTTGGCCATCAGGCCGTCCCAGGCCACCCGGAACGCCTCCTGCAGCCCGAGACCTCGCCGGAGCGACAGGTGATGCTGAGGGTGTATGGCTTCTGACGGACGGGCCGCCGGGGCCGTCCGCTCGGGGGTGGTCACACTCATGGCTGCTCGTCCTCCTCGTCGGCGAACCTCGGAAGCCGGGCTATCTCGTCCAGCGCGTCCCGGGGAGCGGCGACGGGCTCGTCCGCTATCACGCGGCCGTCCTTGAAGCGGATGGTGCGGCGGCAGTGCATCGCGACATCGTATTCGTGCGTCACCAGCACCACCGTCCGTCCCTCCGAGTTCAGCTTCTGGAAGATGCTCATGATCTCCAGCCCGGAGCGGGTGTCCAGTGCCCCTGTGGGCTCGTCCGCCAGGATGAGCCGCGGGTCGTTGACAAGCGCCCGGGCGATGGCCACGCGCTGCTGCTGCCCTCCGGACAGCTCGGACGGGACGTGGTTCCAGCGGTCCGCCACGCCCACCGCCTCCAGCGCCCGGAACGCGCGCTCCTCCGAGCTCTCCGCGCCGCTGTAGATCATCGGAAGCTGCACCTGACGGATGGCCGTCGTGCGCGGCAGCAGGTTGAACTGCTGGAAGACGAACCCTATCTTTGCGTTCCGGATCTCCGCCAGCCGGTCGTCGTCCATGTCCGCCACGTCCAGCCCATCCAGATGATAGGACCCGCCGGTCGGACGGTCCAGGCATCCGATGATGTTCATGAACGTGGACTTCCCGGACCCGGACGGCCCCATGATGGCCACCATCTCCCCTTCCTGTATCTCCAGGGTGATGCCGCGCAGCGCGTGGACATGATAGGTGCCGGCGCCGTACGTCTTGGTCAGGTTCTCCACGCGTATCACCGCGGCGGTCCTCCTCCCGGGGCGCCCGACGGCCGGCCGGCGCCGCCGCCTCCACCGCCCGAGCCCGGCCTGCCTGTGGTCCCCTGCGGCCTCCTGGGCGGCCCGAACTGGAACGGAGTGTTGGGGCCGGTCTCCTCGGGCCGGTTGATGCGGGTGATGACCTGCTCTCCGGGCTTCAGGCCGGAGACGATCTCGGTGAAGTCGTCCCCCATGATGCCGATTCTCACGGGGACGTCCACCTCCTTGTCCTTCACCAGCTTCTGCACGCTGTATTTGCCGTCCGACTCGCGCAAAGCCTCGTTCGGGACGCGCAGCACGTTGCGCGCCTCCTTGAGGATGAACTCGCAGTTGGCGTTCATCCCGGGCTTCAGGCGGGGGTCGCTCTTCTCCAGCTCCACGGTGACCGGGATTGTGGTCACGCTCTGTTCCACAACCGCCTGCGGGTCGATGCGGATGACCTTTCCCCGCCAGGGCTGGCCGGGGTAGGCGTCCACCGTCACCGACACGGGCTGGCCCACCCGCACCTGGGCGATATCGGTCTCATCCACCTTGCAGACCACCCAGAGGCGGCTGACATCGCCTATCTGGAGCAGGGCATTGGTGCTTCCGATGGAGCCCCGGCTGCTGGGCACCACGGTCCCTTCCTCCACGTTCTTCGCGAGCACCACGCCGTCCCGCGGAGCCGTGATGCGGGTGTACTCCAGGTTGGTGGCCGCCTGCTTGAGCTGCGCCGAGGAGCGGACGATCTGCGTCTGCGCGGCCGCCACCTCCTCCTGCCGTACCCGGTCCTGGTAGGCGTTGGCCTGCGCAAGCCGGAGGGCGGCCTCCTGCTGGCGGATGCGCGCCTGGCTCTCCTCAACGCTCGCCCTTGCCGCCTCGATGCGGGCCTGCAGCTCCCGCACTGCCAGTTCGTTCGCCCTGTCCAGGGTCCGCTGGCGCTGCTCGGCCGTCCGCAGAGACGCCTCCAGCGTCGCAAGCCTGGCTTCCGCGGCCTCCAGTTCGCTCCGCGACGAATAGCCCTTCGCCACCAGCTCCTTCTGGCGGTCGAGCTCGGCGCGGGCGGCCGCAACGTTGGCGCGGGCCTGATGCACGTTGCTCGCGGCGTCCTGGATGCTCTGGGGGATGGTGACATCCTTGAGTTCAGCCAGCTGCTGCTCCAGCTGCTCCAGCTGCCTGCGCGCCTGCGCCTCGGACTTGCGCGCCGATGTCAGCGCCGCGCTGGCCTGCTGCATGGACGCCGTCGTCAGAGCCGGCTGGGCCGCGCTTGCCGCCCGCGCCTGATCGGCCCGGGCGCGCGCCGCCGCCAGGTCGGCCTGCGCCTGAGAGACGGCCACCTGGGTGTCGGTGGGGTCGATGATGGCTATCAACTGTCCTGCCCGGACCCTGTCGCCCAGGTCCACCGCCAGCACGTCGATGCGCCCGGCCACGTTCGACTTGATATCCACCACCTTCCAGGGCTGGATGGTGCCGGTGGCCGAGACCGAGCTCCGGACATCTCCTTGTGTCACCTCGCCGAACTCATAAGTGACCTCCGACGCGCTCCGGCTGCTGCGGGAACGGGCCACGGCCCAGCCGGCCACCAGGATGATGATGGCCGCGACGGCCCAGACCGCACGCCGCGGACGGCGGTTGCGCCGGCCCGGTGCGGACGGGAAGGGCTGCTCCGCTCTCTGTTTCGGGTCGCTCATGGTGACTGCAATCCTCCGATCGCCTGTTGAAGCTGCGACCAGGCGCTCTGCACGTCGTAGCGCGCCTGGATGTCGTTGGTGCTGGCGGTGGCGTACTGCACCTGGGCCGTCTGCAGCGCCAGCACTGAAGAGCCTGCTGCCTGAAGTCTGTAACGCTCCGTCTCGGACTCGAGGTTCACCCTGGCGGCCTCCAGAGCGGCCTGCGTGGCCTGCATCCGCTCGAGGGCGCTCACCAGGTTCCGGTAGGCGCGGGTGACCTCGGACGCGACGTCCTTCTCCTCCTGCTCCAGAGCCGCCTGCGCGGCGCGGAGCCTTGCCTTCGCTTCGGCCACTCCGGCGGCGGTGAGGCTTGCGTCCCAGAGCGGCATGCTGACCGCCGCTGCGACAGTCCAGTCCTGCCGCCGGGAGTCGCTGGCCGGGGTCAGGTCGTATGCGGCTCCCACGTCCACCCGCGGGCTGCGCCGGACCCGGGCCGCCTCCAGCGCCGCCGCCGCGCTTTCCACCCGCGCCCGGGCTTCCGCCAGCTCCGGCCGGTCGCGAAGGGCGGCGTCCAGCCACTGTTCCAGTTCTCCTGCCTGCGGCTCGCCGGTGACCTCCTGCAGTTCGAGGGCGGGGCCTGTCGGCAGCCCCATCAGCTGGCGCAGCGTCACCGCGGAGACGGCCAGGTCGTTTTCGGCCTGCACCACATCGACCTGCCGGTTCCTCAGCTCAGACAAAGGCAGCGCCCGGTCCGCCGGGGCGGCCGCGCCCGCCTCGATGCGGGCCTCCACCGCTTTCAGCTGCTCCTCCGCCAGCATCTCCAGCGTTCCTTGCGCCCCACCACACGACCTGCTCCAGGGTGCGCGTGGCCCGCAGCTGGTTGAAGAACGCCAGCGCCACCTGCAGGGCCAGCGAGTTGCGCACCGCCGAAAGACCGGCCCGGCTGGAGCGCTCGTCGGCGGACGCCTGCCGGACGGAAGCCCGCGTGAGTCCGCCGTCGTAGACGTTGTATGTCACGGCCACACGGGGCTGCAGACCGTCTGAACTCCGGGTGAACGTCTCGAACCCGCCTCCGCCGCCCGGCCGGACCTCCTGGCCGGAGACGGTGTAGCCCACCTCTCCCGTCACGCGGGGGAGCGTCCCGGTGCGCGCCTGGATGACACGCTGCCGGCTGGCTTCCACCGACTCGGCGGCGGCCGTCACGGATCCGTGGTTCTCCAGCGCGATGCGGATGGCGTCGCTGACGCTGAGGGATCCGCCGGGAGGCTGCGCCGCGGCGCCGGGCGGGGCCGGTGCGGCGAGCAGGAAGGCCGCCGCACACAGCAGCCTCCTCACTGTTCCGGCCGGCCTTCCGCCGGCCTTCGATAGAGCAGTGGGTCTTCTTCGTATGTCGGACAAGTCGCTCCCTCCTTGAGCTGCGCCTTCTCGGCCGCTTCCGCCAGCAGGCGCAGGGCATTCTCGACCGTCGCGGCCTCCGCCGGAGAGAGGTTCTGCAGAGCCCTCTTCAGGCGGGAGCGCTTCGCCGCGCGATCGGATTCCAGAGCGCAGGCGGCTCCGGGGGTGAGCTTCAGATGGACCACGCGGCGGTCCTGCGGGTCGGCGCAGCGTCGAAGCAGCCCGCGCCGGACCAGCCGCTCCACCGCCTGGGACGCGGCGGGCACCGAGACCCGCAGCGCGGCAGCGATCTCGTTGACCCGGGCGTCTGGCTGTCTCGCCACCGCCATCAGGCAGCGAAGCTGCGACAGGGGAAGGTCCGCCAGTCCGGGCGCAGGCCCCACGGAGAAGACCAGCGCTCCCAGCACCCGCTTGAGCAGCTTCTCCATCTCCGGAAGCCCGTCCCTCCCGGCGTCCGTATCGCCTGCTGTTCTCCGTTCCTCTTCGCTCACGGCCCCTTCTCCGCGTCGCGGCGCTCGAATCCTGAGACGGGATTCTGTTTAGACAGCTTAACAGTTTTCGGACGGAAAATGTTGCCGGTTCCCGCCGGAGGGGCGGGTTGCCGGTCCCGCGCTGCGCGGGTACACTTTTTCAGAAGGCTTTGTTGCGAGCCTCTCGCATCCTGTCCGGGAAGGAGACGCTTCATATGGGAACGGGAACGAAGACCGGCAGACGCGGCTTTCTGGGCGCCGCCCTCGCGGGAGGGTCCGCGCTGGTTGCGGGCACCCTGTGGCCGGTGCGCGCGGTGGCGCCGGCCACCCGGCGGGACGGCCCGCGCTTCCGGTTCATCCATTTCACGGACGTCCACGTCC
>FWWM01016567.1_pt1 | contig 10935 bp, 12 predicted proteins | sample 2228351 | NCBI WGS metagenome assembly FWWM01 (sample SAMEA103939774, study PRJEB20133) | metagenome
GTGAATTATTTATTCGTTTATTCATTGCTATTATATGACTTTAATCTCATAAAGTCAATAACCTTATGCAGATAAAAGGCACAAATTTACAATTTAGCTGCTAAGCTTTGACTTCACCCAATCCATGTTTTAGCTCCTCTAAAATATTCATTGCTTCCCTTAATTTAGTTTATTATAATCTAACTATAGGGGGTGAGATTTTGTTCGACAGACGAAAAGGTCCAGATACACTCGTAAAATGGGTCAGATGGTCAGGTATAATATCCTGGATTCTGGTATCATTAATACTTTTTGTCACCTTAATCGCAAAACCCAGCTTCGAATCGTATATGGACGAGTCCCTCCACATAAAGCTCCAAGCTGCTTGGGACACCGATATGATGCAATATGTTCTTCTACTCTTAGTGCTTCTTTTCATTTTCTGTATGATATCAATGGCTGTAAACCTTATGAGGTGCAGACGCAAGAGCGACAGGTTCAACAGAACCCTTATATTGAACGCGGCTGCAGCTTTTATCGGTATCCTGCTTTATTTGGTTTTACTTATTTGATGATACGTTCCAGAGCATAACTTACCATAATTTGCTTTCTAATCCATTCCTGTATACGCAAATATCACGATAAAGTTTGCAATGAAAAACAGCATTCCGCAATTAATACAGAATGCTGTTTTTTTATATTTTCACCCAATATAGGCTGCAGTCGTCTTTCCTGTCCATGAAGCCGTATTCTATAAGATACCTTCGAACTGTAGCAAAATCAGGGTAAATCCCTTTTAGAACTTCATTTATTTCTTTCTCTGAGTATTTTCTATTCAGCTCAAAGTTTTTAACAATATGCTTTAGTATTATAATCTTTCTTTTTTCTCTTGCGCCTCCCACTTTTTATGATTCTCTTGAATTTCATCTCGCAGTTCCCAATTACTATATGTTAATGGGCAAAATTACACCAATAGAAGGCAATGTTTTTTCAAATGGGCCTCTTTATCTCCAAATGCTATATCTTTTCGGAACTTTAGTAAAAAATGAAATTTTGCCTACCCTCTTAACTTTTTTTATGGGACTTATTCTGATTCTCTCCATTATATCCTTTGGAAAAAGATTTCTTTTCTTAAATTATTCTTTTATACCTTCTCTTTCTCTTGCTTCTTTTCCTTTAACGTCCTTTCTCATGAGTACTCCTATTGCAGATTTGCCCCTCTCCCTCTTTCTTTTTTTGACTTTTTACTCTTATCTTTTGTATAAATTTAATGCAAAATCAGGATGGCTTTTTCTAACAGGTTTTTTTGCGGGTTTCTCCATGGGAATAAAGTACCAAGGAATGTGTCTTTTCTTCTTACTTCCTATTTTCATATTGATTCTGGAGAGAAATTTGGAAAAGAGCATAAAGAATATTTTGATTGTTTTCTTAATATCCATTATTTTGGTCTTGCCTTGGTTTATTAAAAATATTGTTTATACTGGGAATCCTTTCTATCCAATGCTTTTTAATTACTTTGGTGGCAAGGGATGGAGCGAAGAAAACAACAAAAGATTTTTAGAGGATTTGCATCTAAAAAGCCCATTTAAGAGGCTCTCCCTTTTGTATCATGTTAATTTTAGTTCAAAAGTTTTTGGTGCTGGTGGTATTATAGGCCCTCTTCTTCTTATATTCATTCCTTTTAGTTTTTTCAGGAGGAAGGACTCGGTTTCAAATTCATTGCTTATGATAGCACTTTTTTCTCTATTTCCGTTCTTAACCAGTGGAAACCTTCGATATTCCTATTTATCGATTTTGCTCTTGAGTCTCTTCATACCCTATGGTATTGAAGAACTAAAAAAGTTTAAAGGCTTGAAATTTATTGTTTTTATTACATTCCTTATCATCATTGTCTCAAATTCATTTACCTCTTTTTCTCATTTAAATCTTGTAAACCCTGCATTAAATTTAGTTTTGGGGAAAGAGAAAAAAGAAGATTTTCTCAGGAATAACCTTCCTTTCCAAAAAGGCATTGTGTTTATAAACAAAAATCTTCCTTCAGATTCTTTAATTTTATTCCTATATGAAGCGAGAACAGCTTATGTAAGAAGGAAATTTATCTCAGCAACTCCCTACGACAATAACATATTAAAAGATATATTAAAAAGAAATATTGCCCCAGATAAGATGCTGGAAGAGTTAAAGAATAAAGGAATTACCCATATTTTTCTGAACGAAAGCGAAATGAATCGAATAGAAGGCAAATTTGATTATCTTGGGATCAGAGATCCTGAGATAAAGAAAAAGTTTTATTCCTTTCTTCTCAGGTTGAGCTTAATATATTCAAATCAAGGGATTTATATTTACTCTCTCTTTTGAAATTTTATCTGCTTTTCTTTTGCCTCTTTTATAATTTTTCTAATGTGCTCTTTTTTTTCAGAACTCATCTCCAGGGATTTCTCAAGAAAATTAATCCCTTCTTCTATCCTTTCTTTCTTTATTTTTAGGAATCCCAGGTGTTCTAATATTTCAGGCTCCCAGGGTTTTTTCGAGAAGGCTTTCTCAAGATATTTCTCCGCTTCTTCAATTTTCCCCATTTTGAAGTAAATCCATCCGAGGGTATCGAGATAATCAGGGTTTTCCGGATCAAGTTTTACCGCCTTATTTGCAAGTTCTAAAGCTTTCTCCAGATTTTTATCTCTGATAGCCCATGAATAGGCGAGGTAGTTTAGAGCATTCCCAAAGGAGGGATTTAAAGATATGGCTTTTTTCAAAGCTTTTTCCGCCTTCTCAAATTTACCCATCTTTTCATAAAAATTGCCAATTCTCAGGTAAAGTTCTTCGTTTTTAAAGTGTCTTTTCAGTATGGAATTTATGTATTCTTCGCCTTTTTTCCAATCTTTTTTTTCAATGAAAATTGAAATGCCAGTGAAAAGAAAATCCAAATCGCCAGATTTTTTGAATTCATTATTGATCAAATCCCATGCCTCTGAACTTTTTTCGAGATCTGAGAGAGCGAAAATTTTATTTATTATCAAAGGTTTATTCTTTGGGTTAATCTTTAAGCCTTCTTCGGCCATTTTTAGCGCTAAATGTTTTTCTCCCAATTCTCTGTAAATATAAGAAAGGTAAGAGTAAATAATAAGGTCATCCTTACCATATTCCCATGCCTTACCAAGATAAAATTTTGCAGATTTGTAATCCTTCATTAATGTGAAAAGATAACCCAAAGTTTTGTACAGTTCTCTTTTTGGTATACCGGCATCTCCAACTTTTTCTAAATCGAGCAGTATTTGAGTAGCTTTTTTGTATTCATAAATCTGCATGAAGTTTTCAAGAAGGTAAATTTTGGCTTCTAAGAAATTGGGGTTGATTTCAAGAATCTTATTTAATGTATTTATAGAATCATCGAATTTCTGTAATTTCATGAGTATTTTTGATTTTGTAAGAAGTAGTTCCGAGCTAAAAGGGGAAAGAGAAATTGCCTTTTCTATTGTTTTTAAAGCCTCATGAGGGTCATTTTTCTCGAGGTAAGCTTCAGCTAATCTTTGAAAAAAAATAGGATTTTGAGTGAATATCTCTGATGCAAATTTATAAATGTTTATTTCTTTTGAGATCTCTTTTTTCTCCCTGTAAAGCTCTCCCAGATAAGAATAAGCAAGAAAGGAGCCAGGGTTTATCTCCAGAGCTTTTTTGAATTACAATTCTGCTTCATTATAATTACCTGCTTTTGTTGCTACCTCCCCAAGCAAAAGGTAAGCCTCGTCCTTGTAAGGAAAGAGCTCAGCATATTTTTTTAAAACCTCCTCGGCTTCCTCCCACTTGGAAAGAGGAAGGTATATCCACTTTCCAAGAATATAGTAAGGTTCTGGAAGGGTGGGATCAATAGAGATAATTTTTTTGTAGATCTCCTCGGCTTTCTCTAAATACCTGCCGTCTCTTCCCCCTCTTTTATGCGCTAAGTATATATTTCCAAGAGTTAAAAGAGCATTAATATTTGAAGGGTTAATTTTGAGCGCAGATTCTGCCATTTTCTCAGCCTTTTCCCATTCAAATTTGTGGAGATAAATCTCAGCTAGGTAAGCAAAGAGATAAGAATTCCTCTTCTCTTCCAGAGCTTTGAGAAGCTCAATTTCTGAGAGGGAAAACTCAGATTCGTAGAAATAAAAAAGACCTTTTAAATAATGGTAAAAAGGAGGATCTTTTGTTTCTGCGAGAAGAGAAAACGAAAAAATTATGAGTAAGAAAGATATGAATAGTTTTCTCACTTTACTTTAAATTAAATTATATTTTGAATAACTTACTTCAGACGGAAGCCATAATCTTCGGCTTTTTCCTGAGCGTCTACTTTCTTCCTCCTCAGAAAGGATCCCCATCTGAAGCATGTAATCCTGAAGCCCATCGAGGGAAGAAAAATTACAGCAAAAATAAACAAAAAGAATAAGAAAAGGAGGATAAAAAGCATCCATTTCATATAAAACCTCAGGCATTTGATTCAATAATTTTTTCAAGAAACATTTTCTCTGAGACTGCACCCTCAAATCTTACTTTATAATTTATTATTACAGTAGGAACACTGTGAATGTTGTGTTTTAATGAAAGATCGTGAAATTCGGTAGCCTCAATTACATCAGCTTTTATCATAGGGGATTCAAGAGCCATTTTGTGCGCAAGTCTTGCCATGGAAGGACAATAAGGACATGTGGGCGTTACAAAAACCTGAATATGGACAGGCGAGATAATTTTAGATAGCTCTTCCTTTGTATTTTGCTCCAGACCCGAGTCTCCTTTTGAAACATCAATTATCCCGCTCAGCAAAGTAATAAATTCATAGCCCACAGGAATACCGAAAAATCTTATGCCGTAATCTTTCTTGCCTAAAACCACAATAGCTGGGATCATTTCGATTCCGAATTCCTCTTTACTCTTCAAATCTTTGTCAATATCGCAAATACACAACGATAATTTATCAGAAAGAGCTACAAGTTCATTTAAAAGAACAATGGTCTCATTACAATAAGGACAATCTTTTTCTCCTACAAACAGTTTAATCTCCACATTCTCTTCCATTTCAGAAAGAATCTTTTTTATTTCTCTTGCTTCTTCTTCTCCTAAATAAGTCATCAAAATCCTCCTAAAAATTCAATTATTCCTTTAAGGAACTATTTAATTTTACACCCCAAAAAGAGAAAGGTCAAAAATTTACTTGACCTTTTAGAAAATGTAGAATATTATAATGCTATGAAAAATAAAATAGAGGACGGGGAAAGCCTATTGGAAGAAGAAAAGAAGAACAGATTCCTTCCGCCTCTGGACATAACCTCTCTCCTTGTTCCATTTTATACCCAGGCTCTTGTAAAACTAGGTGAGATTAACGATCCTCTTTCAGGAAAAGCTGAGCTTGATTTAGAATATGCAAAAAGACTTATAGATCTTATTGATTTTTTTAAAAAGAAAACAGAGGGTAATCTCAGTAAGGAGGAGGAAAGTTTTGTTGACAATTTACTTTACAATTTAAAAAGCTCCTTTGTCAAAAAGAGCAAATGAAAAGGATATCCCTTTACTTTATTTTTGCTTTTTTATTTATCCCTCTTTCAGCTTACGAAACTCAACATGGATTCCGCGAAATTCTCTACCTCTGGGAGAATGGCAATAAAGAAGAAGCCCTTCAAAAGATTGACTCCTTACCAAAAGATAACGAACTCTCTACTGCAATTTATATTTTCTCCGTTAGTTTGTTTCAAAAGGGGGAGACTCTTTATGCAAAAAAATTTTTAGAAAAAGCTCTCGAAATCAATCCAGATTTTGAAAAGGGCTGGGATTTCCTTTCCTTTATGGAACTGAGAAAGGGCAATGTCCATCTGTTTTTTAAAAATCTTCCGAGGACATGTATTGCTTTCTTCAAAAATTTTAAAAATCAGGTCATTTTTGCTTATTTTCTCTTAAAATCTTTATGGATTGCCATTTTAATATCATTCTTTTTAGGTGCAGTTTTTCTTCTTATCAAGTATATTCCCCTTATAATAGCTGATCTTTCTCGGATTTTCGGAGGTTTATCTGACAAAAGTGGTGGAACTATTGGCTATCTTCTTATATTTCTTTTACCTTCTCTTCTTTATCTTGGATGGGGCTTAGCTTCAATTATATGGATAGCTTTTGTATGGTCATATCTTCAAAACAAAGAAAGAAGAATTGTGCTATTAGCTTTTTTGGTTTTTATAGCAGGTGTTATAGGCAATAACATTGCTGGGATAATTTTCCCTGAAATTGTAAGTTCTGATATTTTATCGAAAAAAGGCAAAGGACTTTCTCTTCTTTTTTCAGCCGATGAAAACCTCAGAAATGGATATTTTAATGAAGCAATAAAAACTCTGGAAGAGATAAATAAAGAAAAACCAAATTTATACTCCCTAATTACCCTTGGAAACATAAGGCTTAAAGAAGGTAAATATGAAGAGAGCAGGAAGTTGTATGAGAAAGCCCTGATGCTTTATCCTAATTCAAGCGTGCCTTATGTGAATCTTTCCATTCTTTTCTCCATTTTAGGCGAAAATTCATACGCTGAAAAATACAAAACAAAAGCTGTTGCCTTAAAGGGAGAGGTTAGAGAGCTTATCTGGCCTAATTTAAATTCAGCATTTGCATGGAAGTGGCTTGTTAGAGAATATTTAAAATCAGTGAATATACTGAGCACGGATATATTTTTACTCCTTGTCGTATGCTTTATAGCAATTTCAATAAACCTTATTCTTAGAAATTCACCCATACTTTACGGTAAGTCAAGATTTTGCTTGTCCTGCAGAAAAAGTATAAATATATATTTTGACATGAAAATCACAAATCCTGATTACTGTGAGGACTGCTATAGACTTTTTGTATGGAAACCTCCTGAACTGGAGTTGGTTCGCGCATCAAAATCAAGAGAGATAAAAGCAAATTTGTGGAAAGAGATGTTATATTACAGAGGAATCTCTCTTTTGCTCCCTTATTCTGGACTTTTCAGATACGATTATCCTCTACCAGCTTTTGGAGGTCTCGCTATATTTGCACTTCTTATCTCCATGTTGTTCTTTGCTAAAAAAATGGGTTATTTTGCATGGACTTTAACTTTTCTTCTTTTAGCAATTGTTGTTTATATAATTTCAATTATTATTTTTGAGATAAAGGTGACAAGGCAATGGAAGGAACTTTAAAAGAGTACTCCTTTGCTGACATAATTCAGATGATAGGATATCAGAGAAGAACAGGCATATTGACTCTAAGAAGCAGAGAAGAGTTTGTGACTCTCATTTTCCATAACGGTTCTATTGTTGGTGTGGAAGCATTCCCTCACAGAATGGAGACCATGTTAGGAAGGGTTCTCATAAAACAGGGGAGAATATCAGAGAGAGGGCTTGAGCGAGCTCTCAACATTCAGAGAAAATCAAATGAGAAACTTGGCAAAATACTTGTAGACATTGGATTGATAAGTAAAGAGGATCTATCCAGCGCTTTAAATCTTCAGGCTACAAAAATTCTCTTCACTCTTTTCAAATGGAAGGAAGGAGAATTCAAGTTTAAGAGCTCTGACACAGTGGATTACGACAAAGAATTCTTTGTTCCCATTGATGTGGATAATATCCTGATGCAGGGGATGCAGATGCTGGATGAATGGCCAAGAATAGCTAATATAATTCGCTCAAAAAAAGCTGTTTTTGAACCTCTCCCAGTAAAACCTGAATTCGAAGTGGTGGATGATTACTATGAAATTGCTCCGGGAGAGAAAAAATTGAGGAGAATAGAATTAGAAATCCTGAAACTTGTAGATGGGAAGAGAAGCGTTGAAGAAATTGTAGATTTGAGTCATGTAAATGAATTTGTTACTCTGAGAACAATAGCATCTCTTATAGAAAAAGGTCTGATAAGAGAAAAAATTATTAAGGAGATAGCTCAAGAAAAAGAAGTGAACAAATACACAAAGCTTGGCGTTATTTTTGGTATAATTCTCTCTTCTTTTATAATATTTTCAAGTTACAAAAAACCCTTAAGATTTTTATTCCTTGGAAAGCCAATAATATCTGACACAGAGAAAAAGAATCTCGAAGAAATAAAAAATAGAGAGAGGGAGCATTTATACTCTGTTCTTAAATTCATCTTTAATTATGGAAGTAAAGAAAATTGAGGATATAGAACCATCAAAAAAAGATACTATTGTAACTGTGGGAGTATTCGATGGTGTTCATCTTGCTCATATAAGTCTCTTCAAAGAGCTTATAAGGCTGAGTGAAGAAAAGGGACTCCTTCCCTTGGTTCTTACATTCTATCCTCATCCTGATAGAATTCTTAGAAAAGCAGAGACCCCTCTGATTCAGACTCTGGAGCAAAGAATAAAAAAGATAAAAGAGACAGGGATTGAAACTGTAATTCCAGTTAGATTTGATATGGGCTTCTCCAATATTTCTGCAGAAGAGTTCATGCACCTCCTCATAAGGAAATTAAGAATGAAAGCGATTCTTGTAGGAGAGAATTTTAGATTTGGGAAAGGAATGGAAGGAAATGTAAATTTTCTGAAAGATAATTCTCAAAAATACAATTATGAGGTTTTTACAATAAAAATTTTTGAAGTTAATGGATTGAGACTTTCGAGTTCGCTTATAAGGGATTTAGTTTCCAGAGGCATGGTAGAAGAGACAATTTCTCTTCTTGGGAGAGCTTATTCCATCACAGGTAGAGTGGTTAGGGGTTATGGTATAGGGAAGAAACTCATCGTGCCCACAATAAATATTTCCACTACCAATGAGATTCTTCCTCAAGGTGTATTTATTACAGAGCTTATTCATCAAAATAAGACTTTTCCCTCTGTCACCAACATTGGCAAGGCTCCAACTTTAAAAAAAGGCGACCTTCTAAGTATAGAGACCCACATTATAGGCGTTGAGAAAGACTTTTTAAATGAAGAAGTGGAGATTTTTTTACTGAAGAAAATAAGGGAGGAAATCAAATTTTCTGGCATTGAAGAACTGAAAGCAAGGATAGAAAAGGACATAGAAATTGCTAGGGAATATTTCTCCTTACAAAATAAGGGTTAAAAGCCAATTTTAAATTAATCCTTAATTATTAAGGTTTTCTGTTTTGAAACCCAAAAGCATCTTTACTTAAATTACAAACCATTTCTCAAATTTTCTTTGCTCTCAAAGCAATCACATAGCCTTTCTGAAGAAAAAGGAGTTTATCAAAAAAAGAAAGAGCTTTTAAAAATGGGTATATTATACCATGAATTCTAAATAAAATTTTTCTTGATGCTATATCCTCCTCCCTCATGGGAGATATAACTCCTTTAAATCCTTCCTTTTTCTTGCCAGTGAGAACAAATCCAATATTTAATATTAGCTCAGCTATTTCCGAGAAGGTGCCAGAGTAAAATTCAATTTTCTCCATCTCAAAGCCTGAATTTTCAATTAAAATCTTTAGCTCCTCAATGGTATATCCAGACCTTACATGACCGTAAAGTTCGTCTTTCATTCCGATCAAATTTTTTATTCTCCTCAATATTGAATTTTTCTTGTAATGGGGAACTGTTATCAAACATGTGCCTTTTGTTTTGATAGTTCTCCTGATTTCCCTTAAAAATTCCATATCACATTTAATGTGCTCAAGAAAGTCAGGGATCACCGCTATATCAAAAACCTCGTCTTTGAAAGGAAGTCTGCTCTCATCTGCTTTTATAAGTCCTCCTTTTAAAATATTTCTCGAGGCTTTAATTAAATCAAAATCTCTATCAAGATGAACCCATTTTCCACCACGCTCTTCAATAAGACTTCCTATAATGCCAGTTTCACATCCAGTTATTATCCCTCTTTCAGGAACATCCTTCATCAACTCAATAATTTTTTTTAGCTTCTTTCTTTTCTTAATCCCTCTTTTAAAAAGGGTGCGTTGCCATTCCATTCAAGGCATCCTTTTTGTGAGAAATTCAAAAAGATACTCAGTAGGAATACCCAAAAACCTTTTTCTCCAAGGTCTGTCACAGTTCGAGCATATTTTTATCTCATAATATCTTTTCTTTAACAGACAAAATCTCAGGTTTTTCATTTCTTCACTATTCCATATCTCTGTGAGGGAGGAGTTTCTGACATCTCCAATTTTGTATTCTCCGAAGAAGTCCTGAGTGCAGGGTAAAACGCTCCCATCCCAGAGAATAACAAGGGCATTCCATGGAAAAGGGCAAATAGAATATTTATTCGATGATTTCCTTATATTCAAATATCCTCCCCAATTGTGGATTTTTCTTATTATAATTCCATTGAGAGGCAGTCTTTCAAACTTTTCCCTTAGCTCTTTTTTCTTTTCTTTTATTTCTCTCCATTTCATTTGTGGAAAAGCTATCAATTCAATAAATACTCCCAACTTAGAATTTTTAGCCCTTTTTATTTCCAGCAATCTCTTTATATTCTCCATTACCACATGGTATTTTGCTCCCACCCTTATTTTCTCATAGGTGTCTTTATCGTAGGCATCGTAAGAGAAAGTGATCCGGTGCAGACCACTCTCAAGTATTTTTAATATCATATCTTCGTCAAGAAGAGTTCCATTGGTATGGATTCTGGTATAAAGTCCATTCTCTACAGCATATTGAATCATCTCCTTTATTGCAGGATGAAGAAGGGTCTCCCCTCTGTGATAAAGATTAACATCTGAGACGAATCCTTTTGCCTCAGTTATTATTTTTTTATATAAATCCATTTCCATCAATCCTCTGTCATTATCTGGCAGATCTTTGTTAGGGCACATAACACATCTGAGATTGCACTCGGAGACCAACTCAACCCATAACCTAATGGGCAAAGATTTTAAATCCCATCTCTTTCTTTTGTAATCAAGAAAAATTTTTAATATGGACAAGTAATACGGAATTCTTCTCATTTTTAAAGAATAAAGTTAATTTTAATCCCTGTCAACAAGCTAAATCTTTTGGGTTAGGACATGGTATCCAGGGTG
>FWWM01016575.1_pt1 | contig 10931 bp, 10 predicted proteins | sample 2228351 | NCBI WGS metagenome assembly FWWM01 (sample SAMEA103939774, study PRJEB20133) | metagenome
GATTGCCCGAGACCTTGCGGTCTGTCGAGGACGTGCGGCTGAGAGCCGCACCGACGAAAAAAACGGAGCCGCACCGACGGCGCCCTTCTTCCCCCTCTCCCAGCATTGGGAGAGGGGGAAGGGGGTGAGGGACTTCTCCCCCTCTCCCAGCATTGGGAGAGGGGGCCAGGGGGTGAGGGCCTGCAGCTGCGAGCCGCAGCTATCCTCACGGAAAGACGGGAGGTCTTCTGAAGCGCGCCGACCAGAGCAGAGCCGCCAGGCCTGCGACGCCTGCACCGGCAAGCGCCAGCCCCCATGTGAACGAAGCAGGCCGATACGTCAAGATCACCTCTGACTCACCGGCCGGGACAGCCAATCCACGAAAGGCGCCGTTCACCGGTGCGATGGAGGTCGGGGCGCCGTTCACCTCAGCGCTCCAGCCTGGATACCAGAATTCGCTGACGATCAGCCAGCCGGGTTCATCCGTCTTCACGCGCAAGCGCATCTGCGTCGGCGTATACGTCATCACCTGCGCGGGCGTCGGCTCTGAGGGCGGCAGCACGTTATTCAGGTCCACATCTGCGGGCGCCACCCAGGCGCGCGGCGCAAACGATCGGTTTTCATAGACCTCGATGCCTCTCACCGGCCCGAAGACCTTTGTGAACTTGCCCTCCGGCAGCGGCGTCCCCTCTCGCACCAGCACATACTTGACGTTGAGCAGATCGTAGCGCCGCTCGCCGCGACCGCCGAGCGATTCCCAAAAATCTACAAAGCTGCGCAGCGCCAGTGGATTGTCGACGCCGCCGACGTCCTGCAGACCGGCCAGCGCCGCCGTGTCGGGCTGCCAGAGGCCTTGCAGGTCGGTGCGGGTGTCGATGCGAAACAGGTCAGGGTCGCTGCGCAAAAACGCAATGATCTCTGCATGCTGAAACCCCTGCGTGGGATCGGTCTCGCTGATGTCGGTGTAAGCGCCGGCGGCAGCCAGCTCGATGAACAACAGCGCCGCGATCAGCGTCGAGAAGGCGCCAAAGGAGAGCGCCCGTCGTTGACGCGCCGCCAGCAACGCCCAGCTGCCCAGCCAGGCGGCGAAGGCGATCGTCAGCGCCAGCGCAGCCAGGGAAGCGCGCAGAAAGGACGTGGGATCGGCCTGCGTCACGAAGAGCAACGCAAAGCTGAGGAGCGTCGCCGCACCCAGCAACGCTGCGCCGCTGCGCAGAAAGCTCGTCAGGGTGTTCGTGCGCGCCATGCGCGCGGCGATGGCGTCGAAGCCGACGGCGGCGATCACGCTTACGCCGATCGCCCAGAGCACGACGGCGCGCGCCGGTGCACGGAACTGATCGAACATCGGCAGAAGCAACGTCAGCCAGCCGTGCACCACCGTGTAAATCCCGAGCGCCAGCAAAAGGCCAAAGAGCGCCAGCGCGACCCACATCCATATCCGCCGGCGCTGTTCGGGCAGCGCCAGGGCAAGGCCGCAGAAGGCCAGAATGAAGGTGGGAACGCCCAGATAAGGCAGCTCGACGCGCTCCCACAGGCTCCAGTGGAGGCCGGGGCCGCGACCGAAGAGCGAAGGGGTGACCAGGCCGGCAAGCATTTGCGTCGGCGCCAGCGAGAAGGCCACGGTGTCCTGATAGGTGAAATCGCTGCGCACAGCGTAGCGCGTCAGCTCCAACGCAGGCAGCAAGATCGGCGCCAAAAGCAGAGCGGCCAGGAACGCAGTTGCAAGCAACATGCCAAGCGGCCGAGCCAGCATGCGGTCGAATCGCCTTCGCTCCTGAAAATCGGTCACAAGCCAGCCGACGGTCAAAACAGTCAGCGCCAACCCGATGTAGAGGGTGCTCTGGGCGTGCCCGGCGTAGCTGCCGACCGCAAGCAGCGCGGCTGCGACGCCTGTCCATCCCCAGTGTGCGTGCATCACGCCTCTTGCAAACGCCGCCAGCACCCATGGCGCCCAACTGAGCACGGCGATCAGGTTGAGATTGCCAAAGTGGATCAACAGCGGGTCGGCGAAGGCGAAGGCGACCGCGGCGAAAAAAGCGGCGGGGCGGCTGACGCTGTGCATCGGCCAGCGCAACGTGCGCAGCAACACATACATGCCTAGCCCAGCCCAGTACAGGTGAGCGGCGCTCATCCATTGCAACGCTGTATAAGGGAACGTCGGATTGATCAAAAAAAGCAACAGGTTCGGCGGATAGAGAAAGCCCGCCTGAATGTCGCCGATGAACGGCGCGCCTCCATACAGCGTGGGGTTCCATAGGGGCAGGCGGCCCTGGCTCAACTCGGCGGCGGCGAAACGATAGGTGGGGAAGAGAAAACTGACCAGATCGCCGCCGTCCGCAGGCTGAAAGGCTGCGCCGCTGAGCGTGCGCCAGAAAAAGCCGCAGACGAGCAAGGCGAGCACCCCTCCGGCGAGGACATCTTTCCACAGGCCGACGCTGCGCCCCCGCTGCTGCTCACGCCAACGCAGCCAGCCGATGAGCAGCAGCCACACGACGACCAGAAGAATCAACCAAAAGGAACTCATTCCGCACAACGCCGGATGGATTGACGACTTGTCATGTGTGTAGTATACAATTGTCATAAATGCACTGCAAGAGAAGACCTGACGTTCATAGCCCATTCTGACGTCGAAATTTCAATGCGACGTCGATGCTGTGATAACATGCTAAAAGCTGTAGGCTATGCTAAGTCGATGACAAGCGGAGTTGCAACATGAAAAACTTTCTGAAGTTCCTCTTTTTCGCCGTCATTTTTGCGGGCGTGGTCTACGCCCTCAAGCAGATTTTTGCGCCATCGAATCAGGGTTCGGCTGCGACCAGCGGCGTGCTGCCCTCTCAACCGGTCAAGTCGCTCGACGAGGCGCCCCTGGGCGGAAAGATCAGCGAGGAACTGCTCAAAATTCTGGTCTGCCCAGAAGACAAAGGCCCGTTGGAGTTGGTGGACGACGGCAAATTCTTGCTCAACCCACGCAACGGCTATAAATACCCGATTCGCAACGGCATTCCGGTGATGCTGATTGAAGAGGGCAAGAAGTACCGCGATCCCAACTTTGTCCCGAAAAGCGACAGCGCAACCGCCTGAGCGCAATCATCTTCCAGGAAGCTTTCTAGAATTTGACGAAATTACTTCTGGCGACCCGCAGACGCTGTTCATAGCTGCGCTTTCTTGATTCAACCAAAGTCTTGGGGCTGGCGAAAAACGCGCGGTTAGAGCTGTTGCAGCGATTGCCAGATGAGTTTGTGAAAAACCTGGAGCTTCCTGGAAGAAGATGGCGGTGAACACGCCGCATGATCCAGGAACCAGTAAATTCCAAAGAAGGGCTAAAGGCGCAAGACATCCGTCCTCCTTCTCCGTTTTTCCTGTCTACGCCGAGGTCGAGGCTTGCGATGGAGACGAAGGCTCCCCTGAATCCTGGCAACGCAGTCCGCTCCATGTTTTCGACAAGCGGCGCCGGAGCGCAATTCCCGAGGTGACATCATGGCCGGGCGCTATTTCGAGGAGTTGCTCGTCGGCGAGGTGATCGAGCACCGTCTGGCGCGCACGATCACGGAGATGGACAACGTCCTCTTCTGCGCCTTGACGATGAACACACAGCCGTTGCACCTGAACGAAGACTACGCGCGTAAACATTCCGAGTTCGGTCGGCGCATCGTCAACGGCATTTTTACGCTGGGGCTGGCCGTCGGCATCACCGTGCCAGAGCTGACCGAAGGCACGCTGGTGGCCAACCTGGGCTATGAACGCGTCGTGCATCCGCACCCGCTCTTTCATGGCGACACGCTCTACGTGACCACACAAGTGCTCGAAAAGCGCGAGTCGCGCTCGCGGCCCGGCCAGGGGATCGTCCGCTTTCGCCATGTCGGGCGCAATCAGGATGGGGTCGTCGTCATCGAATTCGAGCGCACGGCGCTGATGTGGAAGCGGCGTCCTGTGGATGCGCACGACGCCGCTGCGCCAGAGTAGGAAGGAATATGGCCGTCAGAAACGTGCACTTTCCCCGCAGGTCTCTGCTCTTCATGCCGGGCGACAGCATGCGCAAAATGCAAAAAGCCGCCGGGTGGGAGGTGGACACCGTGATCCTCGACCTGGAGGACGGCGTGGCGCAGAATCGCAAAGTCGAGGCGCGCCTCACGACGGCGGAGGCGTTGCGCACGCTGGATTTTGGCGGCCGCGAACGGTTGGTGCGACTCAATCCCATCAACACCGGCCTTCCCCACGAAGAGATCGAAGCGACCGCTCCCTGGCGGCCTGACGGGTACATTGCACCCAAAGCCGAAGATGAAAGCGATCTACGCAGCATCGACCGCTTGCTGGAGTTGGCGGAGCAACGGTTGGGCATCGAGACAGGTTCATTTCGTCTCTTCGCCATGATTGAAACGGCGCGCGGGGTGATGAATCTACGCGAGATCGCACGGGCGACCCTGCGGCTGGAGGGGCTGATTTTCGGCGCCGAAGACCTGGCCGGCGACGTCGGCGCCATTCGCACGCCGGAGGGATGGGAAGTCTTCTACGCACGCAGCGCCATAGTCACCGCCGCTGCGGCCTACGACCTGCAGGCGTTCGACATGATCTACGCCGATTATCACGATCTGGACGGACTCGAAAAAGAGAGCCGCTTTGCACGTCAGCTTGGCTACACCGGCAAGACGTGCATCCACCCCAACCAGACGCCCGTCGTCAATCGCGTCTTTTCGCCCACGGAGGAGGAGATCGAGCGCGCTCGACGGTTGGTGCAGGCGTTCGAGGAGCAACAGGCGGCGGGCGCCGGCGCGTTCTCGTTTGAAGGAAAAATGGTCGATATGCCGATGGTGGTGGCCGCGCGCAAAGTTCTGGCGCGCGCTAGGTGATCTCCACCAGACGCTGCCCGCGTTCGACCACCTGGCCGGGACGCACCCACACGCTGCGCACCACCCCTTCCTGCGTCGCCTGGATGCGCAGCTCCATCTTCATGGCCTCGAGCAGCACCAACACCTGGCCGCGTTGGACCGCATCTCCTTCGGACACCAGCACGTCGAGCACCTTGCCCGGCATGGCGGCCTCGAGCGAACCGCGGACGTCGCTCGGCCGCGCGCTGCGTCGACGCAGATCGGTCTTGACCAGCGTGTACGTCTCGCCATCCAGCCAGACGTAGACGCGGTCGCCCTGCTGGACAGCGTAGGCGCGGCGACGGCGCCCGTCGATGCACAGGTCCAACCGTCCCAGCGCCCCCTGCTGCGCAGCCACCACGTAGCTCCGCTCACCGACCTGCACATGAAAATGGTCTCCCTCCGGCGTCACCTGAACGCTGCGCACCTGCTCGCCGATCTTGAAATGAACCGTTCTCGGCATTGCATGCTCCTCGCTCATTCGGTTCGCACGATCTTCACCGCCCGTTTGGCGCGCACGTCGTAGAGATCGGTGCGGCGGTCATACAGATGGCGCACCGTCGCCAGGTCGCGCTGCTGCACGAGCGAGGTGAGGTCGAGGTCGGTGATCAGCACCGTTTCGACGTTGGCCTCACTCTCCCCCGCCGTGGCGAAGGGAGGAAAGGCGAAGTCGCTGGGCGTGAAGACGGCCGCCTGTCCGTAGTTGATCAGGTAATTCTTGGCTGCGGGCAGATTGCCCACGTTGCCCGCGATCACCGTGTAGACAAAATTTTCCACCGCGCGCGCTTGCGCCGTGTAGCGAATGCGGTCGAAGGCCTTGCGCTCGTCGGTGGAGTAGGGGATGAAGATCACCTCGGCGCCGGAGAGCGTCTGCAGGCGCGCCAGCTCCGGGAACTCGACGTCGTAGCCGACCTGGATGCCGATGCGCGCCAGCGGCGTGTCGAAAACTTTGATGTCCTCGCCCGGTTCGATGTCGAAATCGGTGCGCTCGATGGGCGGGATGTGCAAGGCGTCCTGGCTGTAGTAGCGACCGCTCGGCGTGAACAGATAGGCGACGTTGTAGATCTCGCCGTCGCGCAGCTCAGGCTGCGAACCGGCGATGATGTAGAGGCCATGTTTTTCCGCCAGGTCGCTGAAGAGGTCGATGTAGCGCTCCGTCATCGAGGCCAGACGCCGAATCGCCGCTCGCGAATCGAGGTCGGAGGGCATGATGGTGAACAACTGCGCCGTAAAGAGCTCCGGGAAGAGCAGAAAATGACAATGGTAGGTGTCCGCCGTGTCGACGAAGAAGTTCACCGTCTGCTCGAATTCGTCCCAGGAATGGACCGGGCGCATGAACCACTGGGCGGCGCAGACGCGGATGCGCCGCACCACGCGCTGCAGCGGTGCAGCGGCGATTTTGCGCTTCTCCGGTTGATAGTTGGGATTGGGCATCTCCAGCAACGTGGAGTAGTTGAGGCTGGAGTCGTCCCATAGAAAGTCGAGCAGCACGCGGCGCACCGTGTAGCCGGCGCGCAAGTGGGCGGAAAGCGCCGGATCGCTCAGCTCGCCGGCCACGACCTTTTGCACGTACTCTTCGGCGGTCATCTTGCCGGCGTAGTCGGTGTAGCCGGGGATGCGACCATAGGCGACCATGCGGCGCAGGTTGTAGCGCTTCATCAGCGCAATGCGCTTTTCATAGAGCAACTTGGAGATGCCCATGCGGCGATATTCCGGTCGCACGGCGATGTCGGCGCCGTAGAGCGTGTCGCCCGAAGGGTCGTGCGTGCTGAAGGTGCCGCCCCCCGTGATCTCCTCGTAAGTGTACCAGTGCGCTTCATCATCAAGCTGAACGATCAGGGAAGTGGCGTAGCCGACGATCTTGCCGTCGACCTCGGCCAGAAACTGGCCTTCGGGGAAGGCCGAATATTGCATTTCGTAGAAACGTTCGGTGTAATAGGCGTTCTTAGGATATTCCGGGTAGGACGCGCGGTGGCATTCCACAATGCCGGGGATGTCCTCCGGCGTCCACGTGCGGACGATGATTTTGGGTTTGCGTTTGCGAGCACTCATAAATCGTTGGGCGATTGAAGCTGCGCCCAGGCGCGGCGCGCAGTGCGTTGCGCAATTTCGTAACCGAAGCCGCGACGGGCGAGATAGTTCATGATTTTCTGCGTAAGCTGCTCTTTTGTCAATCCTCGCCAGCGCTCGAGCCGCTGCGCCACTGCGGCCCAGGCGGCCTCGTCTTCGTCGAGTTCGCCCAGCGCCGAACGGATCGTCTCTGCGTCCACGCCTTTCTGACGAAGTTCATGGCGCACGGCGGCTGCGCTGCGGGGACGGAAGCGGCTGCGGTTCTCCACCCAGTAGGCGGCGAAGGAAGCGTCATCCAGATAGCCGTGCGCCTCGAGGCGTTCCAGGGCGGGCGCAATCGCTTCCGCCGCGTGACCTTTCGCCGCCAGCCTGCGCTCGACTTCGGCGCGGCTGCGCGGGCGAGAGGCCAGAAAACGCAGGGCGGCTTGATAGGCTTTTTCCACCGCATCCTGGCTGCGCAGGGCGGCGATTTCGGCGTCGCTCAGGCGCTGTCCCTTGCGCAACGAAGCCGCAACATCCAGCGTCACGCCGAAGGCGAACTCGCCGTCCAGGAAAACATTGACGCGCTGCGGGTTGTTCTTTTGCACCTGCAACCGCGTGATGACGCCTGCCATCAACCGACTCCCACCGTATGGGCTGTGCGACGTTGATTCAACCAGGCCGCCAGCGCCGTAAAGGCCAGCGTCAACGCAAGCCCGACGGCGCCGACGGCGATCATGCCGCCGCCCGCAAAAATGGCGCCGGTCGAAAGGCTGCCCGCGCCCGAGGCCAGCGCCACCAGCATATCGTTGGCGCCTTGAATGCGGCCGCGTTCGATGGGATGCAGGGCTTCGGTGAGCAGCGCCGAGCCGGCGACGAAGCAAAAGTTCCAGCCCAACCCCAGCAAAAAGAGCGCCACCGTAAGCGCCAGCATGTTGGCGGCCACAGCCGACATCACGCTGGAGACCGCCAGCACCGCTGCGCCGAAAGCGATCATCGGCCGCGCGCCCAGCCGACCGACGAGCCAACCGGTGAAGAAGGCGAAGCCGAACATGCCGAGCGTATGCGCCATGAACACGAACGAGATTTCGCCGTTGCTGTGGTTGGCGTGGTGCATATAGACGGGCGTAATCACCATGATCAAAGTCATGACGAGCTGGCCGATCACCATCGAGGCCACGGCGAGCTGCACCACGGGGTGGGCGAAAATGGTGCGCACGGAGCGAGCCTTCACTTGATTTCCCTGCGCATCCACTGTGGGCGAGTCAAACTGTTTGCCGATTTGCAACGGATCGGGACGCAGCAACAACCAGGAAAGCAGCGTCGCAACCGGCAACAACGCAACGCCGAAGAAATAGGGTCCGGCGTTGGCGTCATATCCCAATCTTTCCGCCAGCGCTGCAGTTGGCCCGACAAGAAGCGGACCTCCCACTGCGCCGATCGTGCCTGCAAACACGATCAGGCCGATCACCCGCGCCCGGCTGTCCGCAGGCCAGACTTCGGCGGCCACAAAGCGCGCTTGCTGACTGGCTGCATTGTTGGCGCCGATCACGGCGGCGCTGAGACATAGCAAAACGAACGACGCGCTCTGCACGGCAAGGACGCCGGTCGCCATGCCGAGCGCGCCCAGCGCATAGCCGAGCGTCAGCCCTGCGCGACGACCGACGCGATCCATCAGCCAGCCGATCGGCACAGCCACCGCCGCGCGGCCAATCAGGCCCAACGTCGCCGGAAGGCCGGCCAGGGCGTCGCTTCCGCTCAGGAGCGAAGCGTTGATCGAGAGCAGCGTGAACGTGGCGATAAACGCTGCACTGAACAGGCTCTCGTTCAGAAAGATGCTCCAGGTGATCCGCTGCGAGACGCGCAACGGACTGTTGGTTGTTTGCATACGCTCCTTCGTTCAATTATCGATGAAAGTAAAAAGTCTGCTGGTTTAGTATAGACCAGCCCACGTGGAGGAGGAAACCGGAGAAAAGGAAAAGCTCCGATGTTTCCATCGGAGCTTTTCCTTTAATTCAACCCACACACCACGAAGGAGAAAGGAGAACCCAGATCAGGCGGTGACTGCTTCTTCCGCCGCTTCTGCAGGGGCTTCAAGCAATGCATCAATTTCGCGCAAGACGGTCACGCGGTTCTTGTTGGCGGCTTCGTACTCGCGCAGTTTCCTCAACGTTTCCTTGGAAAGCGAAGGCAACATCGCAATCACGTCCTTCGCCGGCATCTCGTCGTACCCTTCGACGACAGCCTCAATTGCAGCCGCCTTCACCTCGATCGCCACGTCTTTCACCGCCGACTGCACCTGGCCGGCTGCGGGCTGGAAGTGCGCCAGGAACTTTTCAACTTCCGCCACGATCGACTTGGCGTTCTTGCTTACATAGTCCACCTGGTCTTCAACGTAATCGACCACGCGCTTCACTTCGGGCTTTTCTTGCACCTTGTTCAAGCGCTCAAGCCACTCGGCCTCAATGTCCTCGCCGCGCTTTTCGGCCTTTTCCAACAGCTTGGCGCCCTCGTTCAGCAGCTCCTGCGCCTTATCGTACGCAAGACCCCACATGCCCGCGTAGGCGAGGATCGCCTTGCGGCTCAACGTGCGCACCTGCTTCACGTTGTCCTCGATTTGCTCCTGCAAATTGCGCAGGTCGATGGTCATCGTCACTTTCTCGCTCATTATCGGCACTCCTTTTTACGTTCAAATTTACGGCCCAAAGGGACCCGTCCGCTCGTTTCTCACCTTTCCATCCATAACGCAGTGCGTTACAACTCCCATTATAACGCAATGCGTCATGGATGTCAACCCCTCAATTTGTGTGAAATTCATTAGCGTTGGATGTAGTCTGTGGAGAGGAGGAGTCTGTGGAGAGGAGAAGGGAGAGAAAGAGACGCGAGCGAAACAGAACAGGAGAAAGCGAGAGAGAAGAACAGATGCGCCCACTAAAACGCCAGCTCTTCGACGTCGGCGAGCGTGAATTCTAACGCCTTGTCCAGATCGACGGCGAAGAAGGTCTCCGGATCGTCGAGTTCCTCCAGGTCGCCCGCCTTTTCTCCGCGATTGCAGCGGCTGCGATAGACGCAGAAGGCGCAGAAGCGTTTGCGGTTGATCGGCGTGTCCGCCACTTTGGGAAAGTCCGCCTCTGCGCGCCCTGCCAGAATCTGCGCCAGGGTGCGCTCCAGCCGTCGACGATTGGCCTCGTGTTGGGCGGCGTCGTAGCGAAGGACAATGGGCTGGGCCGGCGCAGCTGTGAACCAGTAACGCATTTCAACCTGCTCCGGGCGCACCGGCCCCCAGGGCAAGGCGACGCTCGCCTCCACCAGCACAAAGGGGTAGACGATGCTCTGCCAGCGCAGGCGCAGCGCGGCGGGGTCAGGGCGCCGTTTCGCCGTTTTCCAGTCCACAATGATGACGCGACCGCCCGGTTCGGCGGCGATAAGGTCATATTTGGCGGCGAGACGCCAGGAAAGCGGTTGGGCCTCTGCACGAGGGGCTGCAACGTCGGCGGGCGCCTCATCCTGGACTGCCAGCGTCGCCGACAGCACGCGCTCGATTTCGATAAACGCCTGCGGCAGGTCGGCGGGGCGATGGCGCAGGTAGGCGTCAAACCAGGTGGAGAGCGGCGGCTCCAAGCCGGCGGCCACCACCGTCGGGTCGATGCCGATCTCCGTGCGCTGAATCAGACGATGAAAGCGCTCGCCCAGGCGCAGCAGCGCCTCGTGCTCCTGCACCGGAGACGCCTCCACCGCCGGCCATGGAAGCTGCTCGACGTAGGCCAGCCAGAAACGGCGCGGGCAGTCTTCATACGCCTGCAGGCTGGACTGAGAAAAGGCGAAAGTTGACGGCAACGGCGTTGACATGAATCTCATTGTAACACCCATCCTCTTACACGACGCAGCCATCATGCAAGCGCGTCGCCGTACGATACACTTCCACCGTCTCTGCTGCGCAGCGTTCCCAACGAAAGCGCCTGGCTTGAATTGGGCCGCGGCGGCGCAGCGCATCGGCGAGGGCGGGCTGCGCAAGCACCAGGCGAATCGCTGCAGCCA
>FWWM01016579.1_pt1 | contig 10929 bp, 11 predicted proteins | sample 2228351 | NCBI WGS metagenome assembly FWWM01 (sample SAMEA103939774, study PRJEB20133) | metagenome
ACCTAAACTTGGAGGTGTACTAAAACTTATTTTGGACAAGAGTGTCAAAAAGTATAATTAGAAAATATACCCAACGTTCAAGGTTATTCCATCGAGAAGGATGGCTTCATCAGTATCTTCCATCTTTGTCCATGTAGCTCTGTAGATTGCCTTAATTAGAAAATGATCTGTAACGTCGCATCGGACACCACCACCGACGTTATAAGAAAAATCTGTCTCTTCAAATGGAGTACCAGTCTCGTATTCACCGTCGAATCTAATAAATCCAATACCGCCAGTTATCATCGGGGTAATACGACTTTTCAATATATTAATATCCAGATTAACATCCCAACCAATAAGTGTAGAATCCCCTTCTAAAGTTGAGCCAAACCCCTTTGCTGTGACATCCGTAGAAGTAAAAAGTAGGTCAAAGTTTAAGTTGATATGGTCATTATAATTGTATCCTGCACCAATCCCCCCTGCAAACATGTCATCCAGTTCAAGTGTTATTCCCAAGCTTGTAGTTGTATCACCTCTCATATATTGTCCGATGGCAAAAACTTCTCTCTTACCCTTGCGGCTCCACTCTTCTGCTGTACATATAGTGGACGTCATGGCAAAAATAAGCAGACTTACAAAAATACTCCACAACCTTATTGTATGAACTTTCCTTTTCATTTCTCCCCCTCCATCGATTAAAATTGTTAAAACAATTGGAGACCAAGTGAGGACTCAAAAAACCTATTTGTTACCTAAATGGATTTTTTCTTCTATCACCCCCTTCTATCCCCTCGTGAAAGTTCTAAAAAACTATCCTTTTCTACCTTTAACTAAGGATACACCTTTTACATAGTATTTGTCAAGCATTTTTTGCAATCTATTACATTGTAGTCAATTTAATGTATTAGGTGGTAGCATTTTATTACAATGCATACAAAAAGGATAAAGACAAGCCGTGAAATTGGGGAGAAGATAAAGAAAAAAAGAAGAGAACTTGGTTTATCTCAGGAAGAACTTGCTGAAAGGCTTGGGGTGACATATCAGCAGGTTCAGAGGTATGAGAATGGCATGAATAAGCTCAATGTGGAAAATATTCAGGTCATTGCTGATGTTTTGGATGTCCCGGTATCATATTTCTTCGGCAATGGCAGGAAAGACATCGTGTCTAAGGAATTAACGCCTTATCTGCCTGCAGATGAAAGTAAACTTTTAGGATATTTCAAGAGGATTAAAACGAGGAATTTAAAAAGCCTTGTGCTTCAGGTTGCTAAACTTGCGGCTAAGGCAAAGATATAAAAGAATCAGTGTTGCATCCCTTTTTCGTAATCAGAAAATTTTAAGATACCGTTATATAAGCATAATACATTTGTCCCTGTTTTAATAAATGATGCAGGGGATTACGCTTTGTTACACACAGTATGTAAACAGAAATGCAGAAGGACTGGCAGTTTATGGGAAAGCAGGTTTCAATCCTGTATAGTTGATGAGGGAAAATATTCATGGTCAGTAATTTTCCTCACTTGACTTTATTTAATAATGACTATACTATATAGTTATAGGAGATGTCCATATGACAACAAAAATTGTGACCATATCGGATGGTAAAAAGGATTTCACAGGCCTTATAAAAGAATCCGTAGCTAAAAACGAAGACATCGTTATTACCAAACGAGGTCAACCTGTAGCAGCCCTTTTACCCTACAAAGAATATACAGACTTGAGAAGATTGAGAACTTATTTGAAGATGCTCGAAATTTCTACCGAAATGCATAAAACTGGCATTAAAGCAAAGGATGTTTACGCTGAGTCAAAAAAAGAGCTCGAGGAGAGGAGACAGTGATTATAGTAATTGACTCGGGTGTTTTAGTGAAAGCCTACTTTTCTGATGAAGACGGCCATACAGAGGCACAAAGTCTCATTGGTGACTATGCGACTGGAAATATCACATTCCAGGCGCCAACTCTTATTACCTATGAAATAATTAATGCATGTCTTGTTGCATCGAGGATGGCACGCTTTCCAAAAAAGAAAGCGAAAGAGCTGATGGATGAGATGCTTGGAATTGAGATTATTAAGGAGGATATCGATCCCTTAAAAGACAGAATCTTTGAGATTTCCGCAAAGTACAACAGAAGCGCATATGATGGCGCCTATATAGCCATTGCTGAATCAAGACATATACCGTTTCTCACAGGCGATAAAAAACTCTTCAATAGCCTTAAACATCAGTTTGCTTTCGTAAAATGGATCGGTGATTATCCTCATATGTTGGGTAAATGAATTGGCCCTCGGCGCCCTCCCAATATAATTATCTGTTTGTCAAGGCAAAAATTTTCTCTATCTCCTCTGAGGCCATCTTTGCCTCTTCATCAATGTTTGAATCAGGATTAGATATTGCCTTACTGAAGTATCTCTGGAGGATGTTTGATACCGCAGGATAAAGGGGCGTCCTCGGTCTTGGATAGGCTGTTAAGAATACCTCTTTCATATCTGAGAAATGAGGATATGCCTTGAGGATTTCTTCATCCTCATAGAGCCTCTTTCTGGTTGGTGCCCTTCCTGCCTTAAGTGCAAGGAGTTTTTGAATCCTCTCACTTGTTAGGAATCTTGCAAATATCATTGCAGCATTCTTGTTTTCTGAGTAACTGCTTATACCAACCTGCCAGCCACCAAGGGTAGAATAGCTTTTGCCTCCTGGGAAATGGGGAAGCTTTGTTATACCGACCTTGCCCACTATGGTTGATCGCTCAGGATTGTTTGAGACCTCCCATGCATAGGGCCAGTTTCTGTGGAATACCACTTTCCCCTGAATAAAAAGATCAAGTGATTCAGGCTCCTGATATGTAAGCACTCCAACAGGGGCAACCCCACCAATAATGTTATCCCTTACAAATCTCACAGCTTCAATCGCATGTTTTTCTGATAATTCAGGCTCACCGCTTTCAGGATTCAGTATATTCCCTTCATTGCTTAATATAAACTCCATCATGTCACAGACAAGACCTTCATACTGTTTAAATTGACCTGAAAAACCATAAAGCTCCGCTCCATTTTTTGCCTCTTCAGAGACTATCTTTTCTGCCTGCTGTATCAACTCCTGCCATGTCTCAGGTGGCCTGAATCCGTATTTCTCAAGAAGGTCCTTACGGTAATAAAGCACACCACTGTCAATAAATAAGGGGATACCATAGATTCTACCTTCGTATTTATTTGCCAGGATAGTGCCGCTTAAAAACTCCTCTTGTTCCGATGGGGGAAATACATCATCAAGGGGCATGGCCCATCCTGCAGCAGCAAACTCAGGTGGCCATATAACATCCATCAGGAAGACATCTACATCTGTGCTCCTGTTCTTGAGCTTTTGGGTGAGGAGGTCATGAAAGGCGGTTGAGAAGTGTGGGCCAACCTCTCTTATGAGTTTAATATCAGGGTGCTCTGCCTCAAATATCCTATAGATCTCCTCCCATGCCTCTGGGATATTTGGCTTCCATGTCACAAAGCGTATTACGGTCTGTCCTTTCTCCCCCTCCTTTGTGCAGCCTGAAAGAGATAATAAAGGGATGATAATAAGGATAAAAAGTAATAACAGGATTGACCTTAAATGTTTAGATATCATCTATATATCTGCCTTTTCATTGAATCCACACTAACTTCCTGAATATCCATCCTGTGTCTCCGTATTCATCCTTCACCTTCACCCATGAGCCTTTTATATCCAATACTCTAAACGAATAGTATTTAAAGGCAGGACTCAGAATATTCTTTTTATAGGTTGTTCCGGGGCCATTCCTGACATTTGCCTTCTCCACTTTGACAACAGCGCATCTGAATCTTTCTGTCACAAGATTACTATAAATCCAGTGCACATCCCCATCCACATCCTTGACCTTATACCAGCTTCCCTTTCTGGTTAATTTTTCAAATGGCACATACTTGAAGACCTGCCAGGTCTTCTCATGCTTGACACCGGGACCACTCCTCAGGTTTGCCTTCGGGACATTAACACAGAGGGCATAAGCATTATTAACGAGGATAAATAGAAGTATTGAAAAGAAATTAAGAATGAATATAATTCTCATCAGTAAACCTCCTCGTTTTTTTATATATTACTCAATTGTCAGCGTATTTTAAACGGTTAGATTACCTCCGTGATTTAAATTGAAGGGCTATGCTGAGATTAAATCCCTTCGTACTTCTTCATGCGCCAGTATTCTGCGTTGAGGGATTCAACTATATAATCTACCCTGCCTGTTCTCAGGAGTTTTCCAAGAGCCTCAAGAAACACCTTTGGATGCTTCATCATTATGGTGAAGAGGATCGAATAGAAATTCACATTGCCTGAACGTCTCAGATAGTTCCTCACAAAGAAGGCATTCTGCAGTTTTTTGCGAATGTTCTTAAGCTCCTCTTTATCAAAGGTTATTGACATCAGGGGCATCTCAGGCTGTCTATGCGCCCATATCTCTGAGAATGGTAGATTGGGATCGAGCCAGCCATTCTTGATAGCCATGTCATAAATCTCGGTGCCAGGATATGGGGTAAGAAAGTAGAATGCGGTATAGTCTGCCTTTATCTCCTTTGCAACCTGAAAACTCTGTTCAATATCCTCTTTTGTCTCTTCAGGGTTTCCGATTATAAATGTCGCAAGTGTCCTTATTCCCACTTTCTTGCATAGCTTAAAGGAGTTCTTAATCTTGTCGATTCTGTCACCATGACCACCTTTGCCAAGCACTTTTAATATCTTTGGTGAACCACTCTCAACACCAAAGTCAAGCTGAACAAGCCCTGAATCCTTCATAAGCATCATTAACTCCTCATCCGTCTGATCAACCCTTGACTGGCCTGCCCATTTGATGTTGAGCTTCCTCCTCTTTAACTCCTCACAGTACTCTCTTACCCACCTTGAGTTAAGGGTGAAGGTATCGTCACAGTAATATATCCCTTTTATTCCGTATGCTTCACGGAGAAATTCTATCTCATCAACAACATTCTTTACAGAGCGCCTTCTTGTCTTCCTGCCAAAGATATTATGACTACCACAATATATACACCTGTAAGGACAACCCCTGCTCGTAACTATTGTTGTCTGATTATTGGTGGCATATCCCCTGATAATGCCTGGTGGCTTCAGATATGGCTTCATATCTATAAGGTGGCGTGCTGGAAAGGGCAAAGTATCAAGATCCTGTATTAATTCTCTCCTGCCATTGTCTATGATCCTGCCGTTATCCCTGTACATCACACCTCTTACACCTGCAAGGGACTCATTATTCTGAAGCTTATCGCAGACCTCGACTATGGTCTCTTCACCTTCACCAACAACGATGAAATCAAGACCAAACTCGTTCATTGTCTCTAAGGGTTTAACGGTTGTATGGACGCCACCACTACAGAAGACCGCATTCGGGATTTCTTTCCTCAGGCTTTTATTGAGCCTGAAGGCCCTCTGATAACCGACTGTAAGAAAACTCAACCCCACAAGATCAGGGGCAAAGTCCTTAATCTGCTTGATCATATCAGCCTGATAGTCAGGGTCAGCATCAAAGCACTGAACCTGATGTCCGTGCTTTTCAAGCATTGCAGCTACATATAAAAGGCCCAATGGTGGAACCACATTATTTCCATCCAGCACCTGTGCATTGACTAATGTGACTTTCATGATTTACACACCTCTCTTTACCCGCAACAGGACTTCTGTTGCAGTGGTTTATTACCTTTTAATGTAACAGAATAGAAACTTATATATTCAACCTTTTTGTAAAGGTAGTTATGGATCATGCTAATATTAGAAAACCCTGCGTCCTTAGCAATCTCTGTAAACCTCCTATCTGTCAATGCCCCTGAGATACAGGCACTCCATAATTCCTTATCCCTTTTCATATAACCTGGCACGGGTTTGTCTGAGACAATATCAGAGATTATAAACCTGCCTCCTGGTTTTAAAATCCTGAATATCTCTTCTATGACCTTTGTTTTATCCTCTGTCAGGTTGATAACACAGTTGGAGATTACAAGGTCAACAGAGTTATCTTCAGCAGGAAGCTCCATTATATTGCCCTTTCTAAACTCAACCACATTATAACCAAGAACCTCTGCAACCTTTCTTGCACTCTCTGTTGCCTTCTCGATCATCTCATCTGTCATATCTACACCAATTACCCTGCCATTTCTTCCAACCTTCTTTGCAGCAATGAAACAGTCAATCCCCCCACCCGAGCCAAGATCCAGGATGGTCTCGCCCTCCTTTATATCAGCAAGTGCTGCAGGATTCCCGCATCCGTAAGATACCTCAAGAACTTCATTAGGGATATGTTCCAGGTCCTTGGGATCATAGCCCGTGGGACAGTAGTAATCTGTTACAGGAGCCTTTGCTGCCTTTGAGAACTTTAACTTAACAGTCTTTGTAACATGACCCTTTATCTCGGGCTTACATACATCCTCATCGCCCTCTACATTAACTGATAGAACACAGGTGCAATGATGGCAGCCAACATCAAATCTCCTGTCTGTTGATTTAAAACCATTGGCAAGATAAGAAGGAAGCTTTGCATCCATTGCATTAAAGACGGTTGGGGTTACATATCCATCTTTCTCTTGCTGATAAACGCCTTCAGAGGCAAGGCTCCAGAGGGCATCCTCATATAATGCCTTATATGTTGAACAATAAGGATCCGGCGCCTCTATCATACCCCTGCCTGTGTCAACCTCACTCGCATAGTAGCTGTGGGACTGACAGCCTCCCCCACAGAAGTATCTAAGATAACATGTGTTACATTCATGCTTATTAAGGATTGTATTGGTCCTGCATCTTGCCATAATATCTGAATTGAGCCATATGTCCTTAAGTGACCTCTCCCTTATCGAGCCAGCATCAAAGTTTTTATCCCCATTTAACGAGGCGCATGGATAGACGTGTCCATCTGCGTTCACGCATATTTTATCCCAGCAATTATGGCAAAGGTCATACTTTCTACCTCGTTTTGCACGAATTCTTGCCTTCACTGCCTCCATATTATCAACTATAACATCATCCTCTGTAAGGTATTCCTTCTTTAAGTCCCTCATTATCTGCGCAATCTTATCAGATGGGACATAGAGTTCATTCAGATTGTTTGCACCTCTTCCCTTTGCATGCATCCAGAGTATACTATGTTCTTTTACGCCGAGTGTGGAGAGAAAATTGGATGTCTCTTTTATATGGTCTTCATTATACTTATTGATTGCTGTAGAGACGATAGGCACTATCCCTGCATTAAGAAGATTCCTTATACCATTCAATGCCCTTTCAAAGCTCCCCTTTCCTCTAAGTCTGTCATGTATCTCAGCATTTGGCCCCTCAAGGCTCACCTGTATTACGAGTCGTGGAGTTCTAAGTGACTGAAGGGTGGCTATATTCTCATCATCAAGGAGCATGGCATTTGTGAGGATAATTAATTCACGACCCTTCATATTTGTAATATAATCAATGATATCGAATATATCCTTCCTTACGAATGGCTCACCACCTGTAATATAAAATCTATTAACACCGAGTTCACACGCCTCATCAACAAGTCCCTTTATCTCCTCTGTGCTCAGCTCACCCTCGAGAGACTTTCCAGCACTGACAAGGCAATGCTTGCACCTGAGATTGCATGCAAGGGTAGCATATATCCAGAGTTCATCAAGCCTGTCGGGCTTGATTACCCTCTCTCTTCCAGGGTATGGAAGTCTTAAAAATTTTTTGTCTGAGACAAAATCTATTGTCCCTACTGCATTAACAAACTCAGCCACTTCCTTATAGACTTCCTCAGTTTTGTCGTCTCCTATACCATATCTTTTAGCAATAGCCTTTTGGATATCACTGACTCTATTGTTGCCGTTACATAGTTCAATAATCTCTGCACCTGTACGGTTTACACTTATCCAGTTTGGGGATTCTGGGTCAATGAATAGATAGATACCATCCTTTTCTTTAAGAATATAATCAGGGCAATATAAGAGATCATCGGCCTTGAAGGTCATTTGAGGAACCTCTCTGACCTTCCATTCATCGAGTTGATATTGTTTTATCCTTAGATCCCTTGTTGGTGAACAACATGACTCAGCCATCTTCAAACCCTTCCTTAGGTTAACATTTTAAACTAAATATATCAAAGAGAACTAAATTCTCATTATTCCCTTTGTCGGATTCCTGACTTATCTGGAACTACAGAACAAGATAATCCTGCGGCATCCATAAGAGATACTTATTATTAAATAAAAGTTACAACTAAGCCCTGTAAAAGTCAAGTCATATTTTTTAAGCTTGCAATTCATTTTTTATCTGAAGATACCGCGCTATACCAGAACGTGTTATTAAACCTGTTAACCTCCTACCTTTTAAAACAACGAGTCTTCCCCTATCTTCCTGCATCATTCTTTCAAGAATAGTGGATACATCATCATCCTCTGATACACCGAGGGAGCTATCAATAGGTTGCATCACATCCCTTGCCCTGAGGCTTTGCCACTTATCCCTTTCTATCCCCTTTATCTCCTTGAGGCTTATAATCCCGACAACACCACTGTTATCAACAACTGGAAATCCTCCATAGCCATAACGCAAGAAATAGTTATCAACGAGATAAGATAAAGGGGTATCAGCATCCACAGTAACCACATCATACACCATTACATCCCTGACCTTCACCCCTGTCAATGTATCCTTTATAGTGGCCTGCTGGTAGCTCGACTGTGCTGCTGTGTATAAAAACCACCCTATCAGTATGAACCATACACCGTTAGAATATCCTGTCAGAAGGGAGAAGATGCCAAGGAATATAAAGAACAACGCTATCCTCTGTCCTGTTTTTGATGCCTTCCTTGTTGCTGATATAAAATCCCCTGATCTCCTCCAGAGCAGTGCCCTAAGCACCCTTCCCCCATCCATAGGGAAACCTGGTATGAGGTTGAATGTTGCAAGGATGAGATTTATCTGAAAAAGGTAAAAGGCTATAGCCTTCAGTCCAGGAAAGGGTAAGGCAAGTTTATAAGTAATAAGAAAGATAATGGCAAGGGCATAGCTTGAAAGAGGACCTGCCAGAGCCATCTGTAGTTCTATCTGTGGAGACGATGGTTCCTGTTTCATCTGGGCAACACCCCCAAATATAAAGAGTGTAATACTCGTTATGGGCAACTTATAGTGCCTTGCCACAAAAGAATGGGAGAGTTCATGAATAAGGACAGATACAAATAAGAGCACTGCTGCAACAGCTCCCCTTAGCCAATTCGTTGCCATCGGCAACTCAGGGGCAACCATAGGGAAATACCTTGTTGCAAGTGCCCACGTGATGAGACCGAAGACCACAAACCAAGAGAAGTGCAGTCTTACAGGTATGCCCTTAATCCTTGCAATCTGCCATGAGCCACTGAACATATACTTAAATCTTAGCATAAATCAAACCATTAAGACAGTCATCTTGCATCAATAATCCTCTATCCTGTATCCTTTTTACATAATGACATTAGACAAACCGTTCAGCATAATCTCTGTAGCAGGTGCGCACAGTAAGGTTGGTAAGACAAGCCTCTGTTCGATCCTCCTCAGGGAACTAAAGGGCTATGGAGCGATTAAATTCACTAAAGACCTCTTTGACTCTCCATTAATCGATAAAGACGAGATAATACTACAAAAAGGGAAAGATACAGCTATAATGGCTGCCTCGGGTGCTGAAAAGGTGATTCTTGTTAGTGGTCATGAAGAAAGGCTGAGGGATGCTTTGAATACAGCCATAAAGATAATGCGTCCATTCAAAGGTATCATTATAGAAGGCAATAGCTCAATAGAATTTCTTATGCCTGATTTATTAATATTTGTTATAGGTCCTGACAGGCAGATAAAATCTTCTGCTACAAAGATAGCAAGGATGGCGGATATTGTTGTCATAAACTCTGAGAGGATTGACAGGGATACATCCTTTTTATCCAATATTCTGCAGAAGAAAACAAGGATATTCTTTATGGACTTAAAGAAGAATGAGGGAGAGATTGGACAATTCCTCACTTATATCAGGAGAAGACTTTCCAAGATTTAACATCTAACATGTTATAATTAAAAATATCATATTCTCTTTTCCCCTTAAGGGATATTAGACGAACAAATGGAGATAAATGTTTTACTTTTTGAGCTGGCCCTCACACTTTACCTCCTGGCCACAATTGCAGGTGTTATAGAATTATTCCGAAGGAAGAAGGGCACTTCAAATACAACCCGCAATCTGGCATTGGCGGGCTTCTTGTTACATTCAGCAAATATTATTGTCAGATACATAAAGGGTGGTCATATACCCATCACAACCATCCATGAAGCATCTTCGTTCTTTTCCTGGTGTATACTGCTCCTCTTCTTCTTTCATGAATATCGTTACAGATTGGGATTGCTCGGTTCCTTCGTAATGCCCATCGTCTTCATATTGATGCTCTCATCCTCAGCCTTTCCCAGAGAGATAAAGGCCCTGAGCCCTGTGCTCAGAAGTTACTGGTTTGGTATCCATGTAACCCTTGCCTTCCTTGGAGACGCAGCATTTGCCATGGCCTGTGCTATTGGTATCATGTACCTTGTTCAGGAGAGATATGTGAAATCCAAGCACCTCAGCAGACTATTCCAGAGGCTACCAAGCCTTGAGACACTTGATGACATAAACTACCACCTTGTTACCCTTGGGTTTCCACTCCTGACACTTGCCATAATCACAGGTGCAATATGGGCAAACACTGCGTGGGGAACTTACTGGCGATGGGACCCCAAGGAGGTATGGTCATTGATAACGTGGTTGATCTATGCACTCGTATTACATCTGAGACTCTCCTATGGATGGAGAGGCAAGAAGGCTGCATTACTTTCGATAGGTGGATTTATGTTTGTCCTGTTCGCATTCTTCGGCGTTGCCTCAATAATGAAAAGCCTTCATGTCTTTGAATAGGGTT
>FWWM01016580.1_pt1 | contig 10929 bp, 9 predicted proteins | sample 2228351 | NCBI WGS metagenome assembly FWWM01 (sample SAMEA103939774, study PRJEB20133) | metagenome
AGTTTGAGCGAGATTCCCCACAAGGCTGAGAAGATAGAAAAGATATTAAACCTGAACTTATTCCCTAAAACGTTGCGAAGTTAGGGATTAAAGTAACTCATCGGTCTCGTCTTTCTTCTAACTTCCCTGAATGCCCTCTCTATTACATTTTTTGTCCTTACCTTCTTCCTTATCTCTTCTGGACAGCTATAGAAGTTCAATAGCAGCGTATAGATATTGTGAGCCTTTCAAGGGAAATAGAACGATTGAGTGAAGAACTCTCCCTTGCTTATGGAAACAAACTCAGGAGGTTTAATAATGCTCAATCTTAATCTAATTTCAAAGAGATTTTATTTTGAGGAAAGACAGAGTAATATAGATAGAAACTGCTAAACTCTGCCGATGAAATTGGCAGAGGGAAACTGCCACGCTGAAAATGTGGCAAGAAGTAAAGAGATCAGTGCGACGACGTAATAGTGTCCGAGCCTGCGACTACTACCTTATCGGGTTTGTATTGGGTGATAGATTTCATTTTTGAATTTCAAGGGTATGGTTTGAAAGTTGTCTAATAATGGGAGCCAGCCTTATAATTCCCCAGTGGTTATATCATCCATTTTTTATTTAACTTTTTTGTGTGGCATTCAACCTTCCAACCTCTGAACATTTTGGACACTATTATTATCAGTGGTTATAATATAGAATGCCTGTTGTAGGACTCACGGGAAATTATGGAATGGGTAAGAGTACCGTTGCCCGGCTATTTAAAGAAGCGGGGGCGATTATTCTTGACCTTGATGATGTAGTTGATAAACTACTTATGAAGGAGCATGTAATTAGTAACATAAAAGAGATATTCGGTAATATCGTCTTTGATGGAAAAAACCTGGTAAAATCAAAACTTGCAGACATTGTCTTTTCCGATAGTGAAAAAAGAGAGCGCCTGGAGGCACTTTTACATCCCCTTGTTATTGAAAGAATGCATGAATTTATAAAAAATGCTAAACCTGAAGATATTGTGATAATTGAAATACCACTGTTATTTGAAAAGGGATATAAAGATGAATTCGATAAGACCATTACTGTTTATGCTGATCCTGAAATAGCCATTTACAGGCTTGAGAAAAAAGGCGTAAAAAGGGCCGATGCTATGAAAAGGCTTCAGGCACAGATGCCTGTAGATGAGAAGATTAAACTGTCAGATTTTGTAATCCGAAATAACGGCACTATTGAAGAAACGAGGCAACAGGTCCTCGATATATACAAGAGCTTAAGGTCATGATTATACTCAGGGATTTTGATAATCTCAGTAACAGGTTTAACAATATTGTTATCACCATTGGTAATTTTGACGGTGTTCATTTAGGACATCAAAAGATATTAAAGGCTGTAAAGGAAAGCGCCATAAAAAGGCAAGGGACAGCCGCGGTCTTAACCTTTGAACCCCATCCATCTAATGTATTGAGACCATCGCATCCGGTAAAGATATTAACGCCACTTGAGGATAAGATAAGACTAATTGAAGACGACGGGATAGATGTCCTGTTATGTCTTAAATTTGACAAAAAGCTTGCTGACATGGAGGCTCGTGATTTTATTAAAAACATCCTTGTTAAAAAGATCGGTGTTTCCGAGGTGATAGTAGGGCATGATTATCACTTTGGAAAAGGAAAAAGAGGCACTACAGAAATTTTAAGACGGTATGGTGAGATTTTCGGATTCTTAACAAAAATAATAAGAACGAAAAGGTTTGCTGGAGAAGTGATAAGTTCCACCAAAATAAGGAACTTAATAAGTCACGGGAAGGTCAGTGAGGCATTGCAGTTACTTGGAAGGCCCTATACTATTTACGGAACGGTAATAAAAGGCAAAGGGAGAGGTGAAAAACTCCTGGAGATACCAACAGCAAATATAGAAACAGATTATGAACTCATTCCGGCCAGGGGTGTTTATGTCGTGAAGGCCTTAATTGATCAGGGTCTCTATGGGGGGGTTATGAACATAGGAGAGAATCCCACCTTTGGAGAGGGAACATTAAGTCTCGAGGTTCATATCCTCGATTTTTCAGGCAACCTTCTCGGCAGCAATATCAAGATATTTTTCCTTAAACGTCTCAGGGGAGAGAAAAAATTTCCGGATGTTAACGCACTAAGAAGGTCAATCCTCAATGACATTGATTCAGCAAGAAAGATTTTGAAAAGATATCCTTAGTGGTTTCATCTGTAAAAAGTATAGAGCTGTAAGACATTCTTTTTTAAAAATTAGTAATCCAGGTTTATACTTGAGGGATCTATATCAATTTGAAGTCTGGTATCGTTTTTACCTTCAGTAGCAGCGATTAATTTGCTGATTTCCTCATGCAGCCTCTTTTTCGATGATGATTTTAAAATCAGCAGCCATGAACATCTCTTTCTTTGATCTGACAGGATAGTCTCTTTATAGTTTGAACTGTAAATCAATTCTTTAAAAGATGGGGATTTCAGTATCTCCTCAAATAGCTTAATACCCTCTCTACCGGAGGTTACTGAAACAGTGGCAAATCCTGAGAAGGGAGGATAAAGTAAAGACCTTCTCATCGAGAGTTCAATATCATAAAACTCATCAATTGAACCTTTTCTAAAGGCTCGATACACATGATTTTCTGAAAATCTTGTCTGGACCAGCATTATACCTTCCAGGACAATCCAGTTTTTTATGTTATAAAGCTCTTGAAAAAGATGTTCACCGCTCCTGAAATCAGGTAACTGTAAATGAATATCAGGATTTATAAAGACACAGGCCTTAAAAAACCTCTCAGGAAATAATTGTTTCATTATACCAGTACTTACTATTGCCACGCCTTCCTTCAGTGAATGTAATCTCACTTCTTCAGTATTTATACCCTTTTCAAGCCTTATAGGCTTTACACCTAAAAGCCTCTCTATCTCTGCCTCAATCCTCTGGGTGCCTGCACCAACAGCCTCGAGTGTTACTCCGCCACAGGCAGGGCATAACTGATTTATGGGAAACCTTTTCCCGCAGTAGTGGCATATCAGTATCTCTTTATCCCTGTGATATACAAGTGGCACCTTGCATGTCTTACATCCCTCTATATAATCACAGTCACTACACCTGATAAGGGAATAACCCTTTCTATTAATGAGAAAAAGGAGATTACCCTTTGTCTCCAGACATCCCTTTGCGATCTCGAAAGCCCTTTTCGATATATAAGGTGATACCTTCCTGGAACTTTTCATGTCTATAACCTCAATCCGCGGCCCTCTGACTTTACCTCCGTATCTCGTCATCTCGTATTTTCCCTTACGAACATTATAGTATGACTCCAGAGAAGGTGCGGATGAGGAAAGTATAACCCGTGTTTTCTCAAGAAACCCTCTCATGACTGCAACATCCCTCGCATGAAACTTCATCCCCCGAATATTTTTATAAGAACTATCCTCTTCCCTTAATATAACGATAACCGAAACATTGCTTAGAGGGGCAAAAATTGCTGTCCTTGTCCCTATGACAACATCTGATTGACCTGTTATTATTTGCAAATATGCCTGCTTTCTCTCTTTATCTGACAGGTCGCCGTGTAGCACACAGAGCCTTTTTCCGAAAAGAGGCTTGAGCCTTTGTGAAATCCTCTCAATATAAAATCTTTCAGGAACAAGAATTATTATGCCTTTTTCTTTATTGATGAGGTCAACCAAAAGTGAAAACTCATCCTCACACGTTCGAAGATGAAACAACTGAGTTCGATAATACCCTTTATTTCGGTTTAATATGGACGCAACATTAAATCCATCAGATATAACATCAAAAAAAACCCTGGAATACATTGTCTTGAGGACAAGCCCTTTGTTGACCATATAGTATTCGGACATCCAGTTTATTAGCTTAAGAAGTGCTTCACCGATGATTGGTTCATTAGTGCATATCCCTTTTATCGGCTTTACTCCCTGATCAGACGATTTCCCGATAACAAGCCCTATCCTTTCTGTATTTTTTATGTCTGCCCTGACAAACTGCCCGGGTCTAACAATACCCTTTAATTCCTCGGAAACGTAGTATGTAAGAGATGAAAGATTCAAGGGAAAGATTATATCAACAGAATCCATTTATCTTACTAAGAATTTCTGAAGGCCTCTGGCAGGAGTTCAGATATGGAATACTTTTTAATGCCAGTTTTAGAAATAAGATAAATATCTATGCATGAAGCAAATTCATTAATAACCTGTCTGCAAGAACCACAGGGATAACAATACCCCCCTTTATTTGATATAATTGCCATGGCTTTGAATTTCCTTTCACCTTCTGTAAGCGCCTTAATCATCGCAGCCCTCTCTGCACAAAAACTTAGCATCAAAGATGGGTTTTCTATATTGCAGCCAGTATATATTTTTCCATCCTCAGTTATTATGGAAGCACCAACCTTAAAGCCCGAGTAAGGGGCTATAGCCCTTTCCATAGCCTCTTCTGCAGATTGAAAGAGTTTATCGAGATAATCTGAAAGCATTTAATAGTTAAATATTTCAATTAGATCTGATATATCCTTTTCCTCATAACCTCTGGCAAGTAACTTTCTTTCCTTCAAGTCTTTCAGGGCTTTATCTCTATCACCATTATAGGCCGGGTCAAGTTCTATAGCCTTATTTAAAGAATGAGCAGCATCTCCGTATCTTCCAGTGGCATTATAACAAAGGGCAAGACCATAGTAAGGAAGGTGGAAACTGGAAAATCTCCTTGACGCCTCTTTGTAGGCATTAATAGCATCGTTATATCTTTTCATTCTGTAATATACCCTGCCAAGGTTATTAAAGGCCTTCTCAGCACTCCTGTACAGGGGGTTGGAGATGGCAGACTTATAGGCAGTCACTGCATCATCAAACCTTTCCATCTTCTCAAAGGCATATCCCAGATTGTTGAAGGCCTCAGAATAGGACCTGTCAACATTAATGGCCCTTTCAAAGTACTCTACGGCCTTCGCATAATCTTCGAGCTTAAGCAGATAAATAAGACCTATGGCATTTAGCGAATCCTTATCATTAGGATTTAATTCGATGGCCTTCTGGAACTCTACAAAGGCTGGCTGGATATTATTATCATTCATATAGGAAATGCCGAGTTGATAATGGGCCGAGGCATTCTGAAGCCTTTCCTCTGTGCTCATCGTTGTGCAACTAACAATAAGAAGGGTAAAAAATATAACGATCACAGACTTCATATTATACTAAGGTAACAGAAAATGAATTTAAGTGCAAGGGTATTCGCAATACAAATTTTTATAATTATCAGGATGTCAATGTTATTTTTTTGTAAAAAAGAAAAAGACACTAATAAAAAAGTAGACAGCAAAGATCATAAAGAGGTAATATTCTGGTATCCTGAGGATGGTACCTGTAACCGCTATAATATTCATCAAAAGCGATATCCCGAGAATAATATACAGGGTCTCCTTTCTCGTTCTCCCCATATCAAGAAGCCTGTGATGGATATGTGTCTTATCAGGATAGAAAGGACTTTTACCCATTAATAATCTCCTGGTCATGACTGTAACAGTATCAACAATCGGAAGAGCAAGAATCATGAGTGCTGCCACAGGTGGGACAAGACTGCCCTCTTTCTGTGTTATAGCGATAGATAAAAATGCAAGGGAAAAGCCGAGTGAAAGGCTTCCGGCATCGCCCATAAAGAGCTTCGCTGGTGGTATATTGTAAAGCAGAAAGCTGAGGACCACACCACTCAATCCAGTACTTAAAGCCAAAAGTTCGATTTGACCGTTAAGATATGAGAGAACTGCAAAGGACAAAAATGACAGGAGCGAAATACCACCAGCAAGACCATCAAGACCATCAATCATATTGATGGCATTAATAACACCTATAATGCAAAAGAAGGTAAGGGGTATGGCAAATATCCCGAGGTCTATATTCCCTGTCGAAAAGAGGTTACCAAAAGAAAAAAGGATGGTATTACTTAATAACACTATGCAGGCAACAGCCATGGCCTGGGCAATAAATTTCCAGTAATGACCTATCTCTCTGTAATCATCAAGAAATCCGACTATAGTAAGGATAATCAGGCCTGAAAAAAATCCCCTTAAACGGGAAAGGGGAAAAAAGAAAAGGCTTGTAATAGACAAGGCCATTATCATACCCACCCCTCCCACCAGAGGCTTTGGTTTCTTATGGATCTTTCTCCTGTCAGGAAAATCAATCAGTCCTATCCTTTCAGCAATATGGGCAAGTCGTGGAATAATGAGGGCAGAAAGGAAAAAGGAGATTATGAATATCAATACTATCCTCAGGATATCAAATTTCTGTAAGACGATATTCAACCCCTAAACACCTCCCTATGTAAGTGTTCAGTCCCTTTTTGGCATTATCCAGGATTCAGGTCAAAAAAATCCAGGGAAAAACCTGTACCTCACCTTTTTACGATATTCCGCGTATTCATCTCCGAATCTTTCCGATAACTCCCTTTCTTCAAGGGGGATTATAATGAAATATACGAGTAGAAAGTCTGCAAGTGTCAATATTCCAACTGTCAGGACCCCTGTTAACATGAAGATACCCGAAAAAAGCATTGTATGGGCAAGATAGGTGGGGTGCCTTACAATCCTGAAAGGACCCTCTGAAACAAGCTTGATTCTCACTCTTTTTGTTACCTCGGGGATACCCATTAGACCCAGCAGGCCAAGTAATTTCCCTGTCCAGATGTGCAGCAGGGCCCCGAGAACTATCAGTAAAAGTCCCATGATATTTATAAAAACAGGCATTTCATATCTGAAACTTAAAAGTTCCTCTTTAAATTTAAATATAAGATATATTATGGGAATCCATGTCAATGGTGGCATTATATATGTCAAAAGCCCTATTTTTCTAAAAAACCTTGAAAGGCCATGAACCGGTATCCAGAAGAGGGGTACCACAGGCCATACAAGTATGGTTATTAAGGCTAATAGGTCTGAACCCGTCACGAAAAGAGTCTCCTCTCAGTAATGTATCTTACCATAGCTGCCTGAGCCTCTTCAGATGTGCTATAGGCAAACAGGACAGGCACCCTTGTACGATAGAAAAGATAGGGATTTCCAAAGGATAAAAAAACATCAACCTTTTTCTCAAGTTTCTCCAATAATATATCGAAATATCTTGATTTTTTCTTCCATCCCCTGACCTCTGAAAAGACCGATACCACAATACTTCTATCTTTCGGTATCCTGTGCCATGGTATCAGTTTATTGTTAACAATAATGACCCTTTCGCATCCATAGGCATTTCTAAACCATTCGGTAAGATAGTCTGCCATACCTTCCTCATCACTAAGGACAACCATGCAGGGATTCTCAATTCTCCTTATCTTGCCTTTCAAGGTAATAGACCTGTAAAAGAGTTCCTGCGCAAGGTCCCTGTTTGATGAAAAATCGGGTCTATCCATCTCAGAAGACCTGGAAATGTTCAGCCTTCTCAGATGTTTGAATCCTGCACCTTCAGCCAATATTCTATTACTGACCCTCTCGGGGTCAGAAGGGTGTAATATGAGGTCAACGCCTGCTGATAAGGCCATGATTGTTGCTTCGTCCTCAGGAAATAAAGAAATGCCCCCCATGTTCATAGCATCAGTAATAATAAGACCTCGAAAGGCCATCACATCCCTAAGATAGGAAACAACCCCTGTGGATACAGTTGCAGGCCTTCCTGATGGTTCAAGGCATGGAACACTGAGATGACCGAGCATTATCACATCAACGCCTGATGCAATAGCCCTCTTGAAGGGAATTAATTCATGTTCCTCAAGCTCTACAAGACCCTTATTTATAATAGGCAGTTCTTGATGGGAATCCCTGTCAGTATCACCATGTCCGGGGAAGTGCTTACCGCAGGTTATAATCCCCCTGCCCTTCAATATCTTGATCATTACTGAACTGTAAAAAGATACAGTTTCAGGGTCTTCCCCAAAAGACCTTGTTGCAATGATAGGGTTTTCAGGATTTGAGTTTATATCAAGCACAGGAGCAAGTATTGTATTTATCCCTGTGTAGAGGGACTCGGAGGCAATGGAGGTGTACATTCTTTCAAGATAACCATATCTTTCACCATCTTCCAGTCCGCTCAGTGCCTTTGCAATAGCCGTTGCTGGCGGATACAAGGTACCGCCTCTGACCTGTTGACCAAGACCTGATTCAAGGTCCGAGGCTATGATAAGGGGCTGCCCAGAAAGTCCCTGTAACCTCTTTATACCATGCCTGAGCGATTCAACCTCACCGCCAAAGACGATAAAGCCAGCAGCGCCTTTTCTGACAAGACCAGCGTAATAATCAAACCGCTCCTCAATCTCATTGCCATTGAGTCGAGGGATAAGAAAACTATAGGGGTTCATGAGGTATTATAGTATGATAAAGGCTCTATAAGAAAGTCCAGTTCCCTCTCAAATCCCAAATCTGCCGATAGAATTTGACGAGCTGTCTTTTTAGACTCCAAGATGCACTTTTTAAAGAGTGCATCGGTTCAAAAAGTGCATCTCTGTCTCGCCGCCTCTTTCACTGGCAAACTTTCATGCCTTTTTTCTCTTCAAAAACCCTTATTAAGACATACCTCTCCCTTTATGTTAATCAAAAGCCTTAACAAGAGTTTCGGAGGTCTAAGGTAAAAACAAGGGTAGAATGTTGATATTCCTTGATTTACAGCTTTTCTGAGTGTAAGACCCAATTGTCTTTTACTTCGTATCCGAAGACCTTTAGGACTTCAGCTTGGGTCTTCGTCAAATCTTCAAGTCTTCTGTTGAGTTTTTTGCTGCCCTTGGTCATATAGAGGGCAGTCCTTAGATTCCTCAACTCCCTGAGCACATCCTCGGCTGAGAGGGTAATCCCTGCCGACCTAAGTTTATTTTTGAAAATGCTGAAATAGACCATTGCTACTACACAGGTAAGAATATGAAGTCGTATTTTAGAATCCGTCCAGTGATATTGAGGAGTCACTGATATACTGAAGGGCGATTTGCTCTTTCTGAACTGTCTTTCTATCTTACTACGTTCATGGTAGGCAAGGTAGATTTCCTCGGTGCTCCAGTCCGTATTGTCGGTAATGGTGATGTTCTTTCCCAACCGGCTCAAGGCGCGCTTTATCTGATACTGGTTCTGCCTGAAACTCATCTCTGTGCCATCAAAGGCAATCTCATAATACTGCGAGCCAATATGCAGACTCTCGCACAGACGATGGTACCTCTCACGTATGGATTCCTCGTTCCTCCAGTGGGGTCTCTGTTCTCTATAGTTTCTCCTGTAGATTAGAAGGCCTTCTCTTAATCTGTTGAGTTTTTGTTCGAAATCTGCTTTCTTTTTACGAAACGTCCTGGGATTATATGTAACCACAACCGCCCTGTCTTTCCCCCAGTATTGCCCGGTGGTTCTGTATGCAAGGATCTGATCTCCTGACTCCCTTAACAAAAGATTCTTCGGGATAGATAGTGGTGAGAACTGTTTTAAGTCTTTACCGGTAAGTTCATCTGCAAAATACAGAGAATAGCTCGTGATAAAATGCAGCCGCTGATTTGCATCAATATATCCAATGTTGTCCTCGGCGTTGACGCCCTTATCAAAAACGACCGTTAGCCTTTCCTTAGTCTTCCCCCAAGAGCACATCTCGGCAAAAAGCTCTTCAATGCCCTCTTGAAAGACCTTACTGTCATGTCTGTTGCCAGGATAAAGACAATAGTAAAGTTGAGGCAAAGGCTGCAGCCTTTGCCTCATTCAGAATAAATCTACGGCACCACAAAGTATGTCACCCACAGGTAATAGGGCCCTGATATTGGGTTGCCTCCTGCCGGGGCTACTAATACGCCAAGGTGGTATGTCGCTGATGGAAGGCCTGAGATCGGTATATCCCCGAACAGGCTCTCGTCTATATCACCACCTGAGTTTGCCCTCCATGGTATAATCCCTGCTGAAACAGGTTGTATACCGGTCTGGGTTATCAGATAGACATTGTCAGGGTCTATATCAGAAGCATAAATGGCAAGATAAATATCCACATTGGCTGAAAACGGCGGAAGCCCGACCCGAAGGCTCAGCGTGCCACCTGCCACATCACCCACTGCAAAGGGCTTACAGAGGCCAGGGTCAGGGTTTTCAACGGGGGTCTCAACCGGGAGATAGTTGTAAACATACTTTCGATCTGGCAGAGGAAGTGCAAATACAGGTATTCCAAGGGCAGCAAAATCAGCCGTCACTGTCTTGTCTGAATCCATACTGAGAACACATACCCCCGAGCCGACGCAGTCTCCTGACCACCCCACAAAGGTTGAGCCTGTATCAGGTGTGGCTGTGAGGGTTACTGTTGTGCCTTCATTGTATACTTCACTACAGTCTGCGCCACAGTTTATGCCAGCTGGATTACTCGTTACTGTGCCACTTCCTGTTCCTTGCTTAGTGATAGATAATGCATAGGTAGCTGTAAGCTTCGTTACAAAGGCATCAGAGCTACCTGCATTACTTCCCTGAAATGGATTTTGTGTGGGAAAGTTGGTTGATTCTGTATATCCTGTCACATAGGCGGCTCCAGTTGAATCCACTGCTATGCCACGGCCATAATCATTACTACCTCTACCAAGGTATGTGGAGTAGATGAGGCTTTGACCATTAGGGCTGAGCTTCGTTACAAAGGCATCAGAGCCACCCTGATTACCCTGATATGGATTTTGTGTGGGAAAGTCGGTTGACCATGTCTCTCCTGTCACATAGGCGGCTCCAGTTGAATCCACTGCTATGCCATAGCCATAATCATAATCACTTCCACCAAGGTATGTGGAGTAGATGAGGCTTTGACCATTAGGGCTAAGCTTTGTTACAAAGGCATCAGAGCCACCTGCATTACTTCCCTGATATGGATTTTGTGTGGGAAAGTCGGTTGACCATGTCTCTCCTGTCACATAGGCGGCTCCAGTTGAATCCACTGCTATGCCATAGCCATA
>FWWM01002705.1_pt1 | contig 10928 bp, 11 predicted proteins | sample 2228351 | NCBI WGS metagenome assembly FWWM01 (sample SAMEA103939774, study PRJEB20133) | metagenome
CGCAGATGAGCGGCCCGCCTCCGAGGTGCGCCTGGAGCTTCCCCCCGGCTTTGCCGTGCGCCTAGAGAAAGACCGCTACAGCCTGCGCTGCGGCCTTTTTTCTCGTTGGGCAGACGGTACGGGCGACCTCTGGGGTCGCCTGGGCAAATCAGATTGTGCGGTACCAGGAGAACGAGAAGTATGGACGATGCTTCGGAACGTAGGGCCGACGTCGTACCAGGGGTTGGCGAAGTAGCCAACCCGGCACGCGCCGGCGCACTCAAACATGTCTTTACCAGGACCGCTGGCATCGCGGACCTCCCGGGACCCTGGCTTTTCCCCTTGTTGACCCTCTGCTAACCCCCGGCCGGGCCTCCTTTCGGGGTCGGCGATGCCAGCGGTCGCATCCCAACCCGAAAGGAGGACCTGCCATGGAGCAACGCATCATCAACGGCGCGCTGGAAGAACTGCGTGCTCGCCTTGAGGCCGGTGACCTCGACGGTGCGATCGCCATCCTAGAGCGGCTACGTCCGGCTGACCAGGCCGACGTGTTCGAGGAGCTGGAACCCCGGACCCAGGCCGAGCTCCTGCCGCGCATGGACGTGGCCGACTCGGCCGACATCCTGGAAGAGATGGAGGATGAGGAAGCAGCCCTCCTGGCCGAGCAGCTCGATCCGGAGGTGCTAGCGCAGATCCTGGACGCCATGGAGCCGGATGAGGTAGCCGACGTCCTGGGCGAGATGGAGCCGCGCCGCCGGACCGATGTCCTGCTCCGTATGCGAGACCCGGACGAGGTGCGTCCCCTGCTGCTCCACCGAGAGGAGACGGCCGGCGGCCTGATGACCTCCGAGTTCATGGCTCTGCGCCGCCGGATGACGGCAGCCGAAGCTCTGACTGCCGTCCACACCTGGGCGCCCGAGGCCGAGGCCAGCCACTACGTCTTCGTGGTGGATCGCGAGGGCCGGCTGGTGGGCGTGGTGAGCCTGCTGCAGCTCATCAAAGCCCCCCCTGACACGCTGGTAGCGGACATCATGGATCCGGATGTCATCAAGGTGCACGTCACCACCGACGGGGAAGAGTGTGCCCGGGTGATGACCCGCTACGACGTTTTGGCGTTGCCCGTCGTAGATGACGAGAACCGACTGGTGGGCGTCATCACGGCCGATGACCTGATGGAGGTGCTGGAGGATGAGGCCACCGAGGACATCCAGCGCCTGGGTGGCGCCGAGCCGCTGGCAAGGCCATACCTGGACACGTCGGTGCTGACCGTAGTCCGCAAACGCGTTGGTTGGCTGTTGCTGCTTTTCGTCACCGAGAGCCTGACCGGCACCGTCTTGCGGCACTTCGAGGATGAGCTGCGCGCGGCCGTGGCCTTGACATTTTTCATCCCGCTTCTCATCGGCACGGGCGGTAATGCCGGTTCGCAAACGGTCACCACCATCGTGCGGGCTCTGGCCATCGGTGATATCAGGCTAAGGGATGCCTTTCGCGTCCTGGTGCATGAGCTCTCAGTGGGTCTGTTGTTGGGAGCGACGATGGCCATCATCGGCTTCGGCCGGGCACTCACCTGGGGCACAGCACAATCTGTGGCTATGGCAGTGGCAACTGCGCTGCTTCTGGTGGTTATCTGGGCCAACGTGGTCGGGTCGCTCTTGCCCCTCATCGCCAGCCGGCTGCGCATTGACCCGGCGGTGGTCTCCGGCCCGTTCATGAGCACCCTGGTGGACGCCACCGGACTGTTGATCTACCTGAGCGTGGCCAAGTTCATCCTGGAAATCTGACAAGAATCACGGCGTCCGACTGTCGCCCCCACACTCGGACGCCGTGGGCTATCATGTTTACTGCGGTGGGGGACTGAGCAACTTGCCAAAAGCTCTTTGCGCTCTCTCCTCGCACCCAAAGGGCTAGGAAGGGGCGTCCGCGTCTGTGCGACCCTTGTGCCAGGGACTAGCGCGCACAGGCTCGCCCCGGGGTGCGCGACGGCATTGCCGTCGCCCGAGGACGCCGTCGGATAGCGGGATTTCCGGACAGGTTCTTAGCCGGCTGTGATGGCTTCCAAGGCCTCTTCCCAGAACCGGGCTCGTCCGTCCTGAAACAGAACTACGTTGTGCTGGCGAACCTCTTCCTCTCCGCCTAGGGTAACTTGTTCTCCGGCCACCACCGGGATGGCCCGATAACCGGCCTGACACAGCAGCGCCGCCCGCCGCCGGGCGCGGGACACGTCCTCCCTGTCTACGACCGCTGAGATTTCCACGGCCAGCCACACTTCTGGCTTCTCAGGGTGATAGCGCGGCTGTCCGCTGAGCAGGAGATCGAGTTGTAGCACCTCCTGGAACTCCTCACGGGACAGGTGCGCCTGCAGCTCATCCTCAAGGGTATGCGGGGACACCACTCTGAGCCGCTGCAGCAATGGGCCAAAGTAAGCCCCAGCCTTCCTCTCATAATCGAGTTCGAGTACACGCCCTCTCAGGCCGGCGAGCCTGTTCGTGATCCATTCCTGGGTGCGGGTCAACTCGCGGACCTGTTCCACCAGTGCTTCAACGGCCGCCACCAGACGCTCAACGGCTGCCTCCAGGCGTGCCACTCGTTCCTCGGTACGTGCCTTAGCCGCGGCGAGACGCTCAACGGCTGCCTCCAGGCGTGCCACTCGTTCCTCGGTACGGGCCTGAGCCTCGGCGAGACGCTCAACGGCTGCCTCCAGGCGTGCCACTCGTTCCTCGGTACGGGCCTGAGCCTCGGCGAGACGCTCAACGGCTGCCTCCAGGCGTGCCACTCGTTCCTCGCCACGGCGTTGAGCCTCGGCCAAAGCTTCCACGCACTCCTCAGTGCGCTGCTGAGCCTCGGCCAAGCGCACGAGTGCTTGTTCGGTGCGCTGTTGAGCCTCAGCAAGATTACGCGCGATCGCAGGGAGCTCCAGGTAGTCCTCAGGCAGGAGCAAGTGCCGCAACTCAAGCCGCCACTCGGGATGCTCTCTCAAGAGCCGTATCAGATCAGAGTACTCCTGAACAGTAAATGCCATCTGATTGCCCCTGGTGTGAAGCCCATGGTTTTTAGATTATACACCGGTGACCGCTAACCTGGCAAATCGATGTCCAGTTCCTGCCGCACTGTCCTGAGCAGGGCGTCAGCGTGGAGCTGTTCCAGGGAGTAGCACGGGCCACCCAGGGCGTCGGCGATCTCCTGGGCCAGGCCGCGATCGAACTCGGCCGGCTCCATGTTCACCACCACGGAGCGGATGCCGGCCTCCTTGATGAGATGTGCGATCTGCTGGGCCTCCTCCCGCGGCGGCAGGTCGCTCATGGACACGTTCCCCGCGCCGTCGGTGAGTAGCACCATCAGCGGCATCGCGTCCGGCTCCCGGCGCATGGCACGGATGAAGCAGTGGTAGGCCAGCAGCAGACCCCGTGACAGCGGGGTCTTGCCACCCACCGGGATGTCGGCCAAGAGTTGTTGGGCCCGCTCCACGCTGTTGGTGAAGGGGAGGACCAAGTGGGCTTCGGAGCCGTGGAAGGTGATCAGCCCCACCCGGTCCCGGCGCTGGTAGGCGTCCACCAGCAGCGACATGACGGCGCCCTTGGTGGCCTGCATGCGCTCGGCGGCGGCCATAGACCAGCTGGCGTCCACCACGAAGAGGATCAGGTTGGCGGCGCGGGTGACGCGCACCTTGCGTTGGAAGTCCTCACGCCGCAGCGTCAGGGCCATGCCCTCGCGGGGAGGGCGCTTCTTTTGGAGGGGGGCAGCGGCCCGTACCGTGGCGTCGAGGGCCAGGTCTTCGATGGCATCCGACCCGGGTCGGGCCCGGATGTACCGCCCCCGGCGCAGGTGGGTGCGGGTGACGCTGCGGCGACCGGATGCCCGGCGCGTCAGGCGGTCCAGCGGGGTCTGCAGCCGGCGGGGTTTGAAGGTGCGTCCGACGGGCAGCACCGCTTCCACCTCCAGCGGCGAGGGGGATGGAGTGCCGGGTGGCTGTCTCTGGAGCGGTGGTATGGCTGAGGCCGAAGCGTCATCCGATGACGCCTCGGCCATCAAGCTTTTTTTGTGAGCGTGGCCTGCTCCCGCAGCATGGCCGAGCGACTGGCCTCTTCTTGCTGTTGCGCGCGAATCTGTTGCAGTCGCTCATCCAGCTCCGCCACGCGGACCTCGACCTGCTCGAAGGGCTGCCGGCGCAGGCGATGAGGCAGGGCGAGCTCGGCCGCCAGCAGGATGTCGGAGTCGGTTATGCGGTGGCGGCCCATGTAGGCCGCATGAGCCTGAGCCGCCTTGAGGATGACGATGTCGGCCCGATGACCGTCCACCTCAAACCGGGTGGTCAGCTCGGCGATGGCGTACAGGTCCTCCGGGGTGTACTTGACCGAGGGCAGGAGCTCACGGGCACGAGCGATCTCCTGGCTGAGCTGGCGTTCCTGAGGCTCCCAGCGTTTGCGGAACCCCTCCGGGTCCTTCTCGAACTCGATGCGCCGCTCCAGGATGGCCACGCGAGCGTCCGGATCGGCGATGCCGCGAATCTCGACGCATAACGAAAAGCGGTCCAGGAGTTGGGGTCGGAGCTCTCCTTCCTCCGGGTTCATCGTGCCCACCAGGATGAAGCGGGCAGGGTGCTGGAAGGAAATGCCCTCGCGCTCCACCACATTGACGCCCATGGCCGCCGAGTCCAGCAAGATGTCCACCACATGGTCGTCCAGCAGGTTGACCTCGTCCACGTAGAGCAGGCCCCGGTTGGCGGCTGCCAGGACGCCGGGCTCGAAGTGACGTTCGCCCTTCTGGATGGCGCGCTCGATATCCAGCGTGCCCACCACACGATCCTCCGTGGCGCTGACCGGAAGGTTGACAAAACGCGTCTTGCGGCGGGCGACGGGCAGCACCTCACCGCGATCAACGCGCGCCTTGCAGTTGTCACACAGGGTCTGCAGGTTGTGAGGGTCGCACGAGAAGGGGCAATCGCTTACCACGTCAATATCCGGCAGCAGCGCCGCCAGCGCCCGGGCTGCCGTGGATTTGGCAGTGCCCCGCTCGCCACGGATCAGCACCCCGCCGATCTGCGGGCTGATGGCGTTGAGGATCAGGGCACGCTTCATGCGCTCCTGTCCGACGATGGCTGTGAATGGGAAGACGACCATTGGCATAGGCTACACCTTTGTCCAGTACCGGGCTTCGGACAGTCAGAAACCCGGTCTCTCGGATGTTCAAGGGAATTATAGCCTCAAGGCGGGGAAAAGACAAGGAGGTTATTCCACCAAGTAGCCGCGCTCGGCGAGGGCCTGGCGAGCGCGTTCCAGCAGTTCCGGACGACGCGCCTCGAGGGTGTGGAGGTGTAGGCCGTTGGTCAGCTCGCACAGCAGCCGGGCGCCTGTTTCCTCCAGTTGACTCATGAACTGTTGCACGTCCGCCCGGCTGGCGATTCGCAGACTGGCCTGCAACTCGCCATACATGGCGTGCTCTACCACTACGTCCACCACCTCCACCCCCAGGTCCACCAGGGTGGTCAACTCGTCTTCGGTCTGCTCCCGGGTGTGACGCACCGCTACCACCATCCGGTGACCCCCGGGGGCATGGGGCGGCAAGAAGTAGCCCCGGGGCGTGGCCAGGATCTCCGCGCCGGCGGCGCGCAGCACGGCGATGTCCTGCACGATGATCTGCCGGCTGACCCCCAGCCGCTGGGCCAGCTCCGCCCCTGTCAAAGGCTCCTCGGCGGTCCGCAACATTTCCAGAATACGCGCACGACGCTCCTCAGTCTGTGGCATCATAACTGCTCCTCAATCTGATCCACAATCTCACCGCGCTCGATGACGTAGGCCCTGGCGGCCAGTGAGCTGATGGGCTGTGGGTCCGACTCGGCCACCAGCACGGCCAGGCCCTCGTCGCGCAACGTTCGTAGAACCTCGGCAAAACGCCCGGCCAGGTCGGGTGCCAGGCCCTCGAAGGGCTCATCCAGTAGCAGCAGCCGGGTGCTGCTCATCAGCGCCCGTGCCAGGGCCACCAGCTTCTGCTGTCCGCCGCTCAACTGCGCTGCCTGCCGTGGGGCCAGCTCCCGCACCTCCGGCAGCAGGCGGTAGACCTGCTCCAGTCTCTCGCCCTGCCCGTCTAGACCTCCGGCCCAGGCCGGCAGCAAGATGTTCTCCTCGACGGTCAGCGGGCCGATGAGCCGGCGGTCCTCCGGGACGTAGCCCACCCCCAGCCGGGCGCGCTCGTGAGCCGGCCTCGGCACCAGGTCCTGGCCATCCAGGCGGATCGCGCCTAAACGCACCTCCACCAGGCCCATGATGCTCTTGAGGGTGGTGGTCTTGCCTGCGCCATTGCGCCCCACCAACCCAACCACCTGCCCTGGTGCCACCTCTAGGCTCACGCCGCGCAGGATGATGAACCCGCGAATGCTAACCTGTACGTTGTCTAGTTCGAGCACCGAGGCCCTCCTTGAGCTCCCCGAGTTCCCCTGAGTTCCTGGGGACTCCGAGGAACTCCCTGCCCACCTCAGCTAACACCTCCTCCGGGTTTCCGTCTGCCACCAGCCGACCCTGCCGGAAGACCAGCACTCGCCGGGCGTACTCCCGCACGATGTCCATGTCATGCTCGACGAAGAGCACGGTCACGCCGGTGGGCTGGAGCACCTCAACCAGAGTATCCATCACGGCGAACTTCTCCTCCCGGCTCACGCCGCTGGTGGGCTCGTCCATGAGCAGCAGCCGGGGCTGCAGGGCGAAGGCCATGGCGATGTCCAGCAGCTTACGGCCACCTTCCGGCAGCTCCCATACTTGCCGGTCAGCATAGCGGCGGAGGCCGAAATGCTCCAGCGTCTCCCTGGCGCCGGCCAGCCACCCGTGGTTGCGTAGCGGTCGCCAGAAATCCAGACCGCGTCCGGCCCGGGCCGCCAGCGCTATGAGCAGGTTCTCCTCGACTGTTAGGTGGGCGTAGAGCTGCGGAACCTGGAAGGAGCGCGTGATCCCCAGCCGAGCCACGTCACGCGGCGGCAGCCCGGTGATGTCCTGGCCCAGGTACACGATTTGCCCCCGGTCGGGCTTGACATAACCGGTCACCAGGTTGAGGAAGGTGGTCTTGCCGGCTCCGTTGGGGCCGATGATGCCCACCCACTCGCCGGTTCGCACCTGCACGCTGACGCTCTCGGCCGCTGCAATCTGGCCGAAGTGTCGCGTCAGGCCGATCGTCTCCAAGACCACTGCCATCTTCCCACACTCCTGATGGCCAGTTGGCAGAGGCTCCACAGGCCGCCCGGCGCGAACATGATGATGGCCAGCATGGCGACGCCCAGGATCATCTGCCAGGTGTACGGCATGTACTTGAAGGCGTAGGTGCGCAGCAGCTCGAAGGCGATGGAGCCGGCGAGGGGCGCATAAACGCTGGCGGTGCCGCCCAGGAGGGCCACGAACACGAACTCCCCCGAGGTGGTCCAGTACGCCATTTGGGGGTCTATGTGCCCCACGTTCAGGGCCACCAGCACCCCGCCCAGGCCGCCCAGCGCACCAGCTAGCACGTACGTCAGGTAGATGGCGCGCTGCGCGGAGAGGCCCAGGTATTCGACCCGCACCTCGTTGTCCCGCACAGCGCGCACCGCGTAGCCCAAGGGCGAGTCCGCGTAGCGGTAGACCAGGTAGGTCGCTCCAGCGACGCTCATCAGGGTGAAGGCGTAGAGCGCCAGCCGCAGCCGCTCCGCCGGGGGGGTGAAGCCCAGCAGGGTAGGCACTGCGATGCCCATCCCATCGCTGCCGCCCGTGATGCGATAAGCCTTCACCAGCACCCCGTAAAGGATCATGGAGAAGGCCAGGCTGAGCATGGCGAAGAAGATCTCCCGGTAGCGAGCCATCAGCAGACCTGTCAACGCCGCCACCGTCAAGCTGGTCGCCACCCCCATCCCGACGAGGATGAGGGCCTCCCGGATGCCCCATAAGTTCACCGCGAAGCCCACGGCATAGGCGCTGGCAGCGAAGAACAGCCCCTGGCCGAAGGAGACCAGCCCGCTGTGCATCAGAAGTACCACACTCAGCACCACCAATCCCTTGGCCAGGGCGATCCCCAGCAGGAACACGATCCACTCAGGGAGCACGAATCCCAGCCCCAGGAACAAGGCGAGCAAGGCCAGGATAACGGCTAACGGGGACCTCATATCCGCCGCACCTTCTCCCGGGCGAAGAGGCCGTACGGGCGCACCAGCAGCACCCCGGCCATCACCAGGTAGATCATGAACAGCTCCAGCTCAGGCATCAGGTGCACCGCCGCCGCCCGCACCAGGCCCACGATGAGCGCCCCCAGGGCAGCCCCTTCCAGGCTGCCCAGCCCGCCGATGACCACTACAGCGAAGGCCAGCACGATCACCTCCACGGCGATGCCGGGCACCACCGAGATCATCGGCGCAGTGAAGGCACCGCCCAGGGCGGCCAGCACCGCCCCCACGGTAAAAGCCACCACATACACACGGGGCACGTTCACCCCCATGGCCGTGCTGATCTCCGGGTCGTAGATCACGGCCACAACCAGGCGCCCGAAGCGGGTGCGGTTCACCAACAGCCACAGCAGCATCCCGGCCAGGGCGGCCACGGCCAGCAGCAGGAAGCTGTAGCCAGGGTACACGATGCCTCCCAGGTGCACCTGGTCCAGCAGGCCGTAGGGTTTGTAAGCGTAGTAGGGGTTCACGCCCCAGACGAGCTTGATGCCGTCTTCCAGGATCAGGAACAAGGCGTAGGTGACCAGGAGCTGGACCACCGGGTCCCGACCGTAAATTGGGCGCAGCAGCCCACGCTCGATCAGCGGCCCGACGATCAACCCAACGGCCACAGCAGCGCCCAGTAGCAGCAAGAAGCTCCCATAGGGCCACAGGCCACGCCCCAGGTAGGCGATGACCAGGGAGGCCGCAGTGTATGCGCCCAGGGCGTACAAGCTGCCGTGGGCCACGTTGAGGATGCGCATGACCCCGTAGATCAGAGTCAGTCCCACCGAGATCAGGAACAGCCACGAGGCGAAGATCAGGCCGTCCACGGCGATGATGATCAATGTGTTCATCGGTGTCTGCCTCTCATGCGATCAAATCCCCTCCCTGTGAGGGAGGGGCCAGGGGAGGGTGGGCCTTTGTCGTGAAGTCAACCTGGCTTGTACTCCAAAGCCACTGATCGCAGAGCGCAGTTTCCACCCCTCTCCTATCCTCCCCCTGCCAGGGGGAGGGATTCTCTGGTCATCGGCGCTCGTTATGGGCACCTTGCGCCCGGGAACCCCTGGGCGATCCACTCCTTGCCGGTCACCCCCTCCGGCGGATTGACGCACTCGGCCGGGAACGTTACCACGTCGGTAAGCTTGCGCTCGCCCGCCCGCGGGTCGAACTCTCCCGTGATCCCGAAGGCCACCGGCTCGACGGCCTGATGACCGTTGCCCAGCGCCATCTTGATCGTCCCGCTGGGCGTCTCGAACTCCAACCCCTCGAAGGCCGCGATCACCTGATCCTGACTGGGCCACTGGCCGTTGTTAGCGGCGATGGCCTTCTCGTAGGCCGCTTTCACCGCCAGAACCGACAGGGCCATGTGGTAGGCGGTGTGGATGGGCCGGGTGTCGTAGCTGTCCTGATAGATACGGGTGAACCAGCGGTTGAGGGCGTTGTCCGGTGCCAGCGCCCCGTGAGTGCCCTCGGCGCCGATGAGTAGCCCGGCCGGCACATCCTCCCCCAACGAGGGCAGCATGGCCTCGCCGATGATGAACAGTCCTTGGCTCTGGTCAAACAGCCCTCGTGCCGCACCCTGAATCACCGCGCCTTCGAGATCGCCACCCCAGAAGCTGGAGTGAATCACGTCCGGGCGCGCGGCCAGCAGGGCGGTGATCTCGGCCGAGTAGTCGCCGGCGAACAGCTTGGGGAACTGCTCGCTCACCACCTGGACGTCCGGCTTTAGCTGCAGGACGGTGTCGCAAAAGGCCTCCCATGAGTCGTGCCCCCAGGCGTAGTCCTGGTTGATGCCGGCGATGGTCTTCAGATCTGGGTTGATCTTCAGGGCGTAGCGAGCCGCTCCCACGTTGTACGCCAGCTCCGTGGCCTTGGTGCGGAAGACATACTTGTAGCTGGCTTCCTCGAAAATGCGGTGGGTAGCGCAGGTGTAGAGCACCGTCAGCTTCTGGAGCTCTTCGGCTACCGGGGCTACGGCCAGGCAGGTGGCGCTGGAGACGTAGCCGATGACCAGGTCTACCTTCTCGTCCAGGACCAGCCGGCGGAACTCCGTCACCTGCTTGTCCGGGCCACCGGCCTCGTCCACGTACACGGCGCGAATGGGCACGCCGCCGATGCCGGGTGTGTCGTATGGGGTGGGCGCCTTGCCGGCGTTAAGCTCTGCGATCATCACCTCTGCGGCGTTCCGCGATGGGATGCCGAATAGCGAGCCGGCTCCCGACAGGAAGGTAACGATGCCGATCTTGAGCTCGGTTGGAGCGCCTGCTGGAACCTGGACCCCGGCCGCAGGTGTTGAGGTCGTGATCGTCTTTTCGACGACGGGTTTGGTCGGCGCTGCTGGCCGGGCACAAGCTCCCATGAGCACCGTGATGCTGAGCAGCATGCCTGCGACAACAAGCAACCATTGGCGTTTCATCGGTTCCTCCTTTGGACCCGTTCTGAGTGACCATGTAGTCTAGTCAGCCCGCAGAACTGTGCACCACGAGCCATCCCGGACAAATTATAGGCTGAATAGGTCGCCTTGTCAAATGTCAAGGCGGGTGACAAGACAATAAGGCACAGAGGGAGCTGAGGCGTCATGGGGTGACAGGCGTAAGCAGGTCACCATAAGCTCCTTGAACTTTTCCATTGCTGCATAGGGGCGTTCCCGCCCGGTTCTTGCAGGGTCAAACAACCTACCGGACGGGGCGAGGAGGTCCCTTGATAGCCCTTTTGGTGCGAGAGGAAAGGGTGGAGAACTCTTTGGCGAGTTGCTTAGAACCTATCCGGAAAGCCTGCTATCCGACGGCGTCCT
>FWWM01016587.1_pt1 | contig 10925 bp, 10 predicted proteins | sample 2228351 | NCBI WGS metagenome assembly FWWM01 (sample SAMEA103939774, study PRJEB20133) | metagenome
GTGACGGTCACGGGCTGATTGGCCGCCACCACTAGCTGCTGGCGGTCGAAGCGCAGGGTGCGGACGGCGCGGACTTCCAGGCTGGTGGCGGGCGTGCCGCCGCCACCGCCTGTCCCGCCGGCCGGTGCTGTCGCCCGGGGCTGCTCGGCAGCGGCCTCCTGGGCGCCCCCTTCCTCGTGCACCGCCGCCCAGATAGCCCCGGCCAGGATGCCCACCAGGACGACTGCGGCCATGGCACCCAGTTGCCAGGCCTTGAGCTGGGGACGCGAGGCGACGAACCAGCCGCCCACCAGTATGAGGGCGGAGATGCCCAGGGCGAGGGGGGTAGCCATATCCACATCGCCCACCTTCCAGTGGGCCAGCTCCAGGTAGATGCGGGAGAGGCCATAGACCACCAGCACCGTGAACAGGAAGGCCATGGCCGGCACCAGGAAGGGGAAGGCGGTGCGCTCCCGCACCTGCTGTTCGGCCTCGAAGCGGCGCCACCATTCCTCGCTGCGCAGCGCCTCCATGTCTATGACCTGAAGGCTGCCCGGCACCAGCAGGTCGCTGTGCTGCTCGAGGATGGAGGTGACGGTGGGCTCGCCGGTCTCGTAGTCAATGAGGCTCTGGTCGTCGGCCCAGCGGGTCTCCACCACCAGCTGCACGTTGCCCTGACGGTTGATGGAGCGGACGACCCGCATGTCCTGGAAGCCGTGGTGGTGGACGAGCTGGTTGCGGTGCTCGTCGAGCCTGTCCAGGAGGCCGCCGGGACGGAGGGCCTCCTCCAGCTTGTCGGCCGGTAGCTGGGCCAGGACTAGCTGCACATACTCCATCGGGGCACCGCCTGACAGGTGGTGGGGCGAAACCTCCCCCCGCTTGCCACTTCTATCACAATCCCCCCCTAGGGTCAACTTTCAGCGGGACAGGGTGGCGCCTCACTCGCTGGCCCACAACACCTGGTCTTCGAGGGACGACTGCTGTGAGGCCAGCAGCTTCAGCACCCGGGCGCACACCTCGCTCGGCGGGCACAGAGGCACGATGATGATGCCAGCGTGTCTTCGTCCACTCAGGAACCACTCCCTGCCCAGCGGCGCGAAGTGCCTGGCGTTGTGGGTGACCAGCACCCTGCCCATGCGGGTGGCCAGCTCTAGCTGGGCCTCGTCGGATGCGCCCAGGGCGCCGCATTCGTGGGCAGTGACAACGTCGAAGCCGGCCCGCCGCAGTCGCTCCCCCACCTCCAGAGCTACGCACTCGTCCAGATAGAGCGGGGGCTCAGGGTTCGCCATGCTCGGCGAACAGTCGGTCTTCCTCGCGCAGTTCGCGCTCTATCTCGTCGCGATGGCGGTCGTAGTAGTCCAGGGCGGCCCGCACCTGCTCGGGCGTCAGGTGCGGCAGCGCCTGCACGATGCGCTCGATGACCATCTCGCGGGCCAGCAGGCGGTAATAGCGGACGACGTCGGCGACCCGTATACGGGTCCCTTTGATGATCGGCGACCCCCGGCACACGTCTTCCCGGCGCTCAATGAGCACTGGCGACATAGGCCCACTCCCCTCTCTGCTAAACGCTGTCTTCCCCTGCAGCGTTACGGCCGGGCCGCACGGTATCCGCATGTTAGGCCCTGTCGGCGGACGTGGTCAAGGCGCCGCGGGCGCGGCGCCTCCGCCTTCAGCGGGACAGGGTGGCGCGGAGGGCGGCCTCCACCTCGTCCAGGGCCATGACCCCCTCGAACTTGGCAGCGATGCGCCCCTGCCTGTCCACCACGAACACCCAGGGCTCGCTGCTCAGGTTCCAGCTCTCGTTGGCGGGCGGGAGCTGCTCGGCAGGCACCGCCGGACACCTGCCCACCCCCTGCCCCTGACGGGCCAGTTCGCGATTGAAGACCGGCACCGGACAGAGGCCGATGCCCTCCCTGGCCTCCCGCAGGCGATAGGGCTCGATGTGGACGAAGTTGGCCTGCCCCCGGTAGCGCTGATAGAGGGGCTTGACCACGCTGTCCAGCACTGGCCCGCACAGCTGGCTCTGGCAGAAGGCAGGGGTGGCGAAGGCGATGACCGTGGGCCGGCCCGAGCGCACCGCCTCGGCCACCGTCAGGGTGTAGAAGTCGGCAATGGGGTCCAGGTCGGTGGTCAGCTCGCGGATGTCGCCCACCTGGGCCAGGGTGGGCTGGCGACTGGGCGGCGCCGGCTCGCCCACCATCGGCTCCGGTGAACGCTCCAGCACGTTGAAGACGTAGGGCAGCGGCCCGAAGCGCTTGCCGTCGGCCAGGGTGCCGGAGATGGCCAGCCCGTAGGTGCCGGCGGAGTCGAAGCTGAAGGCGGCCACGTAGACGCCCGTCTCGCCCAGGTGCACGTGCTCGTGCCGATCCTCGTCCACCACCCCGCGCTCCAGGGCGACGTAGCGGGCGTCGGCCTCGGCCAGGCGCAAGGGCGTCGCGCCGTCCAGACGGTAGAGCAGGAAGCGGACGCGAGCGCCCAGGATGGGCGCCTGCTGCCCGTCCAGCAGCCCCACCTGCAGACGGTTCTCGCCCACGGAGAGGCTGCTGTTGACTATCACCGGCGAGACGTCGGCCTGGCGCAGGGTGACGCGCCAGAAAGCGGGGTCGTCGGGGTCGGGCGCCTTCTGCCCGCCGCAGGCCGCGAGCAGCAGGGCCGCCAGGAAGAGGAGCGGTATGGCCGCGAGCTTCCTCACACCGCCTCGCCCATCGTGAAGGTTATCACCATATTCCCCCGCGGTCTATACGCCCGGGGAGCCGCTCTGGTCGCTCAGGGGAGCCCGTCCGTCCCTTCCTGGGGGATGCCACCAGGTGGCTGGGAACGCCAGGACTCGAAGAGCGTCAGGTAAGAGGTGTAGCGATACCGTCGGTTCCGCCGCCTACCCGTGGTCTCCTCCACCAGCCCGAGGTCGCTCAGTCGCGACAGCAGCTTGCTGGCCGTGGCGAAGGACAGGCCGAGCTGCTGGCACACGAAGTTGACGTTGACGATGGGCCGCCTGAAGAGAAGGTCCAGAAGGCGCAGGCCATGGATACCCAGCCCGCTGGCCTCCACGAACTGCCGGTGCTGCTCCCGCAGCGCTACGATGCGCAGGGCAGTGGCGGTGGCCTCTTCGGCCGTTTCGGCCACGCCCCGCAGGAAGAAGCGCAGCCAGCCTTCCCAGTCGCCCTGTTCCCGAATAGCCATCAGGCGGTCGTAATATTCGGCCCGGTGGCGCCTGAGGTAGAGGCTGAGGTAGAGGAGGGGCCGCCTGAGCACGCCGCGCTGCACCAGCACGAAAGTGATGAGGAGGCGGCCCACCCTGCCGTTACCGTCGAGGAAGGGATGGATGGTCTCGAACTGGGCGTGGGCCAGGCCGCAATGGACCAGCGCCGGCAAGTCATGCTCCTCCTGCAGGAAGCGCTCCAGGTTGTCCAGCGCTTCGTGCATGGCCGGAACCGGAGGCGGCACGAAGACGGCCTGAGAGATGGGAGCGTTGGGCGGCCCGATCCAGTTCTGAGAGGAGCGGAACTCGCCTGGGCTCCGCTGCGAGCCCCGGACGCCTGTGAGCAACTCAGCGTGGATCTCGCGGATGAGGCGAAGGGAGAGGGGCAAGGTCCGCAGGCGTTGCAGGCCGTAGTTCATCGCCCGCACGTAGTTGACCACCTCGGTGACATCGGGGGGCAAGTCCCTGGTCTGAGGATCCAGCTCGTATTGCAGCACATCGTCCAGGGTGCTCTGGGTGCCCTCGATCTGCGAACTGAGAACGGCCTCTTGAACCACGTACATGGCCACGAACAGGTCGGGGTCAGGCAGTGTCTCGGCCACTCCGTCGAGCCTCCCCACCGCCTGGTCGGCCCGCGAGAGGAGACTCACCAGTTGCACATCGAAGCGCAGGGGAGGGTCGGGCGGCAAGGGCGCCGGGATGAAGGCCGCATACCCCGCCGGCTGTCTCACGAAACGGCCCGCCCGTGTGATGTGAGGCTGCATGCTCCTCAGCTTATTGCAGCGCCGCAAAATATAGGCCTGCGGCCAGCCTCGTTATTTTAACCAACGACCCTTGACTAAAACAACGGTCGGCAGGACGAGCGGTTGGTTTGACCCGTCTGCGGGGGCGGTGCTACCTTTGGGGCGGGGGGAAGCTTTGCGCAGCCTCCGCGTCGGTCTGGCCCAGATCAACACCACCGTCGGCGACCTGGACGGCAACGTCGCCAAGATCGTCCACTGGCTGGACGAGGCCCGTCGCCTGGGGGTGGACCTGGTCGCCTTCCACGAGCTGGCCATCACCGGCTACCCGCCCGAAGACCTGCTGCTACGGCCCCGCTTCGTCCGCGACAACCTGGAGGCGCTGCAAGAGGTGGTGGCCGCCTCCCGCGGCATCACCGCCGTGGTCGGCTTCGTGGACCACCCCGCTGGCCGGGGGGAGCTGGACGACGACATCTACAACGCCGCCGCCATCGTCCACGATGGGCGCCTGGTCGCCGTCTACCACAAGCAGCACCTGCCCAACTACGGCGTCTTCGACGAGGAGCGCTACTTCCAGGCCGGACGTCTCTCGCCCGTGTTCACCGTGGCCGGTGTGGCGGTGGGCGTGAGCATCTGCGAGGACATCTGGTATCCGGGCGACCCCACCCGCAGCCAGGCGCTGGCCGGCGCCCAGGTCATCGTCAACATCAACGGCTCCCCCTACCACCGGGCCAAGCGCCTCTTCCGCGAGCAGATGCTGGCTACCCGCGCCTCCGACTACGGGGTGGCGGTCTGCTACGTGAACCAGGTGGGCGGGCAGGACGAGCTGGTGTTCGACGGCGGCAGCATGATCCTGGACGCCCAGGGGCGGCTACTGGCCCGGGCGGCCATGTTCCAGGAGGAGCTGCTGGTCTGCGACCTGAACGTGAACGAGGTGGTGCGCATGCGCCTGCACGACCCCCGCCGCCGGCGGGAGCGGCGCCAGGCCGAGCTGCAGGTGCCCACCTATCATCTCTCGGGCGAGCCCTTCCAGCGCCAGAAGCCGCCCGTGGAGCCGCGCATCGCTCCGGCCCCCGATGGCGAGGCGGAGGTCTACCAGGCGCTGGTGCTGGGCACCCGCGACTACGTGACCAAGACGGGCTTCCGACAGGCGCTGGTGGCCATGTCGGGGGGCATAGACTCCAGCCTGGTGGCCTGCATCGCCGCCGACGCCCTGGGCGCCGAGAACGTCACCGGCGTCAGCATGCCCTCGCGCTACTCGTCGGAGGGCTCCATCCGCGATGCCAAGACGCTGGCCCAGAACCTGGGCATCCGCTTCCTGGTGATCCCCATCGAGCCGGCCCACCAGGCCTATCTGGACATGCTGGCGCCCGCCTTCGCCGGCACCGAGCCGGGGGTGGCCGAGGAGAACATCCAGGCCCGCATCCGCGGCAACATCATCATGGCCCTCTCCAACAAGTTCGGCGCCCTGGTGCTGACCTGTGGCAACAAGTCGGAGCTGGCCACGGGCTACGCCACCCTCTACGGCGATATGGCCGGTGGCTTCGCCGTCATCAAGGACGTGCCCAAGACCCTCGTCTACCGCCTGGCCCGCTACCGCAACTCCCTTTCGCCCGTCATACCCGAGGAGGTGTTCGTCAAGCCCCCCTCGGCGGAGCTGAAGCCCGGGCAGGTGGACCAGGACACCCTGCCCCCCTACGACGTCCTGGACGCCATCCTGGAGGCCTACGTGGAGCAGGAGAAGGGCATCGAGGAGATCGTGGCCCTGGGCTACGATTACGAGACGGTGGCCCGCGTGCTGCGCATGGTGGACCGCAACGAATACAAACGCAGGCAGGCGCCCCCGGGCATCAAGATAACCCCCCGCGCCTTCGGGCGCGACTGGCGCCTGCCCATCGCCCACCGCTACCAGGCCTACTGAGGCCCCCTGGACGCAGTGGGCGAGGGGCTGCCATCATCGGAAGCGGGATGATCGAGGCGGTATTCTTCGACTTCGGCGGCGTCATCGCCAGGCTGGACCGGGAGCACACCCGCGCCCTGGAGCAGAAATACGGGCTGCCGCCCGGGGGCCTTCTGGACGCCCTCTACGGCATCCCCGAGTGGCTGGAGGCGGAGACGGGCCGTCTGCCGGAGGAGGAATGGCTGAAGGCCGTGCTGCGTCGGCTGCAGGAGATGGCCGCACGGCCCATCGAGGGCATCACCCAGGAGTGGCAGATCGTCTGGCGGCAACTGGACGAGGAGATGCTGGACCTGGTGCGGCGGCTGCGGGGCCGCTACCGGGTGGGGCTCATATCCAACTCGACGCCGCGGCTGGAGCGGGAGCTTCTGGCCGCCAACGGCATCGCCGACCTGTTCGAGGTGGTGGTCAACTCGGCGCGGGTGGGCATCGCCAAGCCCGACCCGCGCATCTTTCGCATCGCCGCCGAGCGGATGGGCCTGCCCCCTGAGCGCTGTCTGCACATAGACGACCTCGTCCAGAACGTGCGGGGGGCGCGGGAGGCGGGCTTCCACGCCGTCCTCCACCGCGGCGACCTGCCCACCACCGTGGCCGCCCTGCGGGGCCTGGGGGTGGACGTCTAGCTGCCGGCCTCGGCCAGACGGAAGAGGCGTTCGGCCAGCTCCAGGCAGCGGGGCACGTCGGGCACGCGGCTGGCCCACAGGCCCGGCACCGCCTCCAGCCCCAGGTGGGCGCCCACCAGGGCACCGGTCACGGCGGCGTTGGTGTCGGCGTCGCCGCCCAGGTTCACCACCGCCACCAGGGCGTCGAAGAAGCTGTCGTGGTGCCACCAGGCCCACAGGGCGCACTCGAGGGTGTCCAGCACGAAGCCGCTGGTGCCCACCTCCTCCGCTTCCTTGAAGGGCACCGACCGCACCCGCTCCAGCAGTTCGGCGGGCGAGTGGGAGAGGACTTCCATGGCGTAGCCGATGGCCGCCTCTTTGTCCTCGCCCCGCAGGGCGCGGGCCAGCACCACGTTGTAGAAGGCGCAGGCGGCCCGCGCCAGGGGGTGGGGATGGGTCACCCGCGACTGCTCGTGGCTGTAGCCGATGACGGCGTCAATGTCGCGGTAGTAGCGCAGGGCGATGGGGGCGCAGCGCATGAGGGAGCCGTTGCCGGCGGTGAAGGGGGCGTGCTGGGCCTCCACCCGTTCGGTGGCCTCCCGCCAGTGGATGCCCTGCTCGATCAGCTCCAGCACGCGACGGGTGTGGACGCCCACGTCGGGCGGGCCGGCGCGGAACCAGGCCAGCAACCGCACCACGAAGTCGTCGGCATCGAAGCGGCCCACCTCCACCAGGCTCTCGGCCAGGGCCAGGGCCTGGGCGGTATCGTCGGTGGTGGAGCCGGCCGGCAGCCAGCCGTCCACCATCTCGCGCAGGAGGCCGTAGCGCTCTCGCACCTCGTGCCTGGGCATTCCCTCCACCGGCATTCCCAGGGCGTCGCCCACCGCCAGCCCCACCAGACAGCCCTGGAAGCGCCGCAGCCTGTCCGTCTCCATGTTCCCTCCCGTGGGCGGCCCTCTCGGTCGGGCCAGCTCAGGGCTCGGGCCGCGCCCGCAGCCGCCGCCAGAGGCCGCGCCAGATTTCCCGCAGCAGGTCCAGGTCGCTGGCCTGCACCGTCAGCAGGCGGGACAGGGGCTGTCCCGATACCCTCCTGTAGAAATAGAGGGCGGTAGCCAGCCCAGTGTTATACGCCAGCGAGGAAGCGATGGCCGCCCCCGGCACCTCCAGCCAGGGTATGAGGGCCAGGTCCAGCACCACCGTGGCCAGAAGGGCCGCCAGCACCGCCCCCGTCTGGTATAGAGGGCGGCCACGGCTGTAGAGGTATGAGCCCAGCACGATGGTCACGCCGTTGGCCAGGGCCCCCGGCAGCAAGAGGGCCAGGGGCAGCACCGACGCCCGGAACTCGCTGCCGAAGACGACGGTGACCAGCACCGGCGAGAGGCCGGCCAGGGCGACGGCGCCCAGCAGGCTGACCAGAAAGGTGTTGCGCGCCCCCGCCTGGGCCAGGGCCGCCGCCTCCCGCTGCCCCATGCCCGACAGGCGCGGCAGCAGCACGTAGGAGACGGCGCTGGCCAGCCACCAGAGGCTTTCGGCCAGGCCCACGGCCACCGTGTAGTGGCCCACGGCGGCCCGCCCGGCGAAGGCGCCGACCAGGTAGTGGTCCAGCCGGTAGTTGAAGAGCTGGGCCAGGTTGCCCGCCTGCCCCTGCACGCCGTAGCGCACCTGCTCCCGCAGCACCTGCCAGGGGCGGGAGAGGGCCTCCCGCCAGGGCAGGCGGTGGGGGGCCAGGGAGCAGAGGGCGACGAGGTCGGCCAGGACGAAGGAGCCCACCCAGGAGGCCACGGCGGCGAAGAGGTCGAGGCGCCCCAGCGCCCACAGCGCCCCCAGAGAGGCCACCGACGACACCCCCTGGGAAGCGCCGGCGAGGAAGATGGCGCCGAAGCGGTGCTGTCCCTGCAGGAAGGCGGCCAGGAGGAGGTAGGCCACCAGCGCCGGCACCGCCGGGGCGTAGAGCCAGAAGGCGCGCCCGCTCACGAAGGCGTCGGGCCCCCGCAGCAGCCCGAAGGCCACCACCGCCAGCGACCAGAGCGCCGAGGCGGCCGCCCACAGGCAGAGGGCTCCCCCGAACAGGCGCCCCAGGGAGTGGGAGCCCCGGTTCAGGTAGTAGACGCTGGCCGGCCCCACCCCCAGGTTGACGACGCCCGTCGCCACCAGCACCGAGGTGTAGAAAAGCGAGTAGGTGCCCAGCCCCTCGTCACCCAGTGCCTGGGCCAGCACCACCCGCAGCGCGAAGGCCAGCCCATAGGACGCCACCTGCGAGAGAAACATCAGGTTCACGCTCAGCAGCAGGCTTCCCTCCCGCGCCGCGTCCCGGGGCGGGGCGCCCTGCCCTGGCCTGCCAGGCTCTCGCTCGGACATAGCGACCTCGGCTGCAGGGCAGATTACCATTGGCGGCGGCCCTGCGCCACCTGCCCTCGCCTAGACCGGCGCGGGGGCGGCGGCTACAATGGCCGCTAGAGCCTCCCCGGAGGAGCGGGCCATGCCCCAGCGACCGGACATCGAGCTGCTAGAGCGCGTGCGGGCCGCCGTCCACGAGCTGGTGACCTCCTACCCGGCCGGCAAGGCCCACTGCCGCTACGCCGACGTGCGCATCGAGGTCAGCGAGGGCAAGGTGGCCCTGGCCGAGAACGGCATGGACAAGTTCAGCGCCGAGGACTATGGCCTCTCCTTCGGCGTCCGGGCCATCGCCGGCGAGAAGGTGGCGGCGGCGGGCTACTTCGGCCAGCAACTGGGCGCCCGCGACGTCCCCCAACTGCTGGAGCGCCTGCGCGAGGGCCTCGACCACGCCTACGAGCGCGCGCTGTGGAACGCCCGCCACAAGGCGGCCGCCCGCGACGAGTTCCCCGACCTGGGCGCCAGCCTCTACGACCTCTCCCTGGCGCCCATCGAGGCCCGCACCGACACCGTGCCCGCCCGCTACGAGATAGACCCGCGCCAGGTGCCCCTGGCTGAGGTGGTGGCCTACGTGCGCGACGTGTCGCGACGGGTGCAGGCCATCGGCCCCCAGGTGGTCTACAACTACATCGGCGCCGAGACCCACCTGGAGCGCATCCTCTTCGTCAGCTCCGAGGGCGCCAACCTCGACCAGACCTGGGCCATCAGCCAGGGCACCTGCTTCGTGGTAGCCCAGGGGCCCGACGCCCACCAGGAGCTCTACGACTTCAGCGGCCACCAGCGCGGCTGGGAGGTCATCACCCGCGGGGTGGACGAGCCCTTCATTCGCTTCCCGCCCCTGGACGAGTTCTCGCTGGCCCTGGCGCGGGACACGGTGGAGCTGGCCTCGGCGCCGCCCCTGCCCGCCACCGACCGGGAGGTGGTGGTGGTCACCGACCCCCACTACAACGCCCTGGTCTGTCACGAGGTGGTGGGACACCCCTCGGAGCTGGACCGGGCGCTGAAGCTGGAGACGGGCTACGCCGGCCGCTCCTGGTTCCTGAAGTCGCTGCGCGAGAGTCAGGTCGGCAGGCAGGTGGGCTCCCCTCTGCTCTCGGCCTTCTCCGACCCCACCATGGAGGGCTTCGGCCACTACCTCTACGACGACGAGGGGACGCCGGCGCGACGCGTTTACCACATCCGCAACGGCGTCTACGAGGAGTTTCTCAACTCGCGGCAGACGGCGGCCATCGTGGGGGCGCAGCCCAACGGCCACTACAAGGCCACCGATGCCTACCTGGTGCCGCTGATACGCATGTCCAACACCGCCTTCGCGCCGGGCGACCGCGACCCCCGGGACATCATCGGCGAGGTGGAACGGGGCTACTACGTGGTGGGGCACCGCATCCCCTCGGTGGCCGAGTCGCGGGAGAACTTCCGCATCACGGCCATGAAGGTCTACGAGATCCGCGACGGCAAGCTGGGGCAGCTCTACCGCGACGGGGGGCTGGTGTCCGACAGCCGCGATTTCTTCATGAACGTGGATGCGGTGGGCAACGACTTCCGCCTCTTCGCCATACCCAACTGCGGCAAGGGGCAGCCCATGCAGACCAAGCGCATGAGCAACGGCGGCCCCACCCTGCGCAGCCGCGCCAGGCTGAGCGGCACCAGGTGATGCCATGGGGCGCCAGCAGGACTATATCGAGGCCAGCAGCGAGCTGCTGCGCAAGGCGCAGGAGGCCCTGGCCCAGGGCGACCTGGTGCAGGCGTCGGAGAAGGGCTGGGGCGCCGCCGCCCAGATGGTGAAGGCGGTGGCCGAGAGCCGCGGCTGGCCTCGCAACGGGCACCGACTACTGTTCGAGACGGTGGGGAGGCTGGCGCAGGAGACCGGTGACCCGGGGCTGCGGGAGCTATTCCTGGCGGCCAACGCCCTCCACACCAACTTCTACGAGGGCTGGCTGACCAGGGAGGACGTGGCCCTGGCGCTAGAGCGGGTGCGCCAGCTGCTGGAGCGCTTGCGGCCCCTGGCGGCCTGAAGGCATCATCACGGCACGGAGGAGGTAAGGCATGACACA
>FWWM01016588.1_pt1 | contig 10925 bp, 6 predicted proteins | sample 2228351 | NCBI WGS metagenome assembly FWWM01 (sample SAMEA103939774, study PRJEB20133) | metagenome
CAGGGCCATCCACTATGGCTTACACAGGGAAATCATGGCTCATCACTGATCTCCTCATTTTGCCTCTATTCGAATTTTACTTTTGAGACAGCTTGGAGTGAGATTTCTAATTTTTCGTAGTAAAGGGACTTTTTGCAGTGCGTACAGGATGTGAGGATTTGAGGATTTCCTCTCTGCGCGGTGCTTTTGTCTGGCGCCAAAATGGCGGGAAGGGTGCACGAGCCAAGGGCAGATGGGGTCGGAAAGGCTGGGAATTGCCACCATGGGCACCGATGCCAAAACACTTTGCCATAGATGGAAACGCGAGTGGGGTAGGGACACGAATTGCTATCTTTGCCCACCTTTTTGCAAAGCCCGCCCCACTCGAGGAGTTTGTGGCTTGCCAGAGGAAAAAAACAGACCGCACATTGAGCAATCGTCCCTCCTGTGCGTTTTATGGCCGGCAGGGTCGAAACCCTGCACCCTCAGACTTTAATCAAATTTCATTTCAATAATGATTGGCATACTCAAAGGGCTTTTCAAAAGCAAAAGCGAGCGCGATTACGCTAAATACGCACCCGTCGTAGAAGAAATCAATGAAATCTACGAGCAGCTCCGAGACCTCTCCAACGATGAACTTCGCAACAAAACCCTCCAATTCAGAAAACGCATCCAAGAATATCTCTCCGACATAGATCAGGAGATCGCCAATCTGCGCCAACAGGCCCAGGAAACGGAGGACATCCACCAGAAGGATGAGCTCTTCAAGGAAATAGACGAACTCGTCAAGGAGCGCGACAAACACCTCGAGGAGGTGCTCAACGAGCTGCTCCCGGAAGCTTTCGCCGTCGTGAAAGAAACCGCCCGGCGATTCAAGGAAAACGACACCCTGGTCGTCACTGCCACCGACCACGATCGCGAACTCGCTGCCGACCCCGACAAATCTTACGTCAAAATCGAAGGCGACAAAGCCATCTGGAAAAACGAATGGACGGCAGCCGGTGCCGACATCAAGTGGAACATGGTCCACTACGACGTGCAGCTCATCGGCGGCATCGTGCTCCACGAAGGCAAAATCGCCGAAATGGCTACGGGTGAGGGTAAAACCCTCGTCGCCACCCTGCCGGCTTACCTCAACGGCCTCGCAGGTGAAGGCGTCCATGTCGTGACGGTGAACGACTACCTGGCCCGGCGTGACTGCGAGTGGGTCGGACCCATCTACGAGTTCCTCCTCCTCACCGTCGATTGCATCGACAAGTACCGCCCTCATTCGCCCGAACGTCGCCAAGCTTACCTGTGCGACATCACTTACGGCACCAACAACGAGTACGGCTTCGACTACCTGCGCGACAACATGGTGCGATCCCTCGACGAGATGGTGCAACGCAAACACCACTTCGCCATGATCGACGAGGTGGACAGCGTGCTCATCGACGATGCCCGTACGCCTCTGATCATTTCCGGCCCCGTGGGCGCCGGCGAGGAAGAACAGGAATACCTGGCGCTCAAGCCCGACGTGGAGCGCCTCGTGGCTGCCCAAAAGCGGCTCGCCACCCAATACCTCGCCGAAGCCAAAAAGCTCTTCGAACAAGGCAAAACAGGCTACGAAGAAGGCGAAGCCGGCATGGCCCTCCTGCGGGCCTACCGCGCCCTGCCCAAAAGCCGGCCCCTCATCAAATTCCTTAGTGAAGAAGGCGTCAAGGTAGTGCTCCAAAAGGCGGAAAACTTCTACATGCAGGAGAATTCCAAAAACATGTACGTCGTCGATGAGCCCCTGCTGTTCACCATCGACGAGAAAAACCGATCCGTCGAACTCACTGACAACGGCGCTGAATTCCTCGCCAAAGGCAAAGACGACCCCGAGTTTTTCATCATGCCCGACATCGCCGCCCGCATGGTGGAAATCGACAACGACGATTCCCTCTCCGAAACACAAAAAGAAGAGGCCAAGCTCAAGCTCTCGCAGGAGTTCGCCGTCAAATCGCGCCGCCTCCACGCCGTGCACCAGTTGCTCAAGGCTTATACCCTGTTCGAACGCGACGAAGAGTACATCGTCATCAATGGCGAGGTCAAAATCGTCGATGAGCAGACGGGCCGCCTCATGGAAGGCCGCCGCTATTCCGATGGCCTTCACCAGGCTCTCGAAGCCAAGGAAGGCGTCAAAGTGGGCGAGGCCACTCAGACCTACGCCACCGTGACCCTCCAGAACTACTTCCGCATGTACCACAAGCTGGCCGGCATGACCGGTACAGCCGAAACCGAAGCGAAAGAGTTCTGGGACATCTACAAACTCGACGTCTCCGTCATCCCTACCAATTTGCCCGTCATCCGAAAGGACTACGAAGACCTCGTGTACAAAACGGCGCGGGAAAAATTCAACGCCGTTGCTCACAAGATCGAAATCCTGAGCAAAGCCGGCAGACCCGTCTTGGTGGGTACCACCTCGGTGGACATTTCCGAAAAACTCAGCCGCCTGCTCAACTTGCGCGGCATCAAACACGAGGTGCTCAACGCCAAGCAACACCAGCGCGAAGCCTTCATCGTCGCACGCGCCGGCCAGCAAGACGAAAAGGGCCATGGAAACGTGACCATCGCTACCAACATGGCAGGACGCGGTACCGACATCAAGCTCGGCCCCGCCACCATCTGGGACGTCGTCAAAGTGGAAAAAAACGCCAATGCCAAAGGCGGCTATTTCTACACCATCCGCCAACGCCACACCGGAAAGGAAATGACCCTCGACCAGAGCCATGAACTCTGGGAGGCCTTCCAGCTCGAACCCGACGCCAAAGTGGTGGGCGGATTGGCCATCATCGGCACCGAACGCCATGACAGCCGCCGCGTCGACCGACAACTCCGCGGCCGCGCCGGCCGACAAGGAGACCCCGGCTCCTCACAGTTCTACGTCTCGCTCGAAGACAACCTCATGCGCCTGTTCCAATCCGAGCGCATCGCCAGCCTCATGGACCGCCTCGGCCATAAAGAGGGCGACGTCATCCAGCACCCTATGGTGACCAAAAGCATCGAACGGGCGCAGAAAAAGGTCGAGGAAAACAACTTCGGCATCCGCAAGCGATTGCTCGAGTACGACGACGTCATGAACATCCAACGGGAAGCCATCTACAAAAAACGCTACAACGCCCTCAGCGGTGAGCGCCTCCAGGTGGACCTCGACATGATGTTCCGCTCCATCACCGAGTCGCTCGTCATGATGCACAAAAACGGTGGTGACTTTCAGTCCTTCCGCCGCGACAGCATGAGTGAGCTCGGCATCGATCCCAAAATCACCGAAGCCGACTTCAACAGCCTCGACGAAGCCGAATTGGTGCGCCGGTACCAGGAACAATTCTTCGAGTTCTACCACCGCAAGGAGCAGCAAATCGTAGAGGTGCTGCTTCCAGTCATCAAACAGGTGTACGAGCGCGAGGGCCATCGCTTCCGCCGAATCGCCATCCCCTTCACCGACGGCCGCAGCCGCATGCTCCCCATCGCCGCCGAACTCGAAACCGCTGTCAAAACCAACGGCCGCTCCATCATGCGCGACATCGAAAAGGCCGTCACCCTCGCCATCATCGACGAACGCTGGAAGGAGCACCTGCGCAACATGGACGAACTCAAAGACCAGGTGCAAAGCGCCAGCTTCGAACAAAAGGACCCGCTGGTCATCTACAAAATGGAGGCCTATCGCCTTTTCGAAGACCTCATCTACCGCATCAATGAAGAAGTGACCTCCTACCTGACTCGCGGCACCCTGGCCCTGCCCGAAAGCCGCCAGGTGCAAGAAGCCCGTGAGAAACCCAGTACCGACCTGAGCAAGCTGCGCACCAGCCGCAGCGAAGTGCCCGAAACCGCTGAAGCCCAGCGCGCCCGCGCAGCCGCCGAAGGAGTTTCCAGACCCCAACAAGTCACCGTCAAAAGAGCCGAACCGAAAGTGGGGCGCAACGACCCCTGCCCTTGCGGCAGCGGCAAAAAATACAAGCACTGCCACGGCCGATGAGGCTCCCAAACAACAGCCCCTCCCGGCTCCAACTGCCGAGAGGGGCTGCTTCATGAACCCCCAAACATTCATTCACCAACTTCGAACAAATCCATTCTCTGGCATGAAAAACCTCTCACTCGTACTCAATGTGATCCTTCTGCTGGCGGTCACCTATCTGTTCTTCGACAAGTTCAAACCCGCAGCCGGTCCAATGACCGAAACCACAACCGACACGGTGCGGGCCGAACCCATTCGCATCGCTTTCGTCAACATCGACACCCTGCAAGCCAAGAGCAAGGCATTCCAGGCCAAAAAGGCAGAGTTGGAAAAACGCCAAGCCGATGCCCAGAAAGCCCTCGAGGCTCGTGGCCGCGCTTTCCAACGTGAAATAGAGGCCTACCAGAAAAAAATCCAAAGTGGAAACATCACCCCCAAAGAAGCCCAGCAAACCGAAGAACGACTGGCCCGAAAAGAACAGGAATTCAACGCCGAGCAGGAACGACTCTCTAGGGAGCTGGCCCAAGAAACCGACGCCTTCAGCGCCGAGTTCACCAAACAAGTCAAGGAACACCTCGAACACCTCAAGGGACAACTCGGCTACGATGCCATCATGATCACTGGCCTGGGCAGCCCCGTGCTCACCTATTCACCCAAATTCGACATCACCGAAAGGGTGGTGGCCCTGTTGAACCAAGAAAAATGAACCCTGCTCGCCGATGGAGCAGATTGGTTCTGAACGGATTTGAACCGAATCGAATCTTCGGCGTTAATTTTTCGCTTCTGAAAGTTTGGGTGAAACAACCTGCATTTTTATGTTTGCACCCGCTTCGAAAGAAGCACCATTGACATCGCGGAGTGGAGCAGTTGGTAGCTCGTCGGGCTCATAACCCGAAGGTCGCAGGTTCAAGTCCTGCCTCCGCCACCAAGAATCAAAGGCCAGCCTCGATCATCGAGGTTGGCCTTTCTCGTTTTCCCACTCCTGGTCACCTGGCTATCGACCATGTAGAGCCTGCTCCCAAGCCGATCCGCTCAACGCTTGACGACCTTCAGCACGGCGGATTGGCCAGCATTGCGCAGCCGCAGGAAATACAATCCCGCAGGCAGGTCGCTCAGGTTCAAATGGAAAGGTGCAACGGCACTGCCGTGAGACACCCGCTGTCCGGTGACGCTGTACAGCGCCCAGTTGTAGGCAGTGCCGTCGCTGCAACCCATTGCTTCCACCACCACTGGGCCCGCAGTTGGGTTGGGGTGAAGACTCAGCTCACAGGAAGCTGCCTCCCCGGTGGCACTGGGAAAGAAATCCGTGTCGATGATCACCTGGTCGGCGGCGCGTATACCACCCACTTCGGCCACAGTGGCCACAACGGCCTGCACCACCCGCCGCATGAAAGTGAAATCCAGGTATTGCATCTTGTCCTCGGGACTGTGGTAGTGTGGGTTTCTGAACTCCGCCCCGTCGGTGATCATCAGGGCCGGGATGCCCTTGAACCAGAACCATGCATGGTCGCTGCGGAGCAAGTCGGGTACCAGCGTTTCGGCGTGCAGCTGTATCACTTTGAGTTCGGGCACGTAAGCCGCTGCCGCCGCAGAAAAGGCATTGCTCAGCGGCAAGGAGTTTTTGTAAGATACATTGGTGATGAAGTTCCCCCTGAATGAGTCCGCTTCCAGCTGGGCTGTGGCTTGGGGAAACAAAAATTCAAATCCCGGTGGCACATTCTGCGTGTTCGGCTCGTCGGAGTAGTAGCCAATCATCTCCAAATTGATCACGCCCTTTACCTCCTCGGGTGGCAACAACTCCTCGTCCACATAGCGCTTGCTGCCCACCAGCCCGCTGCCTGCCTCTTCCAAGTCGAATCCGATGAACTTGATCGTCTTGTCGAATTCGTAGTTCTCGAGCACGCGCAGGGCTTCCAGCATACCTGCTATGGCCGAACCATTGTCATCGGCACCTGGCGAGTCGGCCACTGTATCGAAATGGCCATCGATGATGAGTACCTCCGTCTCCTGTGCAAGCCCCATCTTCCTGCCTATGATGTTGGCGGCCTGATAGCCGTTGTAGTCGAAGGTGTGCAGGGTGGTTTCCAGTTCGGCCTCTTCGAATTTGCCCCGGATGTATTCCTTGACGGCTTCGAGGTGGGCGGGATTTGTTTCGCGGTGGCGCACACCCACGATGTTGCTCAAGTACGTGAGCAACCACGATTCAGCCACTTCATCCACCACGCTTTGCACGTTTACCTCCGTCGAATCGATGGCGATGAGCTGCAGGCGGAAATCTTGCTCACCATAGGCGGAAAAATCCCACTCGATGGTGTGTTGGCCACCCCAGGGCGAGATGCCCGGCCCGATGTCGCCAGTGGCGTTAGAGGTATCGTAGTCGAGTTGTTTGGCTCCTTTGGGGCCCGCTCGCAGAATGACCGTGCTGGCTCCATCGACGGGGTGGTTCAGGTAGTACGTGAGGATGATCTTGTGTCCATCGAGCTGCACCTGGGGATTCACGATCTTCGGAGTAAAAGTCCCCTGCCCATGCATGAGGGCAGCATGGAGCAACGCCAGGCAAAAAGCGTGGAAAATTTTCATCAGCTGAAGTTTTGAGGTGGGCTTAAAGATATTCCTTTTCTTCACCCCCTTGACTGGCAGCGGATGCAGCAAGCGTTTCTTGGGCTATCGGCACCCGGCCAAAGCCATTCATCCTCTCAACCAACTCGGTCATGAAATCTCTGTGTGTTTTCTGTGGATCCCGCAAGGGGCACGATCCCCGCTTCGAAGAAATTGCCCGCCAGGTGGGCCGCAGCTTGGCCCGGCGTGGTGTACGCCTGGTGTACGGTGCCGGAAACATCGGCCTCATGGGTGCCATGGCCGATGCTTGCCTCCAAGCCGGCGGCCGGGTCCTCGGCGTCATTCCCGATTTTCTCAAGGAAAAAGAGGTGTGTCACTCAGGTTTGACCGAGCTGATCGTCACCGCCACGATGCACCAGCGCAAGGAAATCATGGCAGCCCGATCAGATGCCTTCCTGGTATTGCCCGGCGGCTTCGGCACCCTCGACGAGTTCTTCGAAATCCTCACCTGGCGCCAGCTCAAACTGCACGACAAGCCAATCGGCATCCTCGACGTGGCGGGTTTCTATCACCTCCTGCTGCGTCACGTGGAGCACATCGAACAGAGCGGATTTTACAGAAACGACAGACCCCTTTTCATCAGCAGTGACGACCTCGAGCCCTTGCTCGATGCCCTGCTCTACGACGGCACTCGCTGAGTCCCATTTTTCATGAAACCCTCCTGTTGCCATGCAACCCGAAGGAGTCATCAAATTCGAAGCGATCTGGCGGCAAACCCCTCCCTTGCCCGCCAACCAACTCCGGGAACTCATACACTGGCGTCAAACCATGTACCACGCCGGCCTCATCGGACAAGACGAACAAGGTATCGGCTACGGCAATATCAGCCAGCGAATCCAACCCGTCGAATCCTTCGTCATCAGCGGCTCCGGCACGGGGAGGCTGGCTGCAGTGGGCCCTGAACACTTCTGCACGGTGGAAAAGGTCGAACTCCATCGCAATCGACTCTGGTGCAGCGGCCCGGTGATAGCCTCTTCTGAGTCCATGAGCCATGCAGCCGTCTATCAGGGCTGGCAGGAAGCCAAAGGCGTGGTCCACGTACATCACGAAACCCTCTGGCAAAGCCTGCTCACAAGATACCCTACCACCGATCCCACAGCAGCTTACGGTACCGTGGCCATGGCGGCAAGCATCGAAACCCTGGTGAACCTCCCCCAAACCCAACGCCTCGGTGTCATCGTCATGGCAGGACACCGGCCCGGACTCCTCGCCTTCGGCCAAACCCTCGCCCAGGCTTGCCAGACATTGCTCGACTTGCTCGAAAGCCAAGGAATTTGACCAGACTGTCTCCTCCTTTCGCTACCCCGAACCGAAGTATACCCGCAGACTTGCATCCCTCCGATCGAAATTGACCAATCGAGCCGCAAATGGCTATAGCATGAATTGGGCTATGAATTCATTTTCATCACTTGGACTTTTTGAAACGGGTTCTTGCTTCGATTCGCCGTCATGTACCATCGGCATCAATCACTCGGGCACCTCCACCTGCCCCCCGAAGAACAGGGCATTTACAAACAGACGACTCGTGCCATACCAGAACCCGCGGAAGTTGGGATTGTCCACGAAGAGGATGGCACGGCCACGTCCTACCTTGCTGACCAGCAAGGAAGCCGTTTTTTTGACCAGCGGCAAATTGTCGGGGTGCACGTATCCATCCACCTGCGGCTGGTCGGTGTAGGCCACCACTGTGCTGAAGGGGTTGGTCGATGGGCTGACGAAAATCTCGTGGTTTCGGTAAACGGGCAGCTGACGATCGGGCAATCCAAAAGCCAGGGGATGGGTGATGTCGGCATCAGCCATGAAAACCACCCCGCCAATTCGTCGGGAGCCAATGATCTCGCGGGCTTTTTCGAAGTCCATGCGGCGGTTGGCCGTCGTGTCGGCAGGAGGAGAGAGGATTTTTTCTTTGACCAACCCTTTTTCGATGGCCCAGCGGGTGGCCTGTCGGATGGTGATGAGGGTGTTGCCGGCCGAGACCCACTCCCGCAGTTGGTTGAGCTGGTGGTCGCTCAGGTCGTAGCGGCCGGAAACGAGCACGAGGGTATTGTAGTTCCAAATGTTGAGGCGCTGCAGGTCGCTGACGTCCACTTTGGTGACGGGCATGCCGACGCGGGTGTCGAGCAGATGCCACACCTCGCCTGCCTCGTAGGAAGAGACCCCTTCACCAACTAACATGACCGCCTTGGGCAAATCCACCGTGCGAAATTGTCTGCTGCCGAGGTCGATGCCCGCCAGGTTGCGCCCCGACGAGACGGCGTGTATGCGGATGCCCGTATCGAAATGGGCCTGTTGCAACACTTCGTACAAGCGGCTGGGAGGCAGGTCCTGATCGGCGGCAGCAATGAGCAGGGTACCTCGGCCAAAATCGCGCTCACCTGAGTTTGTTCGCGCCTTGAAAGGTGCATGGGCCACCTTGACGTGCACACCATTTTTCAAAAGCACGTGAAGCGCTCGGGCCGCTGCGCCATCGGCCCAATCGATGAGCCAGGCGTATGAGGTGTTGGGTACCGGACCTATGAACCAGGCGGTGTGGGCTTCATCGAGGGGGTCGGCGAGTTTTGGAACTCGCGTCAGGCGGGTGTAATTCAGGTCGAAAGCAAGGGCTACACACCAGGCCGAAGCATCGTAGAAGACGCTGTCGGGAATGGCCGCATTGGTGCGCGGTTCGAAAACGCTCATGGCCATTCGGAATTGGGGTTGTTCTGCTGGTACGACGAATGCTTGACGGGCTTTCCAGGTGCGACCACCCACCGTCAAATCCTCTCCAAGCCCGTAGGCTTGGATGTGGTGGCGACGCAACAAGTCGAGGAAAGTCCGCATGCGGGTGGGGTCTTCCCAGTTGTCGAACACCCATGCTTTGACCGTGGATTTTCTGGCTTCCTCGAGGGCGGTGGCGAAAAACCAGCGCTGGTAGGTGAGCAAGCGCTGGCGGTTTTCCACGGCGGCCTGGATGGTGGCCATGCTCGTGCGCAACTGGTTTCGGATGGTGAAAGCAAAAGTGAGGTCTTTGGTGGTGGTTTGTTGGAGGTGGCCTCGAGAGCTGGCCTGTTCGAATAGCAGCCCCAGTCCGCCCTGCATGTCGGGATAGGTGGAGCCATAGCCGGGATAGCTGTTGTCGTAGCTTTCGCGGGTGTAGTACAGCGAACCGATGTCGTCCAGTGCGTCCCGGTAGTATTGGGCGAAGAGGTTGTTGAGTTCGTCATAGTTTCGTCGGGGCACCAGGGGATTCTCAGAGCCAAACGGTTCGGTGGGCTCGAAAAAGTAGGTGGCATCGGTGCCCATTTCGTGGTAGTCGGTGGCCACATTGGGCATCCATTGGTGGTAGAAATCCACCCTGTTGCGGGTTTCCACGTGGACCAGTGGCAACCAGTCCCGGTTCAGGTCGAACCAGTAGTGGTTAGTGCGGCCGCCGGGCCAGGCCTCGTTGTGCTCGCGGTCGAGCGGGTCGGCGACGGGAGGGGTGCCCAGGTGCATGTTGGCCCAATGGGTATGGCGATCTCGGCCGTCCGGGTTGTACACGGGGTCGATGTGGACGATGGCATTTTTCAGGTAGTCATCTACCTGCGGCGATTGCGAAGCGACCAGCCACCAGGCCGTGAGCATGGCCGCTTCGGCGCTGCTGGCTTCATTGCCGTGGACACCATAGCCCATCAGTACGATGACTGGCTCGGTTGTGGTGTCTGGCAGGGGTTCTTCCGGACGTGTAAACTGGAGGTGCCGCTGCCGAATGTCTTCCAGCCGGGCCAGGTTGGCCGGGTCGCTGACGGTGAGCACTACCTGCGGCCGATGTTCGTAGGTGTAACCAATTATCCGGATCTCGGCCTTCGGGGAAGCTTCCGCCAGGTACTCGAAATAGGCCACCAGGCGGTCGTGGCGGGTGTGTCGGCTGCCGATGTCATAGCCCAAAAATTGGGCTGGCGACTGGATGTTTGGATCAAACTTTTCTCCTGAAGGAAAGAAATAGGCGGTTTGACTGAAAGAAACCGTGGAAAAAATGGCGAGGAAAAGGAGGGTGAAATAGCGCATAGGTTCGTCGTTGTGGGTTTTCGTGTTGTTTGTGACCGAGGGGGATCGGTGGGGGTTATGATTGAAAAAGTAGAGGTTATTCGGAGGCAGGTTGATGGTTGTATTGCTGGGCGCAAAAGGCCTGTCCGTCAACAGACGGGCCTGTCCGTCAACAGACGGGCCTGTCCTTTGACAGGAGGGAAGACCGCGTTTCTTGCACAGCCTGAAGGCTGTGTGACAGGCACAGCCTAATTGAAGTTTCTAAAAAATACGCGCTTAATGCTAACTTAGCGAGAAAAGTCTCGCCATGCGTCGATTGACACTTGAAATCACGGCAGAAGAACGA
>FWWM01013993.1_pt1 | contig 10923 bp, 9 predicted proteins | sample 2228351 | NCBI WGS metagenome assembly FWWM01 (sample SAMEA103939774, study PRJEB20133) | metagenome
AGGGGGGGAGGGGCAGATAAAGCCAGCACAACTGGCCCCTTGGGTTTATCACTACCTATCAGAGTGACTACCGAATCGCACAGAAACACACAGAATTTCTGCGTGATTCTGCCCGAACAACGCGCGGTGCTATGGCATCTGGAGCGCCTGCAGGAGCACGCGAACGGCGCCCTCCACGTCCTCCCGATCCACCATTTCGCTGGGGGTGTGGATGTAGCGGCAGGGGATGGAGAGGCATCCGGAGGGGATGCCGGTGCGGACCAGTTGGGTCGCTGCGGCGTCGGTGGTGCCCCGTTCCAGGACTTCCATCTGATAGGGTACTCCCGCCGCCTCCGCCGCCTGCACCAGCAGGTCGCGCACGCGCGGATGGGCGATCATTCCCGCGTCCTGCACCTTGACCGCCGGACCCTTCCCCAGTTCCACCGCCATGGGGCGGCTCTCCGGCGTGTCGCCTGTTCCGGTCACATCCACGGCGATCACCATCTCCGGCTCAATGCCGTACGCGGCGGTCATCGCGCCGGAGAGGGTCGTCTCCTCCTGGGTGCTGAAGACGAAGTAGACGTCTCCCGGGGCGGGCTCCATCCGCCGCAACGTTTCCACCAGAACGGCGCAGCCGATGCGGTCGTCCATCGCCTTGGCGATCCACCGTCGCCCCTGGACGGCGAAGGGGCGCTCAAAGACGGCCGCGTCCCCTACCCGGACGGGGCAGTCGGCCCGGCCGGTCGCCCCGACGTCTATGTACAGTTGCTCAAAGGTGGGGGCTTTCTGGGGGTCCTCCCGCTTCTCTATGCCAATGACTCCCAGGGTGCCGTTCTCAAAGCGGACGCGCGCGCCCAGGCAGGTGAGGGGGGAGACGCCGCCGATAGGGGTGAAACGCAGAAACCCCTTCTCGTCAATGTGGGTGACCATCACGCCGATCTCGTCCATGTGGGCCGCCAGCATCCGGCGCGGCCTGTCTCCCCGCCCCTTCTTGATGGCGACCAGGTTCCCCAGCGGGGTGACCCGGATTTCGTCGGCAAAGGGTTCCACTTCGGCGCGCAGGACGGCGCGGATGGTCTCCTCAAAACCGGAAGGGCCGGGGGTTTCGGTGAGTTTGCGGATGAGGGTTTCCATGGTCATCTCCCGTAAAAAGTAAAACGTAAAGCGTAAAGCGTAAAGCGTAAGACGTAAGGGGGTTATTTCTCCAGGTTGCCGCTGAGGACGGCGGGCGTCAGGCGGGAGAGGGATTCCCGCATCAGGCGGACGGTGTTCTCCAGGTCGGCCGGGTCCAGAAGGCTGACCGGGCTGTGGATGTAGCGGCAGGGGACGGCGACGGTGGCCGAAGGGACGCCTTCGTGGGCGCGGTGGATGGCCCCGGAGTCGGTGCCGCCGACCCCCGGTTGTTTGAACTGGTAGGGAATCCCCAGCGACTCCGCCGTCTCCACCAGCAACCGGACCAGGCCGCGGTGGGCAATGAAGGTGCGGTCCATCACCGTAATCGCCGGGCCTTTGCCCAGTTCGCTGGTGGGGCTGACGTCCTTTTTGCGGGGCAGGTCGTCGGCGACGGTGCCCTCCAGGGCGAAGCCGCAGTCCGGGCGGGCCGCGTACGCCGCCACCCGCGCCCCGCGCAGTCCCACCTCCTCCTGGACGGTGAAGACGGCGTAGAGGTCATGGGGGAGGGGGGCATCTCGCAGCAGTTGAGCCAGCACCGTACAGCCGGCCCGGTCGTCAAAGGACTTGCCCTTGACCAGGCGCCCCACCATCTCAAAGCGGGTGGCAAAGGCGATCGGCGTGCCCAGGGGAGCCAGTTTCTGGGCCTCCTCCTTGTTTCGGGCACTGATGTCCACCACCAGATGGTCCACCCGGACGACTTTGTCGGCCTCTCCCTGCTCCAGCAGGTGGACGGGTTTGAGGCCGATGACGCCGGGGATGCGGTCGGGCCCCACCCAGACCAGGGCGCCGGGGAGGACGCGGTCGTCCACGCCGCCGATGGGGCGGACGCGCAGCCCGCCCGATTCGTCGTGGCCGACGACCATCAGGCCGATTTCGTCCATATGGGCAGTGAGTAGCACGCGCAGGGGCTGGGGGGCCGTACCGGCCCGGTAGGCGTGGAGGTTGCCCAGCGCGTCTACCCAGAGGCGGTCGGCGTGGCCCTCCAGCGCCCGCCGCAGCACCTGCCGGACCTCTTTTTCATAGCCCGACGGGCCGAAGGCCTCGGAGAGTTCCCGTAAAAGGTCAATCATCTTCCCCTCTCATTGGGTTGGATTGGTCAATCCGTGATCACCCAGCCACCTTTTCAGGGCGTATGTCCAGAGTTCCCGGTCGCGCGGCGAACGGAAGCGGACATGCTCCAGGTCGCGCGCGATCTGTTGCGGTGTCAGGTACTGCCATATTTCCTCCCAGGGGGCGTATTCCAGGATCCGCCCGATCAGCCAGCCGCGCTCGGTCGGTGTCCCTTCCCGCAGGATACGCCGGACATCCTCTTCGGAGAGGTCATAGTCCCAGAGAAACGAGAGCCGCCGCACTCTACCCTTCATCCTCCCAGCGGGGGCGGAAGTCGGGCTCCAGCGACGCGGCCAGGAGGGCCAGCAGTCGCCCGGCCCGCTCCACGTCCTTAACCGCCACCGTCTCCACCGGCTGGTGCATGTAGCGCAGGGGGATGGAGACCAGTCCGGTGGGCACCCCCTCCCGGCTGACCTGGATGGCCCAGGCGTCGGTGCCGCTGCGGCCGGGGATGGGGTCTATGTGGTAGGGGATTTCGTGCTGGTCGGCCACTTTCTTTAACCGCTCCACCACTGCGGGATGGAAATTGGGGCCGACGCCGATGGTCACCCCTTCGCCCAGGGGGAAGGATTCCTGGTTGGAGACCCCGGCCTGGCGGCCGAAGGTCACGTCCACGGCGATGGCCATCTCCGGGGCGACGCCGTAGGCGGCGGTGGTGGCGCCGTAGAGCCCCACTTCTTCCTGGACGGTCGCCACGGCGACGACGTCCCAGGCGTGGGAGGTGCGGGCCAGATGCTCCAGCGCCAGCGTGACGACGGCTACAGAGACGCGGTTATCCAGCGCCTTGCCGGTCAGCAGGCCGTTTTTCAATTCCGTCGCTTCCCGCCGGAAGGAGATGGGGTCGCCCACGCGCACCAGGGCCTTCACCTCCTCTTCCGGCAGGCCCACATCCACAAAGTACTCTTCCCAGGGGAGGGTTTTATCCCGCTGGTCGGGGGGCAGGACGTGGGGCGGGCGCATGCCGATGATGCCGGGCAGGTCCTGTTTGCCATGGACGGTGACCTCCAGCCCTGGCAGGGCCCGCCGGTCGGTCCCGCCGACGCGGGTGATGCGCAGGAATCCCTTTTCTATGCCGGTCACCCGCAGGCCGATCTCGTCCATATGGGCGGCCAGCATCAGTCTGGCGCGAGGTTCGGGGCCGTCGCCCCGGCGAAGGCCGATCAGGTTTCCCAGGCCGTCCTCCCGAAGTTCGTGGACCAGAGGGGTCCAGAGGTCACGGACCAGGGTTCGCACGGGGGCTTCCACGCCGGAGAGGCCGGGGACTTCGGAAAGTCTCTTCAGGAGCGATACGGTTTCCATCGGTTCTCCTTGGGAATCTTCGCGACCGGGCCGTTCGGCGGTCCCGGCCGGTGGCATGTCAGGGAGATGGCGGCGTCGGTGTTTCGGGAGTGGGCGTCTCCGTCGGCAGGGGAGTGGGTGTTTCCGTCGCCGTGGGGGTCTGGGTGGCCGTCGGTGTCGGTGTCGCCGTTGGCGTCGTCGTCGGCGTCGGTGTGGCCGTTGGTGTCGTTGTCGGCGTCGGTGTCGCCGTGGATGTGGCCGTTGGCGTTGGGGTGGCCGTCGGTGTCGGTGTAGCGGTTGGCGTCGTCGTTGGGGTCTCCGTCGGCGTCGGCGTAAAGGTCGGTGTCCAGGTGGATGTGGGGGTATTCGTGGGCGGCCACCACTGGGTGGGCGTCGCCTCCAGGGTCGGCGTCGACGGGGCGGGGGTAGGGCTCAGCGTGGGGGTGTTGGTGACGACCGTCGGCGCCGGCGTGGGGCGCGCCGGGGTGGAGTACAGATACAGCAGGGAGAAGCCCAGGCAGTAGCAGGGGATGGTCAGCAGGATGATCCCCAGCAGGGCCATTTGAAGAGGTGTCAGGCGGTGATTTCCTCGCATTTCGGCAGCCATACGTGCTTTATGATAGCACCGATGGGAATGGTTGTCAATTCACCGTGTTCTTTCACGTAAAATGTTACCGAAGCCGATCGGTTCACTCAAATGATAATCTGGACTCTGGCGAAATGCTCTTTTTCGCTCCCGGCGGGTGCTCTTGGCGGGTCTGCGACCCGCCGATTGCCGGACGCCGGTCACAGACCGGCTTTGAGCAACGAAAATCGTTGCCGTCAGGCCGAAAAACTGCGGAAATCATAGCACCCGGAAAATTCGCCAGACTCCAGGATAATGTTACCGGAGGGAGCAATGGACGCGGAGGAAAAGATGACCATAGAAGAACGGTTTCGCTATCTGCGCCGGATGCAGAAACGCTACCGGAAAGCAGATCGGGAAGAACGCGGGCGGCTCCTGGATGAAATGGAAGCCTATACCGGCCTGCATCGCAAGAGCTTGATCTGGCTGATCCACAGTTTCCTGGAGTGACGGCCTCGCCAGCGACAACGCGGCCTGACATACGGCTCCGATGTGGTGATGGCCATCCGTCGGATCGCCCAGAGCCTGGATTACCCTTGCGCCGAACGGTTGCAGCCAGTGCTGGTCCCTATGGCGGAGCGCCTGGCCGCTCACGGGGAACTGATTCTCAATCCCTCAGCCCAGAAGGGAGCACGGGCAACTTGACACCGAACAAATGTTCATTTATAATGGAAAAAATCGCCCACGGAGGTGGTGATGGAGATGTGGGAATTGTTGACCGAGCGACAGCAGCGTATCCTGGCCTGTATTCGGGATTTTATCCGTGAGCGCGGCTATCCTCCCACCGTCCGAGATATCGGCCGGGAAGTGGGGATTTCTTCCCCGTCGGCAGTGAAGTACCAACTGGAACAACTGGAGCGGCGAGGGTTTATAGAGCGGGACCCGCGCTCCTCCCGAGGCATCCGCCTCTCCGCCTCCGGCGCCCACCTTTTGGGGTCCGATGACATCGTTTCTATCCCTTTGTTGGGGGTGATCGCGGCCGGCGAGCCCATCCCTGTCCCCGACTCTTCATTGCAGGATGTCGGGGACGCTATTGAATTGACGCGCGGCATTTTGGGGGATATCCGAGACCTCTACGCCTTGCGCGTTCAGGGGGATTCTATGATAGACGCCCTGATCCACGACGGGGACATCGTCATTATGCGCCTCACTCGGCAGGTGGAGAATGGCGAAATGGCTGCCGTCTGGCTGCGGGATCGGGGGGAGACCACTCTCAAACGGGTATACTGGGAGGGAGGACGGGTTCGCCTCCAGCCGGCCAACCCGACCATGGCGCCTATCTACATAGACGACCCCCGGCAGGTGGAGATTCAGGGCAAAGTGGTGATGGTCATCCGGCAGGTTCGCTGACCGGCCCCCCTACAGCCCCAGGGCTTCCTCAATCCTGGGGTACTCTTCGCCCCCCGTAACCGATGGAGGGGATGTCCGGCGAATGGGTAGCAGGACGGTGAACGTGCTCCCCTGTCCCGGCGCCGATTCCAGCCACACGCGCCCTCCGTGGGCTTCGGTCAGGGATTTGACGATAGAAAGCCCCACTCCGAGCCCTCCGGCCGCCATCCGTAAGGGGTCCTCAGAGCGGTAGAACCGCTCCCAGACCCGGGATTGCTCCTCTACCGGGATCCCGATTCCCGTATCCTGCACCCAGAGGCGGCAGAAGCGAGGAGGGGCCCCGTCCGGCTCCGGAACCGCTGTCAACCCCACCGTCACCCGACCGCCGGGGTAGGTGAACTTAACCGCGTTGCTAAGCAGGTTGGTCACGACCTGGCGGATGCGGAGCGGGTCCACTTCCACCACAGGGAGATCGTCCGCTACCTCCAGCCGCCACTCCAGTTGTCGGGCCTTCATCTGGGGGACAAAGGATTCCAGGACCTCGCCCACCAGGAGGCCCAGGTCCGTCGGCGCGTAGTTCAGTTCCAGACGCCCGCGCTCACTCTCGGCCATCGCGATCAGATTGTTGGCAATCGTGACCAGCCGGCGGGCGTTGTCGTGGATGATATGGATAAAAGTGGATTGGGTGGGGGCCAGCGTGCCGACCATACCACTGTAGAGGGCCTCGCTGTAACCCAGAATCGCTGTCAGTGGAGTGCGGAGTTCATGGGAGATGTTGGCGATGAATTCCCGCTTGGATTGCTCCGCCTGGACCTCTCGGGTGACGTCGCGCAGTACTGCTACTATCCCCACATGTTCGCCCGCAGGAAGTCGTACGGGCGCCGCGCTGATCGCAACCTGCTTCCCTTCCAGTTCAAAAAGTGTCTGAAGCGGCGATTGGAGTGCGCTTACATCTTCCACAGACTGGCTGGTGATAGATGCCAGAGCCTGTTGAAGGGGGCGACCCAGTAACTGTTCCCGTGAAATGCCCAGGATATGCTCAGCGGCTGCGTTGAGCCGGATGGCTTGCCCGCGTTCGTCGGTCACAATGATTCCCTCGGCGGTGCTCTCCAGGATGGCCTCCCGCAGAGAAACTTCCCGTTCCCGTTCCTGAAGAGCCTCGGCCAGGCGCTTTACCTCCTCCTCCAGACGGCGGTAAAGGTAGACGTTCTCTATCGCTGCGCCCATCTGGGCAGCAATGGACTCGCACAGGCGGGCGTCCCGGCTTTCAAAAGGTGCAGGATGCCGGTCGTTGATCACGATCAGAATGCCCCCAACGCGGTCCCGATGCACTATGGGCTGGATGATGGTTGGCCCTCCCCGTGGGCTTTGCACGAGGTCATACAGGGATTGCAATTCCGCCTGAGGCTGGCGCGGATGCAGGATCAGGTGTCGCCGCCGCCGCACCGCGTGGGCCAGCAGGGAATACTGGTGCAGTGGGATATCTGCCTCATCAAATGCCAGATGGCCTGCTGGTGATGCGTACAGGGCTACCAGGCGCAACATCTTCGGCTCTTCTTCGGGCTGGCTCCTGTCTTCATGCGGAGACCGCAACAGGATGGTCACTCGGTCGGCATCCAGTGCCTGGGCAATGTTCTCCACTACTTGTTTCAGAATCCGCTCCAGTTCCAGCGATGTGCTCAGCGTTCGTCCCACTTCCAATAGCGAGAACAGTTCCCGCATCTGCTGGAGAGAGCGCTCACTGAGCGTTTGCAGTTCCTGCCGGTAAGACCACAGGTCCTGGAGCGCTGCCCGATAGACGACCACGGAGATGAGGGGATAGCCGAAGAGGTTGATCAGCCGTCCTAACCCTGCCTGATCTATCGTCACCAGGCCGTTGCCCATAGCGATGATGAGAAAGGCGATGCCCGGCAGTGCGTACCCGACCTGCCGCCGACGCCAGATGAGCAGCAGGCCGCTGACGAGGGCCAGTAGAGTGGCCCACAAATCCCAGATAGCCTGTTGCCAGAACGCGGCGTATTCAAAGAAAGGAACCGCCTGAACCAGAGGATACCAGAGGGGAAAGAACAGCAGAATAGTGCCCACGACCGCCGTCAGATTGACAGACAGGAACCACCGCCCTCCTCTGCGCCCGATGAGTGGAGCCAGGAAGGCCCAGCCCATTACAACCAGGCTGGCTACCTCCAACGCGTAGAGAAGGGGGGCCAGAAGGGCGTGCCCTTGAGGTCCCAGAACCAGTAGCGGGAGACGCAGGATCAGAATGACCAGGAAGGCGTACAGGAAACGCCGCTGATCAGGGTTGCGAGTATGTCGGTATTCTATCAGTGCGATACCCGCCGCGCCCTCCAGAGCCAGAAGGATCAGGAGATGGTAAATGAAAGTGCCTGGCCCAGTACTGAGTAGATTGTAGATGGGGCCGAAAATACCCATGTGCCTCCTTATCAGAATGATGCTGGTGGGGGGGTGGGAGTGGGTGAGGGGGTGGGAGTGAAGGTAAGCGGAGTGGTTCCGGTTGGGGTGACCGTGACCTGTGGTGGACGTGGTGTAAAAGAGATTAGCAAACTGATGGTCAGGCTGATCACAACCAGAATGCTCATAATCAGGAAGAGACGTTGATTGCGAGAGATTGGTGTTCTCCTGCGGCTCATTTCTCCCTCGCTCGGACGAGACATCTTCATAAGGTGACTGCCCAGTGGCTCCTGGCGTTTATGACTTCCAGCCGCCAGCACCGGATGCTGGTCACAGATTGGCTTTGACCAATGTTATACCAATTGCGTTTGGATGTGTCATATTATAGAAGATATCCCTAATCATTGCCCCTCCCCCGCCGGCGGGAGAGAAGGGGGCCGGGGGGATGAGGGGGTATTGAATCGCAACTTGATCTTGAAATATGACATTTTTATGAGCAATTGGTATTAGCAGAAGAAGTCACCTGCTATAGCCGATAGCTGAACGGTTGTAATACAAGGATATTATAACGCATTCCCCCCAACGGGGCAATTTTTTGAGTGTCGGGTGCATTTCAATTCTGTGGCAGGATGGTGTCAGTGCAGTAGCGGGGCAGGGGGGTGAGGTTTGGGGGGCGGCGAAGCCGCCCCCGCCAACCCCACACCCCACCCCTTTCCCATGCAGGGTGAATTGCTGCACAGGCCCTCTCAGCGAGTTCTTGACAAGGGATAGATTTTGGCTATCATGGGGAACAGATTCGCTATGATAGGGAAAAGCCATTATCCCCGGCCTTTCTCCCACATGACGTTGAAGAAGAGTTCGCAGGGCGGTGAAGCCGCTGTCCCAACACGCCCTATCCCCTGCGTATCACGGAAGATTCGCTAGACTCCAGTGGAGAAGTGGCCATCTGAAGGAGTCCCTTGGCTGGAGAACGTGTACTGATTATAGACGACAGTAACGAAGTACGGGATATCATCGCCAATCTCATCCTGGAACCCGCCGGATACCGGGTGCTCACGGCCAGTAACGGAGCCGACGGTTTCCGGCTGATCACAGAAACGCAACCAGACCTGGTGATCCTGGATGAGCAGATGCCGGGAATGACCGGAATCCAGGTTCTGCGCGCAATGCGAGAACAGAACCTCCAGATTCCGGTCATTTTTATGACCGCTTTTGGCTCCGAGGACCTGGCGGTCCAGGCCTTTCGGCTGGGGGTGCGGGACTACGTCATCAAGCCCTTTGAGCCGCAGGAGATGGCCCGCGCCATAGACCGGGCCCTCACGGAAGTCCGCCTGCGTCGGGAGCGCGACCTGCTGGTCGCCCAGCTGGAAGAAGCGAATCGGCGACTGCAACAGCAGGTCCAGGAATTGAATACCCTTTACTCCATCGGACGGTCTATGACGTCCCAGCTGGACCTGGAGGTTGTGCTAACGCGGGTCGTGGAGGCAGCCGTCTTCCTCACCCGGGCGGATGAAGGGCTGCTTCTCCTGCTGGACCCGGAAAGCGGTGACCTGATGTTGCGGGCGGCGAAGAATGTGGATGAACAACGGGCGCGGGAATTGCGAGTCCGGGTGGAGGACTCCCTGGCTGCTCAGGTCTTCCGGAGCGGGGAACCCCTGTTGATTGCAGACGGTCAGTCCAAAGTAGTCACCGGATACCTGGTCCACTCCCTGATTTATGCCCCCCTCCGGACTCCGGAACGGGGCACTTTCGGCTTGCTGGGCGTCACCAACCGGGAAAAACGGCGAGCATTCACCCCTCATGATGTGCGGCTCCTCTGTGCCCTGGCTGACTACGCGGCCATCGCGCTGGAAAATGCCCGCCTGTACGAGGAGACGGAAGACGCCCGGCGAAAACTGGAGGCGGTCCTGCGGGAGACAGAGGAAGGAGTGGTCATTCTGGACCCGGAGATGCGTATCCTCCTCTGCAATCCCGCGGCCATTGCCGCCCTGCGTCTTCCGGCAGGGGGAATTGTCGGCAAATCCATCGCTGCGCTTGTCTCCCATAATACCCTGTTGAACCTGTTCTGGAAGGCACGGCAGGCGCGAAAGACGCATTCAGCGGAAATTTGGGTCCCCGGAGGCCGAACCTACAACACCCACCTGACGCCGGTAGAAGGAGTGGGCTATGTCCTGATGTTGCAGGATATTACCCAACTCAAGGAACTGGACCGGGTGAAATCGGAGTTCCTGGCCACCGTCTCCCACGACCTGCGGGCCCCCCTCACGACGGTTCGGGGGTACGTGGACCTGCTGGAAAAGGTGGGGCCCCTCAATGATTCGCAGCGGGAGTTTGTGGAGAAGGTGCGCCGGAGCATCACCCATATCGCCGCGCTGGTCAGCGACCTCCTGGAACTGGGGCGCATTGAGGCGGAGCGGGAGCCGGAGATGGAACTCTTCCATCTGGAAGCGATCATAGATGCCGTAGTGGATGGCTTCCGCCCGACAGCGGCCGAGAAGGGAGTGGAATTGCGCTGGGAACTCCATCCGCTCCCGCTGGTCCGCGGTAACCCGCACCGGCTGCGGCGGGTGATGGAAAACCTCATCAGCAACGCCATCAAATACAACCGGCCGGGAGGTTGGGTCGCCGTGAGCGCGAACCAGCGGGATGGGTATATCATTGTGCAGGTGGCTGATAGCGGGATCGGCATCCCCCCCGAAGATCTTCCCCATATCTTTGACCGCTTCTATCGCGTGCAGCGTCCCGAGACGGAAGAGATTGAGGGAACCGGATTGGGGCTTTCCATCGTTAAGTCCACCGTGGAGCGACACGGCGGACGGGTCTGGGTAGAAAGCCGCCCGGGAGAAGGCTCTACCTTTACTGTCGTCCTGCCGAGCGCCGAGGAAAGCACGCCTGCTTGACAACTGCGCCGTTTCCGGTTATAATCGGTTGTCAGATGTCTGACCACTGGATGCGGAAACGGCGGTGCATACCCTGAAACCGGACCGACGATCGCTCCCGGCCCAAACCTGCTACCGGTT
>FWWM01016591.1_pt1 | contig 10923 bp, 9 predicted proteins | sample 2228351 | NCBI WGS metagenome assembly FWWM01 (sample SAMEA103939774, study PRJEB20133) | metagenome
AGCGTCCCCCCGACACCGCCGCGTTCGAGCGGCCGATCGCCGTCGGGGTCGTGCCCCCGAGGGGCGGCGCGCAACTCGAGCGCGACGAAGCTGCCGAGCGCATCACCGGCGATCTGCCCGAGCAGACATCCCTGGGCGCGCGACAGTCGCGCCGGGTCCGCGTGGAGCCGGCCCGGCTCGAGCGCGACGAGGTCGTAAGGCTCCGGCGTCACCCTCGGCGTGCGCTCGACCATCGCCCAATCGCGCCGCGCAAGCTCGGCAGCGACGCGAGGGGCGCCGCCGAAGCAGAATCGCGTGCGGCTCCGCCCATCCTCCGCGTAGCACACCTCGCGGCCGCGCTCGTCGAGCAGGACGCCGCCCGCGGCGCAGAGCAAGGCGTGGCCCCCGGCGTAGTCCCACGCGCCGGGCGCGTGGACCGACACCGCCGCCGCACCCTCGCCGGCCGCCGCGAGCGCGAGCCGGTAGGCAATGCTCTCCTGCGCTCGGAAGCGGGCCGGGGCGACGAGCGCCGCGTTCACGGCCGGTCGGTCGTCGGCGCCGTCCGAGACGAGCACCACGCTTTGCCGGTCCAGCTCGGACGGCCACGCCGGGCGCGCGATGGGCTCGCCGTTCCGCAGCATGGGCCCACCTTCGGCCCACGCGATGAGGTCGCCGCGGTCGTCCGGCGCGGCGAAGGCGTACACCACGCCGAGGACCGGCACGCGGTCGCGCAGGAGCGCGATCGAGACGGCCGTGCCCCGGTGGCCGCGGAGAAACGCGCGCGTGCCGTCGTTGGGGTCGACGAGCCAGAGGCTGGTCTCCCCGCGGGCTGCCGGCTCGGCGCCGGTTTCTTCGCCGAGATACCCGTCGGTCGGAAACGCCTCGCGAAGCCGGCGCCGAATCTCGAGCTCGGCCTCCGTGTCGGCCGGTGCCTTTCCATCGGCGCCTCGAGGTCCACCAGGCCGATGCAGCTCGGCCCGCAGGATGTCGCCCGCCGCACGCGCGGCGGTTACGGCACACTCGAGAGCGCGGGAGAGGGCTGGCACGCTTCGGGCTCCAAGTGCCGGGGCCTGCGTTCCAAGTTCCGGGTGGGTTCGACTCAGCCGCCGGGTGGCCCCGGCTCGGGCGTGGCGTCCCGAAAGTAGGTGACGTACAGCTCGTCGAGGCGCTGGAGGCGATCGGCCATCCGGCCGAACGCGCGGCCGGGCCGATGCAGCGCGAGGTTGGGCTGGTAGGCGCCCACGAGCTGCCCGGCCTTGGCCAGCCGGTTCCAGTTGGCGACGGCAGCGAGCACGAGCGTCGCGTTGGGATAGCCCGGCGGGTCAGCGCCGTACCGCGCGACAGCGTCGGAGAGCTCGACGATGAGGCCGTCGGTGAGGGCAATGAACTCCTCGAGCGGCACGCGCTCGGTCAACTGCTGTTCGTAGCGCCGGCGCGCCGCCCAGTACGCCTGGTCCTGCACCGCGAGCGGCTGGCGCGCCAGACGCGCCGCCGCGCGGTCGCGCCAGCGCCGCGCCCGCTCGAGCCCGACGGGCGTCGTGGCGTGGTGCACGGCGTCGATCGTCCCGGCGAAGAACGCAACAAGCGCCGCGACCTCGCCGGCGTCCGCCGAGGTGCCGAGCGCGTCGATGGCCGCGTCGACGGCCGGCAGGTCGGCGGAACCGGGCGTCGCGAGCGCGCTACGAAGAACGTCGCGTGGAGTCATGCGGGACAACTTCTGGCTTGCGCGAACGGCACGCCGCAGGGCATGATAAGCGTCTATGATGGCACGTTCGCATCTCCCCGTCATCGTCGTTCTTGCGAGCCTCGCCGTCCTCGCTGCGCCGGTCGTCGCCTCGGCGCAGGCGACGCCGGCAGCGGCACGCCCGCAGGCCCCACCGGCCCCCCCCGACGTCGCCGCGCCGCCGCCCGACGCCGAGAAAACGCCTTCAGGCCTGTACTCCAAGGTCGTTCAGCCCGGCACGGGCACCACGCACCCGGGGCCGACCGACATCGTCACGGTGCTGTACTCGGGCTGGACCACCGACGGCGTCTGCTTCGACAGCTCGGTGCTGCGCAACAACCGGCCGTCGCGCTTTCCGCTGAACAACGTGCTCCCTGGCTGGAGTGAAGGCGTGCAGCTCATGGTCGAGGGCGAGAAGCGCCGCCTGTGGGTCCCCGAGGAACTCGCCTTCAAGGGCGCCGCGGGCAAGCCCAAGGGCATGGTGGTGTTCGACATCGAGCTCGTCAAGGTCGAGCCGTCGCCCACCGCGACGCCGCCCGATGTCGCCGCGCCGCCCGCCGACGCCAAGAGGACCCGGTCCGGTCTCGCTTACAAGGTGCTCAAGCCCGGCACGGGCACGAAGCATCCCACGGAGTCCAGCCGCGTGACCGTACATTATTCCGGTTGGACGACCGACGGGAAGCTCTTCGACAGCTCCGTTCAGCGCGGACAGCCGGCGACCTTCGCCCTCGACCAGGTCATCCCGGGCTGGACCGAAGGCGTGCAGCTCATGGTGGAAGGCGAGAAGACGCGGTTCTGGATCCCGAGTCGCCTCGCTTACGGCGACAACCCGGAGGGCAACCGGCCCCGCGGCATGCTGGTGTTCGACATCGAGCTGATCAAGATCGAAGACCGCTGAGCGCCGCCCGAGAACCGCTCTGGACCGTGGCCCCGCGGGGGCGGCGAGCCCTGTGACGGAGCCGAGCCTCGCCGCCCGACGCCACGGCCGACCTCGCGGAGAGGGTTCGTGGTTCGCTGACCGACCTCCGCGGCGATCCTCACCCACAGGAGGTGGCTGATGCGCCGCACCTCCACGGTGTCGGTGCCCCTTGCCCTCGCCGTGCTCCTGCTGGCGCAGGCCGGCGGGCACGGCCAGGCCCCCGTCGCCCCGCCCTGGCCTGCACTCGCGAAAACCCCGCCGATGGGCTGGAACTCCTGGAACCGGTTCGGATGCAATGTCAGCGAGCAGCTCATCCGCGAGACCGCCGACGCGATGGTGTCGAGCGGAATGAAGGACGCGGGCTACCAGTTCGTGGTCATCGACGACTGCTGGCAGATCGACCGCGACGCGCAGGGACGCATCGTCCCCGACCCGAAGCGGTTTCCCTCGGGCACGAAGGCCCTTGCCGACTACGTGCACAGCAAGGGCCTCAAGTTCGGGCGCTACTCGGACGCCGGCACCATGACGTGCCAGCGGCGTCCCGGGAGCCTCGGGTACGAGCGCGAGGACGCGCAGCAGTACGCCGCGTGGGGCCTATGGGCCATTTTGGCTGCGCCGCTCATGGTCTCGCTCGACATCGACACGGGTGCGACTTGCGGTCATTTTCCACCCAGGGCACTCATACTTGAGTGGATGAGCCAGCACCTGGTCTGGCTCGGGTCCCGCGACGGCACGGCGGGCGAGGTGGACCGCGCGCCGGCTCGGCATTGCGCGTTCACAACGCCCTCGAGGGGCGCCTGATCCGGTCGCAGGGTCGCAGATTATCGGCAGAAGGGCCTGCGACTTCATCGTCCCGAGCGACGCCGTCGGCTCGGGTCAGAAGCGGAAGCCGAAGCCGACGTGGGTGCGACCGCCAGGACCATCGAGGTTGGCCGCCGCCTCGATAGTGAGCCTGAAGAACGGAGCGACCACAAAGAGGCCGGCGCCAGCCCCCTGGCGAAGCCGCGCAGCGCGGAACCGCTCGCCCACGTCCCACACCTTGCCCGCGTCGTAGAAGAGCACGAAGCCCGCCTTGCCGGCACCCACGGGAGAGTCGACCGGCAGCCGGAGCTCGACCGAGGTTGCGAGCCGACGGTCGCCGGCGAGCTCGCCCGCTCGGTGCCCTCGGAGCGAGGCGGCCCCGCCGAGCAGCCATCGCTCGTCGAGCGGCAGCGCGCGGTCCGAACCGTCGTAGCGCGCGCGCACGGCCACGACCGATTGGCCGACCAACCGCACGTAACCGCGCGCTTCCCCGCGAACCCGGTCGATCGACACCCCCGCCCCGTCGAGTGCGAGCCGCGTCCAGCCGACGGCGAGGAGAACGGCGTTGCCGGGAAATGCCGGGTCGCCACGCGTGTCGAGCGTCGCGTCGAGGCCGACGGTGCGCTGCACGCGCTCCGCGTCGCCGAACTCGACCGACGCACGACCCACTTCGACGCCGACCCGAAGCGGAGCGACCACCACGTGCTCCGCGCGCAGCAGGAGCTCGACGCGCCGCTCGTCGAGACGATAGTGGGGGTTGCGCCGGGCCGACACCCCTCCCCGCGCGGCCACGCGCGCCACGGGACCCGTGCGGAAGCTGCGCTCGATTTCGACCGCCGCCTGCTTCTCGCCGCCCCACGTGAGCGGCACCGTCACGCGCTCGCCCGCCCCGAGCCCGTCCACGACACTGACGCGCGCGCCGTACGTCCACCCGTACCCGTCTTCGTACGCGAGGATGGGCAGAAACATCGACTGGCGCACCACCCGAGCCCAGGGCCGGACGAGGGGCGGCAGGGTCGGGGGCACGGGTGACTCGTGTACGATGAGGATGAGCGCAACGTCCGTCAGATCGAGCGACCGGTACCGCTGGCGCACCTCCACCGTGTCAAAGCGGCCACTCGCCCGCAGCCGCGTCTCGATAGCGGCGATCGTACCCGGTTCCAGCGGGTCGCCCACCGCGATGCCCGCGAGGCGCACGACCTCTTCGTCGGGCACCGTGACGTTGCCATGGACGCGGATCTCGGAGACGACTGACGCTTGGGGGACTGACGCTGGCCGTGACGGCGGTGGCGCTTGCCGTTGGACGACTGACGCTTGCCGTTGGGGGGCTGACGCTTGCCGTGGAACGACTGACGCTTGCCGTTGGACGGCTGACGCTTGCCGTTCGGCGGCTGACGCTGGCCGTGGGGCGACTGACGGTTGCCGTTGGACGGCTGACGCTCGCCGTTCGGCGACTGACGCGTGCCGTAAGGGGACTGACGCTGGCCGTTCGGCGACTGACGCGTGCCGTTCCGCGGGCCGGGCGGGCACGACCAGCAGCCCCAGGGCGACCAGACACGACGCCGCCGTCATGGTCGACTACTCTTCACCTTGATCCGCGACGTCACGTCCGCCTGGCGATAGTCGCTGAACGTCCGGGTATACGTGGCCTCGTACGACCCGGTCGCCAGGGTGACGCCGGCGCGAATGGTGATCGCCTTCGGGAGCCACACGCCCTCGAACGGCTGGCCCATCGTCATCGACGCGCGAAGCTCGTCGACGCGCACGAGCCAGCGCGCCGGCAGAAAGTCGAGCCAGACGTTCTCGAAGGTGTACCGCACGATCTGGTGCTCGGCCGGGTCGACCCAGAGCGTGACGAGCGAGGTCTTGTTCATCTTGCGCTCGATGTCGGCCTCGATCTGACGCTCGCGCTCCGACTCGCGCGGGCGACGCTCCCGGCGTCGGCCGCGCCCGCGCTCCTCGCTCTGGCGCGCCGCCTCCACGTCCCCACGCTTCGGCTCCTCGTCTGCGAACATCCGCGCCGGGTAGTACTCGACGCGCCAGACCTCGCGATGCTCGAGGGTCTCGCGCCCGACGAGGTAGTAGCGACCCGGCTCGAACTTGAAGTCGAGGAAGTACGCCTCGGACACGAAGCGCGGCTCGATGACCTGCCCGACGCCGGGGGCCGCGGCTGACTCGCCGGCGCCGGGCACCGGCGGTCCGCCCGGCGCGCGCTTCTCGGACTCCCGCGCCCGGCGCGCCTGCTCGCGGCGGAACCACTCATCTTCGTAGCGCCGCCGGTCAGCTTCGTCGATGGCGACGCCGTCGAAGCGCACGGGGCTGCGGACGTGGAGGCCCTCGCGCACGTACCAGGTGAACTCCCGACGAAACCGGTAGAGGACGACGCGCCCGGGTCCCATGAGCTCGAACGCCTCGAGCTCGTCCAGGACGTAATCGGTGAGCATCTGGCGGTTGACCTCGCGCCGGTCGAGGACCCGAGCCATGAAGGCATCCAGGTCGCTTGTCGCCTGCCGAGCGGCGACCTGCGTGTCCCGCGCCTCCGGACTCGTCGCTTCCGGCACCGCGTCGACAGGGAGCCCTGCGGCGATCGCCCACACGCCCACGACGCCCACGAACCTGCTGGCGCTCGGTCGGCGCCTCACGACAATCCTCCTGACCCCCTCACCACACTCGACCACGAGACGACAGCCGGAGCGGCCGGGTTCCATCGAGGTGCCGACCGAGGATAGGATCGCACAGCACACGATGAGGAGGCCGACCCCATGATCCGAACGTGTCTGCGCATCACGCCACACTCGATCCTCGCGACGGCCTGGCTGACCACGGGCCTCGCACTCGGCATCCCCCCGGCACAGGCGGACCAGACGCCGCAGCAGACGCCACCCCAGACGCCGCGACCGCGCGTCGAGGTGCAGAGCCCGCGCCTGCAAGTGCCGATGGACCCCGAGCGCGCCCGGCTCTTGTACGTGAGTAAAGACCCGAAGGACCACTCGCCCGGGCGCAACTTCGAGCGCGACATCGAGGCGCGAAAAGAGACCGAGCGGCGGTACGAACAGGCCTGCCGGGGCATCATCGACTACAGCAAGGTGAGCTACCGCAGTCCCGTCGGCGACCTCGATATTCCCGCCTATCTCTTTCAGCCGATCGTCAAGCGCGGGCCCAGGGGCCACGCCGCGATGGTCTGGGTGCACGGCGGCGTCCACGGCAACTGGGGCATCACGATGTTTCCCTTCGTCAAAGAAGCGGTCGAGCGCGGCTACGTCATCATCGCGCCCGAGTACCGCGGGAGCACAGGCTACGGCGAGGCGTTTCACAAAGAGATCGACTACGGCGGCTACGAGGTGGACGATGTGCTGGGCGCCGCCGAGTACCTGAAGACGCTACCGCATGTCGACCCGGACCGGCTGGGCATCATGGGCTGGAGCCACGGCGGCTACATCACGCTCTTCAACGTCTTCCGGGACCAGCACCCCTACAAGGCCGCAGCCGCCATCGTCCCCGTCACGAACCTCGTCTTCCGCCTGTCGTACAAAGGGCCGGGTTATCAGTGGGACTTCTCGACCCAGAAGCGCATCCAGGGGCTGCCCTTCGAGAAGCGCGACATCTACATCCAGCGGTCGCCCCTCTACCACGTGGACAAGCTGAAGGTGCCGCTGCTCGTCCACGTCGCGACGAACGACACCGACGTCGACTTCGTGGAAGATCAGCAGCTCGTCGACGCACTGCGGTCGCGCAAGCCCGATCTGGCCGAGACGCGCATCTACGTGGACCCGCCGCCAGGGCCCGCGGGCGGGGGCCACACCTTCAGCCGCCGCGTCGACCCGAAGACGCTCCAGCGGCAGGACACGCCGGAACAGATCGATTCGTGGAACCGCACGTGGGTGTTCTTCGACTGGTCCCTGCGGCCCTACGAGGACCGCTCGAAACCCGCGAGTCGCTGAGCACACCCACCGGGGCGGGACCACGGCAGCGGGGTGCCAAGGGACAAGAAGGTCGGGAGTACCGCAATGGGTCGCACGGGGGGCTCGACACGGAGCAAACTGGTCAGATTCCTGGTTCCGGCCGTCGTGGCGGCCGTCGCCGTGACGGCCGCGTTCTATGGCCGAGACTGGCTCCGCAGTCGATCGTCGCGGCGCTCGGAACCAGCTCCCGCGGCCGCGCCCGCGCCTCGGCCCAGGCTAGCCCCTGCACCTCCGGCGGATGCAGGGCCTGCGCGTAGAGGGACGCCACCGGCGCGACCTCGCCCCCGGCCCGCCCCGCGACCCGCCGAGACCCCACCGGCCCCGGCGCCGACCGCGCCGGCCGCGACCGCGACGCTGCACGTCGAAAGCGACGTCGCCGGAGCGTCCGTCTTCCTCGACCGCGAGTACGTCGGGACGACACCCTTGACGCTCACGGGCGTCTCGATCGGCGGCCACCGCCTTAACGTGTCCGCTGCGGGCTACGAGGGCTACGCCGAAACGATCGACGTCGAGCCCGGCGAGCGCACCATCACGGTGCGCTTCAAGGAAGTGCGTCTCGACGCCGCCATCGACGTCATCCACAAGCACCGCTTCGGCTCGTGTCGCGGCCGCCTCGTCGCGACGCCGGCCGGCCTCCGCTACGAGACGCGCGATCGGGACGATGCGTTTTCGGTGCCCCTCGACGGGCTCGAGGGGTTCGAGGTGAACTATCTCCAGAAGAACCTGCGCCTCAAGCTGCGCGGCGGCAAGACCTACAACTTCGCCGATCCCGAGGGAAACGCCGACCGTCTGTTCGTCTTCCACCGCGACGTCGAGAAGGCCCGGCAACGGCTGCAGGCCATCCGCGAGGAGGGCCCGTAGCGCGCTCTGCCGGTCGGCGGTAGGGTGCCCAAAGTGACGCGTTCGCCCGAGGCCATCGCCGCCCGCACCGCCGGTGCGGAGCGTTTGGGACCGGTCAGCGCGTCGACCAGAACGGACGTGTCGAGGGTGGACCTCCGATCGCCGCGGATCGCGGTCACCGCACGTACGACTCGCGCCGGGCCGCCTCGGACAACCGGATGAGGTAGCGCTCCGGATCTGCCCAGAACAGCCGCCGAAGCTCCGCCAGGCTGCTCGCGCCGCCGTAACTCACCGCTGAGCACAGGTGACGCACCATTTCCTGGAACACCCTCCGCGCCGACCCTCGCACCGGCACGCTGAACTCCAGCCCCTCGGCCCCGAGCGCCTGGAGGTCCGCCGCCTCGACGTCCTCGACGTCGAGGCGGTCCTTGATGGCGCCGAGCGACGCCATCCCGCGCAGCACCTTGAAGGGTACCTGCACGGGCTTCTGCGACTCGGCAAGCAGCACGGGCTTCTGCACGACCTCGCCGGGCGTCTCGAGCGTGCCCGCGAACGCCGTGCCGAGCATCACCGTGTCGCCGCCGAAGAGCAGGGCCTCCACGAGACTCCCGTCGCGCCGCACGCCGCCGTCGGCGATGAGGGGGATCGGCGAGTCGAAGCCGAGCGCCAGCCGGCACTCGACGAGCGCCTGCACCTGCGGCACGCCGAAGCTCGTGTTGATGCGCGTCGTGCAGCCACCGCCGGGCCCGATCCCGACCTTGATGCCGTTCACCCCGCGCTCCGCCAGAAATGTCGCGCCCTCGGCCGTGGCCACGTTGCCGGCGACCAGCTCGACCTCGTCGCCGAACCGCTTGCGGAACGCCTCCAGCGCCCGAGCCATCACCACCGAATGCCCGTGCGCGATGTCGATCACGATGAGGTCGACGCCGGCCTTGACGAGCTCGGCCGCGCGCTCGAGGTAATCCCCCCGGGCGCCGATGGCGGCACCCACGCGCAATCGCCCCTGCGCGTCGCGCGTGGCGAACGGCTGTCGCCGGTGCTTGAGGATGTCCTTCGCCGTGATGAGGCCCACCAGCACCCCGCGCTCGTCGACGAGGGGCAGCTTCTTCACCTTCTCCTCGACCATCACGCGCTCGGCGGCGTCGATGGAAATCGCGCCGCGCTGCACCACCAGCCGCTCGACCGGCGTCATGCGCTGCCCGACGGTCACGCCAGCGTCGACGAACCTGATGTCGCGCTCGGACAGGATCCCCAGCAGCCGGCGCCCTTCGTCGACGACGACGAGCGTGCCGACGCGCGATCGCTCCATCAGCGCCGCGGCCGCCGCCAGGCTCGCCCGCGGGGAAATGGTGTAGGGGTCGGCGATGATGCCGTGCTGCGTGCGCTTGACGATCTCCACCTCGCGCACCTGGGGCTCGATGTCGCCTTCCTTGAACCCGCGGTCGATGATGCCGATCCCGCCTTCCTCCGCCATGACGATAGCCATCTCGGCCCGCGTCACGGTGTCCATGTTCGCCGACACGATCGGCCGCCTCAGCGTGATGTGCTCCGAGAGCCGGCACGACAGGTCGACCACCTCCGGGTCGCGCCGCTCGACCACCGAGTACTGCGGCGCGAACAGGAAGTCGTCGAACGTGCAGCCCTCGACCAGTGCGCGCAGGTCCATCCGAAAATGCCTCGGCGCCGAGTCTAGCCTTCTGGATCCTGACGCTCAGCGGCGCGCCCGCACCGATCCCTCCGCGTCCCGCTCCTCGATCGCCCCCAACCCGAGGCTCCGAAGCTGCGGCTCGATCGTCGCCCGGTTGCCCACCGCCACCACGACCACCCGCTCCGGCACGAGATAGCGCCGCGCCGCGCGCTGCGCCGCCTCCCGCGTCACCGCCCCGACCTCCGCCGGGTACTTCGTGAAATAGTCAAGTCCGAGGTCGTAGATGAACAGGGTCGCCAAGCTGCCGACCGTCTGGGGGCTCGTCTCGAACAGGCCCGGCAGCGACCGCACGAGCGATTCCCGCGCCAGCCGGAGCTCCTCGTCGGCGAGCGGCTCGTCGACGATGCGCCGGATCTCCTTGAGGATCTCCCCCACCGACGCCCCGGTGACGTCCGGGCGCACGCCGGTGGCGACGAAGAACGGACCAGGGGCCCGCCGATACTGGAAGACCGAGTAGGCTCCGTACGTGTAACCGTGCGTCTCGCGCAGGTTGAGATTGATCCGGCTCGAGAACAGGCCCCCGAGGGCCGCGTTCACCACCTCCAGAGCCGCGTAGTCCGGCGTCGACCGCGGCGCCCCAATCGTGGCGACACGCACCTGCGTCTGCGCCGCACCGGGCTTGTCCACAAGGACGATGCGCGCCCGGGTCGTCTCCGGCTCACCCAGGGGCGTCGTCGCCGCGGCGCCTGGCGCCCACGCGCCGAAGCTCGCCTCGACGAGCGGCCGAAGCTCGTCGGCGCCGATCGCCCCGGCGACGACCAGCAACAGCGCAGACTGCCCGTGCGCCAGCCCCTGCATGATCGCGCTCGCCACGCCGCCCTGGCGCCCCAGCAATTCGCGCAGCACGGCCTCGGGCGTGGTGCGGCTCAGCATGCCGGCCATGCTCGGGCGGCTCAAGGTCGGGCCGCTGCTGCTGGCACTGGCGCGCCGTCATCCGCAGCTCTCGCTCGAACTCGCGTTCAGCGACCGGCGCGTCGACCTCGCGGAGGAG
>FWWM01016592.1_pt1 | contig 10923 bp, 11 predicted proteins | sample 2228351 | NCBI WGS metagenome assembly FWWM01 (sample SAMEA103939774, study PRJEB20133) | metagenome
GGGAGCCTGGACCGTTCCTTTCATGGTTGCGGGCAAGGGTCGCAATGAGTTCCCGTTCATTGCGATCTACTGATAATAAGAACGGCTTTTCGCTTACGGGCGGTGACGAACATGTGGCAAAAGGTGAAGCAATGGTTTCAGCGCTTCCATCGGAAGCCGCTATCAGCGGAGGAGTTGCGACGGCGCGCCCTTCACTACCTGCGGCGGGGCAACCCGCAGCGCGCGCTCCCCTATTTGGAGCAAGCGTTGGCGTTGGAGCCATCCAATGTGGAAGGGCGCATCAACATGGGCGTCGCTTTGTATCTGCTCAAGCGCTATCAAGAAGCCCTTCCCCACTTCCAATTTGTGGCAGCGTTGGAGCCCCAAAATGCGACCGCCCTCATCAACTTGGCTGCCACCTTAGACGCTTTGGGTCAAGTGGATGAAGCCCTCAGTGTGCTGCGGAAACTGGTGCAACTGTTCCCCAATTTGCCCGATGTCCACTACAACTTGGCTGTCGCCTTGGCGCGAAAGGGGTTGCGAGAAGAAGCCATTGCCGAACTCCGAACCGAACTGGAACGCAACCCCTCTCACCCTCATGCTCTGCAACTGCTCCAACAATTGATGAAGCGGTGAGAAACTTCTGCAGGCTGTTGAAAGGAGCCCTCGTTCATGGATTGGTCCGTGTTTGACGGTGTGAAGGTAGGGCATGTGACTGACAGCGAGAATGCGACAGGTGTTTCTGTCATCCTTTTTGAGCGGGGTGCTGTCGCCGGCGTGGAGGTGCGGGGTAGCGCTTCGGGCACTTTTGGCACTGACACGGCTTCCCCTTTGCACCTTGTTCCCTCCGTTCACGCTGTTGTGTTCACGGGCGGGAGCGCGTTCGGGTTGGAAAGCGTGTTCGGTGTGATGCAGTGGTTGGAAGAGCAAGGCGTCGGTTTTGACACGCAAGTGGCAAAAGTTCCCATCGTGATTGGAGGCGTGGTTTTTGATTTGCGCGTCGGTTCCCCTACAGTGCGCCCCACGAAAGAGTGGGGTTACCGAGCGTGCGTGGCGGCTTCTACAACAGAAACGCGACAAGGCAACATCGGCGCTGGCACGGGTGCAACAGTGGGTAAGGTGCGCGGCTTAGAAGGAGCGATGAAAGGAGGCGTGGGACTTCAGTTCCTCCAAATCGGTGGAGCAGCGCATGTTGCAGCGTTAGCCGTTGTCAATGCGTGGGGCGATATCGTGGACTTTCGGACGGGCGAAATCGTTGCTGGGGCGCGTGACCCACAGACGGGCAAGTGGCTTAACACAGAAACTTACTTGCTCCGAGGCGAACAGGGTTGGGGTTTTCAACCCATGTTGGTTGGTGAGAACACCACCCTCGTTTGTGTCGTCACGGACGCAGGTTTGACAAAATTGCAAGCCACCAAAGCGGCTCAATGGGCTCAAAACGGAATCGCGTTGGCAGTTCGCCCCGCTCACACAATGTATGACGGCGATTTTGCCGTTGTAGCATCTGTAGGCAACAAGCGGTGCGACTTTCACGCTTTGTGCGTTGCCATCCAACATGCTGTCGCAGACGCCATCGTCAACGCAGTCAAACACGCAGAACCGCTGCACGGCATCCCCGCCGTTAGCGAGAAGTAAAACTCGCGCCAGACCTAAAGGACTTCCGCTATCCGCAACACGCCCATTTCGGCTCCGTTGGTGATGCGAAATGGAGTGGCAAGTGGAGACAAGCAGCGCTGAAGAAACGAAAGCCATCGGTCAGCAACTGGCAAAGCAGTTGCGCGGTGGCGAGGTATTGTGCTTGAGCGGCGAGTTGGGAAGTGGCAAAACCACTTTCGTTCAAGGATTGGCGGAAGGGTTGGGGCTGCACTTACCCATCATCAGCCCTACCTTCACTTTGGTGCGCGAGTATCAGGGACGGTTGCTCCTCTTCCATGTGGATGCGTATCGGCTCAACGGATTGAGCCCCGACGAAGTTCATCGGCAAATCGGTCTTTGGGACTACTTGGAACGGGGCGGCGTGGTGGTGATTGAGTGGGCGGATGTGATCGCAGCGGCGCTGCCCGATGAACGCTTGGACATTTTCTTTGCCCACACACTTAACGGGCGCCTCCTTCGCTTCCAACCGCATGGGGAACGCTACATCGCTTTGGTGAAGGTTCTTCAGCAAAGGGGTTGAGTAGCCTGTGTTGGTGTTCGCCTTGGAGACAGCAACGGAACTGGTCAGTTGCGCTGTTTGGGACAGCACCAAAAGGGTGCTGAAAGCGGAAGTGAGGACGCACGCTTACCAGACCCTCACGCAACGGCTGCCCGCCTTAGTGCAAACAACTTTGCGGGAAGCCGAAACGACTCTGGACGAAGTTGGGCTTATCGCTGTCTCGTTAGGACCTGGCTCTTTCACCAGCGTGCGGGTGGGTTTAGCCTTTGCGAAAGGGTTGGCGATGGCGTTGGAGAAGCCCTTGTTGGGCGTGCGGACTTTGGAAGCACTGGCATTAGCCGCTCCCGTCAGCACCAACGATGTCATCGTGGCGCTTTACCCTTCGCGCCCATCCCGCCCAACAGAAGTTTACGCGGCTCTCTTTCGCCATCAGCAGGGCACCTTGCAGCGGGAAAGTGATGAGAAGGCTTGCGAATTTGTCCAACTCTGCGAACAGTTGCTGGTGCGCCCTGAGACGCGCTTTGTTTTCGTCGGGCGATTGCCCCCCGGCGCAGAGCAAGTTCTTCGGAAGATGGAACGCAGGAAACCTGTTGCGATTGCTGCGGTTCCCTGTTTCCCGACGGCTCACCTTGTCGCCGAGCGCGCGTGGCAACAGTGGCTGCAAAACCCTCAATCGGATGACCCCGTGAAGTTGCTACCCGTCTATGTGCTCCCATCCAGCGCAGAAGAAAAGTTGGGCATCACGCTACCTGCGGAAGCATCCAAAGGGTAAGCGCAACAAGGTTGTCAGCGTTCGTCATCGGGGTGGAAGCGCCACGCTCCATTAAAGCGAAAGCAGCGGATGTGTTGCCACCGAAGCCACTTGACATGCCCGTCAGCAAAAGCGAGGATGCTTCCGGCTTGGTGGCGGGTGGCTCGTTCCGCCGTTGGGTCGTTTTCGTCGGGAGGCGGAAACTGCTCAGCGAAAGCGATGCGCAAAACAACCCCCGTCGGCGAGAGTCCCCAAACGGTGCCCACGCCGAAAGGCGTGAACCACGCTACCTCACTGTCCGCCAATAAACCGAAAGCAGCGGGAAAGCGAATAACTGCCAGTGCCGTGTAGCCATTGAAGTTGTTGGAAACGGCTTCGTTGTAGCCGTAACTGACGAACACATCCCATTCAGGCTTGCCCACAGCGGAGCCGTAGCCCCGAAAGCCACAGGGTGCCAACCAAGGACCGTTTTCGCCGATGACGCCCCAACTGCCTGCCCACAACGGCCAACTCCAATCCCGTCGTGTGGACGGGCAAACCAAGACTTGACGGTTTCTCGTGTAGGGCTCCACCTGTGCTGTCCAAGGCGGGATGATAAGGGGCGGCCAATAGCCCGTAGGGCTCACTCCTGCGCCACCTGGATGTCCTGTCAAGTCTGTTGGGCGGAAAGGCAGAGTTTCGTCGCAATCGTCGGCATACATGGTGAAAGCCCGAAGGAGTTGGTGTAAGTTGGTCAGGCACTGGGTTTGCCTGCTTTTCTCCCGCACCGCCACGTAAACGGGGAAGAGCAGCCCCGCCAAGACCGCGATGACACCCACAACGACCAGCAGTTCTATCAGCGTCCATCCGCAACGCATCTTCGGTCATCCCTCCCCTTGCAAGCACCTGACGCTGCCACTACTGTAGCGCACAGAACGCGAAACAGAAAGGCGTCGCATACTTTGTTTACGCCACATTCGCTGAGGAGGTGGAAAGATGCGCATCGGGTTCATCACGAACGGGACGGAAGAGGATTTGCGGTTCGCTAAGGAGAATGGTTTCCCGTGCGTGGAAATCAACATCCATCCCAACCAGTTGGAGAGTTGGGAAGCCCGGCGGGAGACTTACAAGGACTGGTTGGAGCGCTACGGGATTGAGGTCAACGCAATGGGTTTGTGGGGTCGCAACTTCATCAGCCCTAAAGAAAGCGAACGGGAACGCTGCTTTGACGAACTGCGCCGCCACATTGAGTTAGCCGCCTTCTTCGGTGCCAAGGTCATCATGGTCGGTGGCGGCTACAATGAAGGGCAGCCTGTCAAGGAACAAGCCCTGTTGGCTTGCCAACTGTTTCCCCCTTATGTGGAACTGGCGGAGCGCAAGGGGTTAAAGTTTGCCTTCTACAACTGCCACTGGACCAACCACATCACGGGTCCCGAAGCATGGGATATCGTGCTGGACAAGTTGCCGACAGTTGGCATCAAGTTTGACCCATCCCATCCCTTCTATGCTGGCGAGGACTACTTGCAGCACGCCCGCGACTACGGTCATCGTTTTTACCACATCCACGCGAAAGGGTGCGTGAAAGTAGCGGGACAACCTTTTGATGACCCGCCAGCAGGGATGGACCAGATTGACTGGCGGAGCCTGTTTGCTATCCTTTACAAGTGCGGCTACAACGGGGACATTAACTTGGAACCGCACAGCCCAACTTGGTTGACGGGAGAGCGATACTACAAGGGTCTACTGTTCAGCAAGCGATTTTTGGAGCAGTTCATCCTGTAGTGGCAAGGAGGTTGACGGAGCGATGAAGTGCACAGTTGCTGGAGGTGCATTGGAGCAAGCGGCTCGCTTTCTGGCGGCAGCAACGGTGGGAGCGCGGACAACCTTGCCCATCCTTTCGCACATCCTCCTTGACGCGCGAGAGGACAACACCTTGCGCATGGCGGCAACAAACTTGACAACTTGGTTGGAATGGACGGTCCCAGCGGAAGTGGAGGAAGCGGGGCAAATCGCCGTCTCGGGGAAAGAGTGGCGCTCTCTGGTGACAGAGTTGGAAGCGTCGTCCGTAGAAATGGATGCTCCTTCCGAGTTGGAGATGGCGGGGCGCATGACGGTGAAGTTCAACGGGGGCGAATACAAATTGCCTGTGCTCCCTGCTGACGAGTTCCCCATCCCACCCGAAGAGGAAACAATGGGGGAACCCATTCAAGTGAACGGGCGGAAGTTGGCAGAAGCGCTGCGAAGAGTAATGTTTGCGGCTTCCTCCGACCCCACTATGGGCATTTTTACCGGCGTTCACTTCCGCAAGGAGGCGGAAGATGCGTATTTGGACATCGTGGCAACGGACACCCATCGGTTGGCGCTGTATCGGATGGAGGACGAAAACTTCCCCACCATGAACATCACTTTGCCGACCTCAGCGCTGAAGGTGCTCCTGCCACTCATTGACAAAGTTGGCACCGTTTCGTGGCGCATTAGCGAGAACAACACCCTTGCGGAATTCTCTGCCGAACCGTGGCGGATGCTAATCACTGCCTTGGCAGGTTCTTATGCCAACTACCGTCGGGTCATCCCACAGCAGTTCTTGCACCAAGTGCGATTGCAGGTGGAGACCTTGCTCCCAGCGCTGCGGCGCATGACCGTCTTTCGCCCTTCCAGTCGGCGCCAACCCTTGCGGGTGATTTTGCGGTTGATGCCCGAAACTTCCACGATGGAACTGGTGGCGGTAGAGATGGAGATGGGCAGTTACGAAGAAGTGGGGAGGGAGACTGTCCCTGTGGAGTGGCTTTCGGGTTCGCCCCAGCCTTACACCATCGCCTTCCAGCACCCTTACTTGATGGAGTTTCTCAGCACCTTGCGGGCAGGAAAAGTTACTGCCAACTTCCAAGAGCCAACCCAAGCAGCCCTGTGGCAACCCAGTGAAGATGACCGGTGGCTCTATGTCGTGATGCCCATGCACTTGCCCACGATGGAGTGACGAAAGGGTAAATGCGGGCATTGCTGGCGCAGGTGGGTGGTTGGGTCCCCTTAACATTGCCCCTCTTTTGATGCACACTTTTCACGCCAAAAGAGCGAAGGGAGTGACCGACCATGCGCCTGCGCCGGCAAATCAATCGCTTCACTTCGGCAGTCAAGGAGCGGTTCCTAACGAAGCGAAAATTGCTTCACCCCCGCGAGGAAGTGGGTCAAGTTGTCCATGAAATCCGCCGTTTTCTCGCTTCTCACCAGACAGAAGGGTTGCGACAGTTTTTGGAGCAATTTCATCCTGCCGACATCGCTTTAGCGTTACGGTTTTTGCACGATCACGAAAAGGAACTCGTTTTCCAACTGCTGGACAAGGAAGCCGCTGCAGAGGTTTTGGACGAAGCCGATGAGGCAACGGAGCGCCACCTTGTCCGAACCACCGACCCCGAGCGCCTGTCCGATTTGCTGGAGATTTTGCCCCCAGATGAAAGCGCTGACATTGTCGGCATGTTGGAACCAGAGCACCAAGAGCAAGTGCTCCAACTAATGGAACCCGAAGAAGCGCAGGAAGTGCGGGAGTTGCTAAGGTATCCGCATGATACCGCTGGCGGCATCATGTCTCCCGATTTCGTCGCAGTGAGGGAAGACATGACAGTGGAGCAGGTGTTAGCCGTTCTGCGAGAGCGAGCGGATGCGGAGAGCATCTTCTATGTCTATGTCGTGGACGAAAACGGGGTGCTCAAAGGAGTTTTGAACCTGCGCCGCTTGCTTACTTCGCCCCCTGACACTTTGGTGCGGGACATCATGACCCACGGGGTCATCTTCGTCTTCCCCGAACAAGACCAAGAGGAAGTTGCCCACATCTTCGCCCGCTACGACCTATTAGCCCTGCCCGTCGTTGACCACGATTATCGCCTCATCGGCGTCATCACGGTGGACGATGTGATGGATGTGCTGCAGGAAGAGTTGACGGAAGATTACTTTCGCATGGTTGGTTCGGACGCTGCGGAGTTGGAACGCAAAACACCTCGGGAAATCGCTCAATTGCGGTTGCCCTGGCTGCTCATTACCGTCTTCATTGAACTGGTGGCGGGCTTCGTCATTCACCGCTTTGACCAGACGCTGGGCAAAGTGATTTTGCTGGCATCTTTCATGCCCGTCATTCAAGCCATCTCAGGCAACACAGGGTTGCAATCGGCGACCATCGTGGTGCGAGGATTAGCCACAGGGCACATCACCCTGCGGGAGTGGTGGCGCCCCGTTTGGCGGCAGTTTCAAACGACCTTGATTCTGGGAGCCATACTGGGTTCGCTGATTTTCCTTGTCGGTGGCTTCTGGCACGGGCTTCAAAGGATGCCCGAACGGGGAAGCCCTTTTGATCCTGCTTTCGGTTTCGTGGTGGGCTTCTCCATGTTCATTGCGGTAAACCTTTCGGGTTTCGTCGGCACCGTCGTTCCGATGATCTCCAAACGGTTAGGCTTTGACCCTGCTTTGACAGCGGGACCCTTTGAGACCGCTTTCCAAGATGTGGTGGGCGTGACGATTTTGCTCGGCTTAGCCACCCTCTTGCTGCATTGGTTGTCATGAACGATGGTGCGGGCAAACCGTTCAAGGAGCATCGCAGGATTTAAGTTTTTGCGCGGTTAGGCGATCGGGAACCTTCCATGCCACTGGCTTTACGGTTGTTTCGCCAAAACTGAAAAAGCCCCTCACAAAAGCGCACCAATGACAGGCTGAAGCGCCGATAGCGCGGAGTTTTTTCGTCCCGCGTCCCTCGTCCCATGCCTCATTTTAATGCGTTGCTATGAGCGCCTACTTGAGCAGGCGGAAACGAATCTTTGCGGTAGCGTCGGGGCTTGTCCCCGACGGTCGTTGAAATAACCACCGAACTTTGGAAAGGCAAGATCACGCAAATCGGAGGAACGAAGCAACTTCGGCGCGAGTAGGCATGGATGGCTGCGCGCCCACTTTGGTGCAGGCTAACGCACCTGCTGCGTTAGCGAAAACCACTGCTTCTTCCAAACTCGCCCCTTCTGCCAACCGAACGGTCAAAGCAGCAGCGAAAGCATCGCCGGCTGCCGTTGCGTCAACGGCGGTGACAGGGAAGGCGGGAAAATGGCGAACGAAGGTGGTCGTCGCCAGCAGTGCCCCTTGCTCGCCCAGAGTGAGCACGACGGCTTTCGCACCCTTGTCCAACAACGCTTTCGCTGCTCGTTCCGCGCTCTCCATGTCCGTCACCGCAATCCCTGTCAAGCCCTCAATTTCGCGCTCGTTAGGTGTCCACACATCCACCAACCCGAACCACTCTTCTGGCAACGGCTGCCGAGGGGCAGGGGCAGGGTTAAGAACGATCAGCAAACCCCGTCGCGCTGCCTCGCCCAAAGCGTAACCGACGGTGGCAAGGGGAATCTCCAGTTGCACCAACAAGGCTTTTGCATTTTCCCACACGGGCGCTGCTGCATCAATGTCTTCTGGGCTGACCCGACCATTAGCGCCCGGGGCTACCACGATTTCGTTTTGTCCCGTCTCGTCCACGAAGATGAGGGCAACGCCAGATGGAGCATCGGGGTCGCGGCGGACAAAATCGGTGTGAACGCCCGCTGCCTGAAAACTTTGCAGCAGCATATCGCCAAAAGCGTCCGCACCCACTCGCCCGATAAACCAAGTTTCAGCACCCAAGCGAGCGCACGCAACGGCTTGGTTGGCACCCTTGCCCCCACACGCCATCTCAAAGCGGGTGCCCAACACCGTTTCGCCGGGAGCGGGCAACTTTGGTGCGAACGCGACCATGTCCATGTTAGCGCTGCCTAAAACAACCACTTTCACCGCCATGTCCATCCCCTCGCAGCCAACTTTGCTATAACCCTACACCTTCGCTCACTGCTTCTGCTCGTCAGGCGTTGGTTTTTTCTCCTCGCCTGCCTTCTTGTCACTTTCCGCTTTTTCCGTAGACTCCTCAGGCGACTTTTCGGGGGGCGATTTTTCGGGGGCTGGTTTGACAGCAGGCAATTTTTCGGGCGTTGGTGCGGGCGGAGAAGCCGGTGCTTCAGGACGCATCAGAAAAGTTGTCAAGAGCCACAAAGTTGTGCCCACATCCACTTCCCCTTGCGCGCGAATTGCCACCACGCGGATGGCGTTGGTAGTGTTGTTAAGGCGGGCGATGAGGACAAAGATGCCTTTTCGGGGTGGCTCCACCATGAGCATGGTTTCCCGGTTGCCATCGCTGCTTCGGTTCCAAAAGACCCGTCGCCACCCCTGCGCTTCCAAAAGGCTTTGGTTCAACTGCACCAAGTCGCCAGGGGTTGCCCCCTTCTGACGGAACTCATACTCCACCAACCACAGGGCATCCAACGAAGTGATCAAGTCCCGCAACTGCTCGCCTTGGATAACCTGCCCGCCAGCGTGTTGAAGGCTGAAGTAGCCGAAAACTTGCGCGACGACGGGGAGCAAGTCCCCTTTGGTCAGTTGCAACTCCGTCAACAGGGTAGCGCCCGAAGGCACGAAGATGACGGGTTTGAGGGGCGGGGTTGGCTTCGTCTCGCTCGGCTCCTCCGAAGTTCGCTCCTGTCCCCCAACAACCGCCACACAAAGCCCGCACAAAAGGGCAACAATGAGCCACTTTTTGTTCATCGCTAATCACCTCGTTGCCGCCATTGTGTCATCAGTTCAACGGCTTCTTGTCGCCACGGCGTTTGAGCATAAGTGAACCAGAACCGATGCAAAGCGTGGAGGGCGCGGGTTTCTTCTCCCAACCGCCAATACAACTCCGCCACCTTCAGCAAGGCTTGCGGTGCCCGCTTAAACTCTGCCACTCCCACCACTTTTTGGAAAAGGGACAATGCGGCGGCGAAGCGGCGGTGCCGTTCCAACTGCTCCGCCAACGCAAAGAGCGTTTCCGGCGCCAACTTTGCCACAGCGTCCATTTCCACAAACTGACACGCGCGCTCCACTGTTTCTTCATCCCAACCTCCGAAGGCAAGGGCTTTGTGTAATGCTTGCTGGACAGCAGCAATTTCTCCCGCCTTCAGCCACGCCAACGCTGCGTTCACCCATCCTGAAGGGTTCTCAGGCTGCTGCTCCGCCACTCGCTGCCAACATCGGGCTGCTTCGCCCCAACGCTCTTCTTGCTCCGCTGCAATCGCTTGCTGCCGCCACCTGTCGCAATAGGCAAGGCGATGCCACCCCAAAGCGTAAGCGACGCTAATGCCAAAAAGGAAAGTTGTCAAGTGCGCCACCACTGGGCTTTCGGTGCCTAATCCTGCCAGTTGATGGGCGAGCAGGAGAACTTGCCATCCTAACCAGAGCCAAACCAAAACGCGAAGGGGAAAGGAGAGAGGCAACGAACGCCACCGCCATCCTCGCAGTTGCACGCAATGCACCTTGACATGTGGAAAGCGAACACAAAAGCCTGCCATTGCGAATGCGACGATGGTGGACATGCCAACCAACAGTGGCGTTTCAGAGATGCCTGAAAGCCACTGCCAACTCACTGCCTGTGCGGACACACCCAACCAGTGAGCGCCCAGCGCCAGCAGTAGGAACCGCCACCACCTCAGTTCCCCTTCCACCCACCAGCCAAACAGCCATAGCCCCAGCAAGTTGCCCAACCAATGCCAACCGTTGACATGCGCCAACACGGAAGCGAGGGAAGCGAAACGCAGCGGCTGAGTCGGATCGTAACCGAGCACACTGAACCAGTGAGCAAGAACATCGCCAACGAACGCATAGCGGTGACTGTAAACCCACTGCGCACCCAACACGATGGCAGTGGCAACGGACAAAAGCCCCGCGGCTATCGGTCGTCCGTTCGGTCGCGGCTCCACTCGCACGGGCACAACCATGCGTTTCACACCTTCACACTTTACGCATCACGCTTTTGCGCCAAGCCCTCCTTCGCCCCGACGCTCGTCGTCATTATCAGTAGATCGCAATGAACGGGAACTCATTGCGACCCTTGCCCGCAACCATGAAAGGAACGGTCCAGGCTCCCACCGCTACCCAACGGGCGCGGTGCCTGCATACCTCCCGCAGCGCCGACAGAAGGCTGCACTGCGAGCCTCTGCAGGGGGACGACTGACGGGCGCCCCACGACCCC
>FWWM01016593.1_pt1 | contig 10921 bp, 5 predicted proteins | sample 2228351 | NCBI WGS metagenome assembly FWWM01 (sample SAMEA103939774, study PRJEB20133) | metagenome
GATTGTGGATTGCCACACTGGGCAGCACAACGCCTAAAACCGCTTTAAGCAATGCGGCATCATCAACGGTAATTGGTATTAGCCCGACTGTGAACACGCACCATATCCGTGATCCTGGTCAGCGCCGGGTCAGCGGCAGGTAGAGGCGCTGCAACTGGTCCACCACACGCACCTCGGCGCTGCCCAGGCTTTCGCCGGGGCCGCGCACGCTGATACGCAGCGTGCCGGGGGCGGCCACGTCGGCGGAGGTCAGTTCGGCGCGGAGCGCCAGGGGGCTGACGAAGGTGGTGGCGCGGTCGGCGCCGTTGACCTGCACCACGCTGCCGGCCGCGAAGCCGGCACCCTGCACGCTGAGGGTTGGATTGGCCGCATTCACGCCGATCAGCCGGGGGGCAACCGAGAGAGTGAGCACCAGTTCGTAGGCGCCCAGATCGCAGCCTGCGCCCTGCGGGCGAGCACTGCCGCGCTGGTCAACCGGCGGACAATCGGCGCCAGCGTCGAGGGCCGGGCTGGCAGTGGTGATGGCCATGGTGCGGGTCGGCCCGCCATTGTCGGCCAGGGCCTGCAGTTGCGGGTTACGGAACTGGGGATCGCCAGTCTGATTGGGCGCGCTCTTGCCCTGGAAGCAGGTGACATCGTTGAAGAAGTTGGCGCCCGTCAGACGCGGGGGGAACTGCAAGCTGCGGCCATCGTGAGCCAGCTCGGAGGAGCAGTGCTGCTGGATGTTCCAGTCGTTGGGGCCATTGTCGGCGGTGTTATTCACAAAGAGCGTGTTACGCACCCGACCGCCAGGCTGACCGTTGATCTGCCCGTTGCTGATCGCCCCGCCGACCCATCCGGCGCTGTTGTCGGCAAAGGTGCTGTTGATGATCTCGAAGGGATCGCTATTGTTCACCACGTAGAGCGCGCCGCCGTTGGCGTTCACGCTCGTCCCGGCGGCCCGGTTGCCTTCGAAGGTGCTGTTGACGATCCGCAGCCGCGCCCGTTGGGGAAACGCCAGCGCGCCGCCCGAACCATCTTCGTTGGGGTTGCCCCCGGCCCCGGGTGTGCGTCGGACGCTGTTGCCGCTGAAGAGGCTGCGCTCGATCACAATCGACGGGTTACCGGTCGCCCCACCCAGGCTCGAACCGCCGCCGCCGATAGCCCCGCCCTGCGCGCGTTCGCCGCCGATCACCGCGTTTTCGATGAACGCGCTGTCGAGCACTTCGGCCTGGCTGCTGTTCTCGTACATGTTCACATACATGGCGCCGCCCGAGTTGTAGGCCCGATTGTTGGTGAACGTGCTGCGCGCTATCCGGAGCAGGCCATTTTCCCCACCCAGACCATCCACATAGATCGCGCCGCCCAGGCTATCCTGCGGTCGCGCGCCGATTGCGCTGTTGTTGCTGAACTCGCTGTTTTCGATCACCAGGCCGCTCTGGAGGATGTGGATGGCGCCGCCGCCGCCGTTGTTGGCGTCGTTGTCAATGAACCGGCAGTCTTTCACCGTTACCGATCCGCCCTGGGAGTAGATCGCCCCGCCACCATAGTCGTAGGCGTCGCCACGGGTCAGGCTGGTGACCGTCGCGTCGTTGTCGCGGAAGGTGACCTTCTCAACGTAAAGCGCCGGTTTGAAGGCCGGATTGGCGGCAGCAAAGCTGCTGTGAATGGCGCCGCCATTGGCGGCGTCATTCGCGCCACTGGCCCGGCCACCGCTGATCGTAAGGTTCCGCAGGGTGAGCACACTGCTTCCCTGGGCGCCGATGGTACGATGCACGATGATCCGGCTATTCTGGCCCTGCAACGTAATCAACCCGCCGCCGTCAATTGTCGTCTCGGGCGCGGTGATCTCGAAGGGCGCGCTCACGGGAATGGTCACCGGCGCGCCGCCGCAGTTGAAGCTGATGCTGCCGCCGCCCACCAGCGCCGCCCGCAGGCGCGCTTCGGTGCAACTGCCGGGCGTGCCGTCGCCGACGATCTTGACGGCAGTCTGCGCGGTAGCAAGCATGGGCAGTATTGCCAGGCCCGCCAGCATTATCAGGATTAGCGTGTAGCGTTGTCGCATACGGTGTAGCATAGCTCCTTCCTGAATCGATAGAATGGTATCGTCAGTGCGAGTCTATCCCTACGACCGTCATGCGAACAACAGTACCTCTATCCTGATCGCTTACTACACCTCAGTCGCCTATTGGTTTGTCAACCAGGTTGTGATGGATAGTTTTTTGCGGGGAGGGCTTCGCCCTCCCACGCCCCCTCCCGCCACGTTCATCACAATTATCGTGGCAGACCACGTTCCTGGAAGGGCTGCGCCCTCCCGCAACCTATCGCCTCCTGCCTGTATACGCGCTGCCACAGGGATGGGGAAGCAGCGTTTCCCCATCTCCACACCCCATGGAAGCGCTTCAACCAAACATCAGCGCTGCACCGATGGCGAGCGCGCCCAGGATCATCAGCATAGCCAGATGCACCGGGCTGATCAGAGTCTGTCCCGGTGAGGGGCGCTCCAATGTCATCTGCGTGACTGCTGGCTCCTCCGGCAGCGGGATCAGCAGCGTATAGGGCAGCGCCGCCTGCAACTCGGGCTTATCTGCCCCCGGGATCGGGGTGGTGTCCGGCGCAATTGCTGCTGGCGCGACACGTTCTTTCTCCACTGCGAGCGTCGCCGCAGGCCGAATAGCCTGCTCCGGCGCCGTGCTCACGTCAGCCGCGAGCGTCGCCGCAGGCCGAATAGCCTGCTCCGGCGCCGTGCTCACGTCAGCGGTCATCAGGGTGTCAGGGGCAAGGCGCGTCGATTCGCCCGCAGAGTACGACGGAGTCGCCGGCTGCCGGACGGTGTACTGCTCCGCCGCGCCAGGACGCATCTGCGTAACAAACGCCTCTGTCCAGATCTCCGGCGCCTCAGGCAGCGACAGGCTGGACACGCTCTGGCGAGGGCCGAATGGCGTGCGTGACCGTCGCTCCATCAGGCTCTCGCGCAGCGCCGCGCGGAAGGCCTTGATGCTGTCGTAACGTTCAACAGGGTTGGCGAGCGTGGCGCGGTGGATAACCGCAGCCAGGGGATACGGACACATCAGGCTCGTCCGCACATCCTCGAGCACTGGCAGACTACCCGCGCGCTGCTTCTGCGCGAGCACGCTCAGCACGTTACCCTCGAACGGCAGCCGGCCACAAACGAGATGGGCCAGCAAGACGCCCAGACTGTAGACCGCGCTCGCGTCTTCATACGGCAGGCCAGAGAGCTGCTCCGGCGACGCGTAGACCAGCGCCGCTACAGAAGCCTGGAGCGGGTTATCGGGCAGAGGTTGGCCGAGGCTGGTCAGCACAACCCGCCGGCCCTCGGCCAGCACGATGTTCCCCGGTGTCAGGTCGTACACCCGCACGCCGCGTCCCTGAGCATACTCCAGACCATCGGCCACGTTCTGCACGATATGCGTCACCTCATCGAGGCTCATACGCTCCTCTTGCTCTGCCAGCAGATCGAGCCGATGCTGAACAGTGACCCCGCGCAGCCGTTCAAAGACAGCGAAGGGCGCCTCGTCACATATTCGCGCATCATAGACGCGAATGAAAGTATGGTGGCTGAGCATCGCCAGGGACTTGATCTCGTTAATAAAGCGGCTGCGAACGCGCGGGTGCGCCGCGGCCTCGCCGCGCAGGCGGCGAATGACAACATCGCGCTCCAGCAGGTCCTGAAAGCCGCTTTCCACGCTCACGTAGTCGCGATAATCTTGCTGCCCGGTGCGATCGATCAGTTCGGTAAAGAGCGTATTCGATTGCATTGTGCGTTCCTCTATCGATACGAAGGGAAACTGGATGTCCCCGTGCTCCGGTCTGCCTGATGGAAGGGCAGGGCTGACCCACCCTCGACGTGCGCTGCTGCCGTGATGAACCAGTCTGTCAACGAAGGCTTCTCCTATCTGGCCTGTATTTAGGGATGGACAGAACATCCGGGCCAACGTGGCGTATACCGCATTGGAACGCCCCCGCGCGTGGCTCTGGTCTCCCCGCTTCGACAGGCTCAGCGCAGGCGCTCCAGCGAAGCTGGAGCGGGGCCGGGGGCGGGAACCAACCAGCGCATCCCAACGCCATAACGCCCGTCGGCGCCCATAGGTTCTGTCCGCCCCTGAACCGGCCTCTACCGCGTTTCTCTGCGGCGTGAGGTCGGGCGGAGGAAAGCCACGGAGCACTTCGTGTACAGCCGGTCAATCCTCCCAGGTGTAATCCAGAATGTCCAGGTAGAAAGCGCTGCTCAGCCATGCCCAGCGTTGCTCGGCCACGCTCTTGCCATTCCCCCAGCGAACCCCTTCAGAGGTGTTGGTGTAGGCAGTAGCGATCCTGGTCGCGTAGAGAGCGTGACCGGCAGATTCATTCTCCGCCAGGAACACTGGCAACACGGCGCTGTAGAGAAGCAGGCTCTCCTCGTCGCTCTGCGCGGTGCCATTGCGGCCGTAACGGGCGGCAAGCGCGCCGGTGCGCTGCCATTCATTGATGAGAAACGCGGCGCTGCGCAAATACTGTCCGGGTCGCTCGTCTTCGAACCAGCGCGCATCCAGGGCGATACGCCAGTAGATGAGCGCGGCTTCCTCGCCGAAGGCGGTGCCAACACCGGGCAACCCACGCTGGTCAGACTGGATCGCTCCGGTCGCGCGATCGATCGCTACGTAGGTTGGCGGCAACCCCACGCTTCGCTCATCGCCCAGTCGGGTGACGCTCGCCTGTTGCAGGAGCGTGTAGGTTGTATCGAGCAGCCACCACCAGTTACGCTCGGGGTCAACGTCGGCAAACAGGCGGAAGGCGTAGGGCACAAAGCTTCCTGGCGCTATGATGATCCGCTCATCTTCAATCGCCCAGTCGCCTGCGGCCAGATAAGGCCGACCATCAATCTCGACCACGCAACGCTCCCATAGCGCGCGGGCGATCCGCAACCCTTCGCGCCCATAGCTGGCGTCGTTCCAGCGTCGCTCGGCCAGGAGCAGCGCCAGGGCCGCTTCGGCGTTGGCGTCGGCATAGGTGTGCAGGGCGATCCCCGGTTCGTTGGTGTGCAGGAGGTGACCTTCCGGAGCCTGCAAGCGCAGTTGCGCCCAGCCCCACAGCGCGTCAAAGGTCGCCTGGTCGTTTTGCCAGACAGCCATAAGCATGGCGCCGGCCTGGTCGCGCACATCGGTGTAGGGGCCGGCGCCAACGACCCGCCCATCCTGCACGTAGTTGGCCACAAAGCTGGCGTAACCGGTGCGTACCGTGTCTTTGATAGCGATCCCGGCGTGGTTCACCCGACGCACTTCGATGGCCGCGTCGCCAACGTTGAACCGCGCCACCGGGGTCGAATTGCTCCAGGCCTGGTACGGCAACTTCTCCGGGTTTTGCTTGAAAATCTCTTCCAGACCCGGCGTGGTGACCAGGTAGTCAATATTGCGCCAATCGTTATTGAACAGCTCACGGTAGACCGCCGGGTCGTTAGCGACCTTCCAGTGCGAGTGGGCGCCCGGGAAACTCGGCTGCCCCGGGGGGCCATCTCGCAGATCCACCCACAGATCATCATCAATGATGATCTGCGCATCGGTCGGAACATGCTGCCGCACCCAGGCAAGGGCCTGGCGCTGGGTTGTGGTCATGTTGAGCGTGAAAATCTCACTCTGGCGATTCAGATTGCTGAAACCGAGCACCCCGACACCGATCAGCAGCGCCACGAGCAACCCGGGCATGCGCGTAACGTCGGCGATCCGCGCGGCTGCCAGACCAGCGTTCAGCGCCATAAAGGGCAGCACCCCGATGATGTAGAACTCGAGCACAGGTCCGCCGCGCATCAGGCTCAGGCATGCGACCAGGCCAAGCGCGGCGATCAGACGCGTGCGCCCATCACCCCGCGCCAGGTTCCAGACCATAGCGATCAGGCTGACCCCCAGCAGCCAGGGATCGCGCGCCAGCCAGCTCCCCATCAAGACGCGCTGAAAATCGCTCTGCGGATCCCAGGGCGCTCCACCACTGCGCCCGAGTTGCCAGAGCACCGCGCCTGAGAGGGTCACACCGCTGCCATCCCCATTCAGGGGCGAGGAAAAGGAGAGGTTCAGCAACTCTCCGCGCAGCGCCGCGTAGAGTGGGTAGAGCGAGAGTGTCGCCAGGACGCCAAAGAGCCACACGCCGCGCGCAAAGGGGCGATGCTGAGCGTGCGCAAGGAACCAGACACCGGCGATCAGCACTGGCAGAAGCACAGCCGCGCTTTCCTTGGAGAGCACGCCGATGCCGATGAGGAGACTGCCCACAAATAAGCGCCACAGCAGCCCCTCGTAGTTCACCAGCAGCAGTATGCCGGCAAGAATGAAGACGATCATAATATTGTCGAGCAACACCATGCGCCCGTAGACCACCGTCAGCGGCGAGAGCGCGTAGCACAATCCGCCGATGGCGGCAGCCAGGTTGCTCGCAGTCAGATGTAAAATGATCCGGAACAACAGCACCAGCGAGACGATGTGCAACAACAGCATCAAGGTGCGGCCGCTGTCGATGGCGGTGCCAAAGGTGTGAAAGCCGCCGGTGACCATCGTCCACAAAGCGATCAAGATCCAGCCCGCAGGCGCGTGGTCGTACCAGTATGCATAGGGGGTAATGCTCCCCAGTTTGGCCACCGCATAGGCCTGGGCCATATAGATGCCCTCATCACCCAGGTAGAGGGGAAAGCCAAACATGTTGTAGCTGTGCACCACCGCTGCCACACAGACGAGGCCAAGGGCGACCAGATTCGACCAGATTGCCTTTCGCGATGACGCAGTGGGCAGCGCAGTCGGGGCAAGGCTGACACTCATAATGCTCTCCTTACGACCAGTTCCAATTACGAATTGCTGCGATGACACATGCAACGTGCGGGCGTTCACGTAACGGCGCTTCGGTGGGCGTTGATGTGCCGGGTCTTCTCCCAGTTGTTCGTTCCGCGCAGGTGGCGGTACAGCCCGCGAAGAGCGCCGATTCCCAGCAAGACCTGGAACGGGTAGAAGGCAAGCAACAGTCGCAGCCACATCAGGGGCGGCATGGTCAGATTATGAGCGCGCACGAACTCACGTAGCCCGATCCAGTTGAGCACATACTGGCCGATCAGCATATACGCCGGCAACCAGAGGATCAGCGCCACGAGCGGCGGCATTTGCACGAAGAAGATCGTGTAAAGTGACACCGGAATATAGAGCGTTGTAAAGGCTTGCAGCACCGGCGAGGCCAGGGTGAAGACCGCCAGTAACCGCTGGCTCAACTTCGGGAGCGACCAGTACGCGCCCGCCTGCAAGACCTGCAGAAATCCCTGGTTCCAGCGCGTGCGCTGCTTGATGAACTGCCCGACGGTGGGCGGCGTCTCTTCTCTGGTGACAAACTGGTCTTCATAGACGACCCGAATACGCTCACCCATCTGGCTCAAGCGGATGCCGATGTCAGCGTCTTCGGTCAGACAGTACTCGTTCCAACCGCCGATCTTGTTCAGGATCTCGCGGGTGAAGAACACCGTGTTGCCGCCAAGCGGAATAATGCCCACTTCAGCGTGGTAGTGCAGCCGACTTTTGAACCAGAAGAAGTATTCGAGGACGTTCAGCGCCGAGAACCAGGTCGAGTCGAAGTTCATCAATTGCACTCCGGCCTGGACCACGTTGACGCCCTCGGTGACCATCACCGTGTTCACCACGTTGAACACGTCGGGGTGAATTTCGTCTTCGGAGTCGAAGATCGTGACCACATCATAGTGGGTGTTGCGGAAACCGATATTCAGCCCGTGCGGCTTGTTGATCGGCAGATCCTGAAACACGATCAAACGCACGTTGTGAATGCCCCGCTGCACCAGTTCGACGATCTTTTCCTGCACCTTCTCAATGGTTCCCGGATCGTCAATGCGGCAGATCACCACAATCTCCAGCAACTCGCGCGGGTAATTGGCGCGCAGCACGCCCTCGATCGTGTGCTGGATGACCGCTTCTTCATGACGCGCCGGCAGCAGCACGGTGAAACTCTTCTGCGGCGGCGCGAACTCCTTCGGCGCGGCGAAGATGTCGCCACGGCGGGCGTCGTTCCAGGCATAGAGCATCAGATAGGTGCTGAACGATACCTGCGCCAGCAAGAGCAGCGAGATGATAACCAGTGTTGCTTCGAAGCCTGTCATCGCTTTCCTTCCCTCAACTCCACTCCACACCAGGGTCCGGCTGATGCCCCGCCGGGTTATCAGTGATCCTTGCGCCATCCTGAATGACCACTCTCTCTGCGCACATGGCACTGCGTGTAGCGTGGCGGCCGGAGCAAGGCAAGCATAACGGTAAGCGTTCAACAAGCGATGATCGTGTTTCGACCGGGGGTGAAATGTTTCTTATTAAACTTGTTTGTCGTAATACTTGCCCGACAGCGCTCAATGCGTGATCAAATCCGCATAGGAGTATCGAAAATTGGAGTAAGAATGCTCGCTACGTCAAGCGATAGAAGGATCTTGACCATTTGCTATCGTACAGGTAATAGATAGTTCATTCTGGTAACAGGTATAGAAAATCTCTACTGAGGTGAAAATAGCCCGCGCGCGGGAGGGTTTGGGAGGAACCAACCCGCCAGCGGGGAGGGCTTGGGAGCCCTCCCAGGAACAACTATGTTCCTTAAAGACAGCCCGCAGGCGCCTGATACATTCCTGATTTCCGATCGATGGTATTGCGATGATGCCATCCCGCACGCGTTCAATAGATAGATCCAGAGTCTACAATCTGAGATGGTATAACTTACCAGGAATTGCCAGAGCAAGAGGTCCCGAGCTTGAAATCTTGAGGAGCAGGAGATGCCGTACCGAAAAATCCTCCTGGCGCTGGTGATGGTATGTGGCTGTGCGGTGATAGTAGCCCTGCCTCTGGCACTGCGCGCCACCGATCAGTGCCCGTTCGCAGCCGAGGCCTTTCGTGAACAATGGCGCCGCACCGACGCCCTGGTCGCCGAGGGGCGCGCCGAATATAGCTGGTATTGGGGGCCTGCCCCGCGGAGCGCACCGCTCCTCGAACGCGACGATGACGCCCCCGGCGGCAAGCGCCTGGTGGTCTACTACGATAAGGGCCGCATGGAGTTGCCGCTGCCGCTGGCCGGCGCCCGCGCTGCAAGCCAGATCAGCTCCGGGCGTCTCGTCGCCGAGATGGTCAGTGGCAATGTGCAACTCGGTTCGCAACGGCTCGATCCCGGCCCTTCAGCAGTGATCCCGGTCGCCGGCGATCTCAATGACCCCCTCGCGCCAACCTACGCCGTCTTTGCTCGTCTGACGGGGCCAGCGCCGCAACGCAGCGATCGCCCCGCCGAGTCGCTCGACCGTAGCGGCTCGATCCGCTCCCGTCCCGAGCTGGCCGCCGCATACCCTGAGACGGCCTATGCCGCCTACGACCCTGTGACCGGCCATAACGTGCCCCGTGTGTTTGCGGCCTTTCTCGAGCGCCGCGGTCTGGTTGAGACGCCGCGTGGGCGCCAGGTCGAGCAAATTATTGATCCGCTCGCCGTGGTTGGTCGCCCGATCAGCGAGGCCTACTGGACCGACGTGCAGCTCAACGGACAGGTAGCGCCGGTACTGGTGCAACTCTTTGAGCGACGGGTGCTGACCTACAACCCGCTCAATCCCGCCAGCGCGCAGGTAGAGATGGGCAATGCGGGGCTGCACTACTACCTCTGGCGCTATGGCGGCGCCCAGCCGCGCGCGGCGCGCCAGGAGGAGCTACTGGCCCATTTCGAGAACGGCGACCAGGCTCTGAGTGGAAACTACTGGTTCAGTTTCGACGATCGGGGCAGTGGTGGTTCCTCAATTGCCAGCAACCGCCTGATCACTCCAGGCGCCGCCGCGAGCGTGCAGGCTATGCGCTTCGAGTATGCCCTGGCCGACAGCGGCCCGGTCAATTTCACCGCTCTGGCGGTCAACCTCGCGCCGGGCGATGGCCCGCGCGACTTGCGGGGCGTCACGGCGATTGGCTTCTGGGCGCGAGGGAGCGGGCGTTACCAACTGCGTCTCAATAGCGCCTTCACCGACAAGCCCTTCGTCGCTACATTTGCCGCTCCCGGCGACTGGGCCTGGGTCGAGATCCCCGTCGGCGAGCTGCGGAATGCCGACGGCTTTGCTCTTGAAGCCGGTCTGAGCGCTGCAACCCGCATCGAAGTGCGCCCCGCCCGCGCTCCGCAGACCGGCTTTCTCGATCTTGACGACCTGGTGCTCATTCGTGGCGCCGTGCGCCCAACCGTTATCAGGCCCGAACTGCCGTTGATTGACGACTTTGAGGACGGCGACCTGCGCTCCACACTCGACACAGAATGGTTCACCTACAGCGACCGGCAGATCGGCGGTTCCTCGGTGGCCGAGCTGGCGGTTGTGCCCCGTGACAACGGTCTGGCCCTGCGCTTTCGCGGTTCATTCAACAACCCGTGGGGCGAATCGTACCTGGGGATGGGTGTGCCGCTGGCGCCTGCCGGCCAGACGCTCGACGTGAGCGACTATGCGGGCATCGAACTCAGCGTGCGGACCGACGGGCAGAATTACCTGCTGCGCTTGACCTCGGCCACCATCAAAGATGACCGCCAGTATCAACTGGTGATCGTTGCTCCGCCTGAATGGATGACGCTCTACATCCCCTTCTCGCTTCTCCAGCCCGCCGGTGTCGGCCAGCCGATCCGCTGGGAAACTGCGCGTACCCAGATCCAGAATCTGATCATCACTCCTGCGGATCGCTATGAAGCATTTCAATTGCTGATCGATGATATTCGATTGGTGAAAAAATGAGGTGAGGAACGCGGAGTTCCCCACCCTCTGCCTCAGTCGTCTATGCAGCTGCGCCGCACAAAGGCGGCATGAAAATACACCTATTCCCGGGAGGGCGTAGAAGCGCGGCAGCGCCGCGCCTCTACGCCCAAACCCTCCCCTCAGGGAGCTCTCAAGTGTAGAGTTTTTGCGGGCGCAACCCCCCGGTTC
>FWWM01007496.1_pt1 | contig 10918 bp, 9 predicted proteins | sample 2228351 | NCBI WGS metagenome assembly FWWM01 (sample SAMEA103939774, study PRJEB20133) | metagenome
ACTCTGGAAGCCAGTAAGAGACAGACTGGAGATTATTTTGAGATATTCAGAAATTCCCTTGACAACCCCGGCGAATACTTATCAGTGAGTCCAAACAGGCTAGGTTCCTATAGTATTTCCATGGTTATGCTCAAAACGTCCTTTGACAGACTGGGAGATCAAAATACCTCAGCACTATTTACCAATTTTGAAAATTACAGATCAATTATCAAGCAGCGTCTAGATGGTCAATCCACAGAGGCCGGAGAATTTGGGCTAAACGGCCAGGATGTGATGATTCCCGCCTTCGCCTTGCCCCTTATACTGGAAAAGATCCAAACTCCATGAATCTCAACCCATTCCCAAAAACTCCCCTACCAAACTGGAGAGTGGATTATCGAGGGCTGAGTAGATTAAAGGGACTGAGCGATATTTTTAGTAGTATTAACATTACCCACGGGTACAGCTCGAGCTATGACGTGAGCAATTTCTCCAATTCGCTGCAATACCAGGAAGGCCTAGAACTTTTCAACACCCTTCAGGAAGTGAGGAGACCCAATTTTACCAATGAAGAGGGACTATTTATCCCAATTTTCATCTTAAATCAGGTAGTGCTTTCGGAGCGATTTACTCCGCTGATTGGAGTCGATGTACTCACCAAGGACCGCCTCAATGTGGCCGTCAACTACAATAAAGAGCGAAATCTGGGATTAAACTTTTCCAATTCACAAGTCACCGAACAAAAGACCAGTGACTTTACACTTACCTTCCAATACACCAAAGCGGGTGTAAAAGTCCCATTCAAAATACAGGGAGGACAAAAAGTGTTAAAAAATGATCTACAAATGCGATTGGACACCAAAGTAGCCAATACCATCCAAGTACAGCGCAAAATAGGTCAAGACGCTACCGTCACCAATGGTAATCTCAACCTTCAGATCCGCCCTACGCTCAACTACGTGATCAACCAAAACCTAAATTTGACCATCTACTTTGAGCGTACCATCAACGATCCACAAGTCACGACAGCCTTCCGACGTACATCGACAGCCTTTGGTGGACAATTGCGATTTAATTTATCTCAATAGATTTCAAACTCGCATGAATCCTTTTAATTTTGACGATTACAATATTCAATCAATATGAATTTCCCACAAGAACTCAAGTACACCAAAGACCACGAATGGGTCAAGATCGATGGTGATGTAGCAACTATCGGAATTACTGACTTTGCCCAAAAAGAACTTGGAGACATCGTCTATGTAGAAGTCGAGACTATCGGAGAGAATATACGTGCTGGTGAAGTCTTTGGCACAGTGGAAGCTGTAAAAACTGTCTCTGACCTATTTATGCCTGTTTCAGGCGAAATTTTGGAGTTCAATGAGGAATTAGAATCTTCACCTGAATTGGTCAACTCAGACCCTTACTCAGCCGGTTGGATGGTCAAGGTAAGAATCGATGGAGATCTTCCTGATGATCTGATGGATGCAGATGCATACAAGGAGCTGATCGGGGAATAATTTAAGGAAGTGCGATTAGTATTGGCAATAACTTGGCTGATTCTTTTGGCATTTGCCATGCTGACTCCCGGTGAAAACTTTCCTGAAGTAGACCTATTTAATTTTCAGGACAAAGTAATTCATTTGGCCGTATTCACAGTTCAGGCTTATTTATGGTGCGGTATCGGAGTCCAGCAAAAGGATCGGTCAATTAGGAATCCTCGAGTATTGTTAAACTTTCTTTTTTTCGGAATAGTGATTGGGGGAATTTTTGAATTTGCCCAATTATATATCCCAAACAGATCGTTTGACTGGATGGATTTGATTGTCAATGCAATCGGAGGAATATTAGGTTTATTGGTCTATTTGAAATGGCCGTCCATTAAATTCGTTTTGGATTAATCTTTAATTATTCTTACACTTGTTATCTAAAATTTGAAAAAATTAACCTGTATAAACCAAATTCGCCATGGAAGCAAAAAAGACTCCTAGTGCTGACTTGACCAAAAAGGTGGGTATGTTTACCAACCTTGGTCTAGCAGTTGCTGTAGGTCTCACGCTTGCTGCCTTCGAATATAAGTCATTTGACGATGCCTCTCTTAAAGATCTAGGCGGAGTTAATGACAACTTCGAAGAACTGCTCGATGTGCCGATCACAGAACAGCCACCTCCACCACCTCCACCACCACCAATGGAACAGCCTATCATTGAGGAAATTCCTGATGAAGTGGAAATCGAAGAAAAAATAGAAGTAAACTTCGACGTGGATGTGAAGGAAACTACCGTCATCAAAGAAGTCGTGATTGCAGAAGCTCCTGTTGAAGAAAAAGCTGACGAAATCTTTGACGTGGTAGAGACTCAGCCAAACCCTCCAGGGGGCATGTCAGGTTGGAATCAGTATCTTTCCAAAAACCTAAAATATCCTACTCAAGCTAGACGTATGGGTATCGAAGGTACTGTAATCGTCGTATTCGTGATCAACACTGACGGCTCTATCCAAGACGTAGAGGTATTGAGAGGTATCGGCGGTGGTTGCGACGAAGAAGCAGTGAAAGTAGTAGAAAACGCTCCTAAGTGGGAACCAGGAAAGCAAAGAGGACGTCCAGTACGTACTCGAATGAGACTTCCAATTCGATTCAAACTTAGCTAAAAATAGAGACCCGGTCATCCGGGTCTTTTTTTTTGATTACCTTATTGACTTTTTGATTAGTTAAAATTTGTTAGCTCAGTAGGATTTAAAAAGGATTGAAATTAAATTCCTTGACACTATAAATCCCTACTGCCATGGAACACAAAAAACATTCCTCCAAGGACCTTCTGAGATGGAAAGGAACCTTGACCAATTTTGGATTGATGATCTCAATCAGCGCAGTATTGGTGGCTTTCGAATGGAAAGCTTATGAAGAAAAACCACTTATCGAATTTGATCCTTCGATGACCAACTGGGAAGATGACTTTGTACCACCGATTACAATTACTCCTCCACCACCTCTCCCTGTGACACCTCCTCAGATCAAAGTAATTGACAATAAGGTCAAAATTGATCCCGCTGATTTTCCCCCGATCGATCTTGATCTTCCTGATGATCAGCCAATCGAACCGGTAACACTGGAAGGTCCTCCGGTCATAGAAACTGCACCGGAAATCGTAGACTTTACCGAAGTGATGGCTTCTTTCCAAGGCGGAATGGATGCTTGGTATGGGTACCTGAAAAATAATCTGAAATACCCCAAGAATGAACAAAGATTGGGTATCGAAGGGACTGTATTTCTAAGATTTGTGATCAATATCGACGGATCCATCCAAGATATTGAGGTGATTCGCTCTGCAAGTCCAGGGTTGGACCAGGCGGCAATTGCCGTAATTGAAAACTCTCCCAAATGGAATCCCGGAAAGAATGGAGGAAAGGCCGTAAGGTCCAGAATGACCATGCCGATCCGATTTAAATTACAATAGAACTAGACGAATAATCCATCATCAAAAAAGCCTCGATATTCACAATCGAGGCTTTTGCTTTTTTATTCATTAGGAAACTTACTTGAAAAATCGGCCTAAGGGAATCTTATATCCAACCTCCAATATCCACCCATCCAATGTCCCAGTGAGCTCCTGATTGACCGGACGACCATAGATCGTTCCGGTGATATTTTCTCTACCTACCGCAGGACTTCCAAAATTCCTACTCATAGTAAAGGTGAGCATACTCGAATTGAACACCGCTAACTCCGCAAACAGCCCGGCATTAAAAAACATCTTTCCTGGGGAGGTTTGCTCCAAAGGTGTAGAATCAAGACTATAAACAGTAAAACCATTTCCATTGCCTCCCGCTTGACCTATATTGGATAAGCCTCGGGTTCCAAGGATAACCAATCCTGCTAAGGACGAACCCAGTCTCAACCTGTTTTTTTCGCCTATAATTTTGTGATATCGAACGCGAAGTGGAATAGCTCCTACTGAATACCCTTGCTGGGTCTGTACTACGTCTCCCGGAATTTGGAGTCGATTGTAGGCCAACTGCCTTCCGTAACCACTTTCGAAGCTAAATCTACCTTTTGTATATCCCAATAGATATTGGTATTCGCTAGTAATATGGGAAAATTCCAAATTAGGCACTCGCTCACTTGTAGGTCTAAATCGGAGTCCGCCAGCTATCGAAAGGTACATGCCATTTCCCCAAGCGTCCTCTCTGCGTTCCGTTTTTTGATCTAGCTTTTCGAGTTTTGCTGTTTCCTTTTCTTCTTTTGTTCTTCCTTTGAAGTCAATCCCATACCCAACAAACAAACCAGTGTAGGTACCCGACCGCTCTACCAAAATCTGATTTTGCCGAGGAATTCCCGAGAAAATTTCTGCCGAATTGAGAGAGTTCAATCCGGATTGATGTCTGATACCGATCGTGATGTAATTTCTCCGACCGGTATAGAATTTGACACCTGCTTCCACTCCGAGATTCCCCACAATCCTCGATTCTTTGGATGCTAGAAAAAACGAAGTTGAGTCGGCCCCAAAAAAATCAAAATAGTTATTGACCGTAATTCCCACATTAGGTTGAATAAAAAAGGCCTTGGATCCTTTTTCCCAAGATTTCCTCAACCCAAGTCGAAAGTTACCAAAGGAATCATAATAAAAAGCTTTGAAAGCCGGGTTTGTACTTGGAAAGTTTGGGTACCAATCGTAATTGAAGTTTGCCCGGGCGGATTCGGCTTGGAGTACGAGTTGAAAATCATCTTTAATTCCATACAGCCAATTGATTCCCAGATGATAATTGAGTGGATTGCGAATCGGATCTGCGGACCGTTGATACATGAGTTGGGGACCACCATAGAGCTCCATTTTCAACCGACTCTGTGCATGGAGCTCCAACTCAAAAGCGCACAAAAGAATCACGAAGGCTAGCGTAAATTTTCTTTTCATAAAACCTAATTTAGAAATGAACGAAAAACTAAGATACATATTTCGAGCCGAGACAAATGTTTCGACTCGACTGTAAAAGTACGTACTACAGATAGTGGATTTCTAATTAGGTCTTAAAAGAATGTTAACAAGCTTAGTTAAAAAACCTAAACCTTAGCCTAACTCCAAAAAATCAAAGCACATTGAGGGATTGCTCTTTGATTTTTTCCAATTCATCCTTCATTCGAATGACATGCTTCTGAATATCAGCATCATTGGCTTTGGAGCCAATGGTATTGATTTCTCTTCCGATTTCTTGCGAGATGAAGCCTAACTTTTTTCCCTGAGCAGTTTCAGTTTCGATGGTTTTCAAGAAATAGTTGAGGTGGGTATCAAGTCGAACCAATTCTTCGGTGATATCGATTTTTTCGAAGTAGTAGATCAACTCTTGCTCAAAGCGATTGGCATCGAAGGAGTTTTCTTCCAGCCAATTTTGAAAATGACCCTTGATTCTATTTTTGATTCTCTCCTTTCGGATAGGATCCAATACTTTGATTTGCTCCAGCCCTTCAAGGATGATTTGGATATTTTCTTTGAGTTTTTGACCTAAGACCTGTCCCTCATCATTTCTGAATTTCTCGCATTTTGCCAGAGCTTCCGAAATAACTCGTTTTACCTGATCCCAAGACTCGGTATCTTCTTTCTCTCCAGAGAGGGTAGTAATCACATTGGGTGCTTGAAGTGCCAATTTGAATAAATCAGCAGGCTTCTCACCCACCATTCCAGCAAGCTTGGTAAATTGATGAAAATAGGTCTGAAACAATTCCTCATTGATCGAAACGGGCAAATCTTGACCTGTTTTGGAAACAAACTCAATTGAGAGACTCACCTTCCCCCGGTCTAATACTTGCTGAACCAAATTTCTAATTTCGGGCTCTTTGTCAGAAAACTGCCGTGGACTGCGAAGGGAAAGATCCAAAAACTTAGAGTTTAACGAACGTATCTCCACGTGGATGGTCATTTGCTCGTTTTCAAAGCCGGCAACACCGTAGCCGGTCATAGACTTAATCATGCGATTGATAAATTAGAAATTGTACCCCAAGGTAAAATAAAACCTGAGATCCTCAGTCTGATAATTTCTCACTGGCCTTGCTACGTCAAATTTCACGTAATAATTCAACAGGACAGTCCTAAGACCGGCTCCATAACTTTGAAGCCAGGGATTGTTGAAATTATTCAGGACTATCTCAAATGGTGAACCCGGGGTGGTGACCACTTCGGTATTTTGATCATTAATTCGCTCCCATGGCGCAAAATCATTCCAAGCGGATCCAATGTCATAGAATCCTACGAGCTGGAAATTACGGACAAAATTGGAAGTAATCGTACCGCGAGTGAGATAGGAAAATATCGGTAACCGAAGCTCTGAAGTGAATGTAATGACATTTCTTCCTCTGATCTCATCATAGTCATATCCTCTTAGGTCCACAAAGTCAGCAAAAAGAATATCTGAGTTTTCGACTCCTGTGGGATTCCTTACCGGAGAAGGTTCTGGTCTATTGGTCGGAGGATTATAGAACTCGTTGAACAGCCAATTATCCATGCCCCCTACAAGGTAATTTTGAGGATTTTTCCCCATGAAAGACCCCACGTAGAGCTTTGAAGCCAAGACAATATTTTTATGAATCTTTTGGTAATTTCTGAAGTCAAGATAGAAGTTGCTGAACGAACGGCCGGCATTATTCAGGCCTTGGTAGTGGACAAACCCAACCTTACCTTTCAACCCGGTGAAAGCGTAAAGCCCCATGGGTTCGGTGCGATCATAAACAAATTCCACTTTTCCACCGGCATAATTGACATCCAGTCGGTTTTGATTTTCGATTTGCCCCAAAAGCAGGGAATCAGAATTAAGATTGAAGTATTGAGATTTGGCTAAAAAAGGAGCCGCATAGACTCTTGCATGGATATTGAATGGATAAGCAACTCCAAATTCAAACTTTGAGAGAACATACTTTTGAAAAGTAAGTTGATCATCTTCTCTGATGCGGATGGTCTTGCGATCAAATCTACCTCTGAAATCGAGTCTACTTTTCAGGTATTCATATTCAAACCAAACGTCTCCCCCAGAACTAAAGTCCAGCGTGGTGAATATACCACCTGAGAAAATGTGATTATCCAGGACATCAGTCATTTTACCATTGAGATTGATGCCAAAACCTCTCAATGGATCAACCATAAATCGCGAATTGATATTATTGGTAAAAAACTGTGGTTCCATTCTCCTTGGCCCTGTCACCCGCTTTTGAAGACTTTGCTTTCTGAATGTCTCCAAGAGGCTTACACCTGACTGTTCTGGACGACTTAGCTGAGTAATATTAGACTGCGTCGCAGGTATGGTGTCAAACTCATAGTTTTCGGTATTTACTCCCCGCCGAGACTCAAATCTCAATCGATCGAGACTTATGGAAGATGTAGAGTTTGTTTTGGTAGTGTCCACTGCTATTGGAGGAGCAACCTCAATAGGCTCTGGCTTTTGGACTTGCTCTTGATTTTGGGCCGCTGTCCGAGCCTCGAGCAATCTTCTCGCAGCAAGGCGTTCATTGAGGTCTTTAGCTTGGGCGAGCTGTACTCTTGGGGTAGAAGGGGTAAACTGATCTGTCCCCGAGTATCCATCCACAAACAGATAACTTTGCTTTCCATCCCGGATAGCATAAGCCACCTTGTTCATTCGACTAGTTACATCAAAAACCTCCACACTTCTATCGAATGCCGAAATCTGACTCGAAATCTGATTTCCGATATTGAATCTCATCAAATTGGTAATACCACTGAGGTCACTGAGAAATAAAAGTGAATTAGCATTGACTCTCCTTGGGAGCAGGTTTTTACTGTTGGCGTTGGTCAACTTCGTAAATGTCGTCGTATCACTCAACACCTGGGCCATGAACAGATTGTATTGATCCGGAAATACCCGAATATCAGGTGTACCTGTCAGAACCGAATCGGGGAGGTCCACAAAATTGGAAGCATAGATAATGGTAGAATCATTCAAAAAAGTCGGAGTCAGATCATCGAAAAGATCATTGGTCAGACGCTTGCCTTGACCGCGGGTATTCAAGGTATAGATATCTGTTTTTCCCCCTGAAATGGCAGAAATGACCATATTTCTTCCGGATTCATTGAAGTCCAGACTTAGAATTTGAGTAATGTTTCTTAAGAATATTTTATCCTGCGCAGATCCGTCTATTGATCTGAGCCTGAGGGTGGTAAATCCCCTTTTGAATGAAGCAATGGCAATGTTAGCAGAGTCCCTCCAAGCTATAACCGGTGAATATAGATTAGGGGTGATTTCTTCATGCTTAGCTCCTCCTTGGAAAATCACCTGCTCAGAACCAGACGAAAGGTCCCGAACTATGACTCGATATTTTCCTGCCACATTACTGACATAGGCCAATTTGAGGCCATCTTTACTGAATTTGATATCTGAGATAGCCCCTTCTAGTCTGGACTTGGTGGCGGCGAGTGCCTTGGAATTGTCCAAAGGCTTAAAGGAGTTGTATACTGGCTCGTTGACTTTAAGATAATAATTCCTCCACTCTGTGAAAAAGGTCTTGATATTGATCCCAATCGTGTTGGCAATGGAATTTTCCTCGTTTCGGTTGATTCGGGAAAGGTTCAGAATACTGGAGACATACCTTCTGCCATATTTTTCAGCGATAAAATTCCAAATAGATTGCCCGACCAAAGCCGCTTCAATACCCGTGAGGTTATGAATTTTGGGATTTTCGTTATCCTTTAGGTATCCACGGATAAAATCGTCCATCTCTCTGCTCCAGCCTTTTGCCAAAAAAAGCCCAACTCCGTCGATGTACCAATCCGGGAAATCATTGATCAAATTGGCTTGAAAAGCGTCTGCCACAGAAGCTCCGTAGAGCATTTCTCGGACAATGACTTTGACGGTAGCCGCTACCAAATCCTCCTTGAACTCATCCATCCTTCCTTTGTAGGAAACCTCTGCTATTAGTCTGGAAAATTTGGTTTGTCCTTCTTCGGAGTACTGTACGGCATTGAGTCCCAGATTACTTTGCAGCCGCTCCTCAGGCGAGTTGTAAATGTATATTCTCGGCTTGGTATATGCGACATATCCAATGCTCTGGGTCAATTTATCAAACTCTGACTCCAGGTATTCGATGGCCATTTTGCCATTGGCACCACCTCTGTCATAGTAGTAAACTTCAAAATTATTGGAGGAATAAAAGTACCATTCGAGCTCCTTGTGCTGGACCCGGTTTTTTCCAAACCTCTCCTGATCAAACTGGGCAAAGACAGAGGTGCTCATCCCACCCAGCATCAAAACCATCAGGAATCTAAGGGCTAGTTTATTCATTCAAATACGAATTGATCAGTTTTAAATATACTTAAAATACCTTGAGATGTCCACTTCTGGACTTAGGGGTTTTTGGTCCAAGATGAAATTCACCATCTCTTCACTGAAATACGGCACCAAGGAGACACCTTTAGCACCAAAACCATTGAAGATGTAAACGCTTTCGGCCTTGGGATGTTTGCCCAAAAAAGGCTTTCGATCCCGAGTGGCTGGACGAATGCCATATTTATGACTGACAATGTCTTGACCACTCTCCAGTACGAGCTGCTCCAACTTGTCTACCAACTCTTTTCTGGCTGTTTCGGTTGGCCCATGATCGAGATCGTGCCAAGTATAGGTCGATCCCACCCTAAATGTATCCCCTCCAAGCGGAACCCTAAAAACTCCCCGATTGAGGATCATATCCGGATCATATGACTGTCTTACCTCCAAAATCTCTCCCTTCACTGGAGCAAATGGAAGAAAGTCGAAAAAAGCCGACTTTAGCGCCCCTAATCCATTACAATAAATTATTCCTCCGAAGGAATCTGAGTGATAATTCCATCTTCCCCCCTCAAAAACCAACTCGGATTCCCGAAACTCCTCCTCTCGAAGATCCTCACCAAAATACTGGGACATTCCTTCGAGAAACTCAATAATATTTAACCATCCTGAATATTTCAAAAGTACTCCTCCAAAATGATCACGAAGCATTGAGCTCTGGCTTTCAGTGAAAATATGCTCCACAAACATCCCTATCTGAGGATCGCTCGAGTGACCCATCCATTCGTTTTGCTCCTCTATGGACAAAAACGGTCGGTAAATAGACTTTCGGGTCAAAAATTCTCTTCCTGTTTGCTTCTCGATTTGGGTATAAAAATCAAGCAAGGCGGGAAAAAGGATTTCCCCTTTCCAGGTTTTGACCATTTTTTTGCCCGTAACAGGATTGTAAAGCCCGGCAGCTATTCGACTACTCCTGTTTTGCAGAGGCTGATCTATCAATAGAATTTTCTGCCCCTTCTCCCGAAGGCGATATCCCAATGCAGAACCTGCCAGTCCTTGTCCAATGATCAAAAAATCATATTCCATGACTCAAATTAAAAGCTTTATCCCTTATTTTGTTGACAATTCGCACACTTTTACAATGCTCCAGATCAAGTCTTTCACCTTCAATCCTTTCCAGGAAAACACTTACGTGGTTTATGATCAAAGTGGCCTTGCTGCTATCATCGATCCTGGATGCCTTACAGCTTCCGAGCGGAAAGAGCTTGCCGATTTCATCGAGGAGAATTCCCTTAAACCAAGCCTCCTACTCAATACGCATTGCCACATCGATCATGTATTGGGAAATCATTGGGTAAAAAACACCTATAAAATCCCGCTATTGATACATGCCCAAGAATTACCCGTTCTAAAGTCAGTGGAAGTCTATGCACCCAACTATGGATTCCATGGGTACATTTCAGCTGAACCCGATGGTTTTTTGGAAGAAGGGGAAACCATTGACATCGGCAGGGAAAAATTAACCATACTGTTTGTACCCGGACATAGTCCAGGTCATGTGGTTTTTCACCATGCTGCTAGTAACCGTGCCATCGGAGGAGATACACTTTTCCGAGGAAGTATCGGACGAACTGACCTTCCGGGAGGAAATCACCAGCAACTTCTGAGCAAAATCAAATCC
>FWWM01016604.1_pt1 | contig 10914 bp, 10 predicted proteins | sample 2228351 | NCBI WGS metagenome assembly FWWM01 (sample SAMEA103939774, study PRJEB20133) | metagenome
TCGCGGCCCCGTGGGGCCCGCGCGACCGCGGGGAACGCGTGAGGCCGGCCCCGGCGTCCAACCCCCCGTCGGAGGAGAGGAGGCGAGCCATGCCACGGATCGCGACGATCGCCGTGGGGCTCCTCGCGCTCGCGGGGGCCGTGGGGTTCTTCGCGACCAGGCCGATCGGCGGGGGCGGGGGGCTCGCGACCGGTGGGGCACCGCCCCCGGCCGCGGAGGCCGTGCGGGGGGTTGCGGCCGCGGACCAGGTCGTGGCCGGGGTCCCGGCCACGGTGGAGGAGGCCGCGGGAGGCGGCGCGCTGGGGGCCTTCGGCGAGGTCCCGATGGTGGGCCCCCACGTCGTGAAGACCGCGAGCCTCGACCTCCTCGTGGGGAAGGACGGGTTCGAGGAGGCGTTCGAGCGGGCCCAGCTCGTGGCCGGGGAGTACGGGGGCTTCGTGGTCTCGTCCTCCTCGCACGGGACCCGGGTCCGCTCCGGGAGCCTGGTGCTCCGGGTCCCGAACGCGAGCTTCGAGCGGGCCCTCGCCGACCTCCGCGACCTCGGCCGCGTCGAGGGGGAGTCGGTCTCGGGCGAGGACGTCTCGGCCCAGTTCGTCGACCTCGAGGCCCGCCTGCGGACCTGGGAGGCGCAGGAGTCCGTGCTCCTGCGCCTCATGGAGCGCGCGACCTCGGTGGAGGACACGCTCCGGGTCCAGCGGGAGCTCCAGGACGTGCAGCTGCGGATCGAGCAGATCCGGGGCCAGCTCCGGGTGCTGCGCGACCGGACCGAGCTCGCCACGATCACCGTGTCGATCCGCGAGCCCGGCGCCGTGATCCGCCAGCAGATCGCGGCCCGGGAGCGCCGCCCGGACCTCGGCGAGGCGTGGGCCCGGGCCGTGGACGGGTTCCTGGGCGTGGTCTTCGTGGTGGTCGTGGGCCTCGGCTACCTGCTGCCGATCGCGGCGCTCGGGGCGGCCGCGTGGTTCGCGCTCCGGGGCCGGATCCGGGCCAGGCCGACCGCCGCGGCTCCGTAGGCGGGGCGGGACCCGGGCGCCCCGCGGCCCCGGCTCGGCCGCGCCGGGATCGCTCAGGCGCCCTTGAGCGCGGGCAGGACCTCCTCGCCGAACAGCTCCACGGCCCGGGAGGCGGTCTCGAAGTCCATCCCCGGGTAATGGAGCCGGACCACGAGGTGGAACTCCCGGCGGGCGCCGAAGGCCTCGACCAGGGGGCGGAGTGCCCGGGCCACCTCCTCCGGGCGGCCCGTCGGCGTCCAGGCCCGGAGCGTCTCCTCGTCGGGCGGGAGGGGCTCGAGCGTGTCGTGGCCGGGGGTGTCGGCGCCCGCCTCCCAGGCCCCGTAGGCCCCCATCTGGTGGGCGACCCCCTCGCGCACCACCCCCCACGGATCGCCGGCGTCGGCCACGAACGCGTTCTGGAGCACGGCGAGGCCGATCGAGCCGGGATCGCGCCCCGCCCGCCGGGCCGCCTCCTCGAGCAGCGCGAGCGAGCGGCGGAGCGCCCCCACGTCGCCGCTGTCGACGACGTAGCCGTCGCCCAGGCGCCCCGCCCGGCGCACGGCGCGCTCCGTGTACCCGCCGAGGTAGATGGGGGGTCCGCCGGGCCGGGCCGGGGGCGGCGTGACCCGGACCTCCTCGAACCGATAGGCGCGCCCGGTGAACGAGAACCGCCGGCCGGTCCAGGCCCGCCGGAGGATCTCCACGGTCTCGGCGGTCCGGGCGAGCCGCTCCTCGAGGGGCACCCCGAACATCCGGAACTCCTCCTCCCGCCAGCCGCTCCCGAGGCCCAGGACCAGCCGGCCGCCCGAGAGCTGATCCACGACGGCGGCGTCCTCGGCGAGCCGCAGCGGGTGGTGGAGGGGGGCGAGGACGACGCCCGTCCCCAGGAGGATCCGCTCGGTGGCCGCGGCGAAGGCGGCGAGCATGGGCAGGAGCGAGGGGAGGTAGCCGTCGGAGGCGCCGTGGTGCTCGCTCACCCACGCCGAGTCGAACCCCAGCGCCTCGGCCAGGCGGACGAGCTCCAGCGTCTCCCGGTACTCCTGGGCGAAGGTCCGCCCGGAGCCCGGAGGGACCTGCCCGGTGAACAGGCCGATGCCCACGTGGACCGCCACGGCCGAACCCTACCCGGGGGCGCGAGGCCCGGACAACGCGGAGGGACGGCAGACGCCCCCGGGAAGCGAGTCGCGAATGATAATCATTCTCGGCTATGCTCTCTCCCGCCATGCGATGCCGGCTCGCCGCGTCCGCCGTCCTGGCAGGGGCCCTGCTCGCCTCGTGCGCCGCGCCCGCGGACGGCCGGCTCCGGGTCGTGGCGTCCTTCTACCCCCTGGCCTGGGCCGCCGAGGCGGTGGGCGGCGGGCGCGTGCGGGTGGAGGCCCTCACCCCGCCCGGCGGGGAGGCCCACGACGCGACGCTCTCGGCCGCGCAGCGCGCGGAGCTCGCGACGGCGCCCCTCGTGCTCATCCTCGGGCGGTTCGGGTTCCAGCCCGAGATCGAGCGGGCGGCCGCCGACGCGGAGGGGCGGGTGGTGGAGGCGGCCGCGGGCCTGGACCTCGCGCCGGGGGAGGCGGACCTCCGCTCGGACCCCCACGTCTGGCTGGACCCTGTCCTGATGCGCCGGATCGTGGAGACGGTGGCCCGGGCCCTCGCCGAGGTCGACCCGGCGGGTGCCGACGCCTACCGTCGGCGGGGCGCGGCGCTCGGGGACGAGCTCGACCGGCTGGACGCCGCCTACCGGGAGGGGCTGGCCGACTGCCGGTACCGGACGTTCGTCGTGACCCACGAGGCCTTCGGCTACCTCGCGGCGCGCTACCGGCTCCGGCAGCTCGGGATCCTGGGGCTCCAGCCGGAGGGGGAGCCCAGCGCGGCGAGGGTCGAGGCGGCGATCGGCGCGATCGCGTCGGGGGAGGCCGCGCCCGCCGTGTTCCACGAAGCCACCGAGGAGGGGCGGCGGATCGGGGCCGCCGTCGCGGCGGACGCGGGCGTGCCGGCCCTCCGGCTGGAGACCCTCGAGTCCCGCCCGGCCTCGGGCGACTACCTGTCGGCGATGCGTGCCAACCTCGGGACGCTCCGGGAGGGGCTGCGGTGCCGGTGATCGAGCTCGCCGGGGTGCGGTTCGCCTACGGGGCGACGCCCGTGCTCGACGGCGTGGACCTGGCCCTGGGCCCCGGCGAGTTCGCCGTCCTGGCGGGGGCCAACGGGAGCGGGAAGTCCACGCTCCTCAGGATCTGCGTCGGGCTCCTCCGGCCCCAGGGGGGCACCGTCCGCCTCCTCGGGGGTGACCCCCGCGACCCCGAGGTCCGCCGGCGGGTGGGCTACGCACCCCAGGGGCTCCACCTCGCCACCTCGCTCCCGGTGTCGGTCGCCGAGGTGGTGGCGGCGGGCCTGGTGCCCCGGCGGGGGCCGTTCGGCTGGGGCGCCCGCGGGGACCGGGAGCTGGTCGAGCGGGCCCTCGCCGCCGTGGGGCTCGGGGAGCTCTCGGCGGAGTGCCTCTTCGAGCTGTCCGGGGGGCAGCAGCAGCGCGCGATCCTGGCCCGGGCCCTGGTCGGCGATCCGGAGGTGCTCCTCCTCGACGAGCCCACCACCGGGATCGACCAGCAGCTCCGACCGCTGATCGCGGCCGAGCTGCGGCGGCGGGCCGACGCGGGGGCCACGGTGGTCGTGGTCTCCCACGACCCCGACGACTTCCACGACGTCTGCGACCGGATCCTCGTGATCGACCGGGGCAGGGTGCGTCAGGTGACCCACGAGGAGTTCCACCTCCACCTCGAGCTCGGCCGGCCCGCGTTCGGCGGGGACGGGGGGGCGGGGCGGTGAGTCGGCTGCTCGCCGAATGGGTCGTGCGGGCCTACCTGGCGGGGGCCGTGGTCGGGGTGACCGCGCCGGTCGTCGGGAGCTTCCTCGTCCAGCGACGGCTCGCGCTGATCGGGGACGGGATGGGCCACCTCGCGTTCGCCGGCGTCGCCCTCGGCGTCGTGCTCGGGGCCTCGCCGCTCTGGGGGGCGCTCCTCGTGGCCGCCGCGGGGGCCCTGCTCCTCGAGGGCCTGCGCGCCAGGGGGCGCCTCGCGGGGGACGTCTCGCTCGCGATCGTGTTCTACGTGGGGATCGCCCTCGGCTCCGTCCTGCTCTCCGCCGCCGGCCGGTTCGACGCGTCGGTCCTGGGCGTCCTGTTCGGGAGCATCCTCACGGCGACCTGGGCCGACGTGGCCGAGGTCGCTGGGCTCTGCGCGCTGGTCCTCGCCGCGACCGCCGTCTCGTACCGGGGCCTGCTGGCCGTCGCCCTCGACGAGGAGACGGCCAGGGCCTCCGGGCTCCCCGTGGAGCGCCTGAACCTCCTGCTCCTCGGGCTCGTCGCGCTGCTCGTGGGGGCCGGGATGCGGGTCGTGGGGCTCCTCCTCGTGGCCTCCCTCCTCGTGATCCCGGTCGCGGCGGGCTCGCGGCTCGCGCACTCGTTCCGCGGCGCGCTCCTGTGGGCGGCGGCGGCGGGGGTCGCCTCGGTGCTCGCGGGGCTCGTGGCCGCCGTCTGGCAGGGGGAGATCGCGCCGGGGGGGACCATCGTGCTGGCGTCGGCGGCGATCTTCGCCGCGGCCTCGGCGGTCGGCCGCCGGGCGGCCCGTCGCCACCCGCGGAGGGCGCTGCCGTGAACCCGCGCGCCGCGCTCGCGCTCGCCGGGCTCCGGCCCACCCGCCAGCGGGCCGCGATCCTCCGGGCCCTGGAGCGGTCCACGCGGCCCGTCACGGCCCAGGCGCTCCACGCGCGGATGCAGCGGCGGGCCGACGGGCCAGGGCTCGCGACCGTGTACCGCACGCTCCAGGCCCTGGCCCAGGCCGGCCTGGCCCGGACCTTCCCGGCGGGGGAGGGGGAGGTCGCCTACAAGCTCTGCGAGCCCGGCCACCACCACCACCTGATCTGCGAAGGGTGCGGGCTCGTGGTCGAGATCCCCTCCTGCGAGGTGGAGCCGTGGGCCGCCCGCACCGCCCGCCGCCGGGGCTTCACGGTCTCCTCCCACCAGGCCGAGATCTTCGGCCGGTGCGCCTCCTGTTCGGGCGCTACGGTGTGAGGTAGGGGCGGTCGGGCCGGGGCACCGGCTGGACGCTCGCGGCGTCGACGATCACCTCGCGCCCGAGCGGGTAGATCCGCCCCGTCACCCGGACCCACTCGTCGATCTGGAACCGGCCCGGCGGGACGTCGACCACCCGGACCTGCGCGATCGTGGCGTCGGCGACGCAGCAGGAGACGATGAAGCGGGTGAGGAGGAACTCGTCGGCGGGGGTGCCCGGGCGGCGGTCCACGAAGCCCACGAACGAGACCGTCTCGCCGGCGTGCGCCGCGAGTGCCTGCTCACCCTCCCGGGAGGTCTGCGCGGCGGCCACGTCGAGGAGCGTGAGCGCACCCGACGCGATGTCCTCCGCCGAAGCCCGGAACCCGGCCCGGACGAAGCTCGCCCGCCGGGTCGTGGCGAACGACGAGAGGGCCTGCGGGGGGAGGGCCAGGACCAGCACCGCGGGGAGGGCCACCGCCGCGAGCACCCAGGCCTCACGGGGGGAGAGGCGCTCGGGACCGGCGCGGCGGGCCGAGGCCAGGCGGGCGAGGGCGGCCGCGGAGCAGAGGACGGCGCCGACGGGGACCACCCACCCGGTGCGGGACGAGAGGTAGAGCGACGAGCGGCCGGTGCCGAGGAGTGCCCAGAACAGCGCCGCCCAGGCGGCGAGGACGGCCGTCTGGGCCAGACGGGCCGTGTTCCACCTCGCCGGCCCGGCCCCGGCGGCGCGCGCCGCGCTCACCCCGCGAACACCTCGATCCACAGCGCCCCCACCAGGGTCACGGCCGCCACCACGAGCACCACCAGCCGGGTGAAGCCCCGCCGGTACGTCCCGAGGTAGAGGGCCCCGAGCTTGAGGTCCACCATCGGGCCGAAGACCAGGAACGCGAGCTGCGCGGCGGGCCCGAACCGGACGAAGGAGGCGGCCACGAACGCGTCCGACTCCGAGCAGAGCGAGAGCAGGCCGGCGAGGCCCATCATCGCGAGGAGGTTCACGACCGGGAGGTCGGCCACCGTGCCGACGACCGACTGCGGCACGAAGGTCTGCACCACGGCCGCCACCGCCGCGCCGAGGACGAGGAACCTCGCCATGAACAGGAAGTCGCCGGCGAGGTGCCCCGCGAACCGCGACCACCGGGGCTCCGGGCGCCCGAGGGCGACCGGCTGCGGGCCCCCCGGCGCGGGGCGGAGGAGCTCGTCCGGCGCGACCGCCCCCACCACCCAGCCCACCGCCACCGCGACCGCGAGCCCGAGCCCCGCCCGGCCGAGCACCATCGTCCAGAGCACGTCCCGGCCCCGGTAGGCGACGAAGGTCGACGCGAGGACCACGGGGTTGAGGATCGGGGCGGCCAGCATGAACGTGACCGCGGCCGCGGGCGCGAGCCCCTTCCTGGCCATCCGCCGGGCGACGGGCACCGAGCCGCACTCGCAGACCGGGAACGCGAGCCCCGCGAGCGCCGCGGCGGGGAGTTGGAGGGGCCGGGGGAGCCTCCCGAGGCGGGGGAGCAGGGTCTCCGGGACGAAGACCTCGATCGCGGCCGAGACCAAGGCCCCGAGGAGCACGAACGGCACGGCCTCGACGAGGAGGCCGCTGAACACCACGAGGAGGTTGGCGGCCCATGGCGCGCGGGCCGGGTCGAGCGCCCGGAGCCCCAGGGCGAGCCCGACGAGCGCGAGGAGCGGGAGGGCGCGACGGCCGCGGCCGGCCCGCGGCGGGGCCTGGGGCGCGGTCGCGACGTCCACGGCCACTAGCAGTACCTCGCGAAGGAGACCGCGAACCCCTGGAAGGCGTCGGCGACGAGCCGGCCGTCCGGCCCGCGGAGCGCGAGCAGCGCCCGCGCCGCCGCGTCCCCCGAGACGCCCAGCCGGACCAGCTCGTCCTGGTCGATGAAGAGGCCGCCCACCCCGGCCGCCTCCACGAGCGGCCCGCCGGGGACGGACCGCTCCACCGCGCGCACGAGCGCCGCCGCGGTGCGCGGCGCACCGGCCGGGTCCCCGTCCGCGGGGGCCCGCGGAGGCGACCCCCCGGTGGATCCGGTCCCCGTGCCGACGACGACCAGGAGCACGCCCCGCCCGACGAGGCCGCGCGCCGCGGCGGCCAGGCGCGCCGTGGCCGCGTCCATCCGCCGGACGGGGCCCGAGAGCACGACCCCCAGGACGTCGGGGACGTCGTCGGCGCCGAAGCCACGGCGGAGCAGACGCATCGCGAGGGCCGCGGGGTCCGGGCCGATCCGGACGAGGTCGCGGTCGTGCGACACGTACCACCTGCCCCCGACCAGGCCGCGGTCCGCGGGGTCCGAGGCCGCGAGCCCGACGAGCGGTCGCTCGCGCATCCGGGCGTCGAGGTCCTCGGCGAGCGTCGCGATCACCGGGAGCGGCGCGCCGGGGCCGAAGGCGCGCGCGAGCTCCCCCCGGTCGTTGCGGAGGAGGGTCCCGGTGATCCCGTGCTGGGCGGGGAGCCCGCCGGTCCCGACCGTGGTGAGGACGGCCGCGGGATCGAGGGGGAGCGACCCCGCGTCGGCCCGGAGCGTGCCGCCATGGCCGCGGAGCAGGCGGCGGAGGAACGGCCAGGCGCGGGGCCGCGAGAGGAGCTCCGGCGTCCCCACGCCCTTCCCCGCGACGAGCAGCACGAGCCGCGGCCGCGGGCCCCCGCGGATCGGCGGGATCGGCTCGCCCGAGCGCACGCCGGGGTGGGGCCGGCGGAGGCCGAGGAGCTCGGCGACGGTGGGCGCCACGGCGTCGAGCCGCACCCCGGGCTCGACGAGGGCGGCGGGGCGGCCGTCGAGCGAGAGCGCCAGGGGGACCCGCGTGTCGAGCGGGGGGCGCACCGAGGGCCAGGGCGGGGCGAGGCCGCCGAGGGCGTCGGTCGCGCCGACCACGGCGGGCGCGCGCGTCACGACGAGGACGTCGGGCGAGCGGCCCTCGCGGTAGCCGGCCGCGATCCGTTCGCGGACCGCGGTCGGGAGCCCGCAGAACGGCACGCGCGCCGGCCCTCCCCCCGGTCGCGCGCACGACCTCCCGGCGCACGTGGCCCGGAGGATCCCCGCGGGGAGGCCGAGGAGGCCGAGGACGGCGAGGAGCGCGAGCAGCCGGCGGCCGGTCGGCATGGCGTCCACGCTACCGCAGGTCGGCGCCCTCGCCCGGGACCCCGGCGGTGGACGCCCGGGCGCCGTCGGCCCGCGGCCGGTGGTTGCCGCCGGCCGCGGTGGGCTGTTTCCTAGGGGTCCGTGACCCCGCGTCGCCCCCGCGTCGCCGCGCTCGCCCTGGCCTCAGCCGTCCTCGCCGGCCTGCCGGCGGGCGCCGCCTCGGGCCAGGCCCCGGACCCGGCGGCCGTCGTCGCGCAGGCCGCCTGCGCGCTCCCGCACGAGTGGCTCCTGCGGACCTGGCGCGGCTGGCGCCCGGACCGCGGCGCCGAGATCCAGATCGTCCCCCGGGAGCCCGACTTCGTGGGCTCCGGTCTCCCGCACGTGGGGCCCTGGGACTACGTGCAGCGGGTCCCGCTCCTGTGGTACGGGCCCGGCCACGTGCCCGCGGTGGGGCCCGTGGAGCGGCCGGTGACGGTCGCCGGGATCGCCCCGACCCAGGCCGAGCTGCTCGGGTCCCCGTTCCCCGCCGTCGACGGGCAGCCGATGCGGGAGGCCGTGCTCCCCGCGGCCGAGCGCGGCGAGCCCCCGCGGCTCATCGTGACGCTGATCTGGGACGCGGCGGGGATGAACGTCCTCGAGGCGCACCCCGACGCGTGGCCCTACCTCCGCTCCTTGATCCCGGAGGGCGTGTGGTTCGAGGACGCCACCGTGGGGTCGTCGCCCACGTCCACGGCCCAGATCCACGCCACGATCGGGACCGGCTCGTTCCCGCGGAACAGCGGGTTGGTCGGCCACCGGCTGCGGATCGGCGGTCGCATCACGACCCCCTGGTCGCAGGGCCCGGCGTTCATCGTCCGCCCCACCCTGGCGGACCTCTACGACCGGGCGACGGGGAACCGGGCGAAGGTCGGGCTCCTCGGCACGGTGTCGATCCACCTCGGGATGCTCGGGCACGGGGCGATGTGGGGCGGCGGCGACCGCGACCTCGCCGTGCTGCGGGAGGCGGTGGGCGGGGACACGCTGGGGGCGGAGACGTTCCGCTGGAACCTCCCCGCCTCGCTCCGGCCCTACTACCGGTTCCCGGCCTACGTGAACCAGGTGCCCGGGTTCGAGGGGTTCGTGCACGAGGTGGACCAGGCCGACGGCCGCCTCGACGGGCGGTGGCGCGACAACGACATCGACCAGCTCCTCGCGGGCTTCGACACGCCGGCGCGCCCGCTCTACCAGGAGAAGGTCCTCGAGGAGATCGTCCGCCGCGAGGGCTTCGGCGCCGACGCGGTCCCCGACCTCCTGTTCGTGAACCACAAGATCATCGACTACATCTCCCACGTCTGGACGATGAACAGCCCGGAGATGGCCGACGCGGTGCGGGCCGAGGACCGGGCCCTCCGCGAGCTGGTCTCGTTCCTCGACCGGGAGGTCGGCGAGGGGCGGTGGGTGCTCGTGCTCACGGCCGACCATGGGGCGATCCCGGACCCCGCCCGCTCGGGGGCGCTGCAGATCTCGGCGGGCGCGGTGGCGGCGGCGATCCAGGCGCGGTTCGACCGGGACGGGGACGAGGAGAAGGTCGTGGAGCTTATCCAGCCCACGCAGATCTTCGTGGACGAGGACGAGCTCGCGCGGAACGGCGGGACGCTCGCCGAGGTCGCCGCGTTCGTGATGGACCTCACCGCCGGGCAGGTCGTGCCCGGCGTGGCGCCGGAGCGGGCCGGCGAGCGGGTCTTCCAGGCGGCGTTCCCCTCCGAGATCATGGGCGACCTGCCGTGCCTCCCCGAGGCGCGCGGGTGAGGGGCGCCCTCCCCGCCGCGGTGGCGGTCGCGCTGCTCGCGTCGGGCTGCACGGCCCCCGGCGGCGGGGTCGCCGCCGGCCCCACGGAGGCGCCCGGGGCGGGGCCGGGAGGCTCGGGGACGCCGGCCGCCGCGGGGACCCTCGCAGAGCGGGTGTGCGCGGTGGACCGGGAGCTCCTCCTCCGGATCGCCCACGGCACCCGGAGCGACCGGAGCGGGGAGGTCCAGCTCCTCCCCCGGGCGCCGTCGTTCGTCTCCGGTGGGCTCTCCCACGCCGGCCCCTGGGACTACGTCCAGGAGGTCCCGATGCTCTGGTACGGCCCGGGGTTCATCCGGCCCGGCGTGTATCGGCGGCCCGTGACCCTGGCGGACGTCGCGCCGACCCAGGCCGCGCTCCTCCGGTTCCCGTTCGAGGCGCCCGACGGCCGGGCCCTCACCGAGGCCCTCCTCCCCGATCGGCCGGTGCCGCGGCTCCTCGTGACCCTGGTCTGGGACGCCGCCGGGCGCCGCGTGCTGGAGACGTGGCCCCGCGCCTGGCCCTACCTCCGCTCGCTCGCCCGCCGGGGAGCCTGGTTCGAGCGGGCCACGGCCGGGGCCTCGCCTGCCAACACGCCGCCCTCGCACGCCACGATCGGCACCGGTGCCCTCCCCGCGACGAACGGGGTGATGGACGAGTACGTGCGGATCGGGAGCGCGGTGTTCAAGCCCTACGACATGGGCCCCGGGGTCCTCGTCCGGCCGACCCTGGCCGACCTCTACGACCGGGCCAGGGGGAACCGGCCGCTCGTGGGGACCGTGGCCACGCTCGATCCGCACCTCGGGATGATGAGCCACGGGTCGCTGTGGGGCGGGGGGGACCGCGACCTGGCCGTCACCCGCCAGCTCGAGGGCTCCGAGAAGGGCGGGGCCGAGGGGTTCACGTGGAACCTCACGACCGCGATGGCCCCCTTCTACCGCTTCCCGGCCTACGTGAACGAGGTCGGCGGGTTCGAGGAGGACGTCCGGCG
>FWWM01016605.1_pt1 | contig 10913 bp, 14 predicted proteins | sample 2228351 | NCBI WGS metagenome assembly FWWM01 (sample SAMEA103939774, study PRJEB20133) | metagenome
TTGCTTTGGGGGGAGCTTGAAGTCCTGAGCTTGCAAGGCCTTGAGTTCGTCATCCACCCAAATGTAGGTAGCCACCAGAAGGGTTTCCGCGTCAAGATAGTAAAGGGGGTGCTCACGATCTTGCTGCATAGCACCCCCTCTTTTTTCACATCCCGAGGGTCCAGATCAAGTAGCACACGAAGGAATGCTTGAAGAGCACGGCCACCTGGAGGGTCCCCTACTCCACCCTGGGGGCCACCCAGGAGAAGGCCAGGCTCCTAAGGAAGGCGTGGCAGAGGTTCGAGGAGCGCTACTACTGGCACGTGATCAACCGCCTGAACAACCCGGCGCTCTACGTGGCCTACTGCTGGGTGGGCCTCCGGGGAAGGGAACTGAACCCCCCGACCCCGGAGGTGCGCATCTCCGTGGACCGGGGAGCCCTGCCCTCGGAGGTGCCGGGGGACTCCGCTTTCCGGGACAGGTTGTTCACGGGCCTCGGGCTGAAGGCCCCCGCTTCAGCCGGCCAGCACGCCCTGGACGTCTACTACCCCCTCCCCCAGGTGCCCAAGGAGGACTTCTGCGATGGCCTCTCCCTCCAGCTCCTTCCCCTCATGTATATCCCCGGTTTCTGCATCGACATCCCCCAGGCGGGCTTCTCTTGGTGCACGCCGGGGTACTACGAGGGGGATCCCCTCTGGTTCAACATGGACGAGGCCCAGAAGCGGGTCAACGACGGCATCGCCCACGCCATCTCCAGGTACTACGCCGACTACCAGGCGGAGGTGCAGCAGATCGCCATGAGCCCCATCCTCCCCACGAGCCCCGACCCCTCCAAGTGGTACGTGTACGCCCCCTACCCGTGGAAGACCAACCTCCTCCAGGGCGGGGCGGTGGTGGCCCCGGTGGTGGCGGACATCCGCGACCCCGCCCAGACGGCCCGGGACATCCTCGCTCAGGTGCAGAGCATCCAGAACGTGGTGTGGCAGGCGAGGGGCCTGGCCCCGGCGGAGCTCCAGCCCAGCCTGGTGGCCTACTTCGCCCAGAACACCATGGAGCTCGCAGACCTGCCCGGGCTTTCGGCGGTGAAGTCCAGCCTCCTCTCCCTCCTGCAGGGGGTAGACAAGGCAGCGCTTTCCGCGGCTCGTACCGCAGTGGCGGCAGCGGACCTGCTGGAGAAAAGCCAGAACCGCCGCGGCTACCTGAGCGAGAAGACGGAAACAGGAGCCCCAGGCGTCTTCCCCTGGGAGGAGGTCAAGCGCTGGTTCCCGCCTGCCTCCCTGCCCGTGCAGGAACAGTTCGGGTACACCAACTGGTTCCTGGTCTACAATCAGCTGGAGTCCACGGTCCTCCCCACGCCCAAAGACGCCATGGGGGCCTTCGGCCTCCTCCAGCGGACCATCGTCTACTGGTGGATCCCGCCTCCTTCCCCTTCATCCAGGTGGCGGGGAGCCTGGACATCCCCAAGCCGAAGGCCGTGCCCCCTTACGTCCTCCCCTTCGCCGGAGAGAGGACGCACTGGGCCTGGGAGAGCGTCCCCGAAGGCTACCCCATCCCCAAGGTCCGGGGGACGCCCCTCCTGCCTTCGGGGGTGAGCTACGACGTTCTGCTGAGGTGAGCCCATGAGAGAGGCCCTTCTCAAGCCCTTAAAGTTGGCGGCCATCCTTCTCCTCCTCGCCGCGCCCGTCCTGGCGTACGGCACCCCCGAGGAGGAGCAGATGCGCCAGACCATAGAGCAGTTCATGAAGCAGTACGACCCCAACCGGAGCTACGGGACCCCCAGCTCCTCAGGCACCTACTCCCAGGGGAGCGACCTGCTCTCCCTCTTCATCAAGGCCTACAACATCGCCCGGCAGTTCATCCGCAACCTCCCGCCCATCTACCTGGAGGACGTGACGGACGTGTACGCCATCCGCAACAAGATCCTGGACCGCTCTACCTACGAGCTCACCCTGGTCTCGGGCAAGGTGGCGAAGCTTCCTGGGGCCGTGGTGAGCGCCATCCAGGAGCGGGCCTTCATCCCCGACCGCACCTACCCCAGCATCAAAATCAACTGGGCCATGCCCAAGGAGGACCTCGCCCCCTACAAGGCCTGGGAGAAGCGGCAGGGCCTGAGGGCCGAGCTCTACCTGGTGGCCCGAGGGGAGGACGCCACCATGGACGCCTTGGGGATCACGGAGGCCCTCGGCTTTGGGTTCATGATGCTGAACAGCGACCTCTACCTCTTCACCGCGAACGGCTACTTCTTCAAGGTCCAACCGGGCCCGGCGGGGGCCTTCATCCCCTGGTTCAAGCTCGCCATGAACCAGATCCAGGCGGCGAAAGCGAGGGAGGGGCAATGAGGCGCTTTTCCTTTCTTCTCGCGGGGGTCTTAGCTCTGGGGGCGGTCCTGGCCCAGACCCCCCCTAACCTCCCCATGCCCACGGGGAGCGTTCAGCCCAAGGTCTACGAGGTGAGGCCGGAGCAGATGGCCGACTTCATGCGGCCCATCCGCACCGCCGTCGTCTTCGGTCCCGACCTCCCCTTTCCCCTGGAGCTCACCCGGGGGATGACCCTCGAGGTGATCGCGGGGAAGGACCTCCCCCCGAAGTGGGTGGACGAGGCCAAGAGGCGGGGGGCGAGGGTGAGGGTCTACCTCCTGCCCGGGACCATCGCCCGGGGGAGCTTCTTCGTGGCGGGCGACCGCTACCTCTTCACGCCGAGCGAGCGGGGCTGGCGGGTGGTGGAGTCCCCCGAGGTGGCCCTCATCGTCAAGGCCTACCTGGCCCAGGCCATGCGGGTGGCGGCGGAGATGGGGGTGGTGCGGTGAGGCGGATCTTCCGGGGGATGGCCGGCTTCGTGGCCGTCATCCTCCTCGCGGGGGCTCCGGTCCTCGCCGTCAAGATGGGAGGGTTTGGAGGGCTCCTTCTCGTGGCCCTCCTCCTCTTCGCCCTGGTGATACTGCCCTTAGGGAACGCGTACTTCCTCGGAGACCTCAAGGACAAAACGAAGGAGGAAGAGAAGGGAGAAATGGAGAAGGAGGTGGTGGAGTGAGGCGCTTTCTGGCTCTCCTGGTGCTCGGCGCGGTGGCCTGGGGGCAGACGGGAGAACCCCTCTATTGCGGCGTGCAGGCTTCCTCGGTGCCCGTGATCCAGAGGTACCCGGCCCTTTGGGGGAGCGTGTCCCCGCAGGTCCTCACCTCCGAGGGGCAGATGACCTTCACCGTGACCTTCTACCCGGGGTCAGGCGTGGTCTGGGACTACACCCCTTACCCTTTCGTGGAGGTGGACTGGCGCTTTGGCCGCTTCAACCTGCCGGGGAGCCCTCCGGGGTCCTCGGTGCGCTACGACTGGCGGACGAGCACCAACACCAACGGCTACACCACGTACAGCATGACCCTCCCCATCACCCTCGAGGCCCAAGGCACCTACCGCCTCCGGGCCCAGGGGGCTTACTGCTACAAGAGGTGCCCCACCTGTGCTCCGCAGGTCCAGTACCTGAACGTGGACATAATGGCGGCGGCCTTCGTTCCCCAGCCGAACGCTTCCCTCGCCCGCCTCAACTGGCTCTTGGACGAGGAGTCCAAGCGTGGGGGAGAGAACCTGGAGGTCTTCGTCATCTCCACGGACCTGGCCCCCTCCCTGAAAAGCCTCCTCTCCGTCATCGCCCGGGGCGAGTTCTACGAGTGCAACCGCATCACCGGCATATGCGCCAAGCGCGCCCCCGCCAAGGTGCAGAGGGTGCTCACGGACAACCCGAACGCCCTGAGGAGCCTGGTGGCCACGGGGTGCCTGGTGGGGGGGATCATCCCGGGGTGCCAGGGGAACCAGGACTCCCGGGTCTACGACATCGGGCCCAAGCTCCAGCCCTTCGGGGTCCTCATCGCCTCTGGCATCAAACGCGACTACATCGCCTTTGGAACTGGGCTTGTGAGCGAGGGGCTTCCCATCTACCTGTTCGAGGGCCCCAAGGGGGCGGGGGGGATGCTTAAGGAGGCCCTCCTCTTCGCCTTCATGCAGAAGCAGGGACGGGAGGTGCGGTGATGCGGAAGGCGCTGTTCCTCCTTCCTCTGTCGGGCTTGGTCTTCGCTCAGCTCACGAACTTCGGGGCGGGAAACCCGGTGAGCACGGGGAACGTCACCACCCGGAGCCAGCTCCAGACCCTCCTCGCCACCCGCGGGGAGATGCACCTCGTGGTCCCCCAGGCCACGGACTGGACCTTCTACCTGGCGGGGCTCCACGCCCCCTACGGGAGCGTGAAGGTCTACGTCCACCGCCCCGAGGCGAGGCGGCTCTGCGGGCTTTCGGGAGGCAACCCCACGGGAAACTACGCCCTGGTGCAGGTCCTCGCCACGGAGAACCCCCCCACGCCCATGGGGATGATCCTCCCCCCAGATGGGAGCGACCTGAAGGGAGTCCTCCTGGAAGGGGACGGGCTCTACAAGGAGATGGTCCTGGTGGACCTCCCCGACCCCCTCGCCGCCTGGTACAACCTGGTGGGCGGGCCCAAGAGGGGCAGGGCCTACGTGCAGGGGAGCCCCTCCCAGGGCAACCTGAGGGCGGACGTGTACCTGGTGGAGGAGGTCTGGGAGCGGAGGAGCTACCCCGAGCTCATCGGCTCCTTCTCCTTCACCGCTCCCTGGAACGGCACCTTCACCGCCGACCTGGGAAAGGGACCGGAGACCCTCACCCTCTCGGGGTACTCCTCCAGCACGCAATACTCCGGGACCACCCTGAGGGTGCTGGACGCCTCGGGCCAGGACATCGGCTACGCCGTCCTGACGAGCCAGGGGTCCAGGCGGGTGGTGGGGGTGGACACCTCCACGGTGAGGACGGGCGGAGGGTGCGGGAACTACTGGAACGGCATGGTCTTCACGGCGGACGTGGGGGGTGGGCCGGAGACTTTCTACCTGACGAACTGCTACCAGTGGAGGGAGGGGCCCTTCGGGATTTTCCTCCGGGGAGGGTGCGACATCTACGACAGCGAGGGGAGGCTACGGGGAGCGGCCCGTAGCGGAGGGGGAAGGACCTACTACGGCTTCTTCCTCCTCTATGGGGCGAACTACTGCGGGTTCAGAACCGCCTACGACTGGCAGATCTACCCCCTCAAGTACGAGTACCGGAAGACCTCCGAGAGCGTGGTCCTCTACGCCAGGAGGTGGCAGAAGACCACGAGGGAGGTTTACAAGGGCAACTTCGCCGTCCTCCCCGGAGGGAAGGTGTATGTGGAGGGGAGCTACTACTCCATTCCCGAGCTAGCAGGCTACCTCCAGCCCAACAGCGCCACCCTCAAGTACGCCAAGGACTCCCCCCTGGTCTCCTACCTCGCCAAGCAGATCGGCCTCGACCGGGGGAGCAACGCCGGGGACTTCTGGGCCCGCCAGGCCGGGGCCCAAACCCCCGAGAAGCCTAAGCCCCTCGGGGAGTTCTGCCGTTTGAACCGATGAGAGGGTGGGCCTGAAGGCCCCTAGGGGTCTTTGAGGGGGGGCAAAGCCCCCCCGCCCTTTAGGAGGTGGGGAATGACCTTAGACGAAGCGGTAGCCCGGGCGGACCTTCCGGGCCTTGTGGCCCGCTACTACCCGGAGAGCGGAGCCAAACCCTCTAAGGCGGGCCTCTACCTCGCGGTCTGGCGGGGGGAGCGCCATCCTTCCTTCTCCGTCTACCGACACCGGGGGGTGTGGTTCTTCCGGGACCACGCCACGGGGGAGAAGGGGAACGCCTGGCACTTCCTCCGAGAGATTGTGGGCCTCTCGGAGGCGGAGACCCTGGAGGTCCTCGGGGTCAGCGAGGAGCGGGAGCGGTCCTGGAAGGAGGTCCTGGAGGAGGGACAGAGGCGGCTCAAGGCCCTGGGGAGGGTGCCCGAGGAGATGCGGGGCCGGGGCTTCACCCTGGAAGACCTCCTGGAGCTCGGCTTCGGCCTGACCCCCGAGGGGACGCTCATTCCCGTCCTCTCCCCCGAGGGGAGGCCCGTGGGGGTGAAGGTGCGCAGGCGGCAGGCCCCGCCCAAGTACCGCTACCTGGAGGGGGGGATGAAGGCCTCCCCCTGGCACTCCCCGGGCTTCTCCCGGGAAGACCTCCCCGTGGTGGTGGTGGAGGGGGAGCTGAACGCGGCCATCGCCTCGAGGGTGTTCCCCGAGGCCGCCTTCGTGGGCGTGGCGGGGGCGGAGAACTCCCCCGACTGGAAGGCCCTCCGGGGGAGGAAGGTCTTCCTGGCCGCCGACGGGGACGAGGCGGGAAGGCGGGCCCTCGCCCGGTGGCAGGAGGAGGCCCGGTCCTTCGGCCTCTTTCCCCTCCCCTTGCCTCCCCTGGAGGAGGACTTTTGCGAGGTGGCGGGGAGGTACGGGCGGGAGGCCCTGAAGGGCTTCCTGGCCTCGGCCCTGGACTGGCGCTGCACGGAGGCGGTGCTCCTCGAAGGGGAGGAGGAGGCCATGAGAAAGCGGATAGTGGGGAAGGTCGCCCTCGAGGGCGTGGAGCCCCTCGGGTGGGCCGGAGGAAGGAGGGTGGTGCGGTGGCGGGCCTGGTTCCGTGGAGAGGCTCCCGGCTTGCTCGTCTGGTGAGGCCCTTGCTAGACTGGAGGCGCCTGGGGGGACCGGACCGCGGTCTGGCTCCCCCCAGGCAGGGTGGGAGCCAGGCTCCGGCCACCTCCGGGCAGGAGGTGAGCGATGAGCGTCAGGAGGATTATTGCAGGGGTCTGGCTCGGTACGATGGCCTTGGTGCTTTTCTTCTTCTTCTTCTTCTAACCCACCCCAAAGGGACGCCCCGTCCCGCGGGACGGGGCGTCCTCCGCGTTTCTAGGAGGCCTGCCGGGCCGCCGCCAGGGCCACCTCCCGGTCCTCGGGAGCGGGAGGGGCCACGGTGAACCGCTGGAAGAGGTAGCCCAGGCGGAGGAGGGACGGGAGGCGCTGGGCCAGGAGGAAGGCCTCGTACCCCAGGCCCACGGCCACGGGCAGGAGGAGGAGCTTCAGGGGCCAGAAGAGGGGGTGGCCGCCCGGCAGGGGCAGGACGAGGGCGTAGAAGAGGGCGGCCACCAGGGCGGAGAAGGCCAGGAAGTTGGTGCCGCACCGGGGGTGGAGGTGGGGCATGGCGGCCACAGCCTCCTCCTCCAGGGGAAGCCCGCGCTCCAGGGCGTGGGCCACCTGGTGCTCGGCCCCGTGGAGTTGGAGGACCCGCCCGCTCCACGGGGCCAGGGCCATGAGGCGGAAGGCGAGGACGAGGAGGACGAGGGAGGAGAACTCGAAGCCCAGGTACCAGAGGAAGGGCTGGGAGGCCCGGTCCACGAGGAGGCTCACCGCCCGAGCGGGGAGGAGAAAGGCGAAGGCGAAGAGCCCCCCCGAGAGGAGGAGGGTGAGGAGGGCGGCGAGGAGGGCCTCGAGGGGGTTCAGCCGGGTCTCGGGGCTCAGGGCCGAGGCCCGGTAGACGTCCCGAACCATGGCGTAGAGGTTTCCCACCCCCCGAAGCAGGGGCAGGGAGGGAAAGGGGGAGCGGGTGGCCGGGAAGGAGGCCGTCCCGATTCCGCCCCCGTGGCGGAAGGCCACGTACACCTTCTCTCCGTCCACGAACATGACCATTCCCGGTAGAGAGGCGCCAGCTCGCATAGCCACCCCTATCCTAGGGGCGTGAGGGAGAGGGAGCGCCTGGAAGCCCTGGAGCGGGAGATCCTCCGCCTGGAGGAAGAGCTCAAGCGCCTCGTGCCGGGGCTTCGCCTCAAGCACGTGTATTGCGGCAAGGAGGGATGCTGGTGTGCCCGGGCGCGAAAGGCGGGCTTGAAGGGGCACGGCCCCTACTACTACCGCTATGTCTGGGACGGGCAGAAGGAGCGGGTGGGGCGGGACGGGGAGGTGAAAAAGGGGAAGCAGACGGAGAAGTACGTGGGGAAGAGCGTGGAGGCCTGGCCCTCCACCTGGAGGGCCTTCCGCGCCCTCGGCAAGCGGTTGGCCAAGCTGACGGAGGAGAAGGAGCGGCTTCTTACCCAGGAAGTCGGTTCGGACTAAGATGAGGAGGTAGGGATGCTGATACGACCGAAGTCCAGGAGCGTGGCGATATCGATACGCCAGTTTCGGGACGCCTGGGTCTTCCAGGTGAACGCGAAGGAGGCCGTCTGGTTCTCCCAGCTGGTGCGCTCGGGGGGCGAAGTCTACCGGGAGGTGCGGATAGAGAAGGACGGGGAGCAGAAGGTTCTCTACGAGATCGTGGCGGAGGGCGACTACGAGCGGGCCATCCTGGAGAACGAGCCCCGCTACCATAGGAACTTGCGGGGGGACCGGGTGGAACACGTCTGGCGCTTCCCCGTGGCGAGGAGAGGAGATGGAGCTTTGGACGGTGGGGGTGTTCGGGATCAGCTTCCTGCTGGGAGTAGGCCTGGGGAGGGCGATTAGCCTTCCCCTGAAGGGCCTCCTGGTGGGGGCTGGGCTCCTCCTGGCCGCCTTCGCGGTGGTGAGTCCCGAGGGCGCCATCGCCCTCGGGAAGGGGATTTTGGAGTGGGCCGTGGGGCACGCCCTCGCGGCCATGGGTTATCCCAGGGAGTGGGCGCAGGCCCTGTGGTCCCCGGAGTGGGGGCGTGTTCTGGAGCGCATCGCCACCGACACCATCCGCTCCGCGATGGGGACCGCCCAAGGGCCCGGAGCGCTGGAGGCCCTGGGGAGGGGCCTGCTCTCCAGGCCGGACCTGGCCTTCGGGCTTGGGGTGCTGGCGGGAGTGCGTGCGTAGTTGACGGTTTGGATTGGGAAAGGAGGATCGGTCCATGAAGGCTGGAGGCGTGAAGGAAAAGGTTCTGGTGCTAGACCGGGACATCGTGGTCACCCCCGAGGAGCTGAAGCGGCGGCGGCTGGAGCTCGGGTACACCACCCCTGAGCTCGCCCGCATCGTGGGGACCACCCCCACCTGGATCGTGGCGGCGGAGAAGGGCAGGAAGCCCCTGGCCTCCTCCGGCTTCCGGCTGGTGCGCCGCTACCTCGAGGCCTTGGGCTTCATCCGGGTGGAGGTGGTAGAGAAGAACTGAAGCAGCCCGGTTCCTATAATGCTCTTGCCATGAGGATGGCAAGAGCGCTTCTTTTTTCGGCGGCGGCAGGACTGGCGACGGTGGCCCTCGGGCAGTCGGGGGCGGTGGGCCCCAACGTGACCCGGACCTACGACATCCGGGACCTCACGGTGCGGCCCGCCCTCATCTACGTGTCCACCTCCTACACCACCCTCCTGGAGTTCGAGGACATCGTGCTCCGGGTGGCGAGCGCCTGGTCAAGCAGAGCGCACATTAGCGCACTCCGGCCCTCCACCAGGAGGAGGACCTAAGCCTCCCTTCCACCCCTCCCACGCTCCATGCAGGATGGGCTTGAGGGGAGAGAGGTCCCTGGGTACCTCTCGCCCGAGGAGGGGAAGGAAGGTGCCTACCCTCAGGACCCTCCAGGGATTGCCGCCAAGAAGGTTCCTTCCCTCGGTGGACCCCTCTTGGCTCCCCGGCGAGCCCTGAAGGCTTGAAAACAAGGCCAGGTGGCGCTTCGCCTTCCCGATCTCCCGGGAAAGCCTGCGCCTGAGGTAGGGGTTGGGCTCCGCGCTTCTCTTCGCGCGGAGTTCCTGCACCTTGGAGGCGTAGAAGCCCTGGACGTGGTCCCTGAAGCGTTCGTCCCGGAGAAGCCTCTCGTACCCCCTGGGAAGCTTTTCCCTGAACCCCAAGGCCCTTCTCCCGATGACGTAAGCGGCGGCCACGTCCTTGGACAGGGAAAGCTGCGGGGCGTACTTGAGCATCCCGATGGTGGAGGTGTCCTGGGGATTGACCTCCACCACCTGAACACCCCTCTTCCTGGCCAGGGAGTGGACCTTCCGGAGGAGGGAGGCGTAGGCGAAGCGGTGCTGCTTCCCGCGGAAGGCCCTTCCCGAACCATCACCCCTCCTGGACTTCCTCAGGTACTTCAGGCGCTCCGTGGCGACGGCCACCCCGTGCTCCTCCGCCAGGGAGACCACCTGGTGGGCGATCTTCCAGAGGAGAAGTTCCTTAGCTCCCCTGTTCGGAGCGCGGTCCACCTCCTCCAGGGAGAGGGTGAGGTGGCGCTTCAGGTTCCCGTCAGGGGAAACGAGGGCTAAGGCGAGGTGGTAGGGGTCCGAGTTCACGTCCAGGGCAAGGACGCCGTTTTCCTTTGTGGCCACGAGGGGCGCGGGCTCCCCCTCCCAGGTGAAGGTGGCGTAGACCTTGCCGTCCTTAAGGGAGAGCTCCACGTTGTAGGGAAGGGAAGCGTATACCCTCTGGAGGAGGGTGCTCAGGTTGGGGTGCTTCGTTTGGATCAGGGCGTGGGCGTAGCTTCCGTCCCCAAGGTTGATCCGGAGTTGCAGAACCCCGTCCCTGACGAAGAGCTTGAGGTTAAGGTTGCCCCCCTTGGTCTTGTCTCCCCGGGAGTAGAGGAGGCCCTGGCGCTTCTCCTTCCACTCCCGCTTGAGCTCCTTCAGGGGCTTACCCGAGAGGTGCCTGCGCCTCAGGGTCTCAAAGAGCCTCCTTCCCCCGAAGACGACCTTCCTAGGGTCTTCTCCTCTCTCCCGGGCGGAGTCCAGGAGGGCTTGGGCCTTCAAGACGGCGTCGTCGGCGTAGCGGGTGTTGAGGCCGAAGAAGATGCGGAGGGGGCCATTTTCCCGCTTGAGGGTTTCCCTGGTCTGACCCTCAAGCAAGCGGTTGTAGGCGTAGCGCACCCCAGCGGAGAAGCGGCGCATGAGGTCCAGGGTGGCCTTGTGGTCTTCTTCAGAAGGGAAGAGGAGAAGCGCTTGGATTCCGGTGAAGGCCTTCGCCTTCTTTTTGGCGCGCTCCTGCGTGGCTTTGGGCTTGGCCTTCACCTGGGGCCTCCTGGGAGGGAGTATACACGTCTGTGGCCCTTGCGTCGGAGAAACTTGCTGGAATGAGGTGCTGAGAAGCGGAAGCGTTTGAGCGTCAGGGTGAAGTAGGGTGCGTTATTTTTCAACTGTTTGCACCTCCTCAGG
>FWWM01016615.1_pt1 | contig 10912 bp, 8 predicted proteins | sample 2228351 | NCBI WGS metagenome assembly FWWM01 (sample SAMEA103939774, study PRJEB20133) | metagenome
TGGGCTGTTCGCCCATGAAAGCGGCACGCGAGCTGGGTTCAGAACGTCGTGAGACAGTTCGGTCTCTATCCGCTCTGAGCGCGTAGAGCAGTGCGCGGGGCTGGCCCTAGTACGAGAGGACCGGGCTGGACGGACCGCTGGTGGAGGAGTTGTGGGGCGGCCTGCAAGCTCCGTAGCTATGTCCGGGAGTGAGAACCGCTGAAAGCATCTAAGTGGGAAACACGCCGCAAGACGACTGCTCTCACAGCGCAAGGCTGGTAAGCCCCCCGCGAGATGAGCGGGGTAAGCGGCCGGAGCTGGAGGCGGGGTGACCCGTAGAGGCGACCGGTGCGCAGGGGCGAGGGCTTCCGTCCGTCGCGGCGAGGGGGCCGGGACGGGAGCGTGGTGATGGTGCAGGCAGCAAGAAGGACAATCGCGTGAGGGGTGAAGGGACGACCTTCAACCACTGGGTGTGTGAGGAGCGCGGTGGACCCACCCCGATCCATCCCGAACCGGGTCGTGAAACATCGCAGCGCCGATCCTACTGGCGGCTCTCCGCTGGGAACCTAGGTCCACGCACCCAACCGATGATGACCCCCGGCAACCAGATACGGTTGCCGGGGGTTGTTTGTTTGGTGCACGCGCTGTTTTTTGTCAACTCTTGCTCAACGGTGTGCGTCATTCCAGGGACATGTCCATACTGCAATGCCGGCGGGTGTGCCACCAGCGACACGCCGGTGGATTGTTGTCGGCGTGGAAGGAAGCGGCTTGTAATACGGTCATCCTATCGCTGTAAGTTCGAGCGTGTGACGTACCACTGGGTACGCAGTTCAAGGGGCAAGTGCTGGCAGTATTTGTCCAATTCACTTAATGTTTGCTTATCGCCGATCCATGCCAGGGCTTCAATGGCTTTTCGTTGCAGGTAAACAGGTTGATCGCTATTGTTTGGCAGGTCGAGCTGAAATGTACCCAATGCGAAATTTGGTAAAGCCTGCCGCCAAAGCGCAATCTCTTCAATGAGCTGCTTAACGGTAATATTCTCGTGACCATCAGCGAGAGTAATTGGGTGGTTTGCGGCAGTGTTACCAATCCAGGCCAGTGATTGTAGTGCGCGGGCTTTAACGTTTTGACGGGGGTTGGTAATGAGTAGTGAGATAAGCCACTCGATAACGACCGGCTGATTGATACGTAAGCGACCGGCAAGATAGGCTATCTGTTGGGCTGCCGGATCGGGCATGCTAGATTTGCGACGAATCAATGTGACAATGAGTGGCACAACATACTCCGGGTCAAAAAGTGTCAGCGCGTCAGCCGCCGCCCACATCGTGTCGATCCAGTCGTCGCTAATTCTGGTGGCAGTCGTATCTGATGGTGCAGTAATAACACGCAGAAGAAAGCGTGCATCACATAATTGCTGTGCTGGAGTTGTACTGACATCGGCCAGTGCAAAGGCAGCGATTGCCCGTTCAGAGGGTAGGGGTGATACGCTAATATGACGACGCAAGTCACTGCGGCCTTGATCTCCTCTCAACCAGCAATCCATTAACTCGATTAAAGGCCGATCATCACGCAATTGCTTAATTGAAATCTTAGTTCGATCAAAACCTTCAGTAGATTTTGCATCTCTTGTCCTTCGATTAAACTGCGGGAGGTAAAGATCGCGCAATGCACGAGCGGCGGCAATGCGGATGTTTGTATACTCGTAGCGTAAACCGCTACTTGTCTGGCGTACTTTGTCAATCAATATACGGCGCAATTGCTGATGGACCTGTGGGTAATTGAGCTTTCCCAGTGATCTAACCAGGGTTTCACGGCGTGTAACATCAGGCTCGCGTTGTTCATCAAGTTGCAGTAAACACGTGTCAATCAACTCGTTACGTAGATCGACTGGTAGGTCTTTCAGTCTGGATGGCGGCAAAACCTCTAAACAGCGGGCAGCAAGGACAGCTATACGGTTATTGCCAGCGCGAAGTGAATTTGCAATATACTGAAGTAATTCTGCTGGTTTGTCTAGGAAACTGATCAAGGCGTACAAGACATCTTCCCACCAGCGTTGTAGACTCACATCTGCACAAAGCGCAATAATATCAAGTAAACGCTGGTTGCGATCTGGGCTTGTATAGAGCGCCTGGGCTGCACAATACGCAGCAACAGCTCGATTTGTAAAATTGATGGCGTGTTGCCCGGTTATCGTGAGGAGTTGCGTATTGCTCAGTTGGCGAAAAAGGTCTTCTAAACTGTAATCGCGATTGCCTCGTACCTGGGCAAACAGTGTGAAAACCTCGTTGATTGAAAGGTATTCTTTCATCTGCCAGTATAACTGCCATGCGATGCTGTAGAGACTTGTCCGGGCAATGTTGCCCATCTGGTAACGAGTATCGAGATTACGCAGTTCCTGATCAAGAAAACCTTCAATAATTTGGTGGTAAGAGATATTTTGTTGAACGTCAGTTGTGAGACGTTCGTAAATAAGTGTGAGCATCCGTGGATCACTGGCAAGGTGCTGCAAGCGATTTTCTCGGATTCGTTCGATGATGCGTCGTGCATCGCGATGCTTACGTTGTCGAATGTGTAAGGTGATACTCTCTTCATCGAGTGGCTGGAGAATTAAGAGTTTGATATTCTGATCAACAGTTTGTGAGATAAATGTCTGTGGGGCAGCGACTACAAAACTCTGATCGGGCAGGTACTGGCGAAGGGTTTGCAGGTCGCGCAACAATTCCTGCCAATACGCTTCTGGTACCTGATCCAGATCATCAAGGAGAAAAGCCAGTCGAGGTCGTTTGTGAGGGCCGCTGGCTCTACCCTGAAAGAGATCGTGAACATGATTAGCGAAAGTGGGGTGTTGGCGGTTAAGTTGTTCGACAATATGATCGCGTAGTCGCAAGTCGCCACGTGTCTGCTCGTAACCGGTAAGTGAGACAAGGACACCAACGGGTGTTTCGATATCGAGCAGGGCGTCACGTGCTAAATCGTGGCAGACACGTCGCAGAATGGTTGTCTGACCCGATTGACGGTTGCCGGTGAGAACCATGCATTCGCCACTGCCGGTGCGGACAACCGACTTGATGTTTTCCAATAATGTGTCACGAGCTGATCTGCTCTGCAGAGGGTTTTCAGGGCGATGTTGCATCAGGTGGCTGTATTGATCGGCGGGGACAGAAATGCATTCGACGTCGATATATTCAGTGCCGGCCCACCGCTGTATGTTGTCCTGTTGTAAGAGCCACTCAATGTATCTGAGGAGTTCACTGGGTTGGAAGAGACGTCCGCTCGCCAGCCGCGTATACAAAACCGGTGTACTCCAATGAATGCTGTCGGTACGATAGATACGACGGCGAGCTGTGGTGACGGCCAGATCAACGATGCCGTTGCGCAGTAGCATTTCCGTCAGATGTTGAGTAAATGTGCGCGCCAGCTCAATAGCGACCAGTCGTTGCATGGCCAGCACGGCGGGAATGCCGCTTTCTGCAATCAGGCGTGCAGCTAAGTTGCTCAGCGGGGCATGCAGATCAACAGTTGCACTGTTACAGGCGATGAGGGCGATCATTGCCGGCTTGTGTGTGGCCGGTAATTGGGTGAGAAGCCTGATAAGCTCTTCACCATCGAAGAGCCGACCTCGCCGCTGTGGGCCGTGTTCAAGCAGGAGGCGAGTACCACGTTCTGGAAGAAACAGGGCATGACCAAAGTAGAGAACTACATCGTAACCCCGCGCTTCCTCGGTCTGAAGTGAGCCGCGTTCAAGGGCAAGGCGAAGTTCGGCCTCTTCAGCACGGGGTAAGATGTCGAACTTTAACTGGCCGGTATCAACAAATGGGCGAAAGCGTTGCCGAAAGTCGCGTTCGGTTGCCGGGCGATCAAATGGCGATAATTGCCAGCGATCAAGATCGGTTGGCTCGCTGAAGATGAGTAGTAAGCGGATCGGATGATGATCAATTGGTTCAAAAAGGGCAAATTGTTCACTGTCGATATACCGTGAGAAGAGGATTTGATCGCTCGTGGTCAGGGGGATGAGCTGGCTTTGATTGTCGGTTGCAGGGAAGTGTAAGAGTTCCCAGGGGATGGCCTGTAATTCGGCATCCTGCGGATCGAGAGCAAGGCGTAGCCGGAGTGGTTGCTGTTGCTGTGCGGCAGTACGCTGTGAGACGCGAAACTGGTGGCTCAGCCGCGTCGGAAAGAGGCGGCGGAAGAGTTCCTGACCGTAGCGAGTGATGTCGGCAGGGTTGTTTGGTTCGGGAGGGGTAAGGTCAAATTGTACTTCTTCTTCTGAGACGATGCGACGACCATCACTATATTCAACTTCAATAATGTATTTGTTTGAGGGTATGGCACCTCGTCTCTGCCGTCGTGGACGAATCAGGATGTTCATATTGCTTACTCTCTCAACTTAACCATTGTTGCTGTATAGTGTAGCACAGGAGCTGCCTGAATAAGAGGTGGTATATTGTATGTCAACATATTTAGCAGTTTGTGAGAATGATAGTAACCGGCATGATATACTGTGATTGTGCTAAATATCACAGTACCGGAAGAGGGATGGCATGAGCAAAATCATCGCACCAGAGTGTGAATGGTCGCATCTCCTGGCACAATTACGATCTGTTGTACCAGAGGCCTTTAACAGTGAAGGGCACGTTCTCAATTTGATCGAGGGAACGTGGGGATGGCCGGGGCATGGTAAGCATTACAGTACGCCCATTGATGGCACGGAATTGGGCCGCATGCCCATGATTGACCTCGAAACGGCAAAGCGGGCTGTGCGTTTTGCCGCTCGTGAACATGAGACCTGGGCACGAACTGATCTCGATGAGCGACGGCGACGGGTGCGGGAGACGGTTGATGGCTTACGACAGCACCGCGATCTGATCGCATATCTGCTGATGTGGGAGATTGGCAAGCCATACCATCTGGCGTGTGATGATGTTGATCGCTGTCTTGATGGTGTCGAATGGTATATTGATCAGATCGAATGGATGCTGAGTAACCGCCAGCCGCTCGGTCTGATATCGAATATTGCCTCGTGGAACTATCCGTACTCGGTGTTAGTCCACGCGGTATTGGTGCAGGCACTGGCCGGTAATGCCGTCATTGCCAAAACCCCGTCAGATGGTGGCTTGTTCGCGTTAACGCTAGGTTTTGCGATTGCCCGTCGGGCTGGCCTGCCTGTCTCGCTGGTCAGTGGATCGGGTGGTGCGCTCAGCGATGCTCTGGTACGGAATGCCGATGTAGCGTGTCTGGCGTTTGTAGGCGGGAAAACTAACGGACGTGATATTGCTGCGTCGCTCTACGACCGCAACAAACGCTACATGCTGGAGATGGAAGGGGTGAACTGCTACGGCATCTGGGATTTCTCTGATTGGGCGAGTCTGGCTCAGCAGATTAAAAAGGGCTTTGCTTACGGTAAACAGCGGTGTACGGCCTACATCCGTTATGTTGTTCAGCGCCGACTCTTTCCCAAGTTCCTGGATGTGTATTTGCCGGTTCTAAAGAGCTTGCAGATCGGCAATCCGGTACTGGTTGATCGGGCTGGTGATCCGTTGCCACGGCTCGATTTTGGCCCCCTCATCAATGCGAGGAAGGTTGAAGAGCTACGTGTGCTCTACAGCGAGGCGCTGGGTGCCGGTGCGGTTTGTCTGTACGAAGGCGAATTGAACCCAGAGCTGTTTTTACCCGATCAGGACATTTCGGCCTATATGGCGCCGATTGCGTTGTTGAATGTGCCACGGAATTGCCGCCTGCACCACAACGAACCGTTTGGCCCGATTGATACGATTGTGATTGTTGATAGTATCGAGGAGCTGATCAGCGAGATGAATATCTCGAATGGGAATCTGGTGTCCTCGATTGCGACCGATGATCTCAGGTTGGGCCAGATGATTGCAAGTGAGTTGCGTGCATTCAAGGTCGGCATCAACCGTATGCGCTCGCGTGGTGATCGCGATGAGGTGTTTGGCGGGATGGGCGCATCCTGGAAGGGTTGTTTTGTGGGTGGTAAGTATCTGGTTGAAGCAGTGACAGTCGGCGCGCCGGGAGAGCGGTTGTACGGTAATTTTCCCGATTACACGCTGCTGCCAGAGCAACGGTAACGAGAGGACGGGCAGACGCAGGATATGCTGATAACACTTGCTGAACCGGCTACAGATCAACCGGTGGTGAAGCCGCTACAACCTGCTATCGAGATACACGGGGTCACCAAGTGCTACCGTACCCGCACAGGCGATGTGCAGGCGTTGGCCGGCATTGATGTGGTGGTGGCGGCTGGTGAAGTGGTTGCCCTGGTTGGGCCAAGCGGATGTGGCAAGAGCACGTTGCTGCGAATTGTAGCCGGTTTGGAACAACCCGATACTGGCGATGTGCGTTTGTTTGGTCTCGCGCCTGCACAGGCACGGCGTGAGCATCGCTTTGGGATTGCCTTTCAGGCGGCGGCACTGCTGGAGTGGCGTGATGCAGCAGCGAATGTGGCCTTACCGCTTGAGCTGGCCGGGTGGCCGCCTGCGGCGCGAGCCGAGCGGGTAGCTGCGTTGTTGGCGCGAATGGGATTGAGCGATGCAGCAGGGCGATTGCCGCGTCAGTTGTCGGGTGGTATGCAACAGCGGGTGGCGCTGGCCCGGGCGCTGGCGCTTGCGCCACCCGTGCTGTTGCTTGATGAACCGTTTAGTGCGCTCGATGAACTCACCCGTGAGCAGTTGCAGGGTGAGCTGCTCGATCTGCTGGCTACAATTGAACCGCGTCCGGCAGTGCTGCTGGTGACCCATAATCTTGCCGAAGCGGTATTGCTGGCTGACCGGGTGGTTGTGTTGAGTCGGCGACCGGCACGGGTGTTGGCGGAAGTTGTCGTTGATCTGCCCCATCCGCGACGGGCTGACGCACGAGATGATGAACAGCTTCATCGGCTGGTTGCCAGGTTGCGGACGGTGCTGCGGCGCGATCAGGATGAGGTGATGGGGAGTGGGGAGTAGGGAGTGGAATGCATTATCACCCCCCTCCCGACCTCCCCCGCTGGGCTATGCATTACCCACATGTCACGCTGCGTTAGGCCGGGCTGCAAGCGCTCCCCGTGGCGGCTCCCCGTGGCGCAGGCTTCCAGCCTTCGTGGAGGCATCCTCGCCTCCGCCGGCAGGTGCTGGCCGTGGCCGCTGGTGCACAGGCACGAATCTCGTGCAACATAACCGTCTACGCCCAGGGATCGCATTCATGTCTGACCGACTCGCTGATCGGCACGAGCACATCCAGCACCTCCGTGACCAGGATGGGTAACGGTGGGCCACGCACCGGATCGTAAGCACGGCTGGCGCGGCAGCATGGCTGCCGCACGCCAAACGTCGCGCCACGGGTAATGGTGGTCGGCAACGGTATCGACACTGAAACGTGATCCCACTGTGCGCAGAGCTGCGGGGTAACCGCTGCGACCTCCACGTGATCGCGAGCGCGGCTGGCGCGGCAGCATGGCTGCCGCACTCCAAACTACGCGACACGCACATGATGCGTGAGTAAGGCAACCCATCCGGCACGTGATAGCACGGCTGGAGCTGCGCGCTATCACCGGGCCAGTTGCCCACAACAGCATCCATAGCGATCATCACCGCTGATACGCACGTAGTTGACACCAGGTATGGGTAATGCGTAGCCGGGTGGGAGAGGGGAGGGCAGACATTTGATCGAGGGCTTCCTGATAGGGTAGACGTTGTATTCGTTCATCTATCCTGGCCGTCCGTGAATGCCGCCAGGGGCGGGAGCTTGCGTTTGGCTCCTCCCTCCAGCACTGGTACCGGCACCATGCGCGCCGGAGGCGCGCGCTCCCAGCTCCCGGCTGGGGAGCACACCCGTCATCACGCCCCCGACCCGCGCCGGCACGCGGGCAATGCAGTATTCGCGTTATGGGTAATACATAGGGGGCTACCTGGCGGCGGGGTGTGGGTGCCTCCAGCCCCAACGGGGCTTACATGCTGTCAGGGATGGCTTTAGCCCACCTGACCCGGCGGGGCTACCCGGCGGCGGTACTAAGCCACCACAGTCTGCTCACCAACTTTACGCAACCACGGCAAGAGAATATCGAGAAATGCAGCCGGTGTCTCATCGAACGGACAATGACCGCTGTCGGGGATGATTTTGATCTCGGCGTGTGGGATCATCCGTTGCCTGATAATTTCGGCATGGGCGGGTGGAATCGAGCGATCTTCGGCTCCCCAGATGAGGAGCGTGGGTTGTTTAATTTCGCCGGGCGTAAGGTCGAGGACCAGATTGGCAAATTCACGGCTGACTTTCAGGTATGAACCTGCACCATAACGGCGAAGCGGGCCACTAAATAGCTCAACCAGCTCCGGGGTGACACATTCTTTGCGATGGTACGCCGACAACAACCCCTGCCGTACCCCCCAGCGATTGCCGAATACGCCGGCCAGTGCCTCGCCAATCAGCGGTGAACCTATGGCATCGAGCATGAAACGATCAAAGGTGCTGAGTGGCCGTGCCTGTAACTGTGCTCCTGAGCTGTTGACCAGAACCAGGGCATGTACCAGATCAGGGTAGGCACGCGCCAGTTGCGCGCTGACCACACCTCCCATCGAATGACCAACCACCACCGCCGGACGACCAATCGTATTGCGGATCAATGCTGCGGCCTGGGCTGCCCACCGTTCGCGACTGGGCCGACCGGCAGGCCGCGCCGAGTAACCGAAATAGTAGAGATCGAGAGCGTATAACGTCTGTTCACCGGCAATTGCTCTCATCACCGGACGCCAGTGTTCGATGAGGGCACCATACCCGTGGATCAAGAGCACCGGCAAGCCCTGGACGGGTGAGGACATCCAGACCCGCATTAAGCCATCAGGGCCACTGCGGTACTCCTCCCGAATCTCAAATTTGCGGGTGGTATTGATTTCGGTTGGGGTTGACATGATCTATATCCTCAATCTAGTTTGGGTCACTTAAAGCAACAAACGTGGTATACCTGTTATCAGGATACCACGTTTGCAAATACTATGCACAGATTTTGCCTGCGATTATTTGTACAGGCGGAGGGTAATGTCACCAGAAGTTGTGTTGGTCTTCAGAACGGTGCGGCCCTGGCCGAACGTGGCCGTAAATGAGCGCGAGTTAGCCGACAGCGCAGACAGTTCCGACGGGATGTTTATCCTTCCACTCACGGTTGTGAACGTCATCTGTGTATCAAGTGGCTCTCGCAGAACGAGTTCAACATTCCCGGCAATCGTCTCTATCTCCTGGCGTTCGGCAGCCGGTTGGCCGGTAAAGCGTACATCACCGCTCGTCGTACTGATGGTAAGCCGGGATGCCTCGGTAGCCTCGACAGCCACTCTGCCGGAGACGGTACCGATCACAGCAGTATTAAATGAACCTTGTAAGGTAACATCACCATCAATAGCCTGAATATCGAGATCGGTGAATTGACCATTCACATCCGTATCGCCACCAATGGTCACAACTTTTAGTCCGCCACGATGATCGCGCAGTTCAATATCGCCGCCGGTTGTGTTCACGGTCAGTTGACCGCTAGTACGGTCGGCAACCACATCACCGCTGACGGTAGTGATCGTTCCGCTCGCCTCAATCTGGCGCAGCGTTACATCACCTGAAACTAATTCAACGTTGAACGTTACATCGCGTGGCAGGGACAGTTCGAGGCTTGCATACGGATCGCGGCCAAAATACCACATTATCTGCGGCTGACGGCGCACATGGACGAAGAGTGTGTCACCCCGCTGTTCGACCTCTATCGTAATCTGGGCCGCAGCCGCAGCCGCAGCGTTGGCTGCCCATCCAAAACCACGCCGCTCGCCACGTAAGATGACCTCTTCCCCATCGGTTGCCGATAATGTCACCTGATCATTGACACCAGTCACTTCGACGCGGCTGACGGCGAAACGCTGGACTGGTAGCGTTTGAGCACTATTTTCACGGGCCAGTTGCAGGTCAAAGCCGGCAATTGAGCCGCGACTGACCAGTTCAAACAGTAACCAGCCCAGTCCACCTATGATTAGCATAATCCCCAACAGACGGCGTCGGAGAGGATATTCAGGTGGACGTTGTGGGGAGACAGGCGGTTCAACGGTTTTCATGGTTTATTCCTTACACGTTATTGAACATGAACATATTAACAATGGACAAAACATCTTGTAACTGTCAGGTCAAGATGACACAACCCTGCGCAGACCGGTAAGCTTCCAATCTCTACTCCATCCGACGCCGTACCGACAACGAGAGTTGCAATGTCGGCCAATTCAGAACATACGCACGCTGATCTGGTGTTTCAGGGCTTTGTGGGTGCATAGCAGCCTTTGCCACCGTTTGCCAGCGGCGGGCCACTGTTGCCAGGGCTTCGTCGCCACTAAATCCGTGGCGCACCAGCCAGCAGCCAACGGTCATGCCGGTACGGCCAACTCCACCGAGACAGTGAAGGTAGACGGTCGCGCCCCGGTTGAGCTGTTCGTCTATGGCAGCGAGGATGGCTTGCATCTGGGCCGGGGTAGCAGGCAGACCGAAATCGGGAATACTGAAACGCTGATGGTGCATGGGTGATGGTAATGCGGGCGCGTAAGACCAGGCTTCGCCCGGTGTGGTAAGATCAATGAAACAGGTGATTCCTGCGGCCTGATACCACGCAAGTCGCTGGATGTCAGCGGCGGTCGGAAAAGGATATTCCCCGGCGATAAATCTCTCTGTCACCAGATATGCGTTGGGATGAGGAAGCATAGCGTAGAACGCCGATCAATCAATCAAGGAACTATCATTATCAACGTCACCAAAAGCAGATTATGCATATTCTGCTTTAACCAATCACTCTTCAGGTACAATACAGACATGCCTATTTTAATCGATGGCCACAATCTGATCGGTCAAATGCCCGACATTGAACTCAGCGATCCCGATGACGAAGCAAAGCTGGTCGCTAAACTACGTCGCTATGCCGCCAAAA
>FWWM01014740.1_pt1 | contig 10911 bp, 9 predicted proteins | sample 2228351 | NCBI WGS metagenome assembly FWWM01 (sample SAMEA103939774, study PRJEB20133) | metagenome
CGATGCTGGGCACGATCTCAAAGGTATCCAGGTCAACCCCAATAATGGAGTTGATGGTGTTGATCAGGCTAAGGGCGTTAGCCCCGGCAGCTATCGCGGCCCGCGCCGGCGGCACCACCGAGGCCACGTTGGGGGTGAGCTTGACGATGACCGGGATTTTGGCCACATCCATCACCCAGCCGGTGATCTGCTGGCAGTACTCGGGCACCTGACCCACCGCGCTGCCCATCCCCCGCTCGCTCATCCCGTGAGGGCAGCCGTAGTTGAGCTCGATGCCATCGGCCCCGGTATCCTCGATTCTCAGGATGATGTCCCGCCAGGCCTGGGGGGTAGACTCCACCATGGCCGAGACAATCACCGCCCGGTCGGGCCAGTGCCGCTTCACATCGCGGATTTCCCGCAGGTTGACCTCGAGGGGCCGGTCGGAGATGAGCTCCACGTTGTTGATGGCCAGCATCTTCTGGCCGCCGTAGTGCCAGGCCCCGTAGCGGTTGGAAACGTTGAGCACCGGCGCTCCAATGGTCTTCCAGACCGCCCCTCCCCAGCCGGCCTCAAAGGCCCGGTGCACCTGTGCCCCGGAGTTGGTGGGCGGGGCCGAGGCCAACCAGAAGGGGTTGGGGGACTTAATGCCGGCAAAGTCGATACGAAGATCTGCCATATGGACACTCCTTTCGCTCTGGGTCTCAGGCCGTGGGCCACCTGCCTAGTCCGCCGCAGCACTCACACCAGAGGCGAGCCTGCGGTGAATGGCGAAAGCCGCCATCTTGCCGTCCTGCACAGCCATCACCGTGGAAGCCGCACCTCTGGCCCGCACACAGTCGCCTCCCGCGTAGACGTTGGGCAGGCTGGTCTCGAAATTGTCGTTGACCTTGATGTAGCCCTTCTCGGTCTGCAAGCCCAGCACCTGGGCCAGGGCCGGCTTTTCCTGGCCGATGGCCTTGACCACCTGGTCGCAGGGCAGCACAAACTCCGACCCTGCCACCGGCCTGGGGGCCGGGCGGCCCGAGGCGTCGGGCTCGCCTAATTCCATGCGCACACAGCGCAGGCCCACCACCTGCCCTCCCTCGCTGAGCACCTCCACCGGCTGGGTCAGGAAGCGGAACTCCACCCCTTCGTTCTTGACAAAGCTGTACTCGTGGGGGTAGGCAGTCATCTCCTTTTCGCTGCGCCGGTAGACCACGGTGACCCGCTCGGCCCCCATCCGTTTGGCGATGGTGGCACAATCCATTGCGGTATTAATTACCTGCGCCAATCACCGCCACTTGCGTCCCTACCCTAAGCTGATGAGGGTTCAGCTTGGCAGCTTCGATGAACTCGAGGCCATCCACCACCTGCTCCTCCCCAGGAATCCCAAGCGTCGGCACTGCCCCCAGGCCGATACTCAAAAAGACCGCATCGAACTGGGTCCGCAGCTCCTCCCAGGAGAGGTTGCGGCCCAGCTCCATTTGGGTTTTGATCTCCACCCCCAGCCGCCGCACCATCTCCACCTCGGCCAAGGCCACCTCCACCGGCTCCCGTAGCCCGATGATGCCGTAGGTAGAAAGCCCCCCGGCCAGTTCACGCTTTTCAAAGACGGTTACGCTGTGGCCTAGCTTGGCCAGCTCACCGGCACAGGTCAGGCCGGCTGGCCCCGCCCCAATGACCGCAACCTTCTTTCCCGTGGGGAGGCCAGGCTTGAAAACATCCATCCCCCGTTCGTAGACATAATCGGTGGCGTAGCGCTGCAGGCGCCCAATGGCGATGGGCCGGTGTTCGGCGCCCAGCACACAGGCTCCCTCGCACAACTCCTCCACCGGACAGACCCGGGCACAGGTGGCCCCCATCAGGTTGGCCTCGAGGATGGTACGGGCCGAGCCTACCAGGTTGCCGCTGGCAATCTTCTTGATGAACTTGGGAATATCGATGTGGGTAGGGCAGGCGTGGGTACAGGGGGCATCGTAACAGTACAGGCAGCGGTGAGCCTCTACCAACGCCTCATGGTCGGTGAGGGGCGGTAGGTACTCAGAAAGAACCTCCTCTGGCTTGATAATCTGCACACTTCCTCCTTTCGGGCGGGGGGACGTAAAAGCGAGAAACCCTCCTGGTGACATTGGAATCACTGGGAGGGTTCGCGCTCTCGCCGGAGCCGATTTAACCCAGATGGGCTTTCTGCCTGCAATATACGGGGCTGGTTTGCTGCTTGTCAAGAGTACCCCGCCGCTTAAGGCAGCCTGGGGCTATGCAGTACTTTGCAATAAGTTGCAGACCTATTTTATGCCAAAAAAGAAAAATGCGAGGCATTTTCCGTCTTGACTTAAAATGATTTATGCCATATACGTATTTCATGGCACTCAAAAGAACTAGAGCTTACAAGAAAGCCGCCTTGGAGTTCCTGGTGGACGTCGTCACCGGTGCCGTGGCGGCCATTGTGCTGGTGATCCTCACCCTGCTGATTCCTGGAGCCTAAAATTTCCCTCGGTAATGTACGAAGAGTTGGAAGGACAGGTTGTGCAAGCACAGGTAGTGTGTACCCATGGCTTGGCCTTCTACGAGGCCCTAGTGGGGGCCGCTGTCTGCGCTTCCAGGATACTTTTTTTACTTCCCGAACCTAAAGTAGACGAGTACTTGCAGGTCTCATTGGGGCTGGGCAACGTCCGCCGGGTCGAACGAATCCCAAGTCCGCCGCCACCTTGAGATGAGCATGGCCAAATCTCCTTGAGCATACTAGGCTCAAGTAGCCTAAGTGTAAGATTTGACCCTATCCCAGCGGCCACAACCTATAGAATCAGAAATGCCTATCGCTCCCAGCCCGGCGCGTGAGCGACTTAGCTTAGGCAGAACATAGGAGATGCAGATCATATGCGCTTAGAACTGCCGGTCATTCCTCTCAGAAACACTGTAATCCTGCCGCACACCACCACCCCAGTCGATGTGGGCCGTGCTAAGAGCAAACGCGCGGTCGAGGAGGCCATGGGGGCCGACCGGCTGATCTTCCTGGTGGCCCAGCGCGATCCGGAGGTAGACGACCCTGGGCCCGCTGACCTCTACCCGTGGGGGGTTCAGGCCGTGGTCAAGCAGGCCATGCGCCTGCCCGATGGCACCTTGCAGGTGATGGTAGAGGCCCGGGCCCGAGCAGAGGTCAAGGACTATATCGTGGGGCCTTTTCTGCGGGCCAGAGGCGAGATCTACACGGAAATCCCCCCCACTGACGAAGCCGTGGTTCGTGTGCTGGCCGAGGAAATCAAGGAAGCCTTCGAAAAGTACGTGGCCAACCACAAATCGCTGCGGCTGGATCGCTACCAGCTCGAGGCTGTACGCAGCACCACCGACCCGGCCATGCTGGCCGACAGCATCGCCTACCACGCCACCTGGACGGTAGCCGAGAAGCAAGAAATCCTCGAGCTCGTTGAGATTGAAGCCCGGCTCAAACGGGTTCTAGCCCTGCTCAACCGCGATATTGAGCGCTTCGAGTTAGACAAGCGGGTAGCCCAGCGGGTCAAGGAGCAGATGGACACCAACCAGCGCGAGTACTACCTGCGCGAGCAGATGAAGGCCATCCAGAAGGAACTAGGGGGCGAGGAAGGGTTCAACGACCTCGAGGCCCTGCGCAAGAGGATCGAAGAAGCCGGGATGCCCGAGGCGGTGCGAACCAAGGCCCTCAAGGAGCTGGATCGGCTGGAGCGCATGCAGCAGGGCAGCCCCGAGGCTACCGTGGCCCGTACCTACCTCGAGTGGCTCACCGACGTACCCTGGACCAAGGCCGACCCCGAGGTGCTGGATATCGCCCACACCCGCAAAATCTTAGACGAGGATCACTTCGGTTTGAAGGATGTGAAGGAGCGCATCCTGGAGTACCTGGCGGTGCGCCAGATGACCCAGAACCTCGAGGTGCGGGGCAAGGCCCCCATCTTGGTGTTGGTAGGACCCCCAGGGGTGGGCAAGACCTCGCTGGGCCGCTCCATCGCCCGCAGCATGAACCGCAAGTTCCACCGCATCTCGCTAGGTGGGGTGCGCGACGAGGCCGAGATACGCGGCCACCGCCGCACCTACATCGGGGCCATGCCGGGCAAAATCATCCACGCCATGAAGCAGGTAGGGGTGATCAACCCGGTCATCCTGCTGGACGAGATCGACAAAATGAGCTCGGACTGGCGCGGCGACCCGGCCAGCGCCATGCTGGAGGTGCTCGACCCAGAGCAAAACAACACCTTCACCGACCACTACCTGGACGTGCCCTACGACCTCTCCAAGGTCTTCTTCATCACCACCGCCAACACCCTCCAGACCATCCCCCGGCCCCTTTTAGACCGGATGGAGGTCATCGAGATTCCCGGCTATACCACCTTTGAGAAGTCGGCCATCGCCCGGCAGTACCTCTGGCCCAAGCAGGTGCGGGAAGCCGGAATGGAGGGCAAGATAGAGGTTACCGAGGCCGCCATCCTGCGGGTCATCCGCGAGTACACCCGCGAGGCCGGGGTGCGGGGCCTCGAGCGCGAGCTGGGCAAGATCGCGCGCAAAGGGGCTAAGCTCTGGCTAGAGGAGCCCTGGGAGGGTACCCGCTTGGTCGATGCCGCCGACCTGCCCCAGTACCTGGGTATTCCTCGCTTCCGACCGGATAAGGCCGAGACCGAGCCCCAGGTGGGCGCGGCCCAGGGCCTGGCCTGGACCCCGGTGGGGGGCACCCTGCTGACCATCGAAGTCGCCGCGGTGCCCGGCAGCGGCAAGCTCTCCCTCACCGGCCAGCTCGGTGAGGTGATGAAGGAGTCGGCCCAGGCCGCCCTTACCTACCTACGGGCCCACGCCGCGGAATGGGGCTTGCCCGAGGACTTCCACAGCAAGTTCGACCTTCACGTTCACGTGCCCGACGGGGCCACGCCCAAAGACGGCCCCAGCGCTGGGATCACCATGGCCACGGCCATCGCCAGCGCCCTCAGCCGCCGCCCGGTGCGGATGGACATCGCCATGACCGGTGAGCTAAGCCTGCGGGGCAAGGTCATGCCCATTGGTGGCGTTAAGGAGAAACTCCTGGCCGCCCACCAGGCCGGCATCCACAAGGTGGTGCTGCCCAAGGACAACGAGCCTCAGCTCGAGGAGCTGCCCAAAGAGGTGCTGGAGGGCCTGGAGATCAAGCTGGTCGAGAATGTAGGCGACGTGTTGCGCTACCTTCTGCTACCCGAACCGGCCATGCCCCCCACCGTACAGCCGGGCGAGAGCCGGCAGCAGCCCGGGGCCGGGGCCTAGGCGCGCTGAAGCTGCGCTACTAGGGCCTCGAGATAGGCGAAAAACTGCGGCCCATAATGGGCTAGTTCATCCCCCCCGGTAACCACCAGCGGATAGGCCCAGCCCCGCTCCTCTAGCAGGCGCTGGGCCTTTTCTTTGGCTCTAGCGCGGTGGGGCTTGGGCTCATAAATGACAATCTGGGGCTTCCGCCGCACCACCTCGGCCAGGTCGGGGGCAAAGTAGCTCTGTGGCTGGTCAACGAAGATGTTTTGCAGGCCCAGGTGGCGCAACGCCTCGCCCACATAGCTGCCCCGGCCTACGGTGATGGGCCCGCCCAGGTCGAACTCGAGGTAGACCCTGCGGGGCGGCAAGGCCTGGTGCAGCGCAGCGTAGCGCTGGGCCAGCCGAGCGGCTAGGTGGGTCGCCGCCTCTGCCACATCCAGCAAAGCCCCCAGAACCACCAGGTTCTCCAAAATGCCATAGGGGCTTTGGGGTAGGGGCAGGGGGAAAAGGGCCAGCTCCCGACGGCGAAGCTCCTCCAAGAGGCCCCGCTGTACCCCGGTGGTTACCAAAACCAAATCGGGCTTAAGCGCTTCCAGAAGCGGCCAACGTACCCGGGTGTAGCTCGAGACCACCGGCAAGCGCAGCGCTCCCGCGGGCCGGCAGCAGAACGCACTACGCCCCACCAGCCGCTCTCCTAAACCCAGGGCAAAGAGGCTCTCGGTGGCGTTGGGGGCCAACGAGACAATGCGCCTGGCGGCCAGGGGCAGCTCGAGGGGGCCCAGCCAGTCGTGCACCAGCCTCACTGCTGCACCTCCTGGTACCAGTGCGCCACCCGGGCCTTTAGGGTCGCGAGGTCGGCATCGTTCCAGATGACCCAGGTAGCCCGGCGAATTTTCTCCTCTTGGGGGAGCTGGCTTTGATCGCGTGCGGCAAACTCGGCCTCGCTTAGCCCGCTGCGGGCCATCACCCGCTGCTGGCGTAGCGCACGGGGCGCCGCCACCACCAACACCCCGTCCAATGTGGCCTCACGCCCGGTCTCGAATAGGAGGGGTATTTCCAGCACCAGCAAAGGGCAGCCCTCCTGCTCGGCTTTTTCACTTTCCTCCTGCATCCTGCGGCGCACATAGGGGTGCAAAAGGGCCTCGAGGCGCCTTCGGGCCTCCTCATCGGCAAACACCCGCCGGGCCAATGCCACACGATTGAGCTGGCCCTCCCGACAGGCCTCGGGGAAGGCCTGGCAGATCTGAGCCCTGAGCACCTCGGCCCCTTCGCGGGCGTACTGGTCGGCATCGAGCACCCGAACCCCCAATTGGCGCAGATACTGAGCCACCGTGCTCTTGCCGCTGCCAATGTTGCCCGTAAGACCAATCCGCCGCATTCGGCCATAGCATACCCCGCTTCATGTAACACCAGGGTGTGACTTCCGCACGGCCCAGGGGTCGGGCCCAGGGCAGACTCTAGGTATGCCCTGGTTTTTGCTGATCGGCCTTGCCCTGCTGGCGGCTTGCTCGAGCCCGGCTAAAGTGGAGTACACCCCCCCTGAGCATGCTATAGCCGTGAATGCGGTCAATGCCGCTAGAAGTCAGAGCCAAACCTGTAACGGAACCCCTCACGGCCCGGTCAGCCCCTTGCGCTGGAACGGCCTACTGGGCGAAGTAGCCCGCCAGCGGGCCGAGCACATCCAGCAAACCGGCGAGTTCAGCCACCACGAGGGCGCCACCCTAAGGGCCTTCGAGGTGCGAGCCAAGAACAATGGCTATCGCTACCGGGAAATCCGGGAAAATCTGGCTCAGGGCTACCCTACCGCTCAAGCCGCAGTCCAGGCCTGGCTGGAAAGCACCAGCGGCCACTGCGAGGCCCTGATGGCCCCCCACCTGCAGGATATGGGCATGGTTCAGCGAGGGGCCTACTGGGTGCTGGTTGTCGCCCAGCCAGACTAGCGTCTGCGACGGCGCTTTTTCTTCGGTGCCGCCTCGCTTTCGGCGTTTTCCGGGCTCCAGGAGCCAAAGTAAATCCTTTGCACTCGCACCTTGACCGGCTTGCTAAAGCCCTTCCGTTCCTCGGGGGGGCCCACCACCCGCCTCGAGCGGGCTCGAGGGTGGCCCGAAGGCGCTTTGGGCTCGGTGGCCACCACCTTACGGGCGCGCCGGGGCTGCCCGGCGTTTTTTTTAGCCTTCGGCTTTGGCGATGAGGTTTCCTGGTTAGGTTTTTCCTGGTAAAAACGCTCCGTAGGCACAAAGTCGATCTGGCGGGCCGAGGGATTGGCCCCTTCAATCTCGATTTCCATTGGGTCTCCTATGCGAATCCGTCGCTTGCTGCGCAGGCCCTCGAGGGCCAGCAGGTCTTCATGATAGTGGTAATGGTCGTCTCTTAGGGCCCCTAGGCGGATCATACCCTCCACCCCATTGGGCAGACTCACGAACACCCCAAATCCGGTCACGCCCGAGACCGTGCCCTGGTAGACCTCTCCCTTGTGCGCCTGGGCCCACAGGCACTGATAGTACTTGGAAAGCTCCCGCTCAGCATTTTCGGCAGCTCGCTCCCGCTCCGAGGTGTGCTCGGCAATTTTAGGAAAACGCCGGGCCCACTCTTCCTTTAGGGCCTGGGTAACCCGGCGGCGAAGCAGCCGGCGCAGCACCCGGTGCACCACCAGGTCGGGGTAGCGGCGGATGGGGCTGGTGAAGTGTAGGTAATGCTCGGCAGCCAGGCCAAAATGCCCCAGGTTTTCTGCGGCATAGCGGGCCAGGCGCAAAGAGCGCAGAAGCAGGGTGGAAACTACCGGGGCCTCGGGCCGGCTCTCGGCCTGCTTGAGAATAGCCTGGAGGGCCTGGGGGGTTGGCTCACCTCCCGGTAGGCGGTAGCCCAGTTTCTCCAAAGCCCGTACCAGCTTGCTGTAGGCCTCCTGGCTGGGGTCTTCGTGCACGCGGAACAAGGCGGGAATCTGGCGCTCGGAAAGGTGCTTGGCCACAGTACGGTTGGCCAGTAGCATCAGCTCTTCGATCAGGCTACGGGCGCGGGGCTCGCGCTGGGGGATAAGGTGCAGGTTGCCGTCCGCGTCCACTTCTACCTTGACCTCGGTGAAGTTGAAGTCGAGCGCCCCCTGGGCCAAGCGCCGCTCCTTGAGGGTCTGGGTTAGCTCGAGCAGCAAGGCCAGGTCGCGCTGAAGCTCCGGGCTCCAGCCCTCCTGGGGCTGGCCGGTCTGGGCAAAAACCTCCACCTCGGGGTAGGTCAGGCGGGCCACGCTACGGATAACCCCTTCGGCAAAGCGGTAGCCCTTGACCCGGCCCACAGGGGTTAGCTCCACCAGCACCGAGAGTACCAGCCGATCCTCGCCCGGTTTGAGCGAGCAGATGCCGTTGGAAAGCTGCTCAGGCAGCATGGGCAGCACCCGACCCGGCAGATAGACACTGGTGCCCCGAGCGTAGGCCTCGTGGTCAAGGGGGCTGAACTCAGGCACATAGTGGGAGACATCGGCGATGTGAATACCCACCTGGTAGTTGCCGTTGGGCAGGGTTTCAATGTGGATGGCATCGTCGAAGTCCTTGGCGTCGGGCCCGTCAATGGTAAAGACCCTGAGCCCGCGAAAATCCTCCCGCCGCTGGATTTCCTCTGGGTCTAAATGGGCCACCTGGGCGGCTTGGGCCAGCGCCTCGGGGGAGAAAACGCTGGGCAGCTCGTATTTGGCAATGACCGCCTCCGTCTCCACCTCTGGGCTTTCGCCCTGGCCCAGGTAGGCCACCACCTCGCCATAGGGCTCCGCCCCCTTGCCGCTGGGAAAAACCGGGCGCACCACCAGCCGAGCCCCCCCCTCGAGGCCCTCAAGGCCCTCCGGCTTGAGCTTCAACGAGGGCAGCCGCTCGTCGTCGGGTTTGAGCCAGGCAAAACCCCGCTTGAAGTAGAGCCGGCCCACCACCCGCGAATGGGCCCGCTCCAGCACCTCGGTCACCACCCCCCACCGACGGCCATCGCGGCCCGGCGGGCGAAGCTCAGCCCGCACCCGGTCGCCGTGCCAGGCCCCGCCCAGATACCCTTTGGGGATATACAGGTCGGGCAGGTCGGGGTTGGCCGGTATCACGAAAGCAAACCCCGCGGGGTGGCTGTGCAGCTGGCCCTCGATACCTTTTGCCTCCTGGGCCTCGGGCAGCCCATAGAGCTTGCGCCGTAGCCGCAAAACCTTTCCTTCGGCCACCAAAAGGTCTAGGGCTTCCTCAACCTGAGCCTTGTCCAGGCGCAAACCCCGCACCAGCTCACGCAGGCTAAGGCGCTTTTTAGGATGCTGCTTGAAGTGTTGGTAAATCTGCTGCTCAATCATACATAGCCTACGGGAGGCTGACGTTGGCCTACTTCCCCTATTGCGGGTAAAGAATACCTCTGCTCTTTTTGCAAAACTGGGGGACTCATGCCACCCCACTGTAAGGAGGCCGCGGCAAAGTCCTCAAGGAGACCCTGCTCGCCTGCGTAAAAGGGCCTCCATGAAGGGTTTACCCAAAGCATGGTTCCTATGACTACAACACCCCTTCGAAGGCCAACTGGGTGGCCTTAAGCGCTTCGCTCAGGGCCTCCAAGGCCTGGTCGATGTGGCTTTTTTCTACGATTAGGGGGGGCTCCAGGCGCACCACCTTGGGGTTGTTGAGACCAAAAGCGGTCAGTACCCCCCGGCTGGCCAGTTCGGCCACCACCACCGCCCCGATATCGGCGTCGCTGAACTCGAGGCCCACCATCAGCCCCCGGCCCCGCACCTCCTGGATGAACTCAGGGTAGGCCCGCTGGATCTGGGCCAGCCCGGCCAGCAGGTATTGGCCTCGCTCGAGGGCCCGCTGGGGCAGGTTTTCCTCCTCGATCACCTGCAAAGCGGCCAACGCGGCGGCTGCCGCTAGGGGGTTACCGCCAAACGTGCTGGAGTGGATGAGGGGCTCGCTTTTGTAGATGCTGAGGATTTCCGGGCGGCACAAGGTGGCCGAGATGGGCATCACCCCACCCCCTAAGGCCTTGGCGCTGACCAAAATGTCGGGCTCCACCCCGTCCCAATCCACCGCCCAAAACCGGCCGGTGCGGCCCAGACCGGTCTGCACCTCATCGGCAATCAAGAGTACCCCTTTTTCCTGGGTGATCCGCCGCACCTCGCGCAGATACCCCTCGGGCGGCACCCGGATGCCCCCCTCTCCCTGGATGGGCTCCACAATCACCGCAGCGGTATCGGGGCCAACGGCCTCTTCAATGGCCTTGGCATCGCCAAAGGGCACCACCGTCACCCCTGGCAGCAACGGGCGGGCGGGTTGCTGGTAGGGCTCGCGCGGGGTGACCGAGAGGGCCCCCAGGGTCTTGCCGTGGTAGCCCCCTTCGGTGGTGATGAAGCCTGGCTTACCAGTGTAGAAGCGGGCAAACTTTAGGGCGGCCTCCACCCCCTCGGCCCCGGAATTGCCAAAGTAGACCATGGAAAGCCCCCTGGGGGCCAGCTCGGCCAGCCGGGCGGCCAACCGGGTGGTGGGCTCGGAGACCAGCACCCGCACCGACATGGGCATCCGCTCGAGCTGGGCCTTGACCGCGGCCACTACCTTGGGGTGCCGGTGGCCCAGCGAGAGGGTGCCGTATAGACCTAAAAAGTCCAGATAGCGCTTCCCTTCGGTGTCCCATACGTACACACCTTCCGCGTGAGACTCCACTTTGTCCAGCCCGGTAAAGCGCAAAAGACCGGCCAAGCCAGGGTTA